>Ga0247804_10000661_pt1 | contig 15735 bp, 8 predicted proteins | sample UWRJL029104C1_FD_181142 | JGI IMG/M metagenome (GOLD analysis project Ga0247804, IMG submission 181142) | Plant litter microbial communities from Arlington Agricultural Research Station in Wisconsin, United States - UWRJ-L029-104C-1 | ecosystem: Environmental > Terrestrial > Plant litter >...
AATAGTACTTCTGAAGTGCTAGAAACCGTGAAAGAAACCGATTTTGATGGAATTAGTGCAATTTTGTCTGTTTGTCCTTATTATAACAAACCTTCTCAGGAAGGTGTGTACAGACATTATGTGGCCTTGGCCGATGCGTGCCCAGTTCCAGTTTTATTGTACAATATTCCTGGTCGTACAGGCATCAACATGTCTATCAGTACGATCGTGCGCCTTTCGTCTCACAAGAATATCTTTGGAATCAAAGAGGCATCTGGTGATTTGAATCAGTGTATGGAAATTATCAAAAACACGCCAAGCGATTTTTTATTAACAGCAGGCGATGATCTTCTGGCTGTTCCAATGATTTCGATCGGAGGCAAAGGGGCAATTGCCGTTTTGCCTAATATATTTCCAGAAGAATTTGCAAGCATGATCGATTCAGCCCTTAAAGGTGATTTTGCACAATCTAGGAAAATGCTTTATGGCTTTACAGACATCAATCCACTTTTGTATGCCGAAGGAAATCCTGTAGGAGCGAAGGCAGTGTTAAGCTTATTAGGTGTTTGTACTAAAAATGTGCGTTTACCTTTGGCGGAAGCTTCTGATGCTTTGGTAAGTAGTTTAGAGAAAGCCTTAGTGAAGTATCAAGTAGTAAGTATCAAGTAGCATTACTTGTGTCTTGATACTTGATACTCAACCTAATTCAATAACGATTTTTGTGCTCCTTTGATTGGGAAGCTAAATATAAAGTCTGTTCCTCCTTTTGGTTTGCTTTGTACAAACACTTTGCCGTGTAAGGCATCTAATGCAGTTTTGACAATATAAAGACCTAATCCGGTACCTGTAGAACGTTCGCTGCCTCTAAAGTGCATGTCAAATATCTGGTTGATAATAGACTCGTCTATGCCTATCCCATTGTCTTTCAGGCGAATAGTGACGTGATTATTGTCCTTGTAAATATCTATCAGAATATTGATAGAGGATTTAGCTTCATCTCTGAACTGGATGGCATTATCGATCAGATTCATGAAAATCAATTCAAGAAGGTTTTCATCTGAATGAAATTCTAATGTAGAGTCTATTTGGATCTTGAAATTGACATTCTCGAAATCTTGAATGAATTTTAAATATTTGAGTGATTTGTTGATGACACTATTAAAATCAATCTTGTCAATTTTTACACGGTTTGTTTTTAAATCTTTTACGACTAACAGTTTTCCCAAAATGCTATCTAGTTTTTTAGATTCTTGATCTAGTAACTCGAAATATTCGGATGATTGTGGGTCTGTGATGGTGAGCTTCGCCACATTACAAATCCCACGAAGCCTAGCTAATGGGCCTTTAATGTCGTGAGAAGCACGGTATATGAAAGTATCAAGCTCAGAATTGACGGTGCGTAGGCTTTCTTCCGCACTTAAACGTTTTGTGATGTCGCGGTAGCTCCAAATTCTACCCATGAACTTTCCTTGTACATAGAATGGTTGTGAGAATTGTTCGATTGCTCTTCCGTCTCTCAAATGCAATACATCAAAAAATTTATGTTCGCTACTGGCTTCTACCGCATAGAGTTTTTGCATGAAGTCGTCCCCGTTTTGTAATTGGTCGGCAATGTATCTGATTCTTAAACGTCTGTTTCCTTTGTTTAAAAGCGGAGGAGGGACTCGGAACATTTCGATGAATCGGTTGTTGCATTCCAGAGTTTGGTTGTCGCTACCTACTACCATGATGCCTTCTTCTACCGCATCAAAAACAGAGAGAATGAGAGAATACGCTCGTTGAATTTCGTTTTCTACTTTTTTTCGTTCATGAATTTCTAGCACGAGAGAAACAATATCGCTCAGTGAGTTGATGTATTGAATCTCGTCTTGCGACCAATTTCGCATCAAATGTGAAGCTTCACAATTTATTAAGCCTTGAAATGCCCCTTTTAGGATAATGTCAGCATCGAGGCAAGATTTTATATGGTCTGGTTTTAGTTTTCTTTCAAAAAGATTTTTTGTTGCAGGATGTGCATGTGCATCGTTTGCTACAATCACTTTGTGTTCGTCTAGGAAATATTTGTAAAACTCTATTTCTTTCAACGCAATAGGATCACGCGCATAGTCAGAACTTTTATTGGAACTGTGTTCTTGGCAATGTAATTCGTTTTTGTCTTTGTCTAAAAGCCAAATACTCACGCTGTCTAGTTTTAATGTTTCTTTGGTAGAATCGGTGATTAGTTTTAGTGCGTTCACGATATCACCAGAAATCACGCAGTCTTCATTAGAAATCTCTAACAACGTTTTCTGCATTTTTTCTTTGTTTGCCAAAACATATTTTTCTTCTGTGATGTCAAGAAAAACACCATTTACTTGTTTCTTGCCTTCATATTGTGTCTCTATGAGCATTTCTGCTTTCAACCATTTTATCAGGCCACTAGGCGTTTCAATTTTGAGTTCAGGTGCAATTTGTTGGCTTTCCGTACTTTTTGAAAACAAGTGGTTATAAAGGTCTTTTCGATATTCAGGCAAAACTTGATCTAAGATTAAATTGCTGTTCAGCATAATGTCTTTTACTTCAAATTCGAAAAAATCATTAGCTCTTGCACTTATGTATTTGAATCCGATTACGGCATTATTGATAATTTCGAGATTGAAAATGACGCCAGGCACGTTGGCTGCTAAAGCTTGAAGTTGCGCCTGCCTTTCTTGTAGCATTTCATAAGAACCTTTTAATTCAGCCTGCGATGCCCTCAATTGATCAAGACTTATGAATAATTCCCCTTCTTTTTCTTCTAATTCACGGTTTTTACTTTTTAAATTATTGATCAATTCTTTAAAGTAATTTGAATAACTGGCTTGGAATGAAATAATTGCTAAAATGTCAAGACATAAAGAACCGATGAAATTGGCAAACAGAAAAAATGTTTGATCACCGAAAGCAATGTTGAAATTTGGTTCATGAAGTAGATTGTCTGCGTAGGGTACACATAAAGCTGCTGCTATTGTAGAAATAAAACATAATAAAATATTATCCCTTTGCTTTAAGTCGAACATAACAAAAGCGACACTAAAAGCGGTGCCTAGCCACATGTAAGTGACTACTTGGTAGGTTAAATTGTTATTTGAAACATACGAGCCAACAAGTAAAATAACTGCTTGAGTGCTGAAAAAATAAGCTAATTTAGATACTAAAGCTCCAAATTTTTTGCTGACGAGAAACAAAGAAAGATTGAGTGCGGAGTAAAAAGCAATGCCCAATATTGCAGGCATCGGAGGGTTTAATATTGAAAAATATAATGAAATTATTAAGAGTAAAATACCAGAGCAAAATGATATGGTATTGACCATGATCATTTTACGTTTTTCCAAAAACGACATCCCGTCTTTGATACCAGAAGTGCTTATTTTTTTTATAAAATTCAAAACAGTTTCTTTGTGTAAGCCTCGATGCTAAAGTAAGTTACAAATACTATTTCTATTGTCTAAAAAATACTATTTGTAACTCTTAATTAGTTAGATCAAATTTGAGTAGTATTACCCAATTTACAAATTCATAATATATAGTAACCCTACATGAATAAGAAGTTATTTTTACTGGATGCGATGGCATTAATTTACCGCGCACATTTTGCATTTAGTAAAATTCCAAGAATAAATTCCAAAGGAATGAACACTGGGGCGGCTCTTGGTTTTACCAATACCTTGCTCGAAATTATTCAAAAGGAAAAACCAAGTTACATAGGTGTTGCTTTCGACATGTCTGGCCCAACTTTCAGGCACGAAACCTTTGAAGCTTACAAAGCGCAACGTCAGGAACAGCCCGAGGACATTACGATAGCCATTCCGATTTGTAAACAAATTCTTGCAGGTTTTGGAATTCCGGTTCTTCAGTTGCAAGGATTCGAAGCCGATGACATTGTGGGTACTTTAGCTAAACAGGCATCACTTGCTGGTTTTCAGGTTTTTATGATGACTTCTGATAAGGATTATTGTCAGCTTGTAAACGAGAATGTGTTTGTATACCGTCCTGCATTTATGGGCAATGGCCCCGAAGTGTATGATATTCCTAAAGTATTAGCCAAATTCGGAATTGAGAGAGTCGAACAAGTCATCGATTTTCTGGGCTTGATGGGCGATAGTGTGGACAATATTCCCGGTATTCCTGGCATTGGCGAAAAAACGGCTCAAAAGTTGCTGGCAGAATATGGAAGTGTCGAAAATTTGATTGCAAATTCAGACAAGCTTTCAGGAAAAATGAAAGAGAATGTGGTGAATTTTGCAGAACAAGGCTTATTGTCGAAGCGTTTAGCCACCATTTTTACCGATGTTCCTGTCATTTTCAACGAAGAAACATTTCTTTATACAGGACCAATAAAAGACAAAATTGCTCCTTTGTTTGAAGAATTAGAATTCAGAACTATTGCTGCCAAATTATTCGGAGCGGTAAAAGAGCCTACAAAATCTGCCAGTGCCACAAAAAAATCGAGTGAAGGTCAGTTTGGTTTATTTGACGCACCAGTACAAGTAAAAACACAAGAAATCGAGATAGATACTGAACCTGAACTAATTCCAACATCAAGCAAGAAAGTTACTATTGAAACTAATCCTCACGATTATTATATTGTTGATAATCAGAATAAAATAATAGAATTGGTAAAGTGTTTGATTAAACAAGAAGAATTTTGTTTTGATACTGAAACCACCAGTACAGATGCCCTTCAAGCCGAATTGGTTGGAATGTCATTTTCGTATTATCAAGGAGAAGCATTTTATGTACCAGTACCTGAAAATAGGGCAGATGCACAGCTGATTGTAGATTGTTTTAAACCTGTATTTGAGGATGTTAGGATAGGAAAAGTAGGTCAAAACTTGAAGTATGATATACATGTGTTGATGAACTATGGCATAGACGTAAAAGGTTCGTTGTTCGATACCATGTTGGCGCATTATTTGATAGAACCTGATATGCGCCATGGAATGGATGTTTTGGCCGAAAGTTACTTAGGGTATTCCCCAGTTTCGATTGAAACCCTGATAGGCAAGAAGGGCGTGAATCAGAGCAACATGCGTGACGTGGAGGTAGAGAAAATAGCCGAATATGCTGCTGAGGATGCTGATATCACATTTAGATTAAAGAAACATTTTGCTCCATTGATCAAGAAGGGTAATTTGGAGAGTTTGCTGTTGGATGTTGAAGTTCCATTGATTCAAGTTTTGGCAGATGTAGAGCGTGCTGGAGTGAAGATCGATATCCAAGCATTAGCCGATTTTTCTACCAGCCTAGAATTAGACATAAGAGCCAGCGAGAAGGAAGTATACGAGTTGGCAGGTGAAGAATTTAACGTGGCTTCACCGAAGCAATTAGGCGCTATTTTATTTGAAAAAATGAAAATCGACCCGAAAGCAAAAAAGACGGCAACGGGTCAATATGCGACAGGCGAGGAAGTATTGTCTCGATTGGCTTTCGAAAATCCTATTGTTGATAAGATATTAGAATTTAGAGAGTTACAGAAACTAAAATCTACTTATGTAGACGCACTTCCGCTATTGATTAGCCCGATAGATGGTAGAATTCACACTTCATTCAACCAAGCGGTAGCAGCTACCGGGAGGTTGAGTTCTACCAATCCAAATCTTCAAAATATCCCGATTAGAACCGAAAGAGGAAGGGAAATCAGAAAAGCGTTTATTCCTCGCGATAATGATCATGTGATACTGTCGGCCGATTATTCGCAGATTGAACTGAGGATAATGGCTTCATTTTGCGAAGATGAAACGATGATGAAAGCTTTTCAGAATGGAGAAGATATCCACACTTCAACCGCGGCAAAAATATTCAAAGTGCCAATCGAAGAAGTGAATTCTGATATGAGACGAAAAGCAAAAACAGCTAATTTTGGAATCATTTACGGTATCTCCGCTTTTGGACTTTCCCAACGTTTGAGTATTCCTCGCAAAGAAGCAAGCGAGATTATAGATAGCTATTTTACGCAATTCCCTGCTGTAAAGCTATATATGGATAATGTCATAAATCAAGGTCGTGAAAGTGGATTTGTGGAGACAATCTTACATCGAAAAAGGTATCTACGTGATATCAACTCGGCCAATTTCAACCAAAGAGGCATGGCTGAACGAAATGCGATCAATGCGCCAATCCAAGGTTCGGCAGCCGATATTATTAAAGTTGCAATGATAAATATTCATCGTTGGATGAAGGAGGAAAACCTGAAATCGAAGATGGTGTTGCAAGTACATGATGAACTTGTGTTTGATGCACATAAGACCGAAGTGGAACTTTTGAAGATAAAAATAGACGATTTAATGAAAAATGCCATCCAACTTTCTGTGCCGATGGAAATTGGCATTGGGGTCGGAAATAATTGGTTGGAAGCACATTAAATAGTCGTCAATTGTCGGTCGATAGTTGTTGGTTTTCTTTGGACTTTGAACATTAAACTTTGAACAAGTAAATAAAAATGAAGTATTGGTTAGTTGGGCTTTTGGCCATTGTATTGTTTATTCCTTTTTTAGGTTCGGTACATTTGTTCGATTGGGACGAAGTGAATTTTGCTGAATGTTCGCGCGAAATGTTACTTACGGGCGACTATTTACGACCTCATATCGATTTTCAAGCTTTTTGGGAGAAACCACCTTTGTTCTTTTGGATGCAAGCTTTGGCAATGAAGGTTTTTGGCGTGAATGAATTTGCCTCGCGTTTCCCGAATGCCATTTGTGGAATCGTTACCTTGGTTTTCTTGTTTTCGGCAGGCAAAAAACTATTTGGCGAACAATTCGGCTTTCTTTGGGTCTTGGCGTATGCTGGTTCATTTTTCCCAAACATGTATTTCAAGACAGGAATTATAGATCCTTGGTTCAATCTTTTTATCTTTTTGTCGCTCTATTATTTTATCCTGTATCATTGGAAACGCAATGCATTCGATCTAGAAAGCTTGAAACTGAACGCAGTTAGCTATGCGATTCTTTCAGGTGTGTTTATGGGCTTGGCTTTGCTTCTGAAAGGTCAAGTAGCATTTGTGGTATTCTGTTTGGCTTTGGGAGTTTATTTCGTCTACAACCGTTTTAAGCTCTTTTTTAATTTTGGCCATGTGCTCATATATTTAGTTGTGGCATTTGCGGTCACGCTTACTTGGTATGGCTATGTCACGTTCAAATACGGCACTTGGTTTGTACGGGAATTTTTCATATATCAGATCCGCCTTTTTTCTACGCATGATGCTGGTCACGAAGGTTTCTTTGCCTATCATTATGTAGTGATACTTTTGGGTTGTTTTCCTGCTTCGGTTTTGGCTATTCCATCTTTTTTTAAGAATAAAACTCTTACTCGATATGAAAAGGATTTCAAGATTTGGATGCTTATTTTATTTTGGGTCGTCACTATTTTATTCTCTTTTGTAGGCACCAAAATCATTCACTATTCTTCTTTGGCATGGTTTCCTGTTACATTTTTAGGCGCCTACACTATTCATAATCTGATCGAAAACAGGGTGTTTTGGAAGAAATACGTGACAATCGTAGTGGGTACAATTGGGTATTTGGTGGCCACATTGTTTACCATTTTTCCATTTTTTGCGATGCATATCAAAAAGTTTATTCCGTATGTAGCCGATGTGTTTGCCCAAGGCAATATGGAGGCCGATGTGCATTGGAGTGGTTTTGAATCTTTGATTGGAATTGGGCTTTTTGTCTTGGTTTTTCTAGGATTGAAATGGTTTAAAGAAGGTAAAACCCAACAAGCTGCATATTCACTTTTTTGTGGAACTGGCTTGACTATTTTCCTTGCAGCGGCCGTCATTGCCCCGAAAGTAGAACGTTATACTCAAGGTGCGATGATTGATTTTTTTGAAGAACGAATAGGAGAGGATTGTTACGTACAAGTGCTTGATTTTAAAAGCTATGCGCACTTGTTTTATACTCAAAAAACAAAGCCTACCAACATTAATTATTACAATACAGATTGGCTTCTAAATGGCAAAATAGACAAGCCAGTGTATTTTGTAAGTAAAATAGACCGACCAGAGGCCTACGAAGGCAAACCGCAATTAAAGGAATTGTATCGAAAAAATGGTTTTGTATTTTTTAAACGAGAAAAGCCTTAATCTTTAAGAGTTCTTTTGCTCGAACTAAAAATGCTTGATCATTTTGTATTTCTAAGAAATAACTCATTTGCCATTTTTGAGTATTTTGTGCTTGTTTATTGATAGCCTTGTCCCAAGGCGGATAAACTCTAAAACCTCGTTTCCCTTCTTTGTTATTGCCAGAAATAATTCCTTTTTCTACCAAGATGCTTTTTGGAAAAATGAATTGCCCAAAAAATCTATCGTTACGAGAACTGATAATAATAAAATCCAGATCATCCGAAATGTCAAATGGTTGAATCGGACCGTTGATGCTTCGTTTCCATACTGTTACAAATTGGCCAATTTTGGTAGGCGTAGTTTTGGAAACTCTGAATTTTATTGATAACTCATTGATTTTGAAAGAACACGCGCCATATTCAGCACTTTCTTTTTCTATGATTGGAACTGAACAAATCCACTTACATTTATCGTAAACTAAGGTTTTTGAGAGCAAAAAATCATTGTGAATCATTTCTATTTGGTTTGAAATTAAAGACATTATTTCCAAACCATACTATTCAGCTGTTGTTCTTGTTTGGTTTTAATTTCAGAAGCAAAAGCAACATATTCTTTAGTTGGAAGTAGGTCTTTTAATTTTGCCAAGGCATAATCTGTTGCACTGAAAAGATTCATTTTTACACAAGATAAAGTGTACGCTTTCTGTAATGGAATAGAATATTGATTCAACATCACGCTTTGGAGTAATAAGTCATAAATAGCTTCTTTTGATAACTTGGTTTCAAGAAATGCAATCGCATCGGTTACGCCATCTTCATATATAGGATCCGATTTGAGTGCTTTTTTGAATAGCATTTCCTTTTGCTTTTCATCAGCACTTGCCCATGCTTGAATATAAGTGGCTGCAGATTTCTGGTCAGTTTTTTGACTGTATTGTAAGGCCAATTCTTTTTGCTCTGTTTTGCGCAAGGCACGCAGATATTGCCATTCCGAATCTTTTGTTTTTGGATTTAGAGCAAACAATTGAATCGCTATTGTGGGTTGGTTGATGTCGTTTAGATGCTGCATCAGTCTTGCAAGTGCTTTTTGTTTGTCGGTACTTTCTGGCAGATTGTTAAAGCTTTTTACTAACTCTGCTGGATTTGCAAATAGCTGAGGCAGAATTCCGATGATGAAAATATTCGCAGTATTGGTAAGTAAATTGTTGGCAATATTTTGAAAGCCAGCATCAGTTTTTAACACAGGATCTTGCCAATAAGCCAATGCGTCTTTTCCGGAGAGAAAGTAGGATGTGATAATTGCCAAACTAAACGAGGCATTTATATCGCCAGCATTTTTAGATTTTTCAATGAAATCCAATGCTACCCGAGGTGCATCTTTTTCGATCAACCAATTGGAAATGATGTTGTTGTATTTTATAGTAGATGAGCCAATGGTACACAAATGATCCATGGTCGTGATTCCTTCTGACACATTTCCGCCATAGTATTCTCTGAATGATTTGCTTAAGAGCAATTCTTCGGAATAATTAGAATTGGCAGGTTTTTTCAATAACGAATCTATCCAAGCAGTTTTGAAATTTGTGCTGTCTTTCAGATTGTTGAAAGATAAGTTGAGTAAATAAGCAGCTTTTTGATCATCTAAAATAGTATCGTTCAAAAACGATGGAATAGCTTGGTTGGGTAGTTGCTTGCCCGATTTGTTTAGAAGCGCAAGTAAATTGGTTTTATAGGCGATATCATCAGGAATTTTTGCAGTGTCCAATTCAGGCTTGATGTTGTTTTTGATTGCAAATGCCAATTGGTTTGTCATCGGAATCACAGAACCATCGCTTGTTGCATTTGCTTTTTTTAGGTAGAAAAAAGTAGAGTCTTGAATGTCGGTTCGTGAAAATGACAATCCTAAATTGTTGAAGATTTCCATTGATTTGGGGAATTTTGCAGCCCCTTCTTTCAATGTTTCGATACTTCTGATAATATCACCGTCTTCCAAAAAGTAATGACCCAAAGTAGCATACGTTTGTGGGCTAGGTTTTTTAAACATTGCTTGTTTCAAATACACTTTTGCCTGCGGATCGTCTTGGCTTTTTTGATGCGTGATGATTCCCAATAAATAATTCGCTTTATGGTTTCCTTGGTCATAATAAAGGGCTGATTTTAAATATTCTTCCGCCAAAGGAAGCTGATTCTGATGGATATAAGCTTCGCCAATTCCAACATAGTAGCCTGTTTGTAACTGTCTGATTTGGTATTTGTTGTTATACATCACAATCGCAAAAATCAAGATAGCTCCCATGATTCGTACAAAACCAAAAGGCATGTATCGTGGCTTGTAGATCACTACATGAACAGGCAAGTTTTGCTCCATCAAACTCATGAAATTGGCCACCACAAAAATGATAAACATGATGCCAAAACATATTTGAGAAAAGATGACAGTGTCTTCAAAAACCTCTTGCAACGCATCATTGGCATTTAGGTTGAAATACGAATAACACAGCAAGCAATTGATGGCCATTATTAAAAACCAGATGGCTGTAGCTGGCGAAAAATCGGCAAACTGGCTGTAGATAGGTTCTTTTTTCTTATGTGCCCAAATGCCTAATACAACAGAGATAAACAATAAAATAGGTGCTTCTAAATAAAGAATTTTCCAATCGATGGAACCTCTGTTTTTCATGAACGTCAAAACGACATTTCCCAAGAAGAACAAGGAAACAAGTAAGAAATTGAGTAAAGAAGACATTTTTTTTGCATTTCTAGTTTCGGTGGTCAAAAACAAGAAACCACTTAAAATATCAGTAGAAATGATGATGATAAACAAGAATGCGATAGAAATAGGAGCAAAAATTCCGTAGGAACTTAGAAGTTCAAGCGGATTTTCTACGGTTGAAAACGAAGCAGTTGTGTATAGAAAAGCTGCTGTCAGAATGGAGAAAATAGTGTATCTAATTATTAAAGGTGTGAATGGCTTAAAAGCGTGAAAATAATGAACCAGCACACCAAAGGCAAGAAATGTGCCTGTTGACCAATACATGTTTTTCAGTCCGGAAACTTCTAATACATCTAAGTTCAAGAGGTAGAAAAAAATGCCTAATCCGGTAAGGGAAACAAAGTACCATATTCCTTTTGTGTAACTAATAGTGACGGAGCCACTTACTAATAGCAATGCGATGCTTCCTAGAATTAGGTACGAAAACCAATTGATGTGATTGTTTAGCGTGCCTGAAAAAGATTGGAAAAAGTATTGATTATCGGCTTCTACTCCAAATTCAAAAAAACCTTTTTGAAATGTATCGACTACTATTTTGGTGGTTTTTACTTCAGTAAGCAGTTCCCATTTTAGTCCAGTATTTTTGCCAAAGTATTCAGTATAACAGAAAAATAATAAAGACGTTAGGAGAATAAGAAGGGAAGATATGTAAAGAAGGCGATAAGATTTAGTCCAGTTATTCCAGAAATAAAGGTTGTTCATCTGCTAATAGTAATTATGTCAAAAGAGAATAGACACAAAAATACTAGCCTAAAATCAATAAAGCGATTGAAAGGAAAAGAAATAAAGAATGGTTAGAGTGTTTACTTTGGAGAATTGATATCCGACTCTACGTAATCAAGTTTGCTGATCACCATATTTACATCTTCTAGGTTTTCGTTCATTTCTTTTTTTAGAATGAATATTTCAATCGTGATGAAAACAAGAAAGAAGAGTACTAAAACTTTAAAGACTATATCGAAAGTAATTTTCATTTTGCTAATTATTAAGGATTAGAAGCCGAATTTAGTGTTTTTGGCTTGATTCTAGTTTGCTTAACGTGAGGAAATGAATTAGGTTGTGTTATTAAATTGATAGGAAATACTGTTTTCTTTGTGATTCAAAAAAAATAAAATATTTTGAACGCATTACCTCCATTTTTAAACCAGAATGACAAAGTGTGTTTGCTTTCTACTGCACGAAAAGTGTCGGAAATGGAACTCAAACCTGCTATTGAAATACTGAAATCATGGGGGGTAGAAGTAATACTTGGAAAGAAGCTGTTTGAAGTAGAAAACCAATTTGCGGGTACGGATGAAATGCGCTTGTCAGATTTGCAAAACGCAATGAATGATCCAGAAATCAAGGCAATATTTTGTGCAAGAGGAGGTTATGGAACTCCCAGAATTATAGATTCATTGAATTGGAACCAGTTTAAAAAATATCCAAAATGGATTGTTGGGTTTAGTGATGTGACGGCTTTGTTGAATGCCGCACAAAATGAAGGAGTTTGTTCCTTGCACGCAGCCATGCTTTTGTTTTTTGATAAACCGGAATACCAGCTTTCGATTTCTACATTAAAACAAACGCTGTTTGGCAAAAACGTGACAATATCATCTAGCCCAAATACGTTAAACAAAAAAGGAATAGCAAAAGGTATTTTGGTGGGGGGCAATCTTTCTTTGATCGTGAATAGTATTGGAACGCCAACTGCCTTTCAACCAGAAGGAAAGATTCTTTTTTTAGAAGATATTGACGAATATTTGTATCATATAGATCGGATGATACTGCATTTGAAACGAGCTGGTCTTTTTTCAAAATTAGCAGGATTGGTGATCGGTCATTTTTCAGACATGAAAGATAATACAATTCCCTTTGGTGAAACTGCCTACCAAATCATTGCAAGAAATGTAGCTGAATTTGATTTTCCCGTTGCGTTTGGGTTTCAAATAGGGCATGATGTACAAAATATGCCAGTTGTGGTGGGTGCACATTACATTCTTGACGTGAACGAGGGCGGTGCAACGATGGAAATTTCATAACTTCGCGTTCTATTTTATCCATTGATTAAGTTCATCAAATACATAATTGGCCAAGCATTATTGTTGCCATCATTTTCTCAGTCTTGGGATGATGTAGTTTTTGTGCATCGTAATAAATTGTATGGTGCTTATGAACTTCGAAGAATTATTCCCAAAAATCAGTTTTTAGGATTAATCATTTCCATAATCACTTTTCTAGTTTTAGTTATTTGGTTACAGTTTAGCAACGACAATACACAAGAAGCCAATTTCGAATTTGAAAAATTGGTGGAATTCAAAGGTTTTGATGCAAATCTTATCACTGTTCAACCTCTCAGAAAAGAACAAGCACCGCCTGAAATAGCAAAACCTGAAGAAGTGGAGGAAGAGAAAAAAAATCTTCCACCTGAAGTGAAGGAAGACAAGCCTGCAAAACTTGCAGAAGCAAAGAAAACAGTAAATGTTGATTCGATTGTAAAAGCAGCAGAAAAGGCAGGACAAGATACTGGTAAAAAATACGAGGCCGGATTGGATAGTGGCATTGTTCAGCCTAAATATGAAGCAGGCCCAGCATCGCCTTATGGCGGTTTGACGGAGTTTATGAAATGGGTGCAACAAAATCTTGTTGTTCCTAAAGAAGCCATTGAAAATAATGTACACGGCACCGTGTATGTACACTTTACGATTGATGAAAAGGGCACACTCACAAAAGTAACCTTGTCTAAAGGATTGGGGCAAGGATGTGATGAAGCAGTAATGGAAGTGCTCAGACGTGCTCCACCTTGGAAACCAGCAGTTAGAGATGGGAAACCAGTTACTCAGCGTTTTATAATTCCAGTAAAAATCTAAGATTGTTTACAGTCTCGATTTTATTTTTAGCTTTGTTATCGACCTAAATCTATTAATTGTTAATTGTCCATTTTTAATTAGAAAGTATGAGTTTGTTTTATACTAAATCAGTCAAAGAACTAATAGCCTCTTCTGAATCTGGCGACAAGGGCTTGAATAAAACTCTTAGCCGTAGCAACCTGATAATGTTAGGCATAGGTGCGATTATTGGCGCAGGTATTTTTTCTATTACAGGTACTGCTGCGGCTGATCATGCTGGGCCAGCTATTGTGTTGTCATTCATCGTTTCTGGTATAGCATGTGTGTTTGCGGGTTTATGTTATGCCGAAATGGCTTCTATGATTCCAGTTGCAGGAAGTGCCTATACGTTTGCTTATGCCACTATTGGCGAGTTTTTCGCTTGGATTATCGGTTGGGATTTGATTTTGGAATACCTCTTTTCAGCTTCAGCAGTGGCGGCTTCTTGGTCGGGTTATGCACAGAATATTCTGAGAGATATGGGTATTGTTTTGCCAAAACAACTTACTCAAGTACCATATTTGCATACGCATGAGGCAGGTTGGGTTTCTACAGGTGCATTTTGCAATTTTCCAGCAATGTTAATCATTGGTTTGCTCACCATCATTTTGTCTATCGGAATTAAAGAAAGTGCGAGGTTTAATAACTCTTTAGTTATCATCAAAGTAGTGGTCATTGTGGCTTTTATAATATTAGGAATTGGCTTTATCAATATAGACAATTGGACTCCTTTTATTCCTGAAAATACAGGAGAATATGGTAAATATGGTTGGAGTGGGGTTATGAGTGCATCGGCACTTATTTTCTTTGCTTACATCGGTTTCGATTCAGTTTCTACTGCAGCACAAGAGGCCAAGAATCCTCAAAAGGACATGGCTGCGGGCATTTTGGGTTCTTTGGCTATTTGTACGGTTTTGTACATTTTGTTTTCTTTAGTTTTAACGGGAGTGACCCATTATACTGAATTTCAGAGTGAATTGGCTCGCCAAGCACCTGTTGCTTATGCAGTTGATCAAATGGGCGATTCGATGAACTTCTTAAAGTACATGATCAAGTTAGGTGCGATGGCAGGTCTTACTTCTGCTACTTTGTTGATGCTTCTTGGGCAGCCTCGTATTTTTTATTCAATGAGCAAGGATGGATTGTTGCCTCCAGTGTTTGCAAGTGTTCATCCTAAATTCAAAACGCCATTTTTCAGTACCGTTCTTACCGGTGTTATAGCCATGTTGGTAGCGGGAATAGTGCCAAAAGATGTATTAGAGACATTGGTTTCGATCGGTACATTGTTTGCTTTCATCATCGTATGTGCAGGTGTGATGTACTTGAGATACAAAAAACCTGACGAAGTTCGTCCTTTCAAAGTACCTTATGTGTATGTAGTTGGTACACTTGGTATTTTGACTTGTTTGGGTCAAATGGTGAGTCTTGATTTTGGCGTTTGGGTGAGATTGTTCATTTGGTTGGCAGTCGGATTGGTTATTTATTTCGTTTATGGCCAAGCAAATGCGGCTAGAAAAAGACAGAAAGGGTTTTAAAAGATAATGCGCAAAGACTACCTAAAAGGCGATGGTGACAATCTTACTTCTGGCGAAAAGGAAGTAGACAAGGCTTTACGTCCACTTTCTTTTGAGGATTTTTCAGGCCAAGATAAAGTAGTCGAAAATCTAAAAATATTTGTGCGTGCTGCTGCCAACCGTGGCGAAGCATTGGATCATGTGCTTTTACACGGCCCGCCAGGTCTAGGAAAAACGACCCTGTCAAATATTGTTGCTAATGAATTGGGTGCAGGCATTAAAATCACTTCTGGTCCAGTGTTGGATAAACCTTCTGATTTGGCAGGTTTGCTCACCAATTTGGAGCAGTTCGATGTCTTGTTTATAGACGAAATCCATCGCTTGAATCCAATTGTAGAAGAATATCTTTATTCGGCCATGGAAGATTACCGTATCGACATCATGCTCGATTCAGGGCCAAATGCACGTTCGGTACAGATTAGTTTGAATCCGTTTACATTAATTGGAGCTACTACTCGTGCAG
>Ga0247804_10000662_pt1 | contig 15725 bp, 7 predicted proteins | sample UWRJL029104C1_FD_181142 | JGI IMG/M metagenome (GOLD analysis project Ga0247804, IMG submission 181142) | Plant litter microbial communities from Arlington Agricultural Research Station in Wisconsin, United States - UWRJ-L029-104C-1 | ecosystem: Environmental > Terrestrial > Plant litter >...
ATCTCCACTTGTCCACTTCGACCGTTCGTGAGGCCTTAGAATTTAGTGCGCTGCTTCGTCAACCACATAGTGTTTCTAGAAAAGAAAAACTTGCCTACGTTGACGAGGTGATTAACGTGCTTGAGATGGTAAGTGGCTTCTTGATGCAATTGAACTAGTAGGTCAAAAAGCTGTCTTGAGAGCTGAGAAAAACCAAGGGGTAGCCAGTGTTCATGATCGATTCCTCCAGTCGGTTGTTGTTGCTTTTTTGTTTCAGAACGTGTGATACAATTCGACTGCTAAATAAAGTAGCAATGCTATTTTCTGAATGCCCGTTTAAATGTATCAACGTTTGATGCAATCAAGCGTACTGTCCAACTGGACTCAATCATGAGCTCTGCTACCTTGAATAATAGTGAACAGCTCCTAAGACAACTTCTTTGCTTGCTCTTGCAAACATAGATTACTAGCCATACTGATTTTTTTAGTCTTCATACGCAGATGCAGTAGTTGGCGTTCCTGGAGAAGGACTCAACGTTGAACAACGCAAACGTCTTACGATAGGCGTTGAAATGGCGGCTAAGCCGCAACTTCTACTCTTCTTAGACGAGCCAACCTCAGGGCTCGATTCACAGACCGCGTGGTCCATCTGTGCGCTGCTTCGAAAGCTTGCCAATAACGGCCAAGCCATTCTATGTACTATTCATCAGCCATCCGCAATCTTATTCCAAACCTTTGATCGACTACTATTTCTTGCAAAAGGAGGAAAGGTATGTCAATTTCCACAACGCCCCTTTGTTTTACGAAGTAATTTTGAGAGCTGCAAGCTGTTGAGAAGAACAGAATTTTGTTGATTAAAATATGAGAGGTCTTAGCACTTGGCCTCTCGAAATTGAATCTGCAGTGCTAACGGGTTATCAAGACTGTGTATTTCGGAGATATCGGTGAAAGCTCTAAGACTCTTACATCCTACTTTGAGCGGAACGGTTCTCGGGCGTGTGGGGAAAATGAAAATCCTGCTGAATGGATGCTAGATGTTATCGGAGCGGCACCTGGATCTAGTAATACTATCGACTGGCCTGAAACTTGGAAGGCTTCCCCTGAGAGACAGGAAGTTAAGCGTCACCTTGCTGATTTGAAAGCTACTCTTTCGCAGAATGCGGTCGGCAACGATGCTGAGAGCCTTCGAGAATTCGCTGTGCCATTTACACAGCAATTACTTCTCGTCACCACTCGAGTATTCGAACAGTATTGGCGGACTCCTGTATACCTGTATTCCAAAACCGTACTCTGCACTGCCACACCTTTGTTTATTGGATTTTCATTCTTTGAGGCTGGCACGTCCCTTCAAGGCATGCAGAATCAGCTCTTTGCAGTCTTCATGATTATCGTACTCTATGGTTCGGTCTCCCAGCAAATCATGCCAAATTTCGTAACTCAGCGATCTCTTTACGAAGTGCGAGAACGCCCGTCCAAGACGTATGGTTGGAAAGTTTTCATATTTTCGCAGATAATCGTCGAGCTTCCGTGGAATTCACTTATGGCAGTGATTGCTTTCGTATCTTGGTTTTATCCTATTGGATTGTGGCGCAACGCTGTCAATGCAATTGGGGGTTCTCAGCTTCAGGAGAGATCAGGTCTTATGTTTCTGTACATTTGGCTCTTTATGATGTATGTTTCGACATTCACTGATGCACTCATTGCGGGTATCGACACTGCGGAAACTGCATCTAACATTGGAAACTTGATGTTCTCCCTCTGCTTAATATTTTGCGGGTAAGCTACATTCTCTTCTCTGCGTTAATAAAACTAACAAAAATGTCTTTAGTGTTCTTGCCGGTCCAAGCGTGTTCCCCAAATTTTGGATTTTCATGTATCGCCTTTCACCTTACACGTACCTAGTGGACGGCCTGCTTGGTGTGGGACTATCCAACACGCTTGTCCAGTGCACTGATAAGGAGTTCTTAACATTCAACCCATCGTCAGGAGAAACTTGTGGTGCATATATGTCGACGTATATGAGCCAGTTTGGCGGGTACCTCAAGGATATCAACGCGACCACAGAGTGCAAATTCTGCGTAATCCGTGACACTAACACGTTTTTGGCGAGCGTAAGCAGCAGTTACGGCCATAGATGGCGCAACTTCGGTATATTGTTCGCATTCGTTATTGCGAATGTTGGGGCTGCTGTTCTTTTATACTATCTGGCAAGAGTACCTAAAACAAAGAAGGAGGAAAAGGAAAAGAAAGATTAGATAGCGTTTGAGCATTACCTCGTGCTTGTATTCGTACGCCTGTGATGGAGACTTTTCATTTGTTTAGAAAAAGTAAACGGAACGGATACGGGACCGATATACTGTAATAATACATGTACACTAGTATAGAGGTAATTTTAGACTTTTCTCGCAAATGATGCCTAACATCTAAATCATGCTATGTTTAGGACTTGTATGGTCTGGATACTATGGTAACTTATATATGTAGACTTAGGATAACAATGTACTGATACTTAGCATCATACTATTGATAGTTAATTTATCTTCTTGTTCTCCCCTTTGAAATGCGAGTAATACAGTCAAGCTAGCCGTGAAATATACTGATAGATCACGTGAATATCGCCTATCTTCAGCAATCTACACAATTGAAAGGGGTGAACTCTATTGCTTACCTTGGTTCAATTAAATCCACTCAAGGTCTAGTTCTAGCGAAGTCTAGAGTGTCCGTCATAGAGATTACCAAATGAACGAAGGCAGTGGTCACTACTTACTACTATTGAATAATGAATCAAGAAATAACATGAATGAAGTATTATTTGTAATATACTTAAGCAGCAACTTAATGTTTATACAGAAATCGAAAGCCTCATTATAGCTACATAAAGCGCCAGTGGACTGTTCCCAATACGAGAACTATTCCAGAGACTAGCCATGAATCAGATGGAACTATACAGTTGTAGTTAATTTGATCTTGTTCGGCAGTATACTACAATTAGTACTAAGGGAGACAATCTACTAGTGCTTACTACCCCAAAGTGAGTAGTGAATTGATAATCAAGGTAGCATATATACAAGGAAAACATATTTGACCCTGTTTGGCGAGATAGTTTTAAGTTAAGATCAGCATAAAATGGTACTAGCGTGAAGCTCAGCAGATCGTTCTAGAGTTAACTCACTAATAATGACAAAGCTATACAGTATCTAGAAGAAAATATAGACTGAAAGCTTAATACTTAATATGTAATATGATACTACTAATTTCCTGTTTACAGCTGCGATATAGATCTATTGGAGTAGTAGTTTAATTAATAAATCTGATTATAAATATTTACTGCTACTTCTTATGGTATTAGAACCTCCATATTCATTTATCAAGCATATTCAGTACTTTATGTAAACAGATTTCTATAAGTTCAAGTAAAATATAATTGTTAAAATGAGTTTCATTGGAGTTTAGAAATAACAAGTGGTATAATAATATCACCTTTACTAATTACTTAACTTGAGTAGCATTGATTATCACTAAAATTAGTACAATAGTTAAAGCTAACTCACTGCTGACCTAGCTTAAATATTTTAGTTCATAGTAGTTTAAGCCAATACGAGTTGACGATGTTGGTTTTACAACTCCAATAGTAGTAAGGGACTATCCCCGTCGGCCCTGTACGTATCGTTTTCGCTAGTTCGAAACCTTGCCCAAAACCCTTGGCCGTTTTCGACTGGCTTAGGCCATAACTCCTAGGTCTTGGCTTTAAGTCAGGCACCCACACTCATTTGGTTATAATGGTAAATTCCCCTCCGTTCGTTAGAAACAAATTAAATCAAATTCTCAAAATTCACTCGCCTTCTTACTTCTTGACTCACTACTTTACAGTAGTAAAGTGCCTTCTCTTAAACTAATTATAGTATACCTCTCAACACTGATGCCATCTAGACACAGTCTTGACACTTAACTCAGTTTGAATTCATATGAACACTATCCTGGCACAGTATCAAATATTAATGATATGTCTTGGATTTACCACTAGAGATAGTTCTAAGCATCAAATTTTAATTAATTAGTAGTATCATAACTTGATATTACTGGTTTCATACCCTAATAGCATACATCGCGTGTTCATATTTCACTTCGTACTTATATTATCTTTATTCCTAGGCTTCTTTTCGAAGACCTATATGATTTATGAGTTCAATTTAATTTCTCTCGTCACCTACTATTCAACGAAATGAAATTGTAGTTTTCTAGAATTGGAACTTAGACTAACTACAATTAATTAATAAACCAAGAGATGTCAGTTAGTAGTTTGCTTATATTTATTACCTGCTGGAGACGGTGGATCTTTGCTTCTTATTCTTTATGGAAGGGGGAGCTTGACGCAGGGCTCGGGCGTATGGACTTTTTATAGTAGACAGAGTAGTGATTGGCAGTGGTACATTTGGTGATTGGGGATCGATAATCCGGTTTTTAAATCCTGTATTTGATAAGTATGCTGAAGTAAGGCGAGATCCACGTGTTCTATAGGATCCAGGTGGATCACCTGACTAACGAACGTCAAGGGACTACTTGGCACTCTGCTGAAGCATGTATATAAGGAGAGATTTCTTCCTACTTAGATCATTAGTCAATACATTCATACTGAGCCAGCTAAGTATGGTTGTAAATACCCCTCATTCAGCAGTCTCCTCGGCCTCTAGGTATTAACCTAAGAGCAAAATCAATGCTATATCCTGGTGTCCTTTGGAAATGTTGATGGCTAAAACTTCTCCGTCTTGTGCCAAGGCTGGCTCACCTAGGAGTAGATACCTATTATAACCAATTAGCTGGCCACGCTTCATGTCGGTGAAACGCATTGTTGACATACCGAGAGTGCTGCTCGTGGACCCAAGAAGACGTTACGGGGGTATCCACAGGTACCTGAGCTGTTGTACAGGTTGTTTTTAGTGATGTATGGGAGGACTGGTGGATCATAGAACACTCATTCCGCAGAGTTGTTGCCGCCATTCTGTCTTCTCCTCGAGTCCAGGAGGAGCCTGTTGTATGTTTTGATTTTTCCAAGCTCGGCCATCCGTACTCTCCCTACAGCAGTAGTTTTCTTGTAATGCTGATACTCCAAGAATAAATAAGTTGAACACTGCTGGTACTAATAGTTTGACTACAAGCAGTATTAGTGCTATATTACACTTAAATTTGTTAGCACTATCTTGACAATTTATTGACATGATCTTGATTTCGTCTCGGCTCTATAGAGCAAGTGGTCCTGGAATGAAACAGGTCTTAATCTTTTTTTTTCAAATAATTGCCAAAATAGTATAAAAGAAGGTAGTTTACTACTTACTGTAAAGTAACACAATTTAGTGGTTTGAGACTGAAGGTATATGAGGGGAAAGTGAGTTGTGTGAGTTTGGCTTAATTTTTCTAACCAGTGGAGAAAATACTCCCTTGTAACTAAACGTTCTATGAATGGCCAAGGCATTGAACTACTTAGTCGATGTTCTGAAAAATCAGATGCCGCCGAGCATACTCGACGTATTTACCAAGCATATTATTACTAGGGCCTGTAAAAGTGACAAATATTTGACACCGTTTTGACACTTTGTTAAACGGTTTTGCTTTTAGCCAAACTTAAATACTTAAATTAAACTTGCGCTTTTAGAATTACTTGTTCGGTACAGTACAGTCTGGTTGTATTGAGTGCTGATACGAGTAGAGAGAAGTCTCTTCTCAACATATACATAGCTCAGCAGAGCGTGCCAAGTAACCTCTTGACACTTGTGAGTTATGTGATTCACCTAGATCCTATAGATTACGTGGATCTTGCCAAGCTTCCGCAGAGTCGAACTTAAGTCAAGCAATTTGACTCTATGTTGGCTGTAGGTTAGATCTGAAGATTTACTAGGGATGCGCCCGCCCTGCCTGAAAAAAGAGTATGAGAATTCTAAACTTTTCATATCTCAACATCCATTAACGAATGAAATAAAACTAGTTATTTGAGGTTCCGGTGATATGATAGTAACAGTATCAAAGGCCATAGTGAAATCCCTAACAGAAAATCTTCTAGAAAGGTTTTCAGTTTTGATACTACTAAGTATTTGAGGGGGATATATTATACGAGCTAAGTTTTACTAGTATCCTAAAAAACACATATTCAATATTTTATTTCTTGGGAAATGAGTCCACTCATATCATTTATTCATCTTGATTAATTGATACTAGTAGGTAGTAAGTATCTAGCACCAATACTGTGAAGACTCAGTGATAGAGTACTGGTAATTTTATTTAGTAGCAATACTTGTATTAGTTGTAATTGACCAACTAATTTCTGATCTTATAACTTAGAAACCCTGGAGCCTATATATATATCGATATTCTCCCGTAGGCTCATAGATAGCGAGACGGACTCCGTTGGGGAAGTCCGTATGACAACCGTCATGAATTATGATTTCTTATCATAGTGCGAATATAACTTCAGCCTCGTTTAAAACCGCACATCGTGATCGCATAAATATCTCTGACAAATACATTCAATTAACTAGTTGCTAACTAGTACTAGTTAAGTTATTCTAGGGCTAATTGGTTTTTTTTTCTTGCAGGCCCATGCACAATTCGATCTAATTCATAATCTACTCGTGGTAAAACTTGGATAATTCATTCATTTCATTCGATATTTTCAATGAATTGAGGAATTCGAGAGAAGGAGATAGAAGCATTTCGCTTTTCTAGTACCATCGCTAAAGTAATAGCAGGATCGGATTAAGTGCAGCGTATGCTTAATTAACTACCAATTCACATATGTTGCATTTCTATCAGCCACCTCTCTGAGCGAACACTCACGGATCTTCTCAGCTTGTACCGTTTCCGAAATTACCCTTTGCTGGCAGCGCTTCGGTGACCAGGACAGCCAATTTCAACGCTGTCATTTGTACACAACCAGCCACACAGGCAGCGCAAATTCTGGTCAGAAGGCGAAGGCAGGTACAGGTTTCTTTTGTACTATTTTAGTGTATATATACTTATCAATGATCCATCGCAATTAGATGATAGTAAGTATTTCAATAGATACTACTTGGCGCGGGCACCGAATAGTCCTTGATTCTTCATAATTCTCTATCCTAGTATTTCAAGTTGTGCTAGGTTGGCTACAATTCTGTGATGGTTCAGTGATAGAGTGATACGATCCGAAAGGTAATACGTGTATTAGTTACGAATGACAGACTAATCTCTCTACCCTTCTAACTAAGAAGCCGCCCATAGTCATATACGAATCGTAGCCTCCTCGTAGTTAAAGCATACGAGATACGCTTTGTCTGAAGGTCTAATCTCATACGATTGATTATAATAGCATGGTTCCCACCTCAGACTACGTAACCCTGACCCCTAGATTCCGATCCCTCCATCGTGGCAATTAATTTCGGTTTAAATGTCTACCTTGAAGTAAAACGTTGACTGCACTTAGAGCTTCAGAATCACTCGAGATTGAGGCACACAGCAAGACTCGCGAGCAATGTTTGCACATTGGTCGGCAAAGTCCTCAACGTGACCCTAAAATCCTCAAGCCCCTAAACAAACACCAGATCTGGTGGGATGCAATAGATCTACTTACTCTGTTGCTATATAGAATAAACATTCAAAAGCTGTTTAATCTGAAACGATTTATCCCCGTTGCTGAAGTAGCTAAGCCCTCCACATTTTAAGTATTGGGGTGTAAAAGGAGGAGGTTTGCTATGTATAGTATTACTGAGAAATCCTTTAAAACTTATTCAGAGTTGGTGATAGTACTATACTATATTATACTAGTACTGTACCCAAGAAATCAACCTTTTTTGTTGTTTGTGGCATTTTGGATAATTTATTTCGTTGAATTGGTAGTTGAAATGATATATCTCTCTAAGTAAAGAGTGCGTCCAACCGAGAGAGTTCTTTAGAGGTATTATGACAAGTTGTTAGGCTAAGTCGTACAGTCACCGCGTGACGCACGGGGAGGATATTATGTAGTTTAGATAGTACGTAGATGAATCCTCAGCCCTTTCCCACACTTATTTACGTGCTGTACGTACGTAATCCACTCATTCCGTGCAGAGTGGTAGTCTAGATCGCTCATGACTTTCCAAAGTTCTAGGGAAAATTGGAAACTAGACCTCTCTCTCTGATTGTATCCCTCTGGTCAGATACATCCGGATAACACCCGTCGGTGTCAGCCATATAAGCGCGGTGCTGGGCTGGTAATTGAGGCTGTAGTCTGCTGAAGTCAGCATTGATCCACGTGATCTGTAAGATCCAGGTGGATTACCTGACTAACGAAGGTCAAGGAACTACTTGGCACTCTCTATTGAAGCATGTATATAAGGGGAGACTTCTTCCTACTTAGATCAGCAGTCAATACAATCATACTGAACCAGTAATTCTAGCATGGTCATATTCGTGGTATGATAAGAAATTACAATCCGTGTCACTTGTAATACGGATGTCCACAAAGGATGCGGGAGGGCACCAACCTGTTAGCTACGAGAATTTCTTAACTAGAGAGAGGGTCAGAAATTAGGTTTTCGGGTACAGCTAATACACGTGTTGCTTGCTACTGGATCGTAGACTCTATTACTTACAGAACCTTCGTATTTACCCCTCTCATACATTACTAGTAAATTTCGAACTCGATACTAAATAGTAAAGTAGTACCAGTACTTAGTATATGGAAATTCAAGTTGTCTCCACTTAAAATTTACTTTAATCATAATAAAGTTGCTTCATAATATAGAATTAATTGCCTGTATGCTTACTACCAGCACCAGTAGCGAAATTCAACCTGCAAAAAGATTATAACAATAGTATTACTTACTACCAAATCAAAAGACAACTAAAGCTGCGCATGCTACTAAATAACTAGAATTCTTACTTACTACTGGTACTATTGATGCGACACCGTATTAATTCACACGATGCTAGTTTAATATCAATATAAATTCATTATGTTATAATTTAGTAACGTACTACTTTACTTATCATTACAGTACTACCAGTACTACTACTAGTACTTATACTTACTAGTATTCAATTTAAATCCCTCTTGGGACGAATGGTTATAGACGGGCGCTGTGTTGACCTAGAGTAGATTACATTACTCAATTAATTATCGAGATACTTAGTGACTATAAAAGATCAAGATTGAGAAGTCATTTAATTAAAATGGGTTTAAAGATAAGTAAAGTATTATCAAATTCATTTTAAAATACAAGAAGTACTAGTAATAATATAAAAAGCAAATATAAGTATACTACGCCACTATGATAATATTAGTACTGTAGTACTCGTAGTACTAGTAATAGACTTATTGTAGACCTGGATTGGTATGTTGTTAGTACTTCTTTTAATCATGATTGCTTTGATAAGTACTAATTTTGCAAGTCTACAAATTCGTAATCGAGTAATCAATACTCAATGAGGTGGCTTACCACTTTTCAGTTAACCTGGAATTCACTCGGTACTACTACTCTATGAATAAGTACTAAGTATGAACTTATCTAGGGGTCTAAACTTAGTGAGTTAACTCAGAGTCACTTCAAAGTCAACTCAGCTCACTCTGTTCAGACTAGAGTCAGGATCATATAATGCTGACAATATTTTAGACCAATTCAAGAACTAAGTCAAGTCATCTTAAGTCAGGGCGCAGCATACACCTATCTAGTTTAAGTCAGGATATATAATCGTAAGTACCGCGGAAAATTAGCAGAATTTATTTTTCATTTGTTTAGTAAAATAATAGTAGCCTTGCTTGAATTCTAGCGCCCTAAATACAAGTAGGTATCTATATTAAAAAGTTAGGAGCTGCTGTGAAACATAGTTTGAGCCAACTAGTGTATAGTACTAGTAGCGTCGCGGCTATTAGCAAGCTACAACTGAGTACTAGATATTAGTAATAGAAAGAAGAATTGTTACTTATTAAATCAACTCTAATGAGCTGACTTACAAGGGGTGGGTACCAAAGGATACGTACTACTACTATCTTCTAGATGTCGGTGCTTTGACAGCTGTTTTCGGCAGCACCTGCCCGCTGTTTTATGCTGCCTCTCCCTCCACTCGCTTAGGCTGTTCAACTTAGGGCCACCGAAAATTTGGCGAGAGTCTCATCGCTGTTTTAAACAGAGAGCACCACGTCCAGCTTCATTCCCTACCTAGACAGACTTATTGCGGTCGAGCTGACCTTTGATCCCATGGCGGAGAACATGGATGTTTGATTTACCAGATGTAGGTTTCGGGCTGTGATTGGTCAATACAGACCAGTCAGCTTCAACTCCGGCCATAGCAGTCGACCGCATGAGTATCGATGGATTAATATTAGTGACTTTCAATGCGCGTTCCCAGGTTGTACCGCACAGCCCTTCCAAACACAGGTCAGCTGTACCTAGCTAGCCCTGCCAACCACGCTGCAATCCAGCTCTCACCATACGCCGATTCCTGACCTTGCCTAGCACAATGCCGCGCGCCTCTCTTACGCTGTCGCCGTTTCTTGACCTTGCACAGTAACCAGCCGTCGATCATACAGCATCGAGTTCTGCCAAACAACCTCTCTCGGTACGTTACTCGATTCCTCATTTTATATAATCTTCACTTCATTTATGTTCTGGTGGTCCCAACACGCTTTCTTGAAGGTCTTACTGAGAAAGGAGGACGCTTATAAATAAGTAAGCAGTCGCCTTACAAGGTATAAAACAAGGCGGTAATAAGTCAAGTGAAGTTTCAGAGCCTATATTCTCTGATGTGCTCTCACGCTGGCCTTGGCATTATTTACAGATGAAACGACATAAAGGTTGGTCTTCACCGAGCTATGGATTTGTTCTTTTGCATTTGATAGGCTCAAAATAGTTAGAACAAGCTAAGCTAGAGTGGGATGTTTACAATCATCCACGGAGGAAAATAATATTTAACGAGCCTCCTGCCACCATCGATGTGTCAAGACTTGGTCTATTGTTTTTCTTGCTGTCGGGTCTGGGTTTGTCATTCCAAGTATCAGGTTCTGTGTCTCATGGCCAAGCTCCTTCCCCCACCGCTCGAATTTTAGTTCAGGCTGTTCCTTAACTGCTTCTTCAGCTATTTCTGACGCCCCCCTTAGAGCATTACACCAATCCTCACTGTTGGCTTGCTTAAGAAGGCCATCGGAAACTGGCCGAAAATAAGAAAAGTGTCGAGTCAGTATCTCTTGTTCCGGCCTTATACCACTCTTTACTAGTTCTTGGTAATCGTTTAAGAGCAAGAACCCCCCGCCCCCAAGAGCATATATACTCTGTATACAAGGATTATAATAATGATTTTAAAATAAACATAGCTCACTTACTACTAGTCCAAACGAGAAGATATCTGATGCCTTTGTCACACCCCTTCCGGTCTGTCCTTCCGGGCTTCGCTACATAGCATTCCCAATTGCATGGGAAGTCTGACGAGGCTCCCCACCTTCCGACTTAAATGCGATATCAAAATCACCCATGGCCACATCGGTGACTATTTTGTTACCTTCTTTATGGCAAGTCCAATCAACCAAAATGTTATCAGGCTTTACATCTATCAAGAATGATTTTATTAGTTTAGAGGTCTTTGAATGATAATGATTTCTGGACTATGGAGAGTGTACCGATGTGAATCCAGTTTTTGCTATGAAGTTCTTGTATTGCCTCACCTGTACGTTGCAAGTTTTTTTTACGTTCTGCCAGAGGAAAATCCAGATCTTCCCGAATCAAGGCAAGCAGAGTGCTTCTAAAATACGGATAGACTAGAATACTATTCTCTTGGTTACGATCGATATGCATTCGAAGTCGACGTGAGCCTGCAAACTCGGTTGTGAGGCGTAGGGAAAGATCATAGAACAGACTAGGTACACGCTTAACGACAAAAGACTCCTTTCCGGACCTAAGTTGAGTTAGAGATATGGCTAAGCCACGAGGAGGGCATAGAGTTTGAAACGTACTCAGCTTCGAAGGCGCTGAGCTTAGGGTACTCGCGGAGTACCTCACCCACACGACCGGATTTGCCCACTATGGTGGTGGATACCATTCTAATACTTTTACGGTAGGTACGCCGATTGAAAGGTATATAGCGGGTAAGACAATTGAGATACATCGAGTAAGAACGGGTAGATTAGCAATCTATAGTAAAAAATATGTTTAAGGTTAGGAGATAATATACGCGGTAACGCTCCCGTCAGGGGGTATGTTCAGGTGGCTGCCTCAGGCAGAAATTATTGGTCCAACATAATTACAAACCAACGATACACCCTGCATAGGCGAGTCGCCTTCTTGTAGCAACTTCTTAGTAGGCTTGCAGTCTTTGCCTATCTGTCCTCTGGATTAGGAGAATTGTCCCAAAAAAGATACATTCAGGGCTGCTAAAGTGAGCATTGATTCATAGGATCTAGGTGGATCGCCTAACTAACGAAGGTCAAGGGACTACTTGGCAATCTCTATTGAAGCATGTATATAAGGAGAGACTTCACCCTGCCTAATTGGATCTGTAGTCAATATAATCATACTGAACCAGTAATTCTAGCAAATAAGTACTTAGCCAAGAGCCCGAGTTCAAGTCTAAACTAATGCTTTAGGCTTTAAGTTACTTGAAACTGGCCGAGGGTTTTGGCCAAGCTTTCAAACCATAAGACAGTTTAAAATATCAGATGTGGCCGAGTATAATCAGCATATATACTATGCGGAATACTATTAGGGTTGTTTCTAGAACTATTAAGTAAGTCAGCTGTAAACTTGTATTATTTATCGAATCATATTATACTAAAGCTTTATTGGCTACTACCTGGAATACTGACAGCATATCTCAAATGAAGTTAAGCTAACTCAAACCGAGTCGGCATCTATTCGGCTTTTGACAGTAAATAATCATTTTTCTCAAGCCAACTATTTGAATCACTTTTAGGAAATGGTCACTTACCATGATTGCTAGCAATTATGTACTAGTAAGTATAGTAGTACTATTTCAACTACTACTAGTTAGTAGTAATGCTTACTTGGTAATATACCTGGTAATGTGACTTTGAAACCCTGGCGATTTAAAAGTTGAGGTCTTAGCTGTACTAGTATGGTATTATCTACTCGGGGAACAGACTGTTTATTTTAAGGCCATGATAATACTAGTGTGCTAGTAAAAACGTCGATCGGGTTCGGCTATGTCTTATTTTTCTTTTAAGACTATCTTATAATTTGAAAGCTTAGCCAAATCTTCGGTCAGTTTCAAAGTAACTTAAACCCTATGTCATTAGCCTAGACCTTAAATCAGACCTTTAGGTACCCACGCCTGTTTGGTTATGAGGTATCGTTTTCCCCATCTGGTTAGAACAGATGAAGTCATACATACGCAACTAATCTTTTCCCACATACAACTTTACTCTCAATTCGGTGCTACTTTAGAGTCGTAATTTGCTTTCCTTTTACGGTTGTAGTATACCTTGTTACAAGTCTCACGTCAATATGTGCATGATCAGCCTGATATTTTACTTGGTTTTTTAAGTACTACCCTTTCTCATGTACCGTGGTTTAAGCAAGAAAAATGATTCTACTGAGTAAAATAGTAAACATATTACATAATTCGCCCAGTGATCTCAGTCCCTATGCATAGTATTAGTAATACTTTTGAGCCATTTGACAGTCACCACCCAAGCCTATCGGAATACTTATTTGCCCAATAATACTTACTTACTACTTACCGTTTAGCAAGTAGCAAGTAGCCTTATAAAATCCATCCTCCCACAGAAAATCTAGAAAATCTTCAGCTGATTCAAGCACTTGCCGTGTATAAAGGTAATACGCACAAACTACTTACTAGTACTTTATGTATGGATTCTAAACTGAAGAGAAGAACGTAAATTTTAAGATAGTAGTATAGTAGTATACAGCTTCATAGCTGTCGTTTCTACTAGTAGTACTAGTAATAAGTATTTGTATGTAATTTTCGATATTACTACTACTGTGAGCTGAATTGTCAAGGCAAATGACTGAGGCTATCATAGGCTCCTGCCATTAAATACCTAGGGATAGGGCCCAATTAAAATATATGTCCAATCCTTCCTCGGTATATTAGTACTGGTACGACTAACCTCACCGAGCCAGACTATGTATTATTGGATATTATCTAGGAACGTCTTAACGGACCTGCTGAGTTCAAGATGTCCACTCAATACGAGGAAAAAAGCAAAATCGCTGCAGATGAAAGCTTTAATGTCTAAAGCGAGGACGCCTTGATTGCCTTCTTTTATGATTCACTCACCTTCTTTTGAATAGGCAGTCCTAGCCTTCTGGACTAATTTCACCATGTTACTTGAACTGGGGGCCCTTTTTGATACTTATTTATCCTTTGCACTCAGGCACATCACCGTTCTTATATATTTAATCCTTCGTCATGAAATCAAATTCATCGTATGAGGTTAAAACATAAATGTTTCCCTACTAGTACTTACTTTTTCAACGTTTGGCGGTACCCTTCTACCTTACTCCTCGGGTATTAGCAACTGAAATTTTTGTTAATAGTTGGGTTGCTACTTTGATCCTATAGTACCTAAGGCATATGATTTACAGTGGAAGAAGAGTTAGGAATATTTAGCCACAGATTCTGAGCCCTTTTCGAGTTCGACGCACCAGAAAAATTGCCTCCCAAGGCTGGGTGATGCTGATTTCACCCGCTCAGATATGTTCATGTTAAGTTCATTAGTTCTAGCTAATTGATGGCGAACCAAAGTAACTTCGTGGCTTGAGATGACAAGGTTTATTACATTACTTCTCTCCATATGATATCATTTCTACCTAAATATCTGTAGCAGCATGATTCAAGGAAAATGACTGACTGTAAGCTGTACTGGTATTTCGGGGCGAGTTTTCAGTTGTCTCTGGGGTGTCAGGCAGCTGTTTGCTAGAACGGTGCCACGTGGGAAAACACATAGTATAGCAAGAAAATGGAATGTAGTTAAAGCTGGGTTGGATTTACGTGAAATTTTGCGAAGATGGCTATATTCCCAGACGTATTTGAAGTGATACTCACTACAGGTGATGAAACATAGCTTGCTGCTCTTGCCAAGAGGACATCATTAGTGGTTATGCCTATGTTTGCTAGCAGTATATGACATCTTCGGTTCTTGTGAATTGTGTCTATATGCAATCATTACTATACACTCGAATCAATAAATCATGCAGCAAGCCAGTGAAACTAGTTGCGACTGAAGCCAAAATAACGGGCTGACTCAATTACTGTTTCCCTGGTACGCCAGGAGTGGAATTACAGATGCTAGAAGTGGCCAAAGCTGTACAAATTCATATTATATACACGAATAGAAAGTATTGCCCGCCCCGAGGAAAAGCCTCCCACTAATCGTAGTACTATCCTGTAATAAATTGTACCAAACTTCTTCTATGCCAGAATCTCAGACAAAGCATCCATTATTCCGATAGAGTTCAGACCAACAAGCATATATATCTGTGAGATGCATCGACATGGTTTGATGAGTAGGAACTCGTGGCAGCTCATCATGCTCTTTGCTCGAGACTGGAGGGAGAGTGATTGCTGGCTAAAGTAATGCTCGTGGAAATGCCGCCGAGAAATTCCCTACTTAGCTTGCGTCCCTAACGCGTGTGCAGCTGTTACGCAAGTTTCTAAAAACTGGTGCCGCACCTCACATCCAATACCCTTCCTTCCAAATCTCTTTTCGATAACCCTCGGTCAATTTCATATCCTCCCCATACTTCTCCTGCCACCCCACGAATCCTCGA
>Ga0247804_10000663_pt1 | contig 15718 bp, 6 predicted proteins | sample UWRJL029104C1_FD_181142 | JGI IMG/M metagenome (GOLD analysis project Ga0247804, IMG submission 181142) | Plant litter microbial communities from Arlington Agricultural Research Station in Wisconsin, United States - UWRJ-L029-104C-1 | ecosystem: Environmental > Terrestrial > Plant litter >...
TACTTTCCGGGCTAACTGTTAATGCATCAAGCAGTTTCCCTAGTTGTTGCAACTGCGAATCACCCAATGGTTGCAAAGGTCTTCTTGGGACACCCACATCAAGCCCAGCTCGTTTCAAACCGGCTTTGATCGTTGTAGGCAAACCGCCTTTCAAAATAAATTCCAATACGGGTAGCTGCTGATAAAAAAGAGTGCGCGCCCGATCAATATCATTTGCTTGAAATGCGTCGTATAACTTTTTTGGCCAATGGGAAATCAAGTTAGGCGCAGCGGTACACCAGCCGGTTGCGCCAGCAGCGAAGGCTTCCAACGCCAAGGGATTGCTCCCGTTGTAAAAAGGTAAATCGCCTTGCGAAAGCACATTGATTTTGTGCATGCGCTGTATATCACCAGTGCTTTCTTTAACCATGGTGACGTTACTGATCGACTTGAACATATCAACAATCAGCTCAGGCGAAAGATCAATTCCGCTGGTGGCCGGATTGTTGTAAACCATAATCGGTAATGACGTTGCATCGGCAATGGTCGCGTAGTGGGTAAAAATTTCCGCATCGGTTAATTTCCAATAAGACGCTGGCAATACCATGATCGCGTCAGCCCCAACACGCTCTGCAATTTTTGCTCTTTTGATCGCGTTTTGAGTTGTAAGCTCCGACACGCCGACAATTACCGGTAAACGTTTTGCCACTTTTTTTACCGATGTTTCTGCAACGAGTGTCCATTCATCGTCATTGAGGTACGCGCTCTCGCCGGTACTACCCAGAGGTGCAATTGCATTTGAGCCGCTGTGAATAAGTTTTTCAATTAATACATTCAACGCATTGGTATTAATACTTCCGTCTTTGTTAAAAGGCGTTATGGGATAAGTGATAATGCCTTTCAGCAAAGGAGCGTGGCTACTCATGATGTGTTCCTCAATCAAAATTAAAAAATACAAAAACAGAAAATAAAAATTAGTTCAAACAATCAGTATGAGAGCGCAGAGCGCGCCGTGCGTAATATGAAAAAAATGCCTGATAACGTTTAGTCGTTGAGATCCAGTCATGAGCCTCTGCAGCGAGCGCAGCGTCTACCGGTTGAATGACACCCGCCGCCATGGCGACTAACTGCATTTTTGCGGCTCGTTCTATCAAGTGTGCGAGCATCAAGGCTTCTTCCACCGTTGCGCCGGTCACTAACAATCCGTGGTGAGCAAGCAACAGGGCGCGTTTATCACCCAGCGCTTTGGCAATGATTTCGCCTTCTTCATTACCCACTGGAATTCCCGGCCATTGCGCTAGAAATGCGCAGTCGTCAAACAATGGGCACATATCCATGTGAGAAATAATTAGCGGCTTTTCGAGCATTGATAACGTTGCCAGATGAAAGGGATGCGTATGAATAATGCAATTGATATCCGGGCGCGCGCTATAAACCCAGGTATGAAAACGATTCGCCGGATTGGGCATGCCGCTTCCGTCGATAAGTTGTAAATCCTGATCGACCAGCAGCAGATTTGTTGCTGTGATTTCATCGAATCCCAAACCTAATTGTTGTGTGTAATACGTATCTGCTTGATCTGCTCGCGCAGTAATTTGCCCTGCCAAACCGGAATCGTGGCCAGCATCAAAAAGTATGCGGCAAGTGAGTGCTAATTTTTCGCGCGTATTCCATTCAGGCGCGGATAGAAATTTTTCCATCTGCTGTTGGGAGCGAATTACCAATTCACTTTTTGTGGTTTCCAATGTGCTTGCCATGTTCAACACCTGCGTAATTTGAAAATTGACAGCCTTGCTGCATGGAGCCATAGTGCGTCTTTTCGTGGCCCACAAAAACATCCAGATAGTAAAACCTATGGGGTCCAGACCTCATTGAGGAGAAAATGCAATGTTGCGCAATTGGGATATGCCGATAGTGTTAAATGGCGATAGCGGGAAAGCATTGCATCTACAAATTGTGCAATTACTTTCAGATGAAATTCGTTCCGGCCGTTTGATCAGCGGCGCACCGCTCCCCAGCACGCGCTCCCTCGCCGAGAAACTGGACGTTAATAGAAAAACTGTGGTGCAAGCTTATGACGAACTGCATGCGCAAGGTTGGATCGAAATGGAAGCCCGACGCGGTGCGTTTGTGTCGGGGAAGTTGCCGGTGTTGGACGCTAAAAATATTTCAACAAAAACTAGCAATGCGTTTCCTTTACTTTTATCTGCTTCGCCTCTGGAAAATTACGCGAAATCCGTTAAAGGCTCGCAAAACGCAGACGGAATAATTCATTTCAGCGATGGTGTGCCCGATTCACGGTTGGTGCCTTTTGATATCTTATCTCGCGCTTTTCGCCACGCACTAATTGCATCCGCACACGCCAATCGCTTGGCATACGACGATTCGCGCGGAAGTGATTTGTTGCGCGATGCGATTGCTGAAAAGTTACGTTTCGAACGCGGAATGCGTGTGACCGCAGAACAAGTATGCATAGTGCGCGGCAGTCAAATGGGCATTTATTTAAGCGCACGTTTGCTGGCTGATGCAGGTGGCTGTGTGGTGATGGAAGAATTAAGTTATCCACCAGCGCGCGAGGCTTTTAAATCATTTGGAATAGACATTAAATACGTAGCGCAAGACCAGGAAGGAATGGATATAGATGCTCTGGAAAACCTATGTCGCAGCCACAAAATCAGTGCGATTTACACCACGCCACATCATCAATTTCCTACAACCTGTATGTTGCCGATTGACAGACGCATACGGTTGTTGGATCTGGCTGTTAAATATAACTTTGTGATTATCGAAGACGATTATGATCATGAATTTCATTTTTCCCATCGCCCAATGCTGCCGCTCGCAAGTATGGAAAATGACGGACGAGTTATTCATATTGGCTCACTATCAAAAGTGTTAGCACCCGGTTTGCGCTTGGGCTATATCGCTGCCGCTGAGCAAGTTGTCAATCGCTGTGCGGCAGAAATATTATTGATTGATCGCCAAGGCAATGCTTTGACTGAGCTGGCGGTAGCCGAGTTAATGAATGCGGGCGAAATAAAGCGGCACATCAGGCGCGCGTTAAAAATTTACCAGCAGCGTCGCGATTATGCCGTTGATAAAGTACATGCTCTGCTACCCGATGTAGAATTTTCCATACCGCCGGGCGGTCTTGCATTGTGGTTAGGTTTTAATAAAAGCGTCGATATTCGGAGATTACAGAATGATTGTTTGGCAAATAAGGTGTCTATTTTACCCGGCCAACTTTTTTCAGGGGCTGATAAGAAAGTGGCAGCGATTCGTATGGGTTATGCAAGTCTCAACGAAAAGGAGTTTGAGACCGGAATAAAACGTTTAGCTTTAAGCCTTTCACAACAAATTAAAAAATAAAAAAACAGCTTTTTGCGAAGCTGTTTTAATTTATCTTTACTTTAATTTTATCGTTACGATAGATTAAAGGTTATTGTGCGGCCCGAAGACTTCGTAATGAATTCGCTCATTTTCAACTCCCATGCTTAGTAATTGATCTTTAATAAATTTCATAAATCCGGTCGGGCCGCACAAATAAAACTCTCCTGAGGATAAAGGCAAATCCTCCGCAACCTTTTTTAAGTCCATAAATCCGTGAAATTGTGAATTATTCGTTACCACATTTTCATTGTTATACCAGGTAAATGCTTTTAGCTGCGGATATTCGCGCGATAAATAATCGATGCGGTTAGCAAATGAATGCTGGCTCTGTGTTTCACAGGCATGTAAAAAATATACTGGGGATTTTTTATCATTTTTCCCATCCAGAATAGTTTCTAACATGGAAACCATAGGCGTTAAGCCAACTCCAGCGGAGATTAATACATTTTCTGCATGGATAGATTTTAAAAAGAAATCACCTGAAGGTGGAAATACATCTACTTCATCGCCTTCGTTAACATAATCATGCAGATAATTTGACACCACACCGGGAAGCGGCACAGGCTCGCGTTTAATGCTAATACGGTAATGCGAACCGTTGAATCTATTCGACAAAGAATATTGCCGAATTTCAACGTACTCCGCTGTATCAGGTTTTACGCGAAGTGATAAATACTGACCAGGCTCGTAATTAATCAAGGCGCCGCCATCAACAGGCGCAAGAATAAAACTGGTGACCAAATCCGATTCCTTAATTTTTTGCTGGACCATAAAACGGCGCGCACCACGCCACCCACCGTGGGATTTTTCCGCCGTATCGTATAAATCTTTTTCGCGTTGAATAAATACCGAGGCGAGCAAACCATAAGCCTCTGCCCAGGCTGCTTTTATTTCCGGCGTGAAAGCATCGGGCGCCAACTCTTGTAAGGTTTCAAGTAAATGGTGACCAACAATATCGTAATGCTCAGGTTGTACAAAAAGGCTCGTATGTTTGTGTGCGATTCTTTCAATCGCCGCCTGTAACACGGCGGGATTTTCAATATTTTTTGCATAGGCCGCGATAGCATTAAACAGCGCAAATTGCTGGCGTCCCGATTGCTGGTTACTCATGTTAAAAATATTTTTTAACTCAGGATTAAACCGAAATAGCCGCTGATAAAAATGCTCGGTAATAGCCACTCCCGCACTTTCAAGTAAAGGGATTGTACTTTTTACTAGCTCTATGGTTCTTGTGCTCAACATAAATGACTCCAGCTTTAATTAGGTTACAAAGCCTTTATTGCAGCAAAGATGCCAATACATTAATTCTTTTAAATTCAACTAGTTAAGAATTTTTTGCAATTATTAAGAGTCAAAATGACTCTGTATTTTTATGTCATATTGACACTCATAAATCAATATGACTTAATTATGAAAATGATAGCGATTCTAAAATGGAGCGGAAAATTGGCCGAAGTAAATTCGACTTTGCTTATCGAAGTAGCGCTCGATCTCGCAAATAGTATTGGCAATGAAGACCGCTTTGATCGTTTGTTAACGGGCATTCGCAAAGCAATAAACTGCGACGCGGTGGCGCTGCTAGCAGCGAGCAATGAGGTATTAACGCCGCTTGCGATTCAGGGCTTATCAGCAGATACCTTGGGACGCCGCTTTCATATCAAAGATCACCCACGATTGGCTGCCATTTGTCACGCCGCCAAACCTTTGCGATTTGCAATGGATGCTGCCGAGCCTGATCCCTACGATGGGCTACTGTTGGCCGAGCCCGGCGATTTACCCGTGCATTCGTGCATGGGGTTGCCACTTTATTCTGATGGCCAACTTATTGGCGTGGTAACGCTGGATAGCCTTACACCGAATGTATTCGACCAAATACCAATGCGCACGCTTGATCTTGTCGCTGCGCTGTCGGCGGCAAGTTTAAAAACTGCATTTCAGCTCAGCCGCTACGAGCAGCGTGTAAAACGCGATCAGGATTTACTACAGGAATTAACCAAGGAGGCATTAACGCGTGAAGGTGGCGAGTTAATCGGCCAAAGCGCGGCAATGGTAGATCTTAAAAGCGATATTAATTTAATTGCGAATTCGGATTACACCGTTTTAATTCAAGGCGAGACAGGCGTGGGAAAAGAATTGGTTGCGCGAAAATTGCATCAACTTTCTCATCGCAGCGACAAACCTTTAGTGCATGTAAATTGCGCTTCCTTACCTGAGACCTTGGCAGAAAGTGAACTTTTCGGGCACAGCAAAGGTGCATTCACCGGTGCTGAAAAAAATCGCGCGGGTAAGTTTCAACTGGCAGATGGGGGTACTTTATTTCTCGATGAAATTGGTGAGCTTCCGTTAAGTATTCAAAGCAAATTATTACGCGTATTACAAAGCGGTGAAATACAACCTATTGGCAGGGATCAGGTTGAAACAGTGAGCGTTCGGGTAATTGCCGCAACCAATCGCGATCTAAAATCTGAGGTTGCGCGGGGAAATTTTCGTGCAGATTTATATCACCGCCTATCGGTTTACCCCATTTCAGTTCCTGCCTTACGCGAGCGCAATGGCGATGTATTATTACTTGCCGGTTTTTTTCTGGAAGTGACCGCACGAAAATTAGGTATTCGCCAATTAAAACTTGCGCAGGAAAGTGAAGCCGCTTTATTAAATTACAGCTGGCCGGGAAATGCACGTGAATTGGAGCATTTGATTAGCCGCGCAGCGATTCGTGCAAAAGCACAAAGTAAATACACGGCATCGACCATACTTGCGCTCGACCCTATCCATTTTGATCTTGTCTTTAACCAAATCACTGCCGATTCAAAAATCATGGATGATGTACAGAAAAATAATAGTGTACTGACATTAGACGATTCAGAATTTTTATCGAATCAGCCAACATTAAAGATAGCAACAGACAATTTTCAGCGCGCCAAAATTATACAATCACTAACTGCCAGCAATGGCAGCTGGACATTAGCAGCAAGCCGTTTAGGAATGGATCGTGCAAATCTTTCGCGGTTAGCTAAGCGGTTAAATATTAAAATGGAAAGAAAAGTCGTTTTTTAATTAACACTGCTTCGCCCTTAAAGGAATAATCAAGGGGTGGTACGTTCTGAGTTTAAATATTTTTAATGTCGCCACTTCACTCAAGCATAAAGAGTCTGCAATGGGCGCGCTGCAAACCTTCAATCCGTTACGGTTCGTAAACTCACTGGCAACCTACATTAATTGCGTGGTATTGGCGGTGGGTTTATCCGTGTGTGCAAAATTAATTATGTGATTGAAGCACAGGCGCACTAAATAACAAATCTCGCCCAACAATGTAATTACTGCCCATTACACATTTCCCTCATCGATGTATCTACGCCATTTGCGATTCAAAGCTGGCTAACGCACAGACACAGGAAAAGGGACTAGTTCACGCTGTCTCTAATATTCTTCTTCTCCGATTGGGCTCTCATATGCAGAACGGACGCTGGGCTAAAACCTTGTTACTTACTTTCAAGTCGGGATTTAGCTCCTGGCGCCGCCATGTTTATGACCGGCGTGCGCCGCGGCCGGAAGATTTGAATCCGCTACGCGCAGAGTTGTTTAGCGCTGACCAGATGGAGCATTACGGCAAAATTCTGGCGAGCGAACATAGCCTGAGTAAAGCGCGCACGCGCGACCGGTTGCTGACGCGCTTGGATGATAACGAGCAGGTGTTAATTAACGGTTGCGAGTTATTGGCAGCGGCGGTGAAAGCACGTTCGCGTATTGCGCCTGCGGGCGAGTGGCTGCTCGATAATTTCTACATGATTGAAGAGCAAATTCGCACCACTAAACGCCATTTCCCCAAAAATTACAGCCGCGAATTGCCGCGCTTAGCTGTGGGGCGTTCAGCCGGGTTGCCGCGTGTTTATGATCTCGCACTCGCGGTGGTGGCACATGGCGATGGCCGTATCGATGCGGAAATTCTCAGCCGTTTTGTTGCGGCTTATCAAACCGTCACTCCACTTACATTAGGCGAACTTTGGGCGATTCCGATCATGCTACGGCTGGCGCTGATTGAGAATTTGCGCCGGGTGAGCCTGCGTATTACCAGCGCACGCAGTTACGTGAATCAAGCGCGTGAATGGGCGAGCCAGATGGTGGAGGTGGCCGAGAGCGACCCGAAAAATCTGATCGTGGTGATTGCCGATATGGCGCGTTCCAACCCGCCGATGGTGAGTGCCTTTATCGCTGAATTAGTGCGCCGCTTGCAGGGGCACGGTTCGGCGCTCGCCTTGCCGCTGACCTGGATTGAGCAGCGGTTGGCGGAGGAAAGTCTGACCATTGAACAGATGGTGCAGTCCGAAACCCAGCAGCAGGCGGTTGATCAAGTTTCTATCAGCAACAGTATTGGCAGCCTGCGCTTTTTAGGCGCTTACGACTGGCGCGTGTTCGTCGAGACTATGAGTATCGTCGAGCAAATTTTGCTGGAAGATAAAGAGGGCGTTTATCGCCGCATGGATTTTGCCACGCGTGATGAATACCGCCATGTGGTGGATCGCCTCGGCAAACAAAGTGATGCATCCGAGGCCGATATTGCCCGCGCCGCGATTGATTTGACCTACAACACTCCCGCAACTGAACAGCCTGCCGCCCATGCGGCGCATGTGGGTTATTACTTGGTGGATCGCGGTTTGCCGCAATTAGAGCAAGTCGTTGGTGCACGTTTGCCGCTGCTGTTACAACTGCGGCGCGGCTGTGCCAAGGCACGCTTGCCTTTGTACCTCAGCGCGACCTTGCTGTTGGTGCTGCTGGCGACTACCGGTTTTGTCGGTTTGGCGCAGCGTGCGGGAATTGCCGGTTGGCAGTTGGGCGTACTGGCGGCGTTGGCGATCATCGCTTCAACTGCGCTCGCCACCGCTTTGGTGAATTGGCTGGTGACTTTGATGTCCGCCCCCAAACGTTTGCCGCGCCTGGATTTTGTGAAGGGTATACCGGCTGATTTGGCCACCTTAGTCGTGGTGCCAACCCTGCTGACTAACCAGCAAGCAGTGGATGATTTGCTCGAAGCGCTTGAAGTACGCTTTTTGGGCAACCGCGATGAGCAGTTGTATTTCGGGCTGCTCACCGATTTTGGCGATGCCAACAGCGAAACCCTACCGGGCGATGAAGCGCTGCTAACCCGCGTGCGCGAAGGCATCGAACAGCTCAACCGGGACTATCCCTGTCCGTCAAACGGCGCGGATAACAAGCGCGAGCGCTTCTTTCTCTTTCATCGCCCGCGCCTGTGGAATCCCACAGTCAAACGTTGGATGGGCTACGAGCGCAAACGCGGCAAGCTGGCCGATTTAAACCGCCTGCTGCGCGAAGGCAATGTGCCAAACGGCCAGTTCTCCGTGATTGTTGGCAACCTCTCTGCCTTGCCCAAACTGCGTTACGTGATCACGTTGGATACCGATACCCAGCTCCCGCGCGACGCCGCACGCGAGTTTGTCGGCACCATGGCGCATCCGCTCAATCGGCCGGTATACGACGCCGAAAACCGTGTCATCAGCCGTGGTTACGGTATTTTGCAGCCGCGTATGGCGGCGACCTTATCGGCGGCAAATTGCTCGCGCTATGTGCAGCTTTACGGCGGCGAACCGGGTATCGACCCTTACACCCGCTCAGTGTCGGATGTGTATCAGGATCTGTTCGGCGAAGGCTCGTTTATCGGCAAGGGTATTTATGATCTGGACGCGTTTGAGCAAGTGCTCGGCAAGCGTTTTCCCGATAACCGCATCCTCAGCCATGATTTGCTCGAAGGCTGCTATGCGCGCGCGGGTTTACTCAGCGATGTGCATTTGTACGAGGATTCGCCCGCCCGTTACGAATTGGATGTGAGTCGCCGCGAGCGCTGGATTCGCGGCGATTGGCAAATTGCCAGTTGGCTGTTACCCCGGGTGCCGGGTGCCGAAAACAAGACGCTCGCCAATCCTCTTGCGGCCTTATCGCGCTGGAAAATTGCCGACAATCTATTGCGCAGCCTTGCGCCCATCGCCTTGCTGTTGCTGCTTTTAGTAGGCTGGACGCTATTCCGAGAACCCTTGCTTTGGACGCTGGCTGCGTTGGGCATCATAGTGTTGCCGCCGCTGCTCGCCACTTTATTCGATGCGCTGCGTAAACCCGGCGAGGTATTTCTGGGGCAGCATTTGGCGGAAGTCTCGGCGCGTGCCGGGCGCCATTTCATGCAAACGCTGTTTCGCATTAGCTGTTTGCCACACGAAGCGACTTTTAGTTTGACCGCGATTTTACGCAGCCTGTGGCGCCTGTGGTTTGCGCCGGGGCGCTTGTTGGAATGGTGTACTTCGGCGGAGCAGGAGCATAAAAGCAAACGCGGGTTGTTGGCGAGTTTGAATCTCATGTGGTCGGCGCCGGTGATTGCGCTGGCGACCGCCGTTGCCTTGGCCGTACTGCAACCGACGGCCTTATTGGTCGCGGCACCGATCCTGGTGTTATGGTTTGTTGCGCCGCTCGGAGCCTGGTGGTTAGGGCGCCCATTGGTGCGCAAAGAGGCGAGTTTATCGGATCAGCAAACGCTGTTTTTGCGCAAAATCGCGCGCAAGACTTGGGCTTTTTTTGAGCGCTTTGTGGTGGCGGGTGACAACTGGTTGCCGCCCGATAACTTTCAGGAAAATCCCGGCCCAGTGATTGCGCATCGCACTTCACCCACCAATATCGGGCTGGCGCTGTTGGGCAATTTATCGGCCTACGATTTTGGTTTTATCTCTGCCGATGTAATGCTCGAACGCACCGCCAATACCTTTGGCAGCATGGACAAGCTGGAGCGCTATCGCGGCCATTTCTTTAACTGGTATGACACCCTCACGCTAAAACCTTTGCCGCCGCGTTACATTTCTGCGGTGGATAGCGGCAACCTCGCCGGCCATTTACTTACCCTGCGCGCGGGTTTACTTGCGCTGCCGGATTACAAAATCCCGGGCACCCGCGTGTTTCAAGGGTTGTCGGATACGCTCGCGGTATTGAGCGACAGCTTGCAAGTCGCGCATATGGAAGACGATCTACCACATGCGGTGCAAGCGGCGATTATCCGCATGCGCAGTCTGCTTAACGCTGCCTGTGTGCATACCTATACCGACCGCACCGCCAACTTGCCCGCGCTCTTGCATTGCCTCGAAGCGGTAGTGAGTGCGGCGGTCAGTGTAAATGCCTATTTGGTGGCGCAGCCCAACGTCAAATTGGTAGTGAGCGGCGCGTTATTGAACGATACCCTCGGCGCTGAAACCCTCGGCTATGAAGCCAAAAGCTGGGGCGCCGCACTGGCGCAGCAAAGCCGCGCCGCACTCGACGAGTTATTGTATTTTGCGCCTTGGCTGGGTTTGCGTGCGCCTCCGCCCGCACTGGGCAGTTTTGTCGCTGGCCTTGCGCGCCTTGCGCCTTCGGCCAATTTGAATGTACCACCCAGCTTGAATGGCTTGGCGGGTTACGGCGCGCAATTGCTGCCGCTGTTGGATGCCCAATTGCTGCGCCCCGGTACAACGCAAGAGCGCGACTGGTTGGGTGAGTTGCGCAATTTGATCGCCAGCGCCAGCGAGCGCGCCAAAAAACGCATCACCACCTGCATGACCTTGGCTGAACAAGCGCATGATTTTGCGGCGATGGATTATGACTTCCTCTATGACCGCACCCGTCACCTCATCGCCGTGGGTTACAACCTCGATGACTATCGCCGCGACAACAGCTATTACGACCTGCTCGCCTCGGAAGCGCGCCTGTGTAATTTTGTCGCCATCGCCCAAGGCCAGGTGCCGCAGGAAAGTTGGTTTGCGTTGGGGCGTTTGCGCACTATGGCGGAAGGCCAGCCGGTGTTGATGTCCTGGAGCGGATCGATGTTTGAGTACCTGATGCCGATGCTGGTAATGCCCAGTTATGACGGCACCTTACTCGACCAAACCTGCCACGCCGCCGTTGGCCGCCAGATTGCCTACGGCAAACAACGCGGCCTGCCTTGGGGAGTTTCGGAATCCGGTTATCACACTTTCGATGCCAGCTTGAATTACCAATATCACGCCTTTGGTGTACCCGGTTTGGGTTTCAAACGCGGTCTGGCGGAAGACTCGGTGATCTCGCCTTATGCGACGGTGATGGCCTTGATGGTCGAACCGGAAGCCGCCTGCGAAAATCTGGAGCGGCTTGCCAGCGCCGGTGTTGAAGGCCGTTTCGGCTTTTATGAAGCGGTGGATTACACCCCCTCGCGCCTTGCGCGCGGCCAAACCAGCGCCATGGTGCGCTCGTTTATGGTTCACCACCAAGGTATGAGTTTGCTGGCATTGGCGTATCTGTTGTTGGATCGCCCTATGCAGCGCCGGTTTGCGGCTGACCCGCTGTTTCAGGCGACCTTGTTGCTCTTGCAAGAGCGCATTCCCAAGGCCTCGGTGCAGCACACCCATATCGCAGAACATGTCGCTGGTGCGGCAGTGTTTGATCAAGTCGAAACCACTAGCTACGCGCCATTGGAAGCCGACACACCAACGCCCGAAGTGCAGTTATTGTCCAACGGTCGCTACCATGTGATGGTCACCAACGCGGGCGGCGGCTACAGCCGATGGAAAGATTTAGCCGTGTCCCGCTGGCGCGAAGATGCCACACGCGACAACTGGGGTATGTTCGTCTACCTGCGCGATACCGCCACCAGCGACTTCTGGTCGGCGAGCCACCAACCCACACTCAAACGCGCCGATAACTATGAGGCGATGTTCTCGGAAGGCCGCGCAGAATTCCGCCGCCGCGACCATGACATCGAAACCTACACCGAGCTGGTTGTCTCACCTGAGGATGATATCGAGCTGCGCCGTCTGCGCATCACTAACCGTTCGGCGCGCACGCGCACCTTGGAAATCACCAGCTACGCCGAAGTCGTGTTGGCCTTACCGGCGGCCGATGCCACCCAAACCGCGTTTGGTAATTTGTTTGTGCAGACCGAAATTCTGCCCGAACGCCGCGCCTTGCTCTGCACGCGCCGCCCGCGCTCTGTAGGTGAGCACACGCCCTGGATGTTCCATTTATTGTCTACCAATGGCAGCCCGGTTGATCTTGTATCCTACGAGACGGATCGCCTGCGCTTTACCGGCCGTGGCTGCACCTTGGTTGCGCCGCGCGCGGTAACTGAAGGCGGCACCTTGTCGGATAGCCAAGGGTCGGTGCTCGATCCGATTGTTTCCATCCGCTGCCGCATTACCTTGGAAGCAGGGCAGGTAGCGACACTGGATTTGGTCAACGGTACTGCCGATAACCGCGAGGCTTGTATGGCCTTGGTTAGCCGCTATCAAGATCGCCATTTGGCCGACCGCGTGTTTGACCTCGCCGCGACTCACAGTGGCGTGACTCTGCGTCAGATCAATGCGAGCGAAGCCGATGCGCAGATTTATCGCCGCTTGGCCAGCGTTGTGCTCTACGCGCACGCTGCCCTGCGCGCCGAAGCGAGTTTGCTCATCCAGAATCGGCGCGGCCAGTCGGGCTTATGGGGTTATGCAATCTCCGGCGATCTGCCGATTGTGCTGCTCAAAATCGCCAGCGCGGAACATATCGAACTCGCGCGGCAGTTAATCCAATGTCACGCTTACTGGCGCTTAAAAGGCCTGTCGGTCGATCTGGTGATTTGGAACGAAGACCACATCGGCTACCGCCAACGCCTGCAAGACCAGATTATGGGCTTGATCGCGACCGGCAGTGAAAGCCATGCGATTGATCGCCCCGGCGGCATTTTTGTGCGCTCGGGCGAGCAGATTTCCCATGAAGACCGCATCCTGCTGCAAACCGTGGCGCGGGCGATTATCGACGGCGCCAGCGGCAGTTTGACCGAGCAAGTGAATTGGCGCGGCTTGGCCGAGAAGAAAGTCTCCCGCTTGATGCCAACTCGCCAACGTCCGACCGAGGCACATCAGCCGCAGCATATCGCCCCGCGTGCCGACTTGATCCTTACCAATCCGCTGGGTGGTTTTACGCCGGACGGGCGCGAATACATCATCACTACCACCCATGCGCAAATGACGCCGCTGCCTTGGGTCAACGTCATCGCCAACCCCAATTTCGGCACGGTGATTTCCGAAAGCGGGCTGGCTTACACCTGGAGCGAAAACGCGCACGAATACCGCTTAACACCTTGGTGCGATGATCCCGTTGGCAGTTCTGGCGGCGAAGCGATTTACTTGCGCGATGAAGAAACCGGCCATTTCTGGTCGCCCACACCTTTACCGAAACGCGGCCACGCGCCTTACGCAACCCGCCATGGGTTTGGTTATAGCGTGTTTGAACACACTGAAGATGGTGTGCGGTCGGAATTGTGGGTCTATGTGGATTTGCACGAGTCGGTCAAATTCTCGGTACTCAAGGTCAGCAACGAATCCGGGCGCAGAAGGCGCTTGTCGGCCACCGGTTACGTGGAGTGGGTGTTGGGCGATTTGCGCACCAAATCCGCCTTGCATTTGGTCACCGAAATCGATGCCAGCAGCGGCGCTTTATTTGCGCGCAACGCCTACAACAGCGAATTTGGCAACCGTGCCTGCTTCTTTGATGTGGACGACAACGCCCGCACCTTGACTGGCGACCGCACTGAATTCCTCGGCCGCAACGGCTCGCTCGGCAACCCGGATGCGCTTACCCGCGTGCGCTTGTCCGGCCGTTTAGGTGCTGGGTTAGATCCCTGCGGTGCGATTCAAGTGCCGTTTGAGTTGGATGAAGGCGAATCGCGCGAGATTATTTTCCGCCTCGGCGCGGGGCAGGATCTGGAGCAGGCAAGAGCCTTGGCGCAGCGCATGCGCAACATGGGCTCGGCGCGCGCCGCCCTCGCCAAGGTGCATGACTACTGGACGCGCACCCTCGGCGCCGTCCAGGTCAAAACCCCTGATCCTTCATTTAATGTGCTTGCCAATGGCTGGTTGCTCTATCAAACCCTCGCTTGTCGCCTCTGGGCGCGCAGTGGTTATTACCAATCCGGTGGCGCCTATGGTTATCGCGATCAACTGCAAGACACCATGGCACTCGCCCACACCCAGCCGGGCATGATGCGCGCGCAACTATTGCGCGCCGCCGAACGCCAGTATCACGAGGGCGATGTGCAGCATTGGTGGCATCCACCGCAAGGCCGTGGCGTGCGCACCCGCTGCTCAGACGACTACCTCTGGCTGCCGCTGGTAACCTGCCACTATGTGCAAAATACCAACGACACCGGCGTGCTCGACGAGCAATTGCACTACCTGACCGGGCGTTTGCTCAATGATGATGAGGAATCTTATTACGACTTGCCAGGGCGTAGCACTGACACCGGCAGCCTCTATCAACATTGCCAGCGCGCCATCGAACACGGCCTGCGTTTTGGTGAGCGCGGCCTACCGCTGATGGGTTCAGGTGACTGGAATGACGGTATGAATCTGGTCGGCATTCACGGCAAAGGTGAAAGTGTCTGGCTCGGCTTTATGCTCTACAAAGTGCTGCTTGCCTTTGCTGAAATCGCCAATCAACAGCAAGACGCCGCCTTTGCCGAGCGTTGCCGCAGCGAAGCGAAAAAGCTGCAAATCAATATCGACCAACACGCTTGGGACGGCGCTTGGTTCCGTCGCGCCTGGTTCGATGACGGCGTCGCACTGGGTTCAGCGGTGAATGATGAATGCCGCATCGACTCAATCGCGCAGAGTTGGTCAGTGCTCTCCGGTGCTGGTGACCCCGCGCGCGCGCAGCAGGCCATGGCCTCACTCGATAAACATTTGGTGCGCCGCGACAAAGGCATTATCCAACTGCTTGACCCGCCGTTCGATAAGTCCGCTATGAATCCCGGCTACATCAAAGGTTATGTACCCGGCGTGCGCGAAAATGGCGGCCAATATACTCACGCCGCCATCTGGGCGACCATGGCGTTCGCCGAACTGGGCGACAGCCAACGCGCCTGGGAACTGTTCAGCATCATCAACCCTGTCAACCACGGCAACAGCGCCAATGCCGTTGCGCTCTATAAAGCCGAACCCTATGTCGTCGCTGCCGACGTCTACGCCATCGCCCCGCACACCGGTCGCGGCGGCTGGAGTTGGTACACCGGCTCAGCCGGTTGGTCGTATCGCCTGATGGTGGAATCCCTCCTCGGCATCACCCGCCAAGGCACCGAACTGCACATCAAACCCTGCCTCCCCAAAGACTGGCCGGGCTACACGGTGGACTACCGCTTCGGCAACACCCTCTACCGCATTGAAGTGATTCAAAGTGATGGGGGTGAAAGCAGCACAGTGGTGGATGGAGTTACGCTGGCAAGCGCCGGAATTGCACTAATCGATGACGGCGTGGAAAGGGCGGTGCGGGTGAGCTTGCCTGTGTAGGAAATGATTGGAAGAAAGGGTAA
>Ga0247804_10000664_pt1 | contig 15692 bp, 11 predicted proteins | sample UWRJL029104C1_FD_181142 | JGI IMG/M metagenome (GOLD analysis project Ga0247804, IMG submission 181142) | Plant litter microbial communities from Arlington Agricultural Research Station in Wisconsin, United States - UWRJ-L029-104C-1 | ecosystem: Environmental > Terrestrial > Plant litter >...
CCTCAAATCCTTCACCGACCTCGGCATCGAGCACGTGGAAGTGCTCGACGTGCGGAGCCGTGAAGAAGCCAACAATCCCGACTGCTTTGCCGTGCTCGACCGCGCCGACGGCGTGTTCTTCACCGGCGGCGACCAGCTGCGGCTCACGGCCCTGCTCGGCGGCACGGCCCTGCTCGCCCGCCTCACCGAGCGCTACGTGCAGGAGCCGCTCGTGATAGCCGGCACCAGCGCCGGAGCCACGGCCATGAGCACGCCCATGATTTACCAGGGCCGCAACGACGCCGGCTTCGTCAAAGACGAAATCCACATCACCACCGGCCTGCAATTGCTGCGCAACGTGGCCATCGACACCCACTTCATCGCCCGCGGCCGCATCGTGCGCATGGCCCAGATTATTTCCACCAACCCCGGCTGCATCGGCCTGGGGCTGGAGGAAGACACGGCCGTGCTCGTCACCAGGGGCCGCGAGCTCGAAGTCATCGGCCGGGGCATGGCCGTGCTGCTCGACGGCCACGCCTGCACCGGCAACACCATCTACCAGATTGAGCCCGGCGAAGTCTTCTCCATCCGCGACCTGCGCCTGCACCTGCTGGCCCACGGCCAGCGCTACACGCTGCCAGTCGGGCAGTAGCGCGGACTTTGTAGTCCGCGAGTTGAATCGTTAAACGTTCTGACTCGCGGACTACAAAGTCCGCGCTACAAAGTGCTGCTCAGCGCCCGATTTTCCCGTGGTTATCCCAGTGGCTGGACTTCACCTCCTGGCTGCCGGGCTGGCGCTTGATGGTGCGCGTGAACCGCTCGCCGACGATGCGCCCATCGGGCCGGCGCTTGCCGAAGAACAAGGTCACGGGCTCGCCGTTTTCGTTGGTGACGAAGGTGATGTCGTAGCCCTTGAACACGTCATCAATGCTCGTGGAAGGCTCGTAAATCCTGCGCAGCTTTTTATCGAGTTCGGCGTGTAAAGGCATGGCAGTAGGAGGAAGTATAGCCGCTTGTACGGCCTGCGCTAGCGCTCGTTCAGTAATTTTAGCAGCACCCCGTTCGTCCACCCGAAGCCATCCTGCAGGGGATACTCGCCGCCGCCGGCGGGGCGGCGCAGGTCGCTCACGTCATACTTTTCCAGGAGCTTGCCGGTTTGCTGGAAGGTGCGCAGGTTGAGCTGAATCCAGCGGTGGGCCACGGTATCGGCCAGGGCGGGCTGGCGGTAGCGGCGCAGGCCCTCGATGGCCAGGTATTGCAGCGGGGCCCAGGCGTTGGGGGCGTCCCACTGCTGGCCGCTGGGCACGAGGGTGGTGAGCAGGCCGCCGGGGCGCAGGAAGTCGGTTGAAAGGCCCTGGGCCACCTGCCGGGCCTGGCTGGCGGTGGCCACGCCGTAGGCCAATGGGAACACGCCCGCCAGCGTGCGCGGCGCGGCCGGGCGGTGCTGCACGAAGTCGTAATCCACGAACCAGCCCGCCTTGCCGTTCCAGCAGTAGCGCTGGATGGCGGCGGCCCGGGCCGTGGCGCGCAGCTCGTAGCTGGCGGCGGCCTCGGGCTCGCCGGCGCTGCGGTGGGCGCGGGCCAGGGTTTGCTCCAGCACCAGCAGCAGGCAGTTGAGGTCGACGGGCACGAAGTCGGTGGTGTGGATGGAGCCCAGCTGCCCATCAGCCCCAAACCAGCGGGCGCTGAAATCCCAGCCCGAGGTGGCCGCCGCCCGCAGGTGGCGGTAGAACTGCGGGGCCGGCTGCCGGCTCAGCCGGGCCGCCTCCACGTCTTCGCGGTACGATTCTTCGCGGGGCTCGGCGCTGTCGTCCCAGTAGCGGTTGAGGTATTCGCCGCCGGGCAGGCGCAGGGCGCGGCGGTCGGCCTGGCCGGGCTTCAGGTCCTTGGCGCCGGCCATCCAGTAGAGGTATTCGCGGGTGAGGGCCGGGCGGTAGCGCGCCAGCACCTGGGCCGAGTCGCGGCCCTGGGCCAGCAGCGTCACCATCTGGGCGAAGAAGGGCGGCTGCGAGCGGGTGAGGTAGTAGGTGCGGTTGCCGTTGGGCACGAAGCCCAGCTTGTCAATCAGGTAGGCGAAGTTGTCGGCCATGTCGCGCACCTGCTGCGTGCGCCCGGCCTCGCGCAGCCCCAGCATGGTGAAGTACGAATCCCAGTAGTACACCTCGCGGAAGCGCCCGCCCGGCACCACGTAGGCGTGCGGCAGCGCCAGCAAGGACGAATAGGCCGGCACCGTAGGCTGCGCCGGCCGGCGCAGCACCGTCCACAGCGTGTCGAGGTGGGCATAGATGCCCGCCGCCACGTTGCTCTGGTAGCTGGTCTGGTCGGAAGTGGGCAGGTAGAAGTGCCGCTGGCAGAAGGCCTGGAGGTCGAAGCCCGGCTGGGCTTTCTCGCGCTGCCAGGCGGCCAGCACCTCGGTGGGCGTGCCGTGGGGCAGTACGTCCACGAAGGTTTTGCCATCGGGATATACCTGGCCCAGCTGCACGGCTTCGAAGAGGCCGGGGTAGAGCTGGCGGGGAGTAGGCTGGGCAGCGGCGGAGGCAGTAAGCAAAAGCAGGACGGGAAGCAGGGATTTAAGCATGCACGACAAAGAAACGTGACGGAAGCCCGACCTGACGCGAGCTATTCACCCTCGTTTAACGGGACCAGCCGCCCTTGCCGCCAACTTTTCGGCTATTTTCTTCCGGCGGGCAGGCGGCGCTACCCTCCTAAAACCCGGGTGGCCAGCCCGCAAAAAAGCCCGGTACCATTGCTGGTACCGGGCTTGCTGACCGGGTGGGCCCGGGCGGGCACAGCCGGTGGCTATTTGTTGGCCTTGTAGCGGGTGCGTTGGTCGTCAATCACCACGGCCAACTCTTTGGCCATGGTGTTGTAGCGCGAGATGTCGAGCAGCTTGAGGCGGCCCAGCAGGCGCTCGGCCTCGTCGAAGTTGTTCAGCCACAGGTTGGCTTCGGCATCGTTGAAGAGCGTGGCCGCCGTCACTTTGTCGTCGATGCGGGCCTTCTTGTTCTTCGGGTCCGATTCGGCCAGCGCCTTGCCCCACAGGGCCACGGCTTCGCCGATTTGCTTTTGCGCGTCGGCGGCTTTGGTGGGGTCGGCCAGCTGCTTGTAGCCCATCATGGCTTTTTCGTAGGCGGCGGGGTACTCGTCGTAGTTGATTTTCTTGTCCGTCACCACGATGATGGACGTCGTGCGGGGCGTCAGGCGCTTGCCCACCTTGCTGTCGAGGTACTCGGCGGCCAGCTTCATGTTGGCTTTCATGATGTTTTCGTCCAGCTGGCGCATGAAGGCCGTCTGGTTGGCGCGCCAGAACTTGTTCAGGCCCTCATCGGTGCCGAAAGCTTCGGTTTTGCCCACGGTGTAGGTGTTGGTAGCTTCCACCATCTCGTCGAGCAGCACGGTGCCGTCCTTGGCCGTCACTTTCACCGTGATGGGCGACTTGTACGACACCTCGTAGAGGTGCTTCACGCCGTCGCCCATAGCGGCGCCGCCCACTTTCACCTGCGTGCCCTGCACGGCCACCGGCATGATGGGGCCCTGGGTGAAGCCGTCGAGGCTCACGGTCACCTTCAGGTCGCCGTCGGCGCCCTGGGCCTTTTGCAGGCCGCTGATGGTGAGGTACGTGCTGGATAGCACTTTGGCATCGAAAATCTGGGCCGTGTAATCGGCGGGCGGAATGACGGCATCGCCGGGCTTGCGCTCGTCGAGCACGAGGCGGTTGAACACCTTGGTACCGGCCGACTGGGCCTTGTACTCCTGCTTGTCCTGCTCGGCCTTGATTTTGGCGGCGGCCACGCTGGCTTCGCGGTCGGCTTTTTGCTGATTTACCGCGTCCACGTAGCGCAGCACTACTTCCGACTGGTAGGTTTTGGCTTCGGCGGGCACCCGCACCAGCGGCAGCCGCACGTAGTCGAAAGATACTTTTTGAGCATCAATGCTCTGGGCAAAAGCGGAGGCACTGCTCAGCAGCGCAACTCCCAGCAGGGTAAAATTTGAACGCATAACGCGGACGCAACGGAAAAAAAGATAAAAAAAGAATGCCTAGCACAGTGATAGGTGCCGCAAGTTACGCATAAATCCGTGAATGATACGGCCCTTCCCGTTCTAAAGCAGAAAACGGCAGCGGGCTTGCGCCGCTGCCGTTTTCTGCTTTAGGGCCTGCCTATCCGGCCCGGCGCCCGGCCGGGGCGTTATCAGCGGCCCACCACTATCCAGCCGCTGCCATCGCTCTGGATGGTAATCCGATTGTTTTCGGCCAGCGAAGTAATGGAAGTGTTGGTCACGTCGTCGTAGACGCCGCCGCCTGCCGCCACCGCCAGGCTCACGCCGGAGCCCGTGCCGTTGGAGTTGATGATGGTGTAGAGGCGGCCGGGGCAGGTGCTGGCCTGGGGGATGGTGATGGTGGAGCAGGCCCCGAAGCGCCGCACCGTCTGGTGGGTGTTGTCGAGGGTGAGGCTGGTGGCGGTGCCGGTGGTGACGTAGGGCACGGCCACGGCCCCGCCCACGGTGAGGGCCGTGGCCGGCGTGGTGGTGCCGGTGGCCACGCCCACGTTGCCGCCGTTGGGGTTGAGGCGCAGGGGGTAGTTGATGCTCAGGTCGGTGGCGTTGGTGCTTTGCAGCCAGTTGCCGGTGGTGCTGCCGCTGCTGCCCAGGTCGAGGGTCACGTCGCCGTTGTTGCGGAAGCGGGCCAGGTGGCCGCCGCTCTGGCCCGCGCCGGTGGTATTGGGGTTGCCGGTGCCGGTGCCGATGAGGCTCAGGCGGGTGCTGGCGGCCTCGCCACTCAGCCCGATGCCCAGGTTGCCCGTCTGCGTGAGGGTCATCAGGGTGCTGGCCACGGTGGAGTTGGCATTCCAGGTCACCCAGCCAAACGACTTGCCGCCGTCGTTGGGAATGCCCGACGTCAGCTGGCTGGCCCGCATAAATAAGCCCCAGCGCCCGATGCCGTTGTAGTCGCCGGACGTAAACCGGTCCCAGCCCCGCGTAATCAGCGGTGCGTCGTTGGCATTCAGAATCAGGCCGAAGGTCGAGCGGCTGTAGAGCGAGCCATTGGTGGTGATGCGCAGCCGCTCCTCGTTGCCGGTGCGTAGCACCAGGTCCTGGTTGTCGGTGGTGCCCACGAAGCTGGTGCCGGGGCTGGCGGTGCTGGCCACGCCCGGGTTGGCGCCGGGGTCGGTGCCCGAGTTGCCGGTGCGCAGCCAGCCCGCGCTCGAGGCCAGGCCCGAGGGCAGCGGCACCCAGGCCCCGCCCGTGAAGTACCAGAAGCCCGGCTGCGTGCCGTCGGTCTGGTACACGAGCATGCCATTGGTGGAGGTGGTCACGGCCGTGCGCTGCGCCTGCGTCATGCGCGGAATCAGCAGGCCCTTGTTGGCGCCGGTGCCAGCCGAGATATCGAGGGCGGCATTGGTGTCGCCGGCCGTGCCGATGCCCACGGTCTGGGCCCGGGTTTGAAGGGTGACTCCAGCCAGGGCAAGCCCGGCCAACAGGCAAAAAGTACGCTGCATAACTACTTAAAAAGAAAATCAACTCCTGTTCACAAATCCGCCGGGTAAATGCAGAACCGCAAAAGTACGGCCGTCAGATGTTGATACCTACTATCAAAACACAATTAGCTTACTTGACTGTTGCGCAGTTTATGCCCACGCCTGGTGTGCGCATAGTCCGGCCAGACCCGCGAGATGCGGCTCTGCGGGAAGAAAATACTCACTTTCAGGTATTGTTTTTTGATAAACAAGCAAATACTTTTGTCGCTCATCTTTGAAGCGACCAATTGTTATGCGCAAAAACATTTTCTCTTTCTGCTTCATCAGGGTCGTCGGTATAGCTGGTACTGTTGGCTGGATGAGCCTAGCAGGCTGCCTGACGGCTTGCAAGACCAGTGAGCAAGCGGCTGTAAAACCGTCGTCGAAGTCCGGCTATGTGAAAAGGACAGACGAGAGCTACCGGGTGGTAGTCTTTGTGCATGGTATTTTCGGCGACCAGCAATCTACCTGGCGTAATGGTAACAATCCCACATGGCCGGAGATGATGGCGAAGGATTCAACCTTTAAGACCTTCGACATATTCTCCGTGGGTTTTGATTCTCCTTTCACGGGTACCACCTCCAATATTGTGGAGGTGGCCAGCCAGGTAAGAGAGCAACTGTTTCGCAACGGTGTGTTCAAATATCCCGAAGTGTATTTTGTCACCCATAGCATGGGGGGATTGATAACGAAGCGGGTGTTGGTCGACCTGAATACCTGTGCCGAAGACGACAACCTGCGCAAAGTGAAAGCAGTGCTGTTTTATTCGACTCCGGCACAGGGCGCCCCTATTGCTGACCTGGCCCGCTGGCTGAGCGCCAACCCACAGCTCTCGGATATGAAGCCAGCCGACGTCAATACCTTTTTACAAGGGCTGGAATGGCAGTGGCTGGCACTTATGCGTGAACGTGATACGCAAAACAAAACCTTTCCGCTTGCTTATGGAGCTTACGAAACGAAGCCAATGGGCACAGTGATTGTCCCTAGTATGTATGCTACCAGCCGGTTCGACAACGTGCCGCCCCGCCCATTCGATTTAAATCACCTGCAAATTGTGAAGCCTGCGTCAACTCAGGATGAGATATATGATTGGGCCCGAGAACGCATATTTGAGGCCGCTGATAAGATAAACATGCACCAGCGGGGCCAAGAAGAAGGACGGGCTATAGGTATTATCATGACCAGGCTAAAGCGATACAACGTAGCGTATGCGCAATATCCTACTAACCTCAGTTTATTGGAGGTCGAAGAGCAAATTCGGATAATTGGGAAGACGAGGCTGGCTTACCAACTAGACCCTGCCCACGGCTTCACTCTGCGTATGGCCGGGGAGGATAGGCGGCTTAATACGCTGGATGATATGATAGAGTACGGGCGTCCCTAATCCTTTCCTAGGACTGCTTATGATAGCTGAATGCCCAGGCCGAGGCGAATAAAGTGCCTATTATTCCGGCCTGGGCGCTCCGTTTTTAGTTAAATAATAGGATGGTAGCCTACCGCCCCCCCAGCCGGTTGCGCCGCCAGCCCGACGAAGCCCCTGTGCCCGTTGCTTCCGCGGCCGCCGGCTTGGGCTTTTGCTCCGTCAGCAGCATAGCGGCCAGGGCGGCGGCTACCTTGGCGGTAGCCTCATCGGGCGCGGCCGGGGCCAGCGCGCCGGCCGGGAAGTGGTCCTTGATAAAATTCGTGTCGAAGTCGCCGCTCACGAAGGCCGGGTGCGTGAGCACGTAGCGCCCGAAGCCCAGCGTGGTTTCGATGCCTGTAATCTGGTATTCCTCGATGGCGCGCAGCATGCGGGCAATGGCCTCCTGGCGGTCGGCGCCGAAGGTTACCAGCTTGGCAATCATGGGGTCGTAGTAAATCGGGATGTCCATGCCCTGCTCGAAGCCGTCGTCGACGCGCACGCCGGGACCCTGGGGGCGCACGTAGGTCGTGAGGGTGCCGATGTCCGGCAGGAAGTTGTTCTGCGGGTCTTCGGCGTACACGCGCAGCTCCAGGGCGTGGCCGTTGATGGTCAACTCGTCCTGCCGGAAGGGCAGGGGGTAGCCCTCGGCCACGCGGATTTGCTCCTTCACCAGGTCGAGGCCCGTAATCTGCTCCGTCACGGGGTGTTCCACCTGCAGGCGGGTGTTCATTTCCAGAAAGTAGAAGTTGCGCTTGTCATCGAGCAGAAACTCCACGGTGCCGGCCCCGGCGTAGTTGCAGGCGCGGGCCACGTCCACGGCGCAACGGCCCATTTCGGCGCGCAGCTCGGGCGTGAGCACGGCCGACGGGGCTTCCTCAATCACCTTCTGGTGGCGGCGCTGGATGCTGCACTCGCGCTCAAACAAATGCACGATGTTGCCGTGCTCGTCGCCCAGCACCTGGATTTCGATGTGGCGCGGCCCGGTCACGAACTTCTCGATGAATACCGCCCCGTCGCCGAACGCCGACACGGCCTCGTTGATAGCCAACTGCATCTGCTCCTCAAACTCGCCCGCATTATGTACCAGGCGCATGCCCTTGCCGCCGCCGCCGGCCGAGGCTTTAATAAGGATGGGAAAGCCCACTTCCTCGGCAATGCGCTTGGCGGCCGGCACGTCGGAAATTGCCTCGGCGGTGCCCGGTACCAGCGGAATGTTGTAGGCCTGCACGGCCTGCTTGGCCGAGAGCTTGTCGCCCATTATTTCCATGGCCTCGGGCGAGGGACCCACAAAAATCAGCCCCGCCTCGCGCACGGCGCGGGCAAAACCGGCATTCTCCGAGAGGAAGCCGTAGCCGGGGTGAATGGCGTCAACACCCAGTTCCTTACAGACTTCGAGAATCTTGTCGCCGCGCAGGTAGCTGTCTTTCGAGGCGGGCGGGCCCACGCACACGGCCTCGTCGGCGTAGCGTACGTGCAGGGCGTTTCTATCCGCCTCCGAGTAGATGGCGACCGTGGCAATGCCCATTTCCTTGGCCGAGCGCAGCACGCGCAGGGCAATTTCGCCGCGATTGGCAACCAGAAGCTTGGTGATTTTTTTCATTGGAAAACGAGAGAGCGGGCGCCAGCGCGCCCAACGGGTGGGAGGCGCGAAGATACTAGGGTGGCCCCGTCAGTCGTGCCACAGCGCCCGGCCGCCGCGCGTCAGCCAACCCGATTCGGTGCGTTGCAGCAGCGGGCGGTACCCGTAGGCGTGGGGCCGGGGCTCCCACACGCCGAGCGGGTAGCTGGTGGGCAGACCGGGCGTAAACGCCTCACCTTCGAAGGAGTATCCGATGGCCTGACCCTGCCGTTGGCCCACTACGCCGCCGTACCACTGCGCGGGGCGCTCGGCGAATACGGTGGGAGCTACCGCCTGCCCCGTGCGGCCATCGCGCAGGCCGTAGCCCCGGGGGTGGCCGTAGCCCGCCGGGCGGTAGGAGAGCAGCAGCAGCGGCTCGCCGGGCAGCGGACTGTAGTAAGAGCCCCAGTGATGTTCGTGGCCGAAGTGGTCGAATAAGCTCAAGGGGTCGGTGCGCTTGCACTGGTCCTGATGCGCCGAGGTGTAGCGATAGTAACTCAGCTCCTCGACCTGCGGCGGCAGCACCCAGCGGCCCAGCGTGTCGAGGAGGCCATACAGGCCGTGCTGCTGCACCAGCGCCCGGCCCTGCCAGAAGGCTTCGGCCCGCTCGAAGCGCCCCGCGAAGGCCGGGCGGCCATCGGGGCGCAGGTACTGCACGGTAGCGGTATCGGGGTAGTGCTGCTCGGGCTCGTATCCTCCCACGGGCGTCGTGGCCGCCAGCGGGGCGCTGGAGCGGTACCGCAGCAGACCCGCCGCGTCGGGCAGGCTGAGGGGCCGCGGGCTCAGGGGCAGCAGGTAGTGGCCCAGGGTGTCGAGCAGGCCGTAGTGCAAGCGGTTTTGCTGCACGGCCACCACCCACAGGCTGTTGGAGCCCACGGCCTCCAGCCGCACGTACAGCGGCGGGGTGATTTCGCGGCCCCGCTGGTCGAGCAGGCCGTAGCGGCGGGCCGGGCCGTTGAAATCTTCCCGTAGGTCGTAGCCGCGCGGCAGGCCCGACGAGTCAGCCGCGCGCTCGTCTTCGTACTGGGTATCAGTATAGCGCCAGTACGCCAGTCGTTGGGGCAGCACGCGCCGCATGCCCGCGTAGCGGTAGTCGGTGAGGCGCCGGCCCGTGGCGTCGAACAGCGCAAACTGGCCTTTGTGCCGGTAGCGCGTGTCGGTATCCTCAAACCGGTCGCCGCAGCGGCCGTTGCGCAGCACCTGGCGGGTGGGCCGCAGCCAGTTTACTTTTTGCGCCAGGTACAGTGGGGTGCCGTTCGTGAAGGCGGCCGTGAAGTCCGGGTCGGCGTCATAGGCGCGGCGGCGCGTGAGGCGCGCTGGAGGCACGGGCGCGCGGCGGCCCAGCGGCACCGTAAACAGCTGCCCCGGCCGCAGCGCACCCGCTTCCGGCTCGTGGGGCGCAATGGCCACCAACTCGGGCCGGGTCAGCGCGTCGCCCTGGCGCGCCACGGCCCGCCAGCTACCGTCGGGGGCCTGCCCGATGGCCTCAGCAGCCGGAATTACCAGCTGCTCACCCCGCATGTTCAGCAACCAGGTCCGGCCGAGCTTATCGGGCTTGGTGGGCAGCCGGGCCCAGGCCAAGGTCCCGGCAGCTTCTGGTAGCAAATGGCCGTAGCGCACGTTTTGGCTCAGGCCAAACTGCCTGGAGCGAGGATTGTCCGTTTTCCTGGTGCGGTGGGCCTTCCCTTTGTACCGGTAGCTGCCAGCCCCAACCCGCCGGAATACCCGCCGCGGCTGGTATTGTTTCGGCGCCTGCTGCTCGGCCAGCAGCAGCAGCCCCGCCCCGAAGCGCGTGGGTTCGGTCGCAAAGGTTGGCTTAATCCACACCCGCCCCGTGGTATCGGCAAAGCCCCACAGTGTGCCCTGCCGGTAGGGCACCAGTCCGCCCGGCGGCTCGGGCACGGCCCGCAGCTCGGCCACGGGGCGCAGCGGCCAGCCGCCGGGCGGGGGCAGCTCCTGGGCCAGCGCGGCGTAGGGCAGCAGCAGCAAAAACAGCCGCAGACGTAGCAAAAACGTCGAAATCATGGCAGAACTTTGGCGAAGAAATAAAGCGCCCCGCGCCACGGTACAGGTGGCGGGCAATGGATTCACTACCTGAAAGTACGGCCGCCGGCCGGATGAAAAGGCCGGGAAGCCCGGCACGGCCGCTGAAACCCCCGGCCGCAATTCCGGTTATTACCCCCAAATTATGTACAAGCGCGGGGGCGGGGTTACCTTTGTAAGTCGGCCGGCGGCCTACGCCGGCCCGCACGCCGTTTTTCTTTCACTTTCTAATTTTCCTTTTTCAGTGGATATTTTCGACCGGATTTCGGCCAACCGTGGTCCGCTGGGCTCGCACTCGCACTACGCCCACGGCTATTTCATGTTCCCCAAGCTCGAAGGCGAAATCGGTCCGCACATGACCTTCCGCGGCCGGAAAATGCTGAACTGGAGCCTTAATAACTACATCGGCCTGGCCAACCACCCCGAAGTGCGCCGCGTGGACGCCGAAGCCGCCGCCGAATACGGCATGGCCCTGCCCATGGGCGCCCGCATGATGAGCGGCAACTCGACCCTGCACGAGCAGCTGGAAGACGAGCTGTCGGACTTCGTGAAAAAGCCCGCTACCTGCCTGCTCAACTTCGGCTACCAGGGTGTGGTGTCGATTATCGATGCCTTGTCGGGCCGCCACGACGTGATTGTGTACGACGCCGAGTCGCACGCCTGCATCATCGACGGCGTGCGCCTGCACGCGGGCAAGCGCTTCGTGTACCAGCACAACAACATGGCCAGCCTCGAAAAGCAGCTGACGGCCGCCAAGCGCATCACCGACGAAACCGGCGGCGGCATCCTCGTCATCACCGAGGGCGTGTTTGGCATGTCGGGCAACCAGGGCGACCTGCGCGGCGTGATTGCGCTGAAGGAGAAGTTCGACTTCCGCCTGTTCGTGGATGACGCCCACGGCTTCGGCACGATGGGGGCCACCGGGGCCGGTACCGGCGAGGCGCAGGACGCCCAGGACGGCATCGACCTCTATTTTTCGACCTTCGCCAAGAGCATGGCCAGCATCGGCGCCTTCGTATCGGGCCCCGAGAGCGTGATTGAATATTTGCGCTACAACATGCGCAGCCAGATTTTCGCCAAGTCGCTGCCCATGCCGCTGGTGGTGGGCGCGCTCAAGCGCCTCGAATTGCTGCGCAACCACCCCGAATTGCGCGAAAACCTGTGGACCATCGTGCGCGCCATCCAGGGCGGCCTGCGCGAAAAAGGCTTCAACATCGGCACCACCACCTCGCCCGTAACGCCGGTGCTGCTGGAGGGTGAAATTCCCGACGCCACCCAGATTACGCTGGATTTGCGTGAGAATCACGGCATTTTCTGCTCTATCGTAGTATATCCGGTAGTGCCCAAGGGCGTGATTATGCTCCGCATCATCCCCACGGCCATGCACACGCTGGCCGACGTTGCGGAAACCATCACCGCCTTCGAGGCCGTGCAGGACAAGCTAAGCAAGGGCCTTTACAGCAAAAGCACGGCCGTGCCCGAAGCAGTTTAGCATTGCCTGCTAATGACGTTAGCGCCGGCTGCCCGCGAGGGTGGCCGGCGCTCTTGTTTTTGTACTATTCCAAGCAGGTCAGTAGCCGGTGGCAACTTGAAAAAAAAGTTTTTTTCAAAAAAGGCCGCCAAAAAGCCGGGAAGGCCGTTTTAGGAAAAATTTGGAAAACTTGCCCGCACTTGAAATCCCTGTATATTAGGGCCGGCAAAACACCACAATTCACTTTTTCTTCACCCCAATTCCCAACCCCCAATGAACCCGTTTAGCAAACTGAAAGACCTCATCCATTCGCTGGAAGACGATTTCGACAAGTCGTACGACAAGAACAACTCGGCTGCCGGTACCCGCGTGCGCAAGGGCATGCAGGAGCTGAAGAACGAAGCCGCCCGCATCCGTAAGGAAGTGCAGGACATGAAAAACACTACCAAAGCCGCTGGTGGCGCTGCCGCCCCGGCTACCAAGGCTGCGCCGGCCAAAAAAGCGGCTCCCGCCAAAGCAGCTCCGGCTAAGAAGGCTCCCGCGAAGAAGTAATTTGTCTGAACCACGGATTCCAGCGGATTTCGCGGATTTTGTGGCCGGATGCAAAAAGGCCCCGCTATTGGCGGGGCCTTTTTATTTAGCAGCTGGGCTGAGTATCAGAACTGTCATGCTCATCTGGCGTCCACGCAGTAAAGCATCTTCTCAGGTTAGAACAGAATCGTTTCGGTGTGAGAGGATGCTTCACTGCGTGGACGCCAGATGAGCATGACAGACGATTTTATACCAGTTCGACCAGGAAGTAGTTCTTCTTGCCTTTCTGCACCACCAGGTACTTGCCGTGGAGCGGTTCCAGCTCGGCCACGGCCGCATCGGGCGCCGCCACTTTCTGGCGGTTGATGCTGATGCCGTTGGACTGAATGAGCTTGCGGGCCTCGCCTTTGGAAGGCAGAATCTCCTTGCCCGTCAGCTCACTGAGTAGCGTCATGGCATCGGCACTGGCCATATCGGCGCGGGGCACCTGCAGGCGGGGCACGCCGGCGAATACATCCAATAAAGTGGCCTCATCCAGCGAGGCGAGGTCGCCGCCGCCGAAAAGGACCTGCGAGGCGGCGAGGGCAGCCTCCGTGGCGGCGGCGCCGTGTACGCGGGTGGTGACGTCGGCGGCCAGGGCTTTTTGCAGGGTGCGCAGGTGGGGCGCGGCGGCGTGCTCGGCTTCCAGCTGTTCGATTTCGGCCTGGCTCAGGAGCGTGAACACGCGGATGAGGCGCGGCGCATCGGCATCGGCCGAGTTGAGGAAAAACTGGTAGAACTGGTAGGGCGAGGTCATCGCGGCGTCGAGCCACACGGTGCCGGTTTCCGACTTGCCGTATTTGGTGCCGTCGGCTTTGGTAATGAGCTGGCCGGTGAGGGCGTAGGCTTTGGCGTCGGTGCCCTCGGCGTTGGCCACGCGGCGGATGAGCTCGGTGCCGGTGGTGATGTTGCCCCACTGGTCGGAGGCGCCCATTTGCAGGGTACAGCCCAGGGTTTTATTCAGATGCACGAAGTCATAGCCCTGCAGCAGCTGGTAGCTGAACTCGGTGTAGCTGATGCCGCTGCTGTCGGCATCCTCGCCGCCGCCGATGCGGCGCTTCACCGAATCCTTGGCCATCATGTAGTTTACGGTGAGGTGCTTGCCCACCTCGCGCAGGAAGCCCAGGAAACTGAATTCCTTGAACCAGTCGTAGTTATTCACCACCAGCGCGCCGGTGGGGCCTTCGGAGAAGTCGAGGAATTTTTCGAGTTGGGCGCGGATGCCGGCCTGGTTGCGGCGCAGGGTGTCCTCGTCGAGCAGGTTGCGCTCGGCCGATTTGCCGCTGGGGTCGCCAATCATGCCGGTGGCGCCGCCCACCAGGGCCACGGGGCGGTGGCCGGCGCGCTGCAAATGCACCAGCAGCATGATAGTGGCCAGGTTGCCGATGTGCAGCGAGGCCGCCGTGGGGTCGAAGCCGATGTAGCCGCTGACGGGGGCGTGGTGCTGCAGGTGCTCGTCGGTGCCGGGCATCATGTCGTGAAACATGCCGCGCCAGCGGAGTTCTTCAATTAGGGAGTTGGGGGCTTGGCTAACGCCTTCCTGCGGTTGAGGACTTGAGGACATGGATAGTGGGACGGACTTCGCCGAAAAGTGCCGGGGCGTAAGTCGGTGCAAAGGTAGGGCCGGCGGCGGGCAAGCCTTATTTTTGTGGCTGGCCAACCCGCATGAGATGCCCGAGCGATGTAGAGACGCGACCCTTCGCGTCTCGTCGTTCGCGCCGGCTGGCCGATTTCGTTGGCTACGCCGACCTTTGGTTCAACGACAAGACGCGAAGGGTCGCGTCTCTACATCGTTCTGTTTTGACTCTCGACGCCGATAATTTGCTTAAAGAACTGCAGCAAGGCAAGTTCCACCCCGTGTACGTGCTGCAGGGGGAGGAGCCTTTCTACATCGACGCCGTGGCCGACCGCATTGAGAAAACGGCCCTGCCCGAGCACGACCGCAGCTTCAACCAGGTGATATTGTATGGCAAGGACGTGGATACGACGGCCATCCTGGGGCAGGCCAAGCAGTTTCCGATGATGAGCGAGCGCCGCGTGGTCATCGTGAAGGAGGCGCAGGCGGTGGCCGATTTGGAGAATGACCGGGTCTGGCCCTTCCTCGAAGCGTACCTGAAAAACCCGCTGCCGAGCACCATCCTGGTGCTGTGCTACAAGCACAAAACCCTAGACTCGCGCAAGAAGCTGGGCAAGCTGCTGGCCGGCAAAGACGCCCCCGGTGCGGTGCTGATGACCAGCAAAAAGCTCTACGACAGCCAGGTGCCCCAGTGGCTGACGGCCAACGTGCGCCAGCGCGGCCTGCAAATATCGGGGCAGGCGGTGGCCCTGCTGGCCGAGTACATCGGCGCCGACCTGGCCCGGCTGGCGAATGAGGTGGATAAGCTGGCCCTGAACCTGAAGCCCAACCAGGCCATCGACGAGGAACTGGTGCAGCGGCTGGTGGGCATCAGCAAGGATTACAACATCTTCGAGCTGCAGAAGGCGCTGGTGCAGCGCGACGTGCTCAAGGCCAACCGCATCCTGGGCTACTTCGCGGCCAACCCCAAGGCCAATCCGCTCATCCCGAACCTGACGCTGCTCTTCGGCTTCTTCACCAAGCTGCTGATGCTGCACCAGGCGGGCCCCAACCCGTCGGACGGGACGATGAAAAGCATCGGCTTTATCAACTCCTTTGCCCAGAAAGAGGCGCAGCAGGCCCTGAAAGTGTACCCGCCGGCGCGGGTGGTCGACATCATCCACCAAATCCGCCGGGCTGATGCGCAAAGCAAGGGCATCGAAAGCGGCAGCATGGACGATGGCGAAATCCTGCGCGAACTGGTGTGGCTGATTCTGCACGCGGTGCCGGCGGGAGTGCTGGGGTAAGTTCGGCCATCTTTGCAGCGGTTAAACTGCCTTTGCTATGACCCGCTACGAGAAGATTATGCTGCTGCTACTGCTGGTGGCGCTGGGCCTGCAGCTTGGCGGCACGGCCTATCCCAGCCTGGTTGCTTTTCTGGGGCTGGCCGGGCTGGGCCTGTCGTATCTGGTGGGCGGGTATTGGCTGTTTGACAGCGCGCCCCTGCGACCGGTGGTCAAAGTGGTAGCCGGGGCGTG
>Ga0247804_10000668_pt1 | contig 15650 bp, 13 predicted proteins | sample UWRJL029104C1_FD_181142 | JGI IMG/M metagenome (GOLD analysis project Ga0247804, IMG submission 181142) | Plant litter microbial communities from Arlington Agricultural Research Station in Wisconsin, United States - UWRJ-L029-104C-1 | ecosystem: Environmental > Terrestrial > Plant litter >...
CAAAAAAAGAAACAAAAATGATTATTCAAGAAGCAAATAAATTAAAGAACATTAACGAATACTATTTCTCTGCAAAATTAAAAGAGATTGCGCAATTGCGTGCAGCAGGAAAACCTATCATCAATCTTGGCATTGGAAATCCGGATCAGTCGCCTTCCAAACAAACAATTGATGCATTCAAAACATCTGCAGAAAATATAAAGAATCATGGCTATCAAAGTTATATTGGTGTGCCTGCTTTGCGTAAAGCCATGAGCAATTGGTACAAAAATACTTATGAAGTTGACTTAAATCTTGATTCAGAAATATTGCCATTATTAGGTTCTAAAGAAGGCATTTCGCATATTTCAAATGCATTCTTAAATCCTGGTGATAAGGTATTAGTGCCAAATCCAGGTTATCCAACTTATACGTCAGCTACTTATTTAGCTGGCGCTGAGCCAATCTATTATGATTTAGATGAAAGCAATAATTGGGCACCGGATTTTACAAACATCAGTGAAGATATTTTACGTGAAACAAAACTACTTTGGATCAATTATCCAAACATGCCAACAGGCGCAAAAGGCAACGACGAGATTTTTAAAACACTGATCGACATTGCGAATGAATACAAAATCTTAATTGTAAATGACAATCCATATAGTTTAGTTTTAAATGAAGGTAAACCAGTTTCTATCTTTCAAACAGAAGGCGCAAAAGACGTTTGTCTGGAATTAAATTCATTGAGTAAATCGCACAATTTAGCAGGTGCAAGAATAGGGCTGGTGTCCGGTAAGAAAGAATACATCGACACAATTCTAAAAGTAAAAAGCAATGTTGATTCAGGTATGTATTTGCCATTGCAGGAAGCCGCAATAGCAGCATTATCTAATGATGCAGGCTGGCACGAAGCACGCAACAACGAATATAAAAAACGTCGTGAGTTTGCTTATAAGATAATGGATGCTTTAGAATGTACATTTGATAAAGACCAAATAGGTATGTTCTTATGGGCAAAAATTCCTGATAAATATAACAATGTTGAAGAACTCACAGAAAAGATTTTACACGAAGCAGATGTATTCATCACGCCTGGTTTTATTTTCGGAAGTAATGGCGCAAGATACATTCGCATTTCATTATGCAGTCCTGAAAATGATTTAAGTGATGCTTTAAATAGAATATTAAATCTGAAATCTGAAATCTGAAATCTGAAATCTCAAATCAACATGAAAACAGCAATATTTGGTATAGGTTTAATTGGTGGTTCGGCAGCAAAAGATTTGCGTGCAGCAGGTTTCTGTACGGAAATTTTAGGTGTTGGAAGAAGTGCAGCAAACTCACAAATTGCTTTGGATTTGGGTTTGGTTGATAAGATCGTTTCTAAGGATGAAGCTATCGAGCAGGCAGATTTAATAATACTCACAGTTCCTGTAAATTATTTAATTGATGAGTTGTTGTATGTGTTAGATAAGGCACAGCCACATCAGATCATTACAGATATGGGTTCTACCAAAGGACATATTATTGATGCTATCAAAAACCATCCGAACCGCAGGCAGTATGTGGCATCGCATCCGATGGCTGGTACAGAAAATTCAGGTCCTTTAGCTGCGATTGATGATTTATTCAGAGATAAAGTATGTATTATTTGTGATAAAGAAAACAGTAACAAAGAAGCTGTTACATTGATAGAGAAAATGTATAAAACGCTTGGTATGCGCATAAAATATATGGAAGCACACCAGCACGATATGCACGCGGCTTACATTTCGCATATTTCGCATATCAGTTCTTTTGTGTTGGCAGCGACGGTTTTGGAAAAGGAAAAAGACGAAGAAGCAATTCTCGAAATGGCAGGTGGTGGTTTTGAAAGCACCGTGCGTTTGGCTAAAAGTTCGCCTGAAATGTGGTCGCCGATCTTTCATCAAAACAAAAACTATTTGTTGGAAGTAATGGATACTTACATCGAAAAAATGTATCATTTCAGAAACCTAATCAACAAAAACAAAACAGAAGAGCTGACGAAATTTATGAAAGATGCAAATGAGATTCGGAAGATTTTAAAATAAGTAAATAGTGATTAGTAATAGTGATGAGCACTCATTACTCATTACCCATCACTCATAACTCAGATAAAATGATTTTAGAAGCAGTTATATTAAATGTAAAAGCAGGTCAAACAGTAGATTTTGAAAACAACTTTCGTTTGGCATCTACTTTTATTTCTAAAGCAAATGGCTATATCGAACACGAATTACAAAAATGTATCGAAGCTGAAAATAAATATCTGCTGTTGATAAAATGGGAAACTTTGGAAGACCATACAATTGGTTTTAGAAATTCAGATGATTTTCAGGAATGGAAAAAATTATTGCATCATTTCTACGATCCATTTCCAATTGTAGAACATTTTAATCTCATCTGTCAAAATAAAAAGAATTACTAAATCAAAACTTATTCAATTGGTAAAATAAAACATAACAGAAATAGATCAAAACTAAAGAACTTTATAATCAAATTCAATCATTCATTAACTCACAAATTCATTAACTAAAAAGATATGAGCAATTTAAACATCACACCTCTAAAAGATTGGGGTTTTAATTTCCAGCGACCGGTTATTATTTCTGGTCCATGTTCTTGCGAAACAGAAGAACAAATGACAGAAACTGCGGTAAGACTTGCAGATAAAGGCATCGACGTATTACGCGCAGGCATCTGGAAACCACGTACTCGTCCAGGCATGTTCGAAGGTATCGGTAAAGAAGGCTTGGCTTGGTTGGTAAATGCAGGCAAGCAAATCGGCAAGCCAACAACTGTAGAAGTGGCAACCGCACAACACACACAAGAAGCATTAGAAGCTGGTGTTGATATTCTTTGGATCGGCGCACGAACTACTGTAAATCCATTTTCAGTACAGGAAATTGCTGACGTTTTAAAAGGCGTAGATATTCCGGTATTGGTAAAAAATCCTATCAATCCTGATCTGTCATTATGGTTAGGAAGCATGGAAAGATTAAACGCAGTTGGCATCACCAAATTAGGTGCTATTCATCGTGGTTTTTCATCTTACGAAAAATCTAAATACAGGAATAAGCCAATGTGGGAACTGCCTATCGAATTGCGTCGCTTATATCCAAACATGCCGATCATTGTCGATCCATCACATATCTGCGGAAACAGGGAATTATTGCCTTCGGTTTCGCAAAAAGCATTAGACTTGGATTTTGATGGTTTGATGATAGAATCTCACCGAGATCCTGATAATGCATGGAGCGATGCAGCACAACAAGTGACACCTGAACGTTTAGGTGAAATTATTTCTTCGTTGATCGTTCGTAGCAGCAAGCTGGATAATTTTGCAGAGAACCAATTAGAAGCATTACGTGCGCAAATAGATAGAATTGATAATTACTTTTTAGAAATTATGGGCGAACGTATGGACATTGCTCGTAAGATAGGTGAGTTCAAACGTGATAACGGAATTACCATCTTACAGACCAATCGTTGGGACGAAATCATCCATGACAGAGTGAAAAAAGCAGCTAAAAAGGAGCTGACGGAAGACTTCGTGAAAGACATGATGGAGGCAATTCACCAGGAATCTATCCGTCACCAGACAAAAATTATGAACAAAATATTAGCCGAATAAGCGTGATTTGAAATAAGTAGTTGATAATCATTTGTTTAGTTATTTATGCAATTGTTAACTATTTTCTCAAAAAATGCGTCTCAAAGGCAGTTTTCTATGATTTCTCATGGAGTTTGCTAAATTTGCGAGATACATATTCATAATCAAAAAAACAATCAAGATGGACAAATCTAAAATGATCAAAGCTTATTGCCTTAAAACAAAAGAGAAAGATGTTCCTATGCATGATGCGGTAGTTACGAAAACTGCAAGAGGCGGTTACATGGCTACAGGCAATGACGGAAAAGGAAACAAAATGGCTGCTATCATGGGCGAAGCAAAAGCATTACAAGCTATCGCTGACGGTGTTGCTAAGAAAGGATTTTAATCAGCAAGTAAGTTTAAAATTTAAAAAGGTCAATCGTAAGGTTGACCTTTTTTTATTTTATATTCGCTTGTCGTCATTTCGACGATAGGAGAAATATCGTATATTTACATTGTTGGTAATAATTTATTGAGGTTGCTGAAATCTATGATGATATTGATCAGTTTTTTATTCCGCCTGAATTATAATACAAATCACCAAACCGCAGAAGGTTTAGGTTTATGATTTTTGCAGTGATAGAAGTAAAATAAAAATAGAATGGCTTGTAAGCTGGGTTTTGATTTTATCTTCGGTTGATTTCGTTGACGAAGTCAAAAGAAAGCAAATCACCTTAAAAATCATAAATGCTTTTTGTAACTTTTTGGCATCAAAAAGTGGTAAAAATTTATTCATGACACCCTACAAAACATCATCAACCAAAAAATCAGGCGTCACTGCTTACGAAATCGGTGAGGATTTTATTGTTGTGCAATTTAATTACGATGAGCAATACAAATACACGTATCGCAGCGCATCCAAAGAAGATATAGAAACCATGAAAGAATTGGCAATGAGAGGCAAAGATCTTAGTACGTTTATCTCACAGAATAATCCGCCTTATCAAACCAAGTTTTAATTTAAAAAATGAACTAAAAAGTAGAGTAACACTCAACCAAAAGTAGAGTAACACTCTACCAATAGTAGAGCTACACTCAACCAAAAGTTGAGTATTACTCAACTAAAAGTAGAGTAATACTCAACCAAAAGTAGAGTAACACTCAACCAAAAGTAGAGCTACACTCAACTAAAAGTAGAGTAACACCCAACTAAAAGTAGAGTAATACTCAACCAAAAGTAGAGCGACACTCAACAAAAAGTAGAGTAATACTCAACCAAAAGTAGAGTGATACTCGACTAATGGTATAATAATTATAAAAAAGGTCAACTATTAGTTGACCTTCGTTGTATATGCTTATATATTATTCGTAGCGACGTTTGTAATAATACTATTGGTAATATTGCAATGCTGCCGAAAACATGGGCTTTTTTACAGGTTATATAATTGTGTTACTTCGCTTTGGCTGAGTGCTTTGTTGTAGATAAACAGGTCATCTACGCTACCGGACCAAAAATTTCCTGAAAATTCTCCAATTGTAAGATCTTGATTGCCATTAGAAATTGTTCCGGGATGATTTGTAGTTTCAACCAACGCACCATTGATGTATGTTTTAATATCTGCTCCATCATATGTGCTAACTAAATGTGTCCACGTATTAACGGTGTAGTTGCCTCTAGCACTATTGGTAAGCGGTAAGGAAATAGTCATACCTACTTTAGAACTGGAGGTGAATACGCCAAAATCACTACAGTATATAAAAAAACTAGTGCTGCCTGCTTCATCCGTTTTAAACCATAGAGCAACACTAACATTATTACCACCTTTAAATGTTTTTTTGCCGAATACAACAGATTGGTCTGTACCATTTAAAGTGATAGCATTGTTGTGCTTGCCTGCTGTAAAAGCAGCACCATTATTACTGCCGTCAGGTGTGTTGCTTCTTTGGTCCGCAAGTGTGTTATCAAAAGTAAAGTAAGAAATTAAGCCGTCTAAAGGATAATTGACAGGTGTACTCTTGTCATCATCTTTTTTGCATGATGTTGCAGAAACCATCATAACTGCTGTAACTAATAAATAAAGTAATTTTTTCATAATGTTTAATTTTAGTTGTATTTTGTTATTTTAAAATTGCATCAATTTTTCTAAATGTTTGTAAATAAATGAGTATTCGTATGTTCTCAATGAGTATGTGGTCATTTTTTATTTTTCATTTTTACTTTATTTTTCATTTTTTGCTGTGGCATGCCTATAGTTGGCTTTATACCGCTTAAAATAGATTGCCAAGTGTACTTAAAGATAAATTGCTGCGGATTGCGTTTGTAATTAATATCTGCCATACGGAAATCTCTGTTCTTCTTAGGATTATCTTTCTTAATAAAAATAATTCGGAATAATAAAGACAGTGCACCTGTGTACAAGCCGCTTCTGTTATTCATTTTTAAAATATCAATCCGCAGATCGTGATAACCGGCTCTTACAGTTCCTAAAGCACCTATTTCATCGGCATGAAAAGAAATGACTGCAGAATCTACCTTGCCATTTTTAATAGCAAGATGCGCATTTGGTGTCAGTATCTTATTCAACACGGTCAGGTCCATTTCACCTAATTTACCATAGCAGTCAAATACCATCTTATCCGTATTCAAAGGAAATACATAATGTGCATCCAACTTTGCATTATTCATAAACATCGCGCTGGCTTTAATATCCAGTTTCTTTTTGCCAAACATTGATGGATTGGTGGTAAGGTCTGTGATGGTGCCGTTCAGATTATTAAAAGAGATAGAGCCTGCCGCATCAGCACCCTTTGCCACTTCTTCGTACACCACTAATGATTTGGACACCAGCACTCTTTCGATATTCATCAGTATAGGAATATTTTTCAGCTTTTGCTGCAAAGAAGTGGCAAGCTTTGGCGGCAATGAAGGATCATTCATATTGCGGTAAGCTTCCAGTTCAAACTTCTTCACTTTAAGTTGTTTGGCAATAAGAATATTCTTTTCTAATAAAGACCTTAGATCAATATCACTGAAAGCTAATTGGTCGATGCCGATAACGATCCTGTCGGTCTGGTGTCCCAATTTTTTGGCGTATTGCTGCTTATTATAATTAGGAATTAATTGCATCGAATCTATTACCAACGTAGAATCATTATAAGAAGCCATCATTTTTTTGATAGAAAATGTATTGAGGTTGTTAGAAGCTTTATATAAAAATTCTTTTACGATAAGCTGTAAATCATCAGATAAAAAAAGTTGTTTTTCTTTTTCGCTTTTTTCATTGATCTGAAAATTAGAAATATGCAGCTCATTGTTCTTTGTACTCAATGTTGGAAGCTTATCATTAAGGTTGTCATACATACTAATGTCTGCATTGGTGATATGAATATCATCAATCGTTAATCCATGAATAGATTTGCTAAGCATGGAATAAAGCGATGCTTTTTTCGTGGTATCATTTGGCGTAGCTTGCTTATTGGCAATGTTGCGATAAATGTTTGCAGTAGGTTGCAGTATCTCTAATTCATCAATAACTAATTCCTTATCAGATAAAAATTTCCATATACCAAAGTCTTTAAGGTTGATGTGTTTTACGGAAACAATATATTTCGCTGAGTTTGGCTTGATATCTTTTACCGGTATCAATCTGCAATCTTTCAATAAAATAGATTGCGTTAAAACATCTACTCGCAAATCCTTAATTTGTAATACATATTCACCTTTGGTTTGCTTGGCAACTTCAGCTTCTAATTGATGTTTTATTTTATCATTAAAATACAAAGGAATACTTACATAAGCTGCAATCACAACTATCACTATTACTACAAGCAAAAAGCATATTACCCTGAAAATTTTATTTTGCAGTTTCGGAAATGTCATAGCTTAAAAGTAAGTTATAGAGCAGGTGTATTCTTGTACAATTCAAACTAAATCTTACAAAGTTGCCGATGCTTTATATAAATGCGCTGATGCCTGTTATAGCTCTTCCAACGATCAAAGTATTGATTTCTTTGGTACCTTCATAAGAATAGATTGCTTCTGCGTCGGCAACAAATCTTGCAACATTATGCTGCATCAAAATTCCATTGCCACCCATTACTTCACGTGCTTTGCTTACAATATCACGTGTGCGCAAACTGCAAAATACTTTTGCCAAAGATGCATGTTCATCGGTAATTTTATCTTCCATCTGTAATTGCGATAAGCGATAAACCATCGTTTGCATGGCGGTAAGATTTGTCAGCATTTCCACCAGATGATTTTGTATCAACTGGAAAGAAGCAATCGGTTTGCCGAACTGTTTCCTTTCTAAAGTATATGCTAAAGCATTTTCGTAAGCACCACGCGCACAGCCAACTGCCTGCCATGCCACGCCTGCACGCGTCATACGCAATACATTTGCCGTATCTTTAAAAGAGTTTGCTTTCTCTAATCTATCACTTTCAACCACTTCACAATCTGTTAAAGTAATGATACCGTTTTGCACAATGCGCAAAGCCATTTTATCTTCCATCTTTTCAACCTTCAAGCCGGGATTTTCTTTGCGAACTAAAAATCCTTTCACGTTATCGTCGTCTACATCACGCGCCCAAATAATTATTACGTCAGCAAAAGTAGAATTGCCGATCCATTTTTTTTGTCCGTTTAATATCCATTTCTCACCGTCGTATTTTGCTTCCATCGTTAAGCCGCCAGCAGCACCGGAACCAACTTCAGGTTCTGTTAAGCCAAACGCACCAATTTTAGTAAGTTGTTGCAATGGTGGCAGCCATTCCTGTTTTTGTGCTTCGGATCCAAGCATATAAATTGAACCCATTACTAAACCGCTTTGCACACCAAAAAACGTAGAAATAGAGGTGTCGATTCTCGCCAGTTCAGAAGCCAAAACGCCTTCCATCAATGGTGATAAACCCGGACAACCATAACCCTGATAAGTAACGCCGCAAATGTTTAAGGCTGCCATTTTAGGAATGATCTCGAAAGGAAATTCTGCACGCACCCAATAATCATTGACGATCGGCTTTATTTCTGTTTCCATAAAAGCACGTACTTTCAATTGCAAGGCTCTTTCTTCGTCTGTCAATACATTAAACATATCGTAAAAGTCTGCGTCAACAACAGGCGTTTCTTTTGGTTTCGATTGGTGTTTGAGCATCTTCATCATGCTCTTTAATTGTTTTTCATCTAATTTTGACAAGGTTTCCATCACTTCACCTATATCAATTTTTGAAGTAAATTCCATTAATTTTCCAAAATCTAAATGCTTAAACATTTCATAGGTTTGTTTCAGTTTGTCGAATGGTGAAGACATAAATGTTTGTTTTAAAAGTGAAATATGTTAATTAAAAAATGAGAATAATAAGGAAACAAAAAAGTGCCTGATATGTTTTTGACACACATTTTGTACTTTTGTTAAAACCGCCTGATTGATTTGGATAATCTTTATACTTGTTTTACTGATGCTGATGTATACCTACATCTTTTATCCAATAATACTGCGCAACAAAGCAATTGGTAAAACCATTGATTTTCAATCTTATGCACAGCAAGACATATTACCTGATGTAAACATCATTATTCCTGTTTGCAATGAAGAAAAAGTGATCGAAGAAAAGCTGAACAGCATTTTGTTATCTGATTATCCGAAAGAAAAAATCACCGTTTTTTTAGGTTTGGATAATTGTACGGATAACACTAAAACTATCATTGAAACAAAATTCAATGTACCCAATTTTCATGTTATTGAATTTGCTGAAAGGCAAGGAAAACCTAATGTATTGAACCAAATTATTGAACAAAAAATTACTAATAATAATGCAATTATAATACTAACCGATGCAAACGTAATATTTACAAAAAGTACAATTGCAGAGTTGGTAAAATATTTCAAAGACGAACAAATAGGATTGGTAGATTCTAATATTCTTGCAAAAAATATCACCAATAATAACGAAAAAGATTACTGGAACTACGAAACTGAGATCAAGCAAAATGAAAGCATAGTTTACGGAATAATTCCTGGTCCGTCCGGTGGTTGCTATTCCATTAGAAGAAAGCTGTTCTCAAGAATTCCTACAAATTTTTTGGTAGACGATTTTTATATCGGTTTTAATATTGCAAGGCAGCAGTACAAAACCATCTTAAACAAAGATGCCATTTGCTACGAAGATATTGTGACCAATTGGAAACAGGAGTTTTTGAGGAAGATCCGTATTGCCGCAGGAAATTTCCAAAATTTGTGGCATTTTAAAAAGAATGCTGTGAATCCATTTACGACTATTGGTTTTGTATTTATTTCCCATAAAGTGCTGCGCTGGAAGACACCGCTTTTACTTTGGATAATTTATTACATTTTACTGCTCGAATTTACATTGCTTATTCTAATCGTAACCTTATTTTTACCGATAATTGACTTGGTTTTGTTTACATTTGGTATCGAATTTAAGCCTTTACGACGGTTTAATTATTTTATCATAATGAATATCGCCGTATTTGTTGGTTTTATAAAATTTTGTAAAGGAATAAGAACAAATGTCTGGCAACCCACAACACGAAAATAGCCGATTGGATACTATCGAATCTGCTATTGAAGCAATCAAAAACGGAAAATTAGTAATAGTTGTAGATGATGAAGATCGTGAGAACGAAGGCGATTTTATCACAGCAGCACGAAACGTTACACCTGAGATCATCAACTTTATGGCTACTCATGGGCGCGGCTTGATATGTGTTCCATTAGATGAAGACAGATGCCAGGAACTGCATTTGGATCTGATGGTAAATTCCAATTCTTCACATTACGAAACACCATTTACTGTTTCGGTAGATTTAATTGGAAACGGCTGTACCACAGGTATTTCAGCATCAGACAGGGCAAAAACAGTATTAGCCTTAGTAGATAAAAAAACAAGACCTGATGAGCTTGGTAAACCTGGTCATATTTTCCCATTAAGAGCAAAAAAAGAAGGTGTACTACGCAGAACCGGTCATACAGAGGCTGCTATTGATTTAGCACGTTTGGCAGGTTTTGAACCGGCAGGTTTGTTAGTAGAAATATTAAAAGAAGATGGAGAATGCGCTCGTCTGGATGATCTTTTTCCAATTGCAGAAAGATTTGGTTTGAAGATCATTTCTATTAAAGATTTAGTAGAATACAGGTTGCAGCATGACAGATTGATTGAACGCGAAGTAGAAGTGAAAATGCCAACAAAATATGGTGATTTCAGGCTGATAGCTTATAAACAACTATCTACTAATGAAGAGCATTTTGCTTTGGTAAAAGGCGAGTGGCAGAACGATGAAGCAGTAATGGTGCGTGTACATTCGTCTTGCATTACCGGCGATATCTTAGGTTCTATGCGCTGCGATTGCGGTGACCAATTGCACAACGCAATGAAAATGGTGGAAAAGGAAGGTAAAGGTGTTATCTTATATATGATGCAGGAAGGTCGCGGCATAGGATTTTTAAATAAACTGAAAGCATATAAACTACAGGAAGAAGGTATGGATACCGTAGATGCTAATCTTGCCTTAGGTTTTAAAGCAGATCAGCGTGATTTTGGTATTGGTGCGCAAATTCTGCGTGATTTGAATATTTCTAAGATGAAACTCATTACCAACAATCCTAAAAAGCGTGCTGCATTAAAAGGATATGGTTTGGAAATAGTAGAAAATATTGCCATCCAAACCATACCGAACGAATTCAACCAAAAATATCTCGACACTAAAAGAGATAAGATGGGTCACGAGTTCGAAAGATGATCTATTAATACTTGTTTGTTTTGTTGATTTTTGTGAATATTTTCTCACACACATTCCCTGTTTAAAAATTTCAAATTCGTACATTTGTACGTATGACGCACGAACAAAAACTACAACTGTTAGAAAAGAAGAAAGAAGAAGCATTATTAGGTGGCGGACAAAAGCGTATCAATGATCAACATAAGAAAGGTAAGCTAACCGCACGCGAACGACTTGAATTATTATTGGATTCAGGAACCTTTGAAGAATTAGGCATGCTTATCACACATCGTGCAACAGATTTCGGAATAGATAAGGAAAAATATTTAGGTGATGGCGTTGTAACAGGCTATGGAAATATCAATGGTCGTTTAGTGTATGTGTTTTCTCAGGATTTTACGGTGTTTGGTGGCTCTTTATCTGAAACACATGCAGAAAAGATTTGTAAGATAATGGAATTAGCTGCCAAAACAGGTGCGCCTGTTATTGGATTAAATGATTCAGGTGGTGCTCGTATTCAGGAAGGTGTGGTTTCTTTAGGTGGCTATGCTGATATTTTTCACCGCAATGTCCAATACTCAGGCGTTGTACCGCAAATATCTGCTATCATGGGACCATGCGCAGGTGGTGCGGTTTATTCACCGGCAATGACGGATTTTACTTTAATGGTAGAAAAAACTTCCTATATGTTTGTTACCGGACCTAATGTGGTAAAAACGGTAACACACGAAGAAGTAACGTCCGAAGAATTAGGCGGTGCAAATACACATGCTACTAAAAGTGGTGTCACACATTTTACTGCCAAAAATGAAGTAGAATGTATCAATAAGGTAAAGAAGCTTTTGAGTTATTTGCCACAAAATTGTGAAGAGCAGGCACCTAACTATCCATACCAAACTAATGGTTCCGAAATTAGAGAAGAACTTAAAAATGTTCTGCCAACAAATCCAAACCAGCCTTATGATATTCGTGAAGTAATTGCACATACTACAGATGAAGATTCATTCTTAGAAGTACATAAAGATTTTGCGGAAAATATTGTGGTTGGTTTTGCAAGAATTGCAGGCAGAAGCATAGGAATTGTTGCCAATCAACCGGCATATTTAGCAGGTGTTTTAGATATTAATTCATCAAGAAAAGCAGCAAGGTTTACACGTTTCTGCGATGCCTTCAACATACCATTATTAGTGTTGGTTGATGTGCCTGGTTTCTTACCGGGAACAGATCAGGAATGGCATGGTATTATTACCAGCGGCGCAAAATTATTATATGCACTAAGTGAAGCAACAGTCCCAAAAGTAACAGTAATTACACGCAAAGCTTATGGTGGTGCGTATGATGTGATGAACTCAAAACATATCGGCGCAGACATGAACTTTGCATGGCCAACGGCAGAAATTGCAGTAATGGGTCCTAAAGGTGCAGCTGAAATCATCTTCAAAAATGAAATAAAGTCAGCGGCAAATCCGGAACAAAAATTACAAGAGAAGATTGATGAATACACAGAAACATTTGCCAATCCTTATCGTGCAGCTGAACGTGGATTTATTGATGAGGTCATCAAGCCTGAAGAAACAAGATTAAAACTCATTAAAGCATTTAAAATGCTGGAAAATAAAGTGGTAAACTCACCAAAAAAGAAACACGGTAACATACCATTGTAGTGTTATGCAAACATGATTTGCGTCATTGCGAGGCACGAAGCAATCTATTCATTTATATAAAGATTGCTTGACTATGTTCACAATAAAGTAAAAATCAATTTCTTGCTTTAGCAATGAAGAAGATACCTACACTAAACATAAAGTTTCTGTACTTATATGATGGTGTTGGAATTGGTTTATTTTGATACTTTATGTTGTTATTTGCATCAATATTCCAACGTAGGTCTGTGTAAAGAGATGCTTTTTCGTTGAATTTATATTCATAGCCAAATCCTATTGGAATACATATATCAAGCTTATTATATGCCATATTATCGTCTTGTACATTTGTGTCAAAATCCAGCTTGTTCTTTTCCTTATGACCATCTGTATATTTTATTACCTGTTGGTTGCTAAGCGCATATCCAATACCAATACCGGTGATAAAATTAAAAGACGATTTTTCTTTTACAGGAAAAATTACTTTTAGCAATACCGGAAACTCAATATAATTGCGTTTCCTGAATTCTTTATTAATATCATCAATACCATAACTTTTCAGGCTGAATCCTTTTTGCATAAAATGGATTTCCGGTTGTATGGCAAAATATTTTGATACTTTTATTTCCATAGGAATGGCAACATCATAACCAATCATATTAGAGTTCCTGTCAGAATAGTATTTATCCTTTATTTTACAAACATTCAAGCCTGCGCCTGCGCCGATCTTAAAGCCAGCCTTAGAATATACAGTTACAAATAAAATAGTACAGAATAAGAGTAGTGTGAGCTTTTTCATGTTTTTTCTCAAAGATATAACCTGTCAATAGTTATATAAATACGTGCTAATACGTATTTATCGCGTTGTACAAAAGCTGCTTATTTCCGATTTATAATATAAATTGTATATTTGCACACGTAAAAAATGCTGAATAAACATTCAATCATCTTAGATGTTTTTAGTGAAGGACAGCCAATTATTAGTTTAGTTATTCATAATTCCGTTTTTACTTCCAAATCGGAATTTTAAAAAATCACACATTATATGAAGTATTCTATAGACAAAAAAGCAGAAGAATTTTTATTTCAGTATTTAAATAATGCCTCACCAACAGGCTTTGAGGCAGAAGGACAAAAACTTTGGTTAAACTACCTGAAACCTTATATCGACGAATATCATGTAGACCATTATGGCTCTGTATATGGTGTAATTAATCCGGAAGCTCCGTTCAGAGTGGTGATTGAAGCGCATGCCGATGAGATCTCATGGTTTGTAAGCTATATTGGCGATGATGGTCTGATCAATGTGATCAGAAATGGTGGCAGCGACCACATGATCGCACCTTCCAAAAGAGTAAACATTCATACTAAGAAAGGAATTGTAAAAGGTATTTTTGGATGGCCTGCCATTCATTTAAGAGATACTTCTAAAGATACAGCACCAACCGTTAAGAACATTACTATTGATGTAGGTGCAAAAGACAAGAAGGAAGTGGAATCAATGGGCATTCATGTAGGTTCTGTAATTACTTATGAAGATGAGCTGATGATACTGAATAAAAAATATTATACAGGCAGAGCGTTAGACAACAGGGTAGGTGGTTTTATGATTGCTGAAGTAGCACGCTTACTGAAAGAAACAAAAACAAAGTTGCCGTTTGGCTTATATATCTGTAACTCTGTGCAGGAAGAAGTAGGCTTGCGTGGTGCTGAAATGATTGTAAATAAGATCAAACCCAATGTTGCCATCATCACCGATGTTTGCCATGACACAACAACACCGATGATCGACAAAAAATCGCAAGGAGATTTTAAATGCGGCAAAGGACCGGTGATTACTTACGGACCGGCAGTACACAATATCTTACGCGACTTAATTATTGATACAGCAGTAGCACAAAAAATGGATTTCCAACGCGATGCAGCATCACGTTCTACAGGAACTGATACAGATGCATTTGCTTACAACGGCGGTGGCGTACCAAGCGCATTGATCTCATTACCTTTAAAATATATGCACACAACAGTAGAAACCGTAGCAAAATCTGATGTGGAGGACGTTATAAAATTGATATTTGAAACGTTGAAGAAGATTACACCTAAAATGAAACTTAAATATTTGTACTAAACTGCAAATCATAGTAATACCAAATAAGACCGAATGTTTTACATTCGGTTTTTTTATTTCAATACAATTAACTTGAAAAGTTTTATTGAGAAAATTGCTAATTTTTCTAAAGATTACTAAAATTATTTAACCTTATTTTTAATTGAGAATCATCCATAAATATGTATCTTTGCAGTCGGGCAAGTCTTACACGACCAGCTCCTGACAAATCCTCCAGGGTCGGAAGGCAGCAAAGGTAGTTGGTTGAGCGGTGCGTTGTGAGTAACTTGCCTTTTTTATTGTAAATTCATTAAACTACATAAAAAATGCTTCGAGAAATCGAAGCATTTTTATTTTTAACAGAAAAGCTAAGTCTTGCTAACCTTTTCTTAGGTATTTTGTCAGGACAACAATTGTTTGTCCTTCTACCTTTCCTTCAATCTGTTCAACGTTATCATGCACCAAACGGATATTCTTTACTACAGTTCCTAATCTTGCATTTACGCTGGAACCTTTTACATCTAAAGACTTGATCAGCACCACCGTATCGCCATTTTGCAA
>Ga0247804_10000669_pt1 | contig 15646 bp, 15 predicted proteins | sample UWRJL029104C1_FD_181142 | JGI IMG/M metagenome (GOLD analysis project Ga0247804, IMG submission 181142) | Plant litter microbial communities from Arlington Agricultural Research Station in Wisconsin, United States - UWRJ-L029-104C-1 | ecosystem: Environmental > Terrestrial > Plant litter >...
CTAAGGGGGCTGTTCGCGCTATGGTCCCAGCGATTGCAGCAGAAATGGTGAAATATGTAAGCTTGAATTAATTTATCATATTCTCCAGAAACATTACTAAAAACTGGGCAGGGTATTCGGGTGAATAGTATTTCTCCTGGCTATGTAAGAACGGAAATGACAGCACCGTTTCCACATCTTTTAGAAAGTTGGAAAGATGAGATTATGAACGGTAGAGTGGCAGAACCAGAAGATATTCGTGGTGGATGTGTATTTTTGGCAAGTGACGCTTCATCGTATATGACTGGGCAAGATTTATGTGTTGATGGAGGAGTAACTAAGTGGTAGTTTAACTTTGAATCAAAAGGGTTTCTGGTATTGCCCCAATATGCAGATATCTGAAACTCCACGCTGGAGAAAGTTTCAAAAGAATTGTCAAAACTGTAATAATAGTACATTTGCCGAATTTTATGTGGAGGCACGAATGCAGCGCTCCATGAACGAGCTTAAAACTATGGATAAGCTGAATTCCAGCTCAGAGTATAGGATGAGTGATGGCCACTGGCATCGCGAACAAATTCAGAGCTACGTTTAAGCCGGGCCAGGGCTGTGCTGTACCCCCATTTTTGCACTTATTGGGCACAGATCAAACTATCCTATCTCCACCCCCATATAAAAGCTGTTCCCCAAGGGTTGGAGGAAGAACAACTACTCACATAACCAGAGTCTATTAGATTTAATATACCCCGTCTTAATTAATGGCGAACAAGGAAAACATAATGGAACCGTCCTGGAGGACAGTGGTACAAACCAAACGTGATGCTCGAGATATCGCTGTGAAATGCCAGCTTTCTACAACAAATACCAGAGACGAAAGACGACTGTCCATTACAAATATCCAAGATATTCAAAATTTAGTGGCGAAACTAGACAGTGGGGAGTTAAGGGCCAGAGAAGTTATAGAGGCTTACATTGCCAGGTATAAGGTCAATCATACTCCCTTCATATGTCAGCTAATGAACTTAAAGGGCAGCAGCAGCACATGAAAAAGTGAGACTCCACCGAAGAGATTTCAAGAAATGTTCAAGGCTCAAGATCTAACCAAAGCAAATAGACCAATTGTCTTACAGAAATCTTGTTTGGTAATGCGCTCGACCGGGCTACAGAACTCGATGCGTACTATGAAGAGCACGGGAAGTTAATTGGCCCACTTCACGGGGTCCCAGTCACATTGAAAGATCAATTCAATGTTAGAGGGGTGGATACGACTCTGGGTTATGTTGGAAATGCATTCAAGCCAGCAAGTGAAGATGCTGTCATTGTACAAATAATGAAACAACTCGGAGCAGTAATCATTGCAAAGACAAACTTGCCACAAAGTATCATGGTATGCTTGAATCCCTCCATTTTGTGCCTTAATTGTCCGCACGAGTATTGATAATTGATTTCATAGTGGTGTGAGACTTCGAATCCACTTTGGGGGCTCACAACAAATCCCCGAGACACGAATTTCACGCCTGGAGGATCCACAGGGGGAGAGGGCGCTTTGCTCGCTATGGAAGGATCTCTCGTCGGCTGGGGGACTGATATTGGTGGATCAATACGGATTCCAAGTTTAATGAACGGACTGTATGGGCTGAAACCAAGTGTGAGTCTTCCAACCTCCTTTTTGAGCGCTGCATTCCTTTATGCTATTCTTGAACATATGCCAATGGAAAATTTGTTGACTTTTTCAAGAGCGCTCGATTTCCATATCAAGGAGTTCCAGTTTCCACAGAGGGTCAAGAACATGTACCTTCTGCAATTGGCCCTATGACACGCAGTCTGTCCTCAATGACCAGTATTACACGAGCTGTCATAGATTCCCAGCCATGGCTACAAGATCCCAGAGTCGTGCCTATTCCATGGCGGGAGAGTGTATTTGAGGAAATACAGAACAGAAAACTAGTCATTGGTGTCATGTATGATGATGGAGTAGTGAAAGTTCATCCCCCTATAGAGCGTGCACTGACCGAGATAACTGAGAGATTGAAAGAAGCAGGGCATGAAATAGTTGAATGGGATGCATCGTTGCATAAGGAGTCTATTGCAATAATGGATGCTTACTACACTGCCGACGGAGGTGAAGATATACGTCGTTCAATACAAGCTGGAGGGGAGCCATTCATTCCTCACGTGAAAGCATTAATCAATAAAGGAACACCAATATCAGTATATGAGTACTGGCAGATAAATAAGCGTAAGTTGGCTATTCAGAAAGCCTATCTGGAAAAGTGGAATGCGGTTAAAGGACCAGTTTCCGGCAGAGCTGTTGACGTTCTCCTTACTCCTACTATGGGACATATTGCTGTTCCTCATAACTCTTGCAGGTATGCCAGGTGTTACTCTGTATTTAATGATGTAGGACTAACTCGAGACTTGATAGGTGGGTCGGATATACCAAAGTTTGGAATCTACTGGATTATACGGCACTTGCGTTTCCGGTAGGAACGGCATCAGCCACCAAAGATGCCTTGCCTTTAGATGTGTACAAACCACGCAATGAACTCGACGCTTGGAATTGGAGCCTCTACAACCCGGAAACAATGAATGGGCATCCAGTGGGTTTGCAAATTGTAGGACGGAGATTCGAGGAAGAAAAGGTGCTTGGCGTCGCTAATGTTTTCGAGGCGTTACTTAAGTAGTCAGTTTACTTGAGTAAATAATTTTAGAAGGCACAATCAATTAAAATCCGACGAGTAGAATGAACGTCTCTTACGTTCATAGCTTAGGATGAACCAATATGACATGAAATTCAATATGAAATTCTCTTAATATACCAAAAACATGTTCTACGGCAAATCAGAAAGCTCAAATATCTCTATTCATCTCTTCCCTAGCACCAGGTAGTTTGAGTGATTTGTCAATAAAAACCTTTTTTACAAATAACATAAAAACAGGTCACAATGTTTCAAACAAAATGTGAGAAATAGCAAAATATTGTGAAAGGAAGAGGACGTTTAAAAGCTCAAAAATAGAAAATACAACCAGTCACCTATCAGTACTGCTTGGTTTAAAGTACTACTTTCAATATCAGGCTAACGTTAGGCTTCCTGATCCACTTCCTTCACATGAACTTGAGCGAGGGCAAACGAACCCTTGTTTCTGGCCGCATGAAAGACACAGCATCTTTTAAGAAAAAATAATTGCGCCGATATTGGTTCCCATCACACTTTCCTTTAATACTACTCTATTCCATATGCCTACAAATTGTTTCCCTTATTATTCTCGGCGATATAGGAACTTAAATTTGATAGTTTTGAAGTATAGCTGGTATGATTGGGGTTGTCTCGAGCATGTGTCAATATTGGTCAGTTACTTCTCCCCCAAAGAGCCCTCTCCGCAGCCCCCTCCCACCCAGACCATAAATTACTGCCCACTCCGAGCCCTTATGAAGCCAGCCCCACATACTACCCAGCTCTGCCCCAGAACACCTCTCCGTTATTTAATACGCCGAATGGACTCATCCCAATCTCCACTCTTCCCATTCCAGTTTCCTTCAGCCTTTTACGAATTCATGACCACTGAATTGCCACACAATTACCGAACTCTGACTTCCGCTGAAATTGTATAGCCTAACAACAGCCAAAATTTGAATCAGATTATTATATCATACCCGGACCGAGAGACACAAACTATTCGTTACAATTACCAGGTAAATGGTAGTGAATATTCAGAGTTCTTGATGGGGTCTTGGCCCGTACTCATAGTGTAGCAACCTAATACTATTACGAAGATGATCATATTCTTTTCAATCTCAATGCCTGGTTAAAAGATAACACATTGAGTATATTTTTGCCCTGTTGATAAAGTTTCTGTTGAGGCAATGCTTGCTAAGATCTGACCTGTTCGTTATCACTATTCGTTATCACGACTTTCGTCTAAATGTAGCGAATTACCTGGACACAAGTCTATATAGAACGGAGAATCGAATAGAGCACGTATGCTTTGAAATGGTCGAATGGAAAGTCCTAGCGAATACAATACATTGAGACTTTCCAGAGATGTCATATATTCACGCTACAGTTTCGTGTAATGTTCTTTGTCCGTGGTTGATTCCGTCCCGTTAATACCTTCCAGGTGTCCCGCCTGAATTTGTTAGATGATCCGTCTCCGTCCCCTGCTGGTACTGTTACCGAGTGGGAATCTTTACTCTAAGGTAACAAAATGGCTTTATGCAGGGGGCTATGGGCCCAGCAGATCGTCGGTCTGACTGTAGCACTGCTACTGGATTACGGTACCGGACCCAAACCCATTTTTGACCCTGGGTGCCGGACCCGGTTTTTTGGCGGCTGGTACGCTGTAATCTAGCCCAGTGCCATCATCCCCACACTTTACGCATGCTCGCCACGTTTGCTTCCAATGGGTTGGGGTGTTTTATGCTTTAGATACCGTCCTATACTTTAACCTTTAAGCACAGCACAGTACGTGTGAAGCGTGTGAAGCCAGCTACCGCATTGACCTCCTTAAACTTGTTGACTACAAGTGGGCCAGCTCCACGCTTTGACTTTTCTTGCCGTGTATGAACGAACCTACTTACTGTAGCATATTTACTGTATTGATTGGTACGCCTCGCATGCTTAGTGGCAGCACTTCAATTATACTATCCCCTAAGCCTTGAAGCAGTAATGGCATATGAATAGTGCTTACGAATCGCTAGAGAGTTGCTGCCTCTATGACTTACATCACAAATTATATGATTTAGTAAGATTAATAAGAAAGCACCCAGAAGCTTAAGAAAGCTTCTAAGCTGCGAATTCTCTCGGTGTAACCCCTCGGCCCACAAGTGTGGGGTACGAGTAGTTCAGGGGAATCAACAACTTACGACCCCAGTTCCAAGTTACTGTCAGTGGGGCGCTTGTATTGTACTATTCGACGGCAACTGTTCTGTACTGCAGCAAAGGCGCCTCGAAATCCGTAGAGTGTCTAGGATTATTCACCGTAGAAGTCAATCGTCTCAAGCGATGAAATGGAATATTTTGGGCTAGCATTGGAATGGTTTTACGCCATCGACAGTTCCAAGACAACCTCCACATTACTGTGTTAGGGGCGATTCGGATTCAACTTAAGGGGGTTCCGTCTTGATTCAACACAGACACCGGTGAGCGATTGAATATCTCCGTACTTGGGAGGTGGTAACAGGCCACATTCATTTAAATGGAGCATAATCCAACCTCCTCCCACTTAAACTTCATCAGTGATTGGCTGTCGCTTTCCACATACCAGAAAGGCAATAACCTGCCGAACTTTTCTAAAAGTCGCCAAACCTAGCCGTTGACCCACTTGTACCTGGTGGCGTCGAGTATTGTAGTTACGAAATTCGCCAAAGGTGAAGGTGACATCGCGCTACTTGCATCACCTGCTTTTATGCAAGGGGAAATTTAGAGCACATGCTTCGGCAAACCACATTGAAAGGTGTGTCCTAACTGTTGATAACTTCTTGTTGACCGCCCTGTACCGTGCTAATTTTCAAGGTATCTCTGCCTTCAACTAAAGGCATGAAGACTATCACGTTACGTCTTTCTGGAGGTGAACTTTGTCGCACTGTCCCCAAGCACGGTGCACCCATATGTCCCACTTACTCTACTGCCACGCGCTAAATGGATACCAAAACTTGTAGCGGGTCCTCAAAGCAATGGACTCTGTCGATAACCGCAAACCGAGGAGCACAGAGCGTGGCATCGGAAAACGGCACCCAGAAACCTAATTTATCGTATTGCTGATCTGCCGATTCATTTTTAACCCACGGCATGGGTACACGTCCGTGCGAACTGCCCTTGTCAGAAAGCACCAAATGCAGCTCTTCTCCGTTTTTCTACAATGATTTAATAGTAGATCGGGACCAGGTGGCCTACTTCTTGGAAATATGTTCTCTCTGATAATGTGCTGGGCAATGGCAGATGCCATAAACTTTTAGACCCAATAATTCCACCTGCCGTGTCGCCAATTTTCACATCCATTCATTTATATATCTCCACAGGGTAACTCCAACGACCGATCATCAAGAATCAGTTACGATGACAACCATGAAACCAGCTGGCCGTGGACCAGAAGTAGTTGGTGTTTATTCGTTCTTTCTCGCCTTGACTACTCTTACGATCTTTTTGCGAGTGTATTGTCGATTAGTTCTCGTAAAGAACTTCGGGCTTGACGATTGGTTTGGGGTTATAGCTTGGGTACACATCGCTCAAACTCGAAACTCCTTCTTGGGAAGCTGACTTTCTAATAGATATTCTTTGTGTTTTTCGGTACTTTTGCGATCACAGGTGCTTATCATGGCACAGGTCAACATGCGGCTCTAATAGACCCCCCTACATTGATTCCCGTCGGGTTGAAGGTGATTCTACCCAGCTGTTCGCAACCTGTTATATGCTAATGATTTTCTAGTGGTGGTGGGCATGCGAACCAGTTTATGTGCTTTCCAATATGGCGTTGAAGGCCAGCATCAGCGTAATGCTTCTGCGCTTGGCGGTGCTCCCAATACACCGAATCATTATTTGGATAACTCTAGGTGTTATTGAACTCTACAGCGCATTCTTTTTCTTTTTGTTTGTCTTCCAATGCCGGCCCTCCGCCTACTTTTGGACACAATATACAGGTGGAAAAGGAACTTGCATTGATGCGCAAATTCTCGTCGATGCCACGTACGGGTTCACCGCTATTTCTTGTGCTGGAGATTGGATTCTTGCATTACTACCGGTTTTTCTTGTATGGAATCTGCAAATGAATGCTAGAGTCAAGGTGTCTGTTGCATTGATTCTTGGACTGGGTGCTGTGTAGGCTGTTCGTCTCCTCTCATGAAACCTCAGCTAATAGCTAACAAGGGCTTCGACTGCAACTATCATACGAATTCCATACGTTCATACCCTTAAGAACAAAGCAGATTTCCTATATGCTACAACTGATGTGGCAATCTGGTCTTGTTGTGAAACTGGAATTGGCATAGCAGCGTCCTCAATCGCGACCATGCGACCTTTGTTCCGCGACTTTTTCGCGCGTAGCAAGCTATTCGGAGGCAGCACATCTGGTCGCGCTTCTAAAGGATGGAAATCCGACGGTACATCTGCAGGATATATTCGAAGCCATGATAGACAAGGGACGGAAGAATTTGGGTTAAGGAGTGATATAGGAAAATCAAGAGGTGTTCAAACAACTATTGAGAGCGATGGAACGAATCACGACCTTGAGAAAGAACTCCAGGGGGCCAAAAGAGGCCTGAGTGGGAGCAGTAAAGAAAGCCAAAGAAAACTGAGGAAGGACGGTGGGTGGCATACAGGTGAAAGTAAGGATGCCGTTCATCGAAATAGCGATGATGATGAGCTACCGAACTGGGCAAATGGGATACGAAAAGCTACGGTTTACCATCAAGTTATTGACTGAGCTTCTATGGAAAGATCTTGTTTTCAATCTGCACCTTCCCTGGTTGTAACTATGGGCTATTTATAAGGCATTCGTGCCTGAGCACTGTTAAATAATGTACGCATCACAGATTAATGAGCAGATGAGTTCCACCAACTCTACATGCTTGAACCATATTGGATAGCGGATCTACCTTCAGAGGATTTGAAAATCTAACTGGGTATAACTCATTGAGGATAATACGACGTGATGTATGTTCATCGCGCAGAAGTATACGCCACCTATTTGAAAGGTTTTGCATAAATAACAGCCTTCTCTCCACCTGTACAGTTTATTTGGAAAAAGCTCTGTTGAAGAATGGAAAGGATGGCGGATTGTTGATCCTGAATAACGTTGAACTTTTTTCAAAAAGTTAGCAAGTCTTTGATTCTACTATTTTGTATTTAGAAATTATATTCAGACGTTTCCGAGGCAAAACCTTTCATTCGAGTCTAGATCGACGAACCAACAAGTCAATTGATTTTCTTCTTGCGTTGTGGTTAGCTTAGTATAGGGCCCATCATATGCATGATTCTGTTAATAATCATGCATATCCCATCAGGTTCTACTTTGATTGCCACGCACAGACTGTCAAAGTACACAGCGGGGTATGGCAAACGACGGTTTGATCGATATATTAGGCATTGATTCACGTGGCGGAGGTAACCTCCGCCAGTTCCACCTTACTACCAATTTGAGCCATCGCATTTAAGGAAGCGAAGAACCTCCTGAATCATAGCCAGACAGAGGCAGTCTCACCATGCCAAGAAGCTAATACTATAAGATAACAAACCGAGCGCGTCGATCTAATGTTTCCAGGTGCCAAGCGGGACCCCCTTAGACCCTATTGCCTCAGGCTGGCTACACATAGGACTACAATGCCCACGGAACGATTCGGGAATGGAAGAAAAAGTATGACATGACGTATGATTTGCTAGCATCATAGACTCTTTACAACATTACCAGAAGTAAAATATGTCACTAAACTCTTATTAAATTTACTCTTGCCAAATAGAGCTGTTTATAATGCACATGATGTGTACAGTGCTATTGCTAACAATCCCGATTAAGCAAGATTGATATCCTTGTGGGGCGCTGCAGTGGCCAAAATCAGGTCTGTTGTCAACATTAGGATTTGAGTAAAGAGATTCCGGCAGCTGTGAACACGCAGGTGAAAATATTTTTACTAAATTGACATCTCGCAGTCTTCTTCTCATAACTACCGCACAGGACCGTAGTTGAATCGTTGTTTCAGGAGGAGATTGAAAAACCCGACGAGAGATATACCACAGCCGTGAAACACTAATCTCTCAACATTGCTGTTATTTTAATACCAAAACAATCTAGAACCTGAAACGGAAAATTTCAAGTGAGTCTATATCCTTAAGAGGGTCGGCGACGCAGATAACTTGTAATACATTGGATAAATCAAATCTATGCTGGAAGATGTGTGATTTTGAGCAGCGTTATTCTACCCTGTACGAGGATATCTATTTAGGGGAAGTCTAATATATCTAGATACCTAAACTCCATTTCTGCTGTTCTGAGATCAAGGCTATATAATGAGAGCTTCCAATAAAAGCTGAGATAGATTCCCTGCACCATCGTTAAGATATGCTGGAGGACTTGCGATGTTTAGTACATGTGTCCATCTATCAGGATTTCTGTATTTGAATAGGATTAAGCTCAACCAATGACTCAACTATAAAGATTGTAATGATACTAGGTATCTAGATACATGCCCTATAATTGTTTGGAATATGTCTGTCTTCTACGCGTTAGCAGAAGTTAGTGGCAAGTAAATATTGAAACCATCGTTCAAGATAATCAATTATCTAAACGCATCTAGAACGTTACTAAATGAATAAATTAGATTTGTGTTATTTCGAGAACAAGCGAATGGCTGTTTTGATAGACTTGGTATGTCACGCAGGATGTTTTTATCTAGAAGTGAAATCGTTTTCTATACATAAATAAGATACCAGAGGAAAATCCTGCGTAGTGTACGGTATCTTGCGATCAACAACTTCACAAAAAATTCAGGAACGATAAAGATCAAATGCGTTCGCTCGAACTGCAATTGTTGAGACTGCAATTGCAACACCGTTCACTGCATTACCGAATGACTCGCGGAGTAATTCCCTAATTCAAGTTCGAGATAGGTCTTTTCGATAAGACAAACCTACACAATGTATATAGAGTAAATTGCGTGTAGGCTTTGGTAAATTAGATTTCGACATGGTGGCGGTTTGGTTCTCGTATCACGACATACCAGATGACATAACATCCCGGCTCTTGGGAGGTCCACTTCTGTCAAGGACCTAGACTCACGATGAAGGCGATGGAGAGGTTCCGGTGCGTAAAACGTGATGAAAGGTTCTTGTTTTGGTAAAGTCTAGGGAAGGAAGCTCTCCGTCCCGGGAGAGGTCTAAGTATGCTAGCTAATGAGGGTGTGTGCCTCAGGCCACAACAACTTCCAAAATTCTGCCCAAGCAAAATAACCTAGTTTCATCCCTATCTTTATTATTCCTTTCAACAATATTTATAACGCATATCCATCCAACGATGGAGGCGCTTGATCAATTGATGCATATTTTAGGTCATGATTTCACTACTAACCTGATATCCTCACTGGCTATGCTGCCAGCTCATTCTTCGCCCCAGATCAAGGTTAATGCTGAGATCTGTATTCCATCTCCTGATTTACAGGAAACAGGACAGTCACGCTGCCATAAAATCTATTTGGTACGTAGATACCTCTGGATTCATTTCTTTGCAAAATCGAATCCCCATATAGGGTTATTGACATGTGTCATAGGGTACTATTGACTTACATCAGTCAGATGTCCAGCAGTATTTGCTGGGCCAGTTGACAGATGATAGAATAAAGATTCCTGTCACAAATTGCGAGGATATTGAGGGCTCTGCTATTTCAACATCTAATAGTAATGCTACGGAAGCATGCGTTGCCAAAAATCAGCCTCCTTATCAGCGACTTTCGCGAGCGCGGAATCGAATTTTGAAGGAAAATCTAAAAGATCATAATTCTAATTCAGATAAGAGGCGGAAGACTACTGGAGGTCTGACGGTGAGACAGGCCAAGAATGCGATCGCGCCAGCCAGTGACATCACCAATAATATTACGCCCATGGCGACAGAAAATTCGACTACCCGACAGTTACAAAAGAATTTTCGAGAATTCCCTCAACGCAAAAGAAAGTCTAATCAGGATATTCATGAGCTGCAACCCATCTCTGTCCAAAAGTTTTTCACGGGATTATGGAAACAGATATTCAGCGGTGTTCAGCTTTCGCCTATCTCACTGGCAAGTTCTCGAATAATGTTCCGCCTTCAGAGCAGCTAATTAGACCATCAACAGGATGATCCACATATTCCTAGTACCGTAGGTAGCATCTACGATGCCAATGTTTGTAATTGAAAATCACTTATATCGCTTTTGGTTTAACTTCTACTTAGGCCTTTCGCGCTATCAACTCGCTTTGTTTAAACGCAACAAAGATGAGTAAATGTTCCCGAGCTCTAGAAACCGTCATACAGGCCCACTGGGTTGATTGTTATGAAGCTCGGGTCAAGGCAATTGGCTTAGAAAACCCGTTTCTGTCGGACACAGAAACCAAAATGGCTGGTTTAAGTGAAGCCTGCACCATTCTGCAGTGGTCGGAAAAGGAGCTAAGAAATAAACTGTAAGTTCTATGTGATGATTGAAACTTGTCATATCTTCTAAAAAATATCTGATATCTTGTCAAACTTCGCATCATTGAATTATATTATATTAGATATGATGGTATCTGTATTACTAATTTATTAAAGATCGATATGGCGAGGATACAGAGAGATTAAAGATGCAGGTGGCTGGGCTAGTCTCGTTTTTGCGGGCTCCGGTATCTATAGATTCTGCAAATATCGAGTTGCCTTCGGAAATAATCTTAGTACAGCACTCAAAAAGTTGCAGTTTAGCATAGAAGTCGCAGCAGATACACTTCACCCCGAATGGCGAAGACTTTTAAATGTCATTGGAAAAGAGTCTGAAGTACTCTATTCTGGCCATCCGCATGACTGGGTTATATGTGACGGGGAGAAACCCATTACCCTCAAGTCCACATATAGCGAGTGGGTTGTAGACTTCCAATTTACTCATCTGGACAACTCAAAGCTGGACCAGAATGCATGGGGCACTGATGACCCACGTCAAATTTCAAGTACAAACAGCATGATTTGCAGTAGTTGTGGATCTTTCCAATCCAATAGTGCCTCATATAATAAATGTCGATGTTTTCCAGAGTTATATGGAGGCTACAAGGGGAATATTCCCATACAGGTTTTCCGCACACATTTTGGAAAGAACAATGGACTCATCGCACGTTGTGTAAGCTTTTCCTATATTATTTTACTTGAAAAGATTTACTGATTGTTATTCAAAAAGCAATTACCTCGTGGCTCCGCGATTGGAGAATTTATTGGACTGATTACCAAGGGCTTCAGAGAGACGGACGTTATGCAAGGAGGTGATCAAGAAAGGCAATATCAAATTTATCAAGGCAATATGGGTTTGTCTTCCTACTTCCACGTTTTGTATATCCTGACTTCTATATCCAGGCAACTACACCCGCTTTGTTAATCATTCGTGCGCACCTAATAGTCAATTTCAAAAGTTCACTTGGCTCGGCGTTGAGCGCATTATTTTGGTGTCTCGCGGAATCGAGGCTGACGTCGAAATCACAGTGGATTATTCACAAGAGTATTGGGAAGGTCTAGATAAGGAGTGCTTATGTGGCGAGTTGTGCTGTCGGTATTCGAAGAAAAAGGCGAAGCCGACTTGAGCCACGATTTTCCAGGACTTTCTTCTAGATACTAAGCCAAGTGCACGTATAAAGGTGAATTTTCGAGATTAAGCCTCCTCTGCGTATTGTCTTTAATAACATAGTAATAGGTACAAATATGCTAGCACGTCACTTGAAAATCTTACAAGCCTGTATGTTCTGTAACATCATGTAGATTGTCTACTTTAGAAGCTTTAAATTGAGGGTTGTGGAGGAGGACGGTACTATACACAGGCATTATTTAAAAAAGAGATTGAGAAGAAATATCGAATTAGCAACAGCTCAAGAATATTTTCTACCTCTCAACCCTTCAGTACAATAAACATCAGCACTTACTTCCCCACAATACAAATAGCACCTCATATCTAATGCTCAAATATAAAATCCGAAAGCTACTAAAGGTGATAGCTTCCAGCCCTTTGTCTCAGCACACCAGACTCTCTCATGCTAAAACTCCCTTCCAAGCCATAGTCGTCTGCTGTAGATGACTCGGGGAGTTTTGGTAGCCCACCTAAGCTTGCCAAAATAACCTTATTATTTGCCGTCAAGTTGTCCATAATTTCTAATTCTCTCACAGAAAACCATTTTGGCATAAGTAGCCAGCGGAACGGAATAAGAAGACATACAAATACAGGAAAACCTTAAGTTGCAAATCTTGGTCAGCGGATGTGCAAACTCCCAAGCCTCTCTGCTCATTATATAGAAAATACTAGTTGAAAGTTTGAGTAAACATACCAATTGCTGCTATGGTTTGTGACATTGCGACGGGAAGGACCACTCCAATAGTTTGTAGTAAAACGAATAGCCATATCTTACACTGGCGAATTTGGAGTAGTGGTTCACCTCTCTTGATAAACCGACGCTCATTTAGCAGAAAAATCAATTTCTTCGTGATACCGTTGCCTTCGATTGAGCCCCACTAAGTAGTATACATAATTAGAAACGGTACATTTGAAAGAACTGGGAACTTTCTTACTCCGACGATGAAAAATACTCCGCTGAAGATTGCTCGAGGTATTGTATGTAGGACGATCAACATAGGTCCGGTCATAGTTGCAATGATTCCGAGACCCATTAAAAAATGTGAGATGCGCTGCTCAACTACTTTTGATGCTCTTACTATGGGGCGATGGATTTCATTGCCCTCGCCTTCTTCGGTAGAGATTATCTGTAGTTCAGTTTTGTAGACTGTAAGAGAGTCGGTGTGCACGGGTGCCTAGCGGAGCTACTATTAGCAGTAGTAAACACAAATGCGCACAGTGAGAATCAGGCGCTGGGTGGTTTCAGGGTGACAGCATGACATACCTGTGGAACAAGGCCATTTGGGAGGGGTATTCCAATGATTCCTGCTATAAAAGTCGTGCAACCAAGGAGGAAGAAATCCCAGTGAAACCCACCAGGCTTCTGCAAAGGATACTGCTTCGCCTGTGCTGTCAAGCTACTGACATTCTATGTGCAAATCAGTATCATTCCAAACAGAAATCGAAATAGTTCTCTAATTACGTGGTCATAATAAAATAGAAGCATCACTAAGAACCCAAAAGGCATAGCAACAAATATCCACTTTGCATCAAGAGCCCAGAAATCGACTAGCCAACTCCTATACTGCGTGGGATAGAATGCCCGACCAATAGGGAGTGTGCTTATATTTGCGTTTCGCAGCGTTCCGGGAATTTGAGCGAAGCCTACCCAAAACAACGTGCTAATCTGAAGCCATGTTTAGCAAATGACACAGATATTTTGAAACAGAAAACCCATTTCTAAAAAGACATACAGGATATGCATAATCGGCAATTATGCCTCGTGCCCATGATTTTGCGAGCACTCCAGCCCCGAATTTTTCCAAGGCATATACTGTGCCAAAGTAAAGAATCGCAATGATACAACTCAAGTATCCATCAACACTTCCGTAGGAATTGAATAAGCTGGCTAGTTCTTCAACTCCTTTGACTATGCTGTTGTCAGTGCAAAATCTGTCTGCCAAAAGATGACACTCACTCATGTAGATTATACCAACGTACATGCCAAAAGTTTCGCTTGAGAAATCTGTGACATATCGCATATAGTCACAGAGGTTCCAGATGGCAACTATCCAATGCCAAATGGCTGCCCATATAGCAGTCCAACACATGAATCTGGCATAGAGCGTGACATCGTAAATCTTGATAATATCGTAGATCGTGTAATTGAATAGAGAGATCAATCCTGTTATACCTACGATTGTCAAAGGCTGGGCGCTGATAGTGCTGAACACCATAGCTGCCAGGGCGGACGAGAAGAGTGATTCGTTAACCCCATAATAGCCACCAGTGCGGCGAGTCATATCTAAGGTATATGCCAGTGCCGGAAGCAGACTGTTAATGAATTAGCTTAACAAGTATGTTGAATATTTCACGAATAGGGGCTCAAACTTGACAAAGTACATGCGTACAGTACTCGCAATAGTGCGGTATGTAAAGGCGTCAGTGATGTCACTTTGATAGTAAGGAAGGCGACGCCGGATATCGTGGTACATTCCTCGGCAAGGCCTCAACACTCGAAATTGTCTCCATCCTGTCAAGTTGTCGAACATGTAATCGGAGGAAGTATTCGGCTCTGTTGAGTTCTCTGGTGCATTTGAAATTTTCGGAAATGATCTCGCGCAACTATTTTCTTCATTGGGGTGGCTTTCAGTTGCTGCATTTTCTGGGGAGTAAGGCACAGTTGACACAGGTACCATCGAAACGACTTCGGACGTTTGCATTTTGATTTAATTCGGAGAAGACGATAAAAGATTAAAAATGTTAATGTTATTATCTCTGATGATTAAAATTCCAGGGAATAAAGAAGACATTGAAAGGTGGAAGTATCAGGAAATTCCAAAATATAAGTACCACAATATCTCGCTACGGTGGTGGAGAGGTAACCCCTAAGGAGGCCAACAGGGACCTGAAAACATGATTGTCATTAGTGTGATACCCATCTTTTGAAAAGACAGGTAGATAATACCGTATTACTCGGAAATTATCGACTGAATTGATCAGAGGGTATTCTAAATTACAAGACTTGGGGCATACGGTGTGCAAAGATTTATATCTAGCCGTCTAGAGTCTATGTGAGAGCTATGACTCTCACTTCCTCTGACATTAACACTACGCATAAGTCACATTTTTGTGGCCATATTCTTATGGACAACACCCGGTCAGTTTTGAGGCGGGTTCTAGGGTTAGCAAGAGTCCAAGGCCGTGTGAACAGTTATGGAGGGGCGGACGGGTAATGCTGACCAGTATATAGCTAGGCCCAGATTTTTCTGCTCGGGCAGAACTTTACGCCAAGACATTAGTTGCCGTGTCCACGGTTTTTACTGTGCATTATTTGGAAAATGCTAATATCAACATATCGCCTGCCAT
>Ga0247804_10000672_pt1 | contig 15605 bp, 14 predicted proteins | sample UWRJL029104C1_FD_181142 | JGI IMG/M metagenome (GOLD analysis project Ga0247804, IMG submission 181142) | Plant litter microbial communities from Arlington Agricultural Research Station in Wisconsin, United States - UWRJ-L029-104C-1 | ecosystem: Environmental > Terrestrial > Plant litter >...
GGTGCGCCGTACGCGAAAACACCTTGCTCAGGTGCGAGTAGGTGGCCGCAAACCGGTCGGTGAGAAAAGCCGAGGCCGTGAGCGGGGCCCGCGCCGTGCGCAGGTGTTCGAGGTAGTCGGCCAGCACGGTCTTGATTTGCTCGGTAAGCTGCTCGGCGCGGCCCAGCAGCAGCTCGAAGCCGGCGGCTTGCAGCAGCGGGGCCACCTGCTCGGGGTCGGCGGGAGTGGCGTCTTCGAGCTCGGCCACGCCTAGCGTCACGGCCTTGGCGCGGTAGCCGGCGCGCTCCAACAGGTTTTGTACGGCCTCCACGCAGCGGGGGCACACCATGTTTTTGATATGCAGCAGATTCGTCTTCAAGGTCGTTATCGTTTAGGTTCGGGCCGCCGGGGGGCAGCAGATGAATTTGAATGCCGGGCCGGGGCCGGCGCCGGACGGCGTGAGCTGGCGGCCGGCTCGGGCACCGCTTGCCAGCGGCGGCCAAACCAAGCCCCGCTGGCCCAGGTCACAAACGGGATGATGGCGTAGTAAGCCAGCGCCAGCAGCCAGAAGAATACGAAGAAGGCCGAAAAAAGTCGACCAAAAAACCGGTCGCCGCCAAACAAGTACACCACCAGCAGCAGCGCCAGCCCCAGACTCACGCTCGCCAGCACGGCCGCCCGCTGCCAGCGCCAGGCGGCGAGGCGTTTTTCGAGGCGGCGAAGCAGCGTCTGGGGCATGGGAAATGATATCGGGGAAGTGAAAATAACGGAAATTTCGGAATAACCAGCGGCGGCACGTACAGAACTTTGGCATTTGGCGACCGCAACCGCCGGATAGCTAGTCGATTCTTACCTGTTGGCCGCCCCTCGTGCAAGTGGCGGCCGCCCCCTAAACACCTGCCACGGCGGCCCGCCGGCCTCACCCCTCTCCCAACCCGCTCGCGGCGGATACGTTTGCACAGGACGCCGTTATTTTTCTACCTTGCGCCGTTGCTTACCCTTCACCCCCATACTTTCTTTCATGCTTCTGAAATCATTCCTCCGTCCGCTGGCTGCGGCCTGCATCTGCGCCGCGGCGCTCAGCGCCTGCAGCTCGGGCACCAAGCCCGGCGATACCAACGTCGAAACCGGCCACGATAAGGAGCGGCCCCTCACCCACGAAGTCGGCGGCACCGCCGGCGGCGACTCCATCACGGCTGGCCTGCAGGCCGATACCACTCACCGCCCCACCGGCAAAGACCTGCTCAAGGAAGCCGGCAAAGCCGTGGACCGCAACAAGGACGGCATCGCCGACTAACTCGTTCTGAGTTAAACGTTAAAAGGGAAGAGTTAAAAGGCAGCACGACCTTTTAACTCTTCCCTTTTAACGTTTAACTCAAACCGTAGAAACGGAGTTTGGCTACGCCGCCCTTCGGTTCGCGTTGCTACCTCATTGTCTAGTAGAACACAAAGCCATTTGGCCCCGCGCCCACGGCGGCCGAGTCGATGGCCGTGCCGGTGTTCTCGTAGCGAATCATCTTGTCGGTGCCCAGGAACGTGCCGGTGCCGCCGTAAATGTGGCCGGTGCGCTTGTCCACACCGAGGCCGTAGAACGACCGGCGAATGAAGGGCGCCGTGAGTACGGGCAGCGTGGTTTCGGCAATGCCGAGGCGGCACACGGGGCCGGTATAGGTTTGGGCATCAGCCGCCCGGAAGTAGAGTTGGTCGCCGGCACCGTTAATTTGCAGGTCGGTGGGCTGGCGGCGGTTGGTGGCGAAGGTGCGGGTGCTGGCCACGGTGGCGGCGGCCGCGTTCACGCTCACCAGCTGGCCGGGCGTAGTAGCGTTGTAGTCCACGTCGTAGGTGGGCGTGTAGGCCACGGTGCCGCCGCACAGCACCCACAGCAGGCCGTTTTTGTCGGTGGCCAGGCTGTTGGGCGCATCGCCCACGGTCAGGGTGCTGCTCACGCGGTTGGTGGCTGGGTCGATGACGGTGAGGGTATTGCTGCCCGAGTTGGCCACGAATACTTTACCTCCGGCCAGCACCAGGCGCTCCGGCAGCGGCCCGGTGGCGATGCTGTCGATGATGGCAAAGGTGGTGAGGTCGATTACTTTCACGTCGGCCCGCAAGCCCTGAAAATTGCCCCATTGCGTGACGTAGCCCCGGGTGGCACTCACGGGCAGGAAATAGCGCGGGCTGCGGAGCGCCCCCCGCACCACGCCCACCGACTGAAAGCCGGGCAGGCTCACGACTTCAATCTTGTTCGAGTTGTTGACCACAATGTAGCCGCGGTCGTTGCTCACGGTCATGCTCTGCACCACGTCGCCCAACGCCCGGTTGTTTACACTGTTAAACAGGTCGGGCGTCACCGCGCCGGTCGTCTTGTTGTACAAGCTCACCGAGCCGTTGGAGCGGTTGAAATTGCCCTCGTTGATGACGAACACGCTGGTGGTTTCGGGATGGGGGTTCACCGGCTGGTCGTCGTCGGGGTCGCAGCTGGTCAGGGCTAGCAGGGAGAGCAGCGGGGCTGCCCAGAACTTAGAAATACGCATGAGTTGCGAAGTAAAATGGTGAATTGAGAAATGGTAAGTCATTTAGTGCCAGTCGAGCCGCAGGCTGAGCTGCAGCGCCCGGGGCGGGGCCGGGCGGCCCTCGTAGCTGTCGTAGGTGGTATTGAGCAGGTTGCTGGCCTGGGCCAGTAGCTGCGCTCGCAGCTGGCCCGGCAGTGGCAGCGCGTAGCCCAGGCTGCCGCCCAGCAGCCCGTAGCCGGGCAGGAAGTCCCGCGCCCCGGCATCGACGTAGCGGAAGCTGGTGAAGCCGGCGTTGACCGCCGCCTGCCAGCGCCGCCACCCGTAGTCGAGGCTGGCGTTCACGGCGTGAGCGGGCACGTAGGGCAGCGGCAGCCCAGCCGGCACGGGGTCGGCGGCGGTGGCGCGGTGGGTGCGGGCCCAGGTGTAGGCGTAGGCCAGGCGGGCGCCCAGGCGGTGCCCGCCCTGGCGCCAGGTGCCGCCGCTGCTGGCCTCGAGGCCCTGCGTGAGCACCTGGCGCAGGTTGCGTGGGCGCCAGAGCCCATCCGGGCCGGGCGTCCACTGCACCCAGTTGTCCACCAGCTGGCGGTAGCCGGTCAGCTCGGCTTGCCAGTCGAGGCGCCGGCCCCAGCGGCTACGATAGTGCAGGCCGGCCTCGTAGCCCAGGCCGGTTTCGGGGCGCAGGTCGGGGTTGCCGCCCGGCTGCCAGTAGCGCTCATTCAGCGTGGGGGCACGGTAGCTGCGGGCGGCACTGGCTTTGGCAGTGAGCGAATGGGTGAATGGGCGAATGAGGGAATCGGCGGCAGTCAGCAGTTCGTATTCCAACCCTATGGTGGGCATAAACGGCTGCGCCCGCAGCACAAACGCCTGCCGCAGATTGGCGTTGAGGTGCAGGCGCGAACTGACATCGAAGCGGAACAGGGCGAAGGCGGCGGCCCGGTTTTCGGTTTTGCGGCCATTGTATTCCAGCAGCTCGGCCATGAAGTGCTGGGCCTCGGCGCCCAGGCGCAGGGTGCTGCGCTGGCCCAGGGCGGCCGTGTATTCGGTCTGCGCCTGGGTGGTGCGCACGCGGGAGTTGCTCAGCAGCCCGTCGTCGCGGTAGTTCAGCACATCCTCGAACCAGGCGCCCCGCACCAGCCACTGCGCCCGCGTCGCCTGGTGCCGGTAGGCCAGCACGAAACGGCGGCTTTGGTCGCGCTGCCGGGCGTGGCGGTCGGTGCTGCCCACGGCGGGCTGAATGTCGCGGTCCGAGTCGGTGAGCCAGGCTGTGGCCGTGAGTTGCCCGGCCGTGCCCAGCCGCCAGGCTACTTCGGGCATCAGGCTCCACTGGTGGTGCAGCGCCGCCGAGGCGAGCGTATGGCGCACCAGGCCAGTGAATTCCCGCGTGGTGTAGGAATAGTTGTTGGCGGCCTGCCGGTAGCTGGCGCTCAGCCGCAGGGCCACGGCCGAATCGGCCCCGCTCAGCAGCAGGCTGCCCCCGCGCAGCCCAAAGCTCCCCGCATCGGCCTGCGCACTGCCGCGCAGGCCCGGGCGCCAGTCGGGCTCACTGCCCAGCAGCACCGCGCCCCCGATGGCCCCGCTGCCGTAGAGTGCGGCGGCCGGGCCGGGCTGCACCGTCAGGCGCGTGTTGGCGGCCACGGGCAGCAGGGCAAAGTCGTTTTGACCTAGCGTGGGCAGCATGATATTCAAGCCGTTCCACAACACCGCCGTGTGCTGGGCCGACGTGCCACGTAGCGTGATGCTGGCCAGCTGACCGGGCCCGTAGCTTTTCAGATACAAGGGCGTGCGGGCCTGTAGCAGCTCGGCCACCGTACCGCCCCGAAACTGACTCAGGCCCGCCGAATCGGCTTCGTAGCGCCGGCTGCCGGCGGCAAACTGCTCCGTCCGCAGGGCCCGCACGCGCACTTCGCCCAGACGCTGCACGCGCCGGCTCAGCCGTACCGAGTCGGCGGGCAGCTGGCGGGCCTGCGCCCAACTGCCCGAGGCGCTTGGCAGTAGCAAAAAGAGGTAAAAAACAACGAAGCGAACCAAATTTTCGGCGAAGAAAATTCGGTTCAAAATCCTATGCTTACTCTTCAATAAACTGAAGAGCAAACCTTCGGACCGAGGCCGACAACAGAAACCCGACTCGCCTAACCGGGCGCGCCGCTGCTCTCTTTCTCCAGCCGTCCTCCGCGGCTGCTGAACCTGTGAGTGCCCTGGCAGGTCTCCTGGCTTGCTCCGCCGAGGGTGCCGCCTTCCCATTTCTCCGGTTTTCGGGCTCGAAAACCATCAGCGAAACAGTGGCCGCGTGGCGCCCTCCGTGATGAAGCGTACAGTTGCGGGGACAGCTCCCGAATTGAACGGGATTCCCTTTTCAGCCGCCGCCCAATTACTTGGACATTGGCCACCATGACGGGGCAAAGGTACGGCAGTTTCGGCAACGCGCCATTTCAGCGCCGTAGTGTGAAGCCCACGAAGTATTCGTGCTCGCTGCGGCGGTCGAGGGCCAGCTGCGTGCCGGCATCCATCTCAAAGTTCCTGGTAATCTTGAAGAACGGTGCCACGGTCATACCCGACTGCCAGTTGTGCGATAGTGAGCTCCAGCGCATAAAACCTTCGGTCAGCAGGCCTAAGCGTTTAGTAACGTCCCACTCCAGGGCCATCGATGGCTGTAGATTGGCGTAGCGGCGGGCCTGCTCCCGGTCGTAGTTCAGGTCGCTTTCGAGCTGCGCTTCCAGGTTGAAGTTGTCGCCCAGCTCAATATCCACGGGCAGAATCAGGCCGTATTCAGCGCCTCCCTCGCCCACCGCGCCGCCGGTGGGCAGCCGCACGTAGCCGATGACGGACATGGCGAAGTGCCCCTGCTGGTCGTCGCCGATGAAGTTGTGTTTTACCCGCAGCGCAATGTCGCCAAAGCCCGCGTGGCGCTCTTGCCACTGCTTATCGGTGGCGGGCCGCTGCCTGGTGCTGCTATATAGTGGCAGTTCGGCCTGAATATCCGTGCGCCGGCTCAGCCCAAACTTGAGCATCGTGTAGCCCAGGTGCCAGTCGCGGGTACGCTGCTCCTCGCCACGACCATTGTTACTCAGCCGAAAGGCATCCACTTCCACCTGCGCGTGGCCGGCATCCACGGTAAATGGGCTTTCGGTGACGCCCGGCCGGTCGGGCTGCAGCTCGCGCAACAGGTTGCGCGGCAACGCATTGCGCCAGCTGAAATGCGCCGAGTCGTAGGGGCAGGTTTTGGGCTGTTCCTGCGCCCAGGCCCCAGACAATTTCAGCAGAAAAAGCAATAGCAGAAGGTAACATCGACTCATGGCCGCTTCTACGCAGCAGCGTCGCTTGTCGCCGGATTGATTACCTGCATTGTTGTTTTTAGAAGGGCATGACCAGCTTCACGCTCACGTTCCGGCCGGGGTTGTAAATCCCCGAGCGTCCATTCGCCGGCCCGGCGTAATACTCAAAGTATTTCAGCCGGTTAAGGTGCGCCTGATACGCCGTATTGAACAGGTTATCAACCTGCACGAAAAGCTGCGCCACCGGCCGCCCGGTGCGGCTGGTCCAGGTAGTGCCCGCGCCCAGGCCTACCAGCGCATAGCCGGCGGTAGCGGTTTCGGTGTTGTCGAGGGCGTAGAAACGGGTTTGGCGGGCACTGACATCCAGCGTGGTGCGCAGGTAAGTAGCGCGGAGTCGGCCCTCGGTAGCCGGCAGGGTGGCGCGCAGCTCGTGCCGGGTGCGCAGCGGCGGGATGAGCGGCAGGTAGCGGGCCGCTTCGCCGTACTCGCGCAGGCGGGCGGCGTCGGCATTCTGGCCGTTCACGAAGGCCAGGTTGTTGTTGAAAGCCAGCCAAGGGAAGGCGGCGGGCCGCCAGTTCAGGGTAGCTTCCAGCCCGTAGAGGCGGGCGGCCGATTGCTGAAACTGGTAGGTCACGTTGCCGGGCACGATGACGACGGGCTGGCCATCAGGGCCCAGCAGGCGGCCCTGGTAGATGAAATTCTGCACGTAGTTGTGGAACACCTCCACCGAGGCATCGAGCGTGGCCTGGTGCCAGAGTACGCCCACATCCTGTTGCCAGCTGAACTCGGGGGTGAAATCGCGGTTGCCCAGGTATACGATGTGGGCGCCGGGGTCGAGGCCGTTGGAGCCGATTTCGGGGATGTTGGGGGCGCGGTAGCCCCGCGCCAGGTTGACCCGGAAAGTGAGCTTATCCGAAGCCGCATAGCTGCCGCCCAGACTGGCCGACACGCCGTTGTACTGCTTGCGGAAGCTCGGAAACTGCAGCTTAGCCCCGGCCGTGCCGGCTCCAGCCATGCCTTCAAAACCGGTTTCAGCGTTAGGCGCCACGTAAAAATCCGACCACGTCACCAGCCGGGTATCATAGCGCAGGCCGCCGCTCAGTTCCAGCTTACCCAAGGGCTTTTTCAGCAGCAGGAAGCCGCCGGCGTCGAGCAAATCATAGTTGGGAATGGGAAAATCGGTGGCGTTCTGGTGGCAGTTTTGCTGGCCCATGCCGTTGCTGCCCACGCTGATTTCCAGGCCCTGCCAGGTGGGCAGGTGGTAGCGCACGTCGTAGGTGAAGGTATTGAGCTTCAGGGCCAGACCAGCCTGCGCCGGGGCCGTGGGGTGGTTATATTCCTCGCGGTTGTTCTGCTGGGCGCCCAGCAGCAGGTGCAGCTCGCCGCCGCCCAACAGCAGCCGCGTTTTGGTGAACACGCGGTAGTGCCGGATGCGCTGGTGCAGCGGCGCGATGGCATAGTCATTCAGCGCATTATCCGGCACCAGCGGACGGTTTTTGATGTCGTCATTCATACCCTCGGCCACCTGCCGGGTGAAGCGGCGGCTGAGCGAGTCGCGGCTGCCGTCGGGGATTTCCTGATGGTTGTCGTACAGCGTCAGGTACCAGTGCGATTCGCCCCAGCTTTTGCGCACGCCGGCCATGCCGGTCAGGGTCAGCTCTCTGAAACCGGTGTTGTACACCAGACCGTCCACGCGGTTGCGGTAGTCATGCGCCAGGCGATGACTGGCGCGGAAGCTGGTCTGGAAGCCATTTTTCTGGTAGTTCAAGCCCAGCGAATTGCCGATGAGGCCGTTGTTGGTTTGGTACTCGTTCAGCACCTCGCCGCCCAGGCGGCCCTCGGGGCCGCTGGGCAAGGCGGGCAGCAGGTTCACCACGCCGGCCACGGCATCGGAGCCGTAAAGCAGGCTGGCGGGGCCTTTCACTACCTCCACGCGCTCAATATCATAGCCATCTACTTCCACGCCGTGCTCGTCGCCCCACTGCTGGCCTTCCTGGCGCAGGCCGTTGTAGAGGGTCAGCACGCGGTTGTAGCCCAGCCCGCGGATGAAGGGTTTCGACACGTTCGGCCCGGTCGTCACGGCGCTCAGGCCCGGGATGCCGCGCACGGCCGCATCAATCACGTTCGTATTGGCATTCAGGCTGATTTCGCGGCGGCTGAGGGTGGCAATAGGCACGGGACTGCGCCGGATTTCGGTGGCGCGGCTCACGCCGGTTACTACCACTTCGTTCAGGGCGGCGGGGGCGGCGGTGAGGGTTAGCGGCAACTCCAGCGTCTGGCCTTCGACTACGGCCACTTCTTTGCTAAGCGCAGTATAGCCTACAGCGCTGATTTGCAGCGTTACCGCTCCAGCAAGCACTTCGCGCAGCACGAAGTGGCCCGTCGCATCGGCCGTGGTGCCGAGGGTGGTGCCGCGCACCGCCACGCTGGCGAATGGCACCGGCTGCCGGGCGTCGCGCACCGTGCCGGTGAGCGTAGCCGTTTGGGCCATGAGCACGTTCGGCAATAATAAGAGTAGTAGAAGAAATTTTTCCATATGCGGATAGGCACACAAGTCCCTCAAATGCTTTAGGTTAATTAACCACACCCCTGGCTCCACCCCTTCGGGAGAGGGGAACCGCTTTTGTGCGGTCAAACTTGTTCCGGCTCTGTAATCGTCAGGCTCCCCTCTCCCGAAGGGGAGGGGCCGGGGGTGGGGTTAGCCCAGCACCGTCTGCCACAACAGATACACGTTCAGCACGATGATAATGACCGATACCGCCCAGGCCAGCATCCGCACCAGCGGCGAGTTCACAAACACACCCATCTTGGCCTTGCTGCTGGTGAAAAGCACCAGCGGCACCACTGCGAAGCTGAGCTGAAAGGATAGAATTACCTGACTGAAAATCAGCAAATCATTTACTGATTTATCCCCGTAAATCAAAATAACCAGCAGCGCCGGCACCACCGCGATGCCCCGCGTGATAAGCCGCCGCAGCCAGGGTTTCAGCTTCAAATGCAGGAAGCCTTCCATCACAATCTGCCCGGCCAGGGTACCGGTGAGGGTGGAATTCTGGCCCGAAGCCAGCAGCGCGATGGCGAATACCGTGCTGGCGGCCCCGGCCCCGAGCACCGGCGCCAGTAGCTTATAAGCGTCTTCGATTTCCTCCACTTCGTGCAGACCATTGCGGTGGAAGGCCGCAGCCGCCAGGATGAGAATGGCTGCGTTCACGAAAAACGCCAGGAACAGCGCCACCGTCGAGTCGATGGTGGCGAACTTGATGGCCATGCGCTTACCGGGCTCGGTCTGCTCAATCTGCCGGGTTTGCACGATGCTGGAGTGCAGGTAGAGGTTGTGCGGCATCACCGTGGCGCCAAGGATGCCGATGGCCACGTAGAGCATCTGTGGGTTGGTAACGACCTGGGGTTGCGGCACCATGCCGCCCAGGATGGCGAAATAATCGGGGTGCGAGACGATGATTTCGTAGAGGAAGCATCCGAAAATCAGCACGATGAGCCCAGCCACGATGCTTTCCAGCACCCGGAAGCCGCGATTCTGGAACAGTAGCACCACCAGAATATCTAATACCGTGAGCACTACGCCCCAGGCCAGCGGCAGGCCAAATAGCAGATTCAGCGCGATGGCAGAGCCAATGACTTCAGCTAAGTCGCAGGCGGCGATGGCGATTTCGCACAAAAACCACAGCACCATCGCCACGGGCTTGGAGTAGTGGTCGCGGCAGGCCTGGGCGAGGTCGCGGCCCGTCACGATGCCCAGCTTGGCGGCCAGGTGTTGCAGCAGCATGGCAAACAGGTTGGAAATCAGGATGACCGACAGCAGCGTGTAGCCGAAGCTGGCGCCGCCCTTGATGTCGGTGGCCCAGTTGCCGGGGTCCATGTAGCCCACGGCCACCATCAGGCCGGGCCCCCAGAAGGCCATCAGCTTGCGCCAGAACGAGGCATTGGCGCCCGGCACGCGGATGCTGGCGTAGACTTCGCTGAGGGAATTGCTATGGCGGGGCTGCCGCCAGCCGGGTTCGGCGGTGGGCTGGTCGGCGGTGGTCGGTTTGGCGTTAAGCACGTTGGAGGAGTAGGAACGCAGCAAAGGTAGACGGAGAAAGTTAATTTTTAGGCTAGCCTAAAAATATTTTTAAACCGGCTTAAATACTCTTCCCGTAGAAAAAGGTTGCCGCCCGGCCCGGCGCCGGCGCCGTAGTACCGACCTTTGCCTCCCTTTTGCCCGTTGCCATGCCCTCCACCAAACTCAAGCGCCGCCTCGGCGTGCTGTCGCTCGTCGTCAGTGCCGGGCTGGTGGCCATCAAGTTCTACGCCTACCGCCTCACCCACTCGCAGGCGGTGCTGACGGATGCGCTGGAGAGCATTATCAACGTCTTCACCAGTGGCTTCGCGCTCTACAGCATCTACTTAGCCGGTCTGCCCAAGGATGAAAATCACCCCTACGGCCACGGCAAAATCGAGTATTTGTCCATCGGTTTCGAGGGCGCGCTGATTTTCATTGCGGGCGTGTTCATCTTCTACAGCGCCACGGTCAGCCTCGTGCATCCGCATGCCGTGAGCAAGCCCGACTGGGGCGTGGCGCTGCTCTCGCTCACGGCGGTGGTCAACTTCATCATCGGCCTGATACTCATCCGCTCCGGCAAAAAGCTGAAATCCATTTCGCTGGTCGGCGACGGTCAGCACCTCTACATCGATGCGCTTAGCTCGCTGGCGTCCAGCGCGGCGCTGGTGCTGGTGTCCGTCACCGGCATCGTGGAATTTGACGGCGGGGCGGCGCTGCTGCTGGGCATCTTCATCCTCGTGAATGGTTACCGGATGCTGCGCCGCGCCGTGTCGGGCCTCATGGACGAGACGGACGCCGCCACCGTCACCGAAGTCATCGCCGAGCTGCAGGCCCAGCGCCGCCCGGCCTGGATTGACGTGCATAACCTGCGCGTGCAGCGCTACGGCGCCAACCTGCACATCGACTGCCACATGCAGATGCCGTACTACTTCACGCTGGAGCAGATTCACACCGAGCTGCACGACATCGAGGAGCTTATCCGGGCGCGCTTCGCGGTGGAGGTGGAGATGTTCGTGCACGCCGACCCTTGCACGTTTGCCGCCTGCTCGCTGTGCTTGATGCCCAACTGCCCGGTGCGCCAGCATCCCTTCCAGCACGAGGTGGAGTGGAACCTGCACAATGCCGTGCGTAACCAGCGGCACCACCTCACGCCGGAAAACCCGGGCTTATCAATTAGTTAATCAGCGAGGGGAGTAGCGGGGTGGGCCATGCCGGGCGGTGCTCGTTACGCCGGCAGCTTGAAATGCGGATTCTCGATAATCCCCAGCACGTTGCCAAACGGGTCGAGCACGGTACCGACGCGGATGCCACCGCCCACTTCTTCCACGGCGTCGTTGGCGTGGGCGCCCAGCACTATCAGGCGGTCGTAAGCCTCGTCGGCGTCGGCCACGCCCCAGTACACGCAGGCGCCGCCGGGGCCGGTGGCCACGGCTTTGGGGTCGAGACCCAGCTCGTAGCCGCCCACGTTGAAGCCCACGTAGAACGGCTCTTCAAAGTAGGGCGCCTGCCCTAATACTTTAGTGTACCAGGCAGTTGCTTCGGCCAGAGCCGGGGCAGTGTAAATGACGGTGCGAAGTCCTTGAAGCATAAAGTAAAAAAGAACAATAAGCCCTTGCAGGCCCGGCACAAATATAGCGCCAGCACCGCGCAATAGCTATAGAAAAGGCTTCGTCAAGCCAGTTTTTTTAGCAAACTTTGCTAATCTATTTACGCTGCTATGTCTGACAAACGCTCGGCCGCTCTCGGCTTCATTTTCATCACCATCCTCATCGATGTTATTGGGATAGGGATTATCATTCCGGTGATTCCCAAGCTCATTGAAGAGCTGACCGGTGAAGGAGTTAGCCGCGCCGCGCAATACGGCGGCCAGTTGATGTTCGCCTTCGCTATTATGCAGTTTTGCTTTGCGCCGCTCATTGGCGGGCTCAGCGACCAGTGGGGGCGGCGGCCGGTGCTGCTGGCTTCGCTGCTGGGCATGGGGCTCGATTATATATTCCTGGTGTTTGCGCCAACGCTGCCCTGGCTATTTGTGGGGCGCATTATTGCAGGCATCACGGGGGCCAGCTTCACCACGGCCACGGCCTACATTGCCGACATCAGCACGCCCGAGAAACGGGCGCAGAACTTCGGAATGGTGGGTGCGGCTTTTGGCCTGGGTTTCGTCATCGGGCCGGTGATTGGGGGACTGTTCGCGCACTACGGGTCACGGGTGCCATTTATGGTGGCGGCGGGCATGAGCTTACTCAACTTCCTGTACGGCTGGCTTATTCTGCCCGAATCACTGACGCCGGAGCGGCGGCGAGCCTTTGAGTGGCGGCGGGCAAACCCGGTGGGCTCGCTGTTGCAGCTGAAGCGCTATCCGAGCATTTTGGGCCTAGTGGTGTCACTGGTGCTGCTATATCTGGCGGGCTCGGCCACCCAGTCGGTATGGACGTATTACACGGAGCTGAAATTCGAGTGGGGCGAGCGGATGAATGGTATTTCGCTGGGCGTCATCGGGGCGTGCACGGCCATCGTGCAGGGTGGACTGGTGCGCATTGCCATTCCGAAGCTGGGCGTACAGCGCTCCATTGTCATTGGCCTGCTGTGCTATGCGGTAGGCTTCGTGTTGTTTGCGGCGGCCAGCAAGGGCTGGATGATGTTCGCCTTCACCATCCCCTACTGCCTGGGCGGGTTGGCGGGGCCGGCACTGCAAAGCACCGTGTCGGGCCAGGTGCCGGCCAATGAGCAGGGCGAGCTGCAGGGCGCGCTGACCAGCCTCATCAGTGCCACCGGCGTTGTCGGGCCGCTGATGATGACGAGCTTATTTGCCTTCTTCACCGGGCCCAATGCACCGGTGCAGCTGCCGGGCGCGCCATATTTATTGGGCGCGGCTTTGACGCTGACCAGCGTGGCGCTGGCGGTGCGGGCGCTTCGTAAGCATCCGCCGCAGGAACTGGGCGCCAAGCCCGCCTTGGCCGACGCTGAGGTGCCGTTGGGGCACTAGCCGCTCCTAATCATTATGGAGTCTTGCGCCGTAGTACACTTCTCTATGATGAACCCTGAACCCTCGCCACCCCTGTTGCACCTGGCGCAGCGCACCGACCTGGGCGTATTTCTCAGCCGCTGGAGCTACCAGCCGCAGGTGGAGGAACTGCCCGCGGCCTACGAAGCCATTGCCGCCGCGGCCCTGGACCACGGGAGCCGGTTCTGGCTGCAGGATATTCGCCGCCGCACCCTGAACGACCCGTACACCACCGGCTGGCTGTTCAAGGAATACTTTCCCGACATGGCCCGGCGCCTGGATGGGCGCTTGTACGTGGCGTATCTGGTGAGCCCGGCCTTGCACCAGCACATCCTGGAATATCCCGGCTACCGGCCGGCCAGCGGCTACGACGGCAAGTCGTATGTGGTCGATTTCTTCGGCGATGAGGGGGCGGCGGTGCAGTGGCTGCAGGTGTGGCAGGCACGGGAGAACTGATAGGTCACCTTTTTTTGGGTGACAGAAAGGCCGTTTCCCGCGTGGAAACGGCCTTTCTGCTTTTTCGTCGAAATATTTTTCAGCACCACCGACACCATTACTACGAAACATTCGTAGTTTTACGAAACAATCGTACAATCTGCCGCAATGGAACGCTTAACCCAACCCGAAGAAGACGCGATGCACGCGCTATGGCTCATGAATGGCGGCTTCGTGAAGGAGGTGCTCGACCAGCTGCCCGAGCCGCGCCCGCCTTATACCACGCTGGCCTCCACCATCCGCAACCTGGAGCGCAAGGGCTACCTGCGCGCCGAGAAGCTGGGCAATTCGTACCGCTTCGTGCCGCTGGTGGCGGCCGAGGACTACCAGCGCCGCTCGCTGGGTACGCTGGTCAACCAGCACTTCCAAAGCTCTTACAAGGAACTGGTGTCATTCTTCGCCAAGGACCAGAAGATTAGCGCGAAGGACCTGCAGGACATCATCGACATGATTGAGAACCAAAAGCCTGAGTAAGCCATGAGCCCGCTCCTCCTCTATCTGCTGAAGGTGAATGCCGGACTGCTGCTGTTTGCGGCGGTGTATTACGGGCTGCTGCGGCGGCTCACGTTCTTCGGGCTGAACCGGGCGTATCTGCTGCTGGCGCTGGGCGTTGCGGTGGTGGGGCCGGTGCTGCCGGTACCGGCTTTGTGGGCGGCGGATACGCCGGTGGCGCAGGCCATTGTGGGCTGGGTGCCGGCGGTGGCGGCCAGCGCCCGGCCGGTGGCCGGGGCAGCGGCGCCAGCGGCGGCCTTCGACTGGGAGGCGGCGGGACTGGCGCTGTATGGCCTGGGCGGGGCGGTGCTGCTGACGCGGCTGCTGGCCCAGCTGCTGGCGGTGGCGCGACTGCGCGGGCAGTCGCGACCGGCGGTGGCCGAGGGCGTGGCCTTCCGGCGGCTGGCGGGCGAGGCGGGGCCGTTTTCCTTTGGTGCCGACATTTATGTGAACCCGGCGCGGCACCCGGCCGGCGAGCTGGCGGCGGTGCTGCGCCACGAGCAGGTGCATGTACGGCAGTGGCATACCGTGGACGTGCTGGCCGTGGAGCTGCTGCGCGCCCTGGCCTGGTGCAACCCGGCGGCCTGGCTGCTGCGCCGCGCCGTGCTCGACAACCTCGAATACCTGGCCGACCACTACGCCCTGCAAACGGGCCTCGACCGGCGCGCCTACCAGTACAGCCTGCTGCGCCTGAGCCAGGGCGCGGCCAACCCAACCCTTGTTTCACCTTTCACCCTTTTAACCCTCAAAAACCGCATCGCCATGATGAACACCCCCTCCTCCCCTACCGCGCACTCGGTGCGCTATCTGTTGGCCGTGCCGCTGGTGGCGGCGATGGCGCTGGGCTTCAACACCGTGCGGGCGCAGAAGCCGGCGCCCATTGTGACGGCCACCGGCCGCCCGCCGCTGTACTACATCGACGGCAAGCTGAGCGGCGCCGACTGGTCGGACAAAATCAAGCCCGAGGAAATCGAAAGCATGAACGTGCTGAAGGGCGAGGCGGCCCAGAAGCTGTTTGGCGCGGCGGCGGCCGATGGGGTGGTCATCGTGACGACCAAGAACAACAAGAACGCGCCCGACGTGCTGGCTTTCAACGCCAAGATTGAGAAGCTGGTACCCACGGTGCCCGGCACCGAGAGCCCGGCCGAGATAAACGTGCTGACGCCGAAAGCCCTGGCCACCATCACCAAAAGCCACCCCAACTCGCGCATTATTGGGGTAACGAAGCTCTCTTACCCCAGCACCGGCAAGACGGTGTATAAGGTGGAGCTGGCTGAGGGGCGTCGCCCCAGCTACATCTATTTCGATGAGCAGGGCAACGAGGTGAAGCCGCTGAAGGGCTGGTCGAGCACGCAGTCGCCCACGGCTCCGATGTACAACGAGTTTGGCAAGGCGATGCAGACTTTCCTCACCGATGTGGAGTGGATAGCCGGCGCCACGCAAGCCAAGGAGGGCTGCTAGGCGGCCGGGCCCGGCCCGGGCTGTTCCGCCGGCGCTACTGACAGGGGCGTAGCCAGAATGGTGGGAAACATTCAAGCGGCGGCGACCCTGGTCGGGTTACCTCACAAAGGCCGCTCCCGGTGGGGAGCGGCCTTTGTGTCGGGGGCGGCAACGTAGCCCGCTGGCTAGGCTACGGTGAGCACAATTTTGCCCACGGCGTGGCCTTCTTCGCTGTAGCGGTGGGCTTCGGCGGTGGCGGAGAGCGGGAAAGTGCGGTCGATGACGGGGCGCAGCTGGCCGGCGGCCAGCCACTGGCCGATGAGGTGCAGGTCGGCGCCGTCGTCTTTGGCCAT
>Ga0247804_10000673_pt1 | contig 15585 bp, 12 predicted proteins | sample UWRJL029104C1_FD_181142 | JGI IMG/M metagenome (GOLD analysis project Ga0247804, IMG submission 181142) | Plant litter microbial communities from Arlington Agricultural Research Station in Wisconsin, United States - UWRJ-L029-104C-1 | ecosystem: Environmental > Terrestrial > Plant litter >...
AGCGAAAATCTCGCCAAGTCCCGTTTCGACAAACTCTTGCCAGCTTGTCTTTTGGTGGTTAATAAGGTCTGGGAGCGGTAAAGCGGTATCGTCTTTTGTAAAGAAAACACGCTTAACGTCTGTACGTTTTGTCGTTGCCATAGGCTGTATACATCCTCGCAGGGTGATTAGGTTTTATTGATAGGGGTTCTTGGCGCCGAAGATTCCCTTAATCGTTGATCTCTCACCTATGCACCTGAGCGACTGCCACGCCATTCAAAAGACACAAGTAACCACGACTACACTACTTCTTAGTAGCTATTATGCAGCCTTTTTTATGAATAATCAAGAGGGATTTAATAACAAAATGCTACAAATCGCGCCGATGCACTAGCCTTTTGCGATAACTTCGTCAATAATGCCGTAGGTTTTGGCTTCTTCGGTACTCATCCAAAAGTCGCGGTCCATATCTTTTTCAATCTTCGCCAGTTTTTGGCCAGTATTCTTGGCGAGAATCTCATTCAGGCGATGCTTCAAGAAAATACCTTCTTTGAGAGTGATCTCTTGGTCACTAATCTTACCTTGCGTGCCACTTGATGGCTGGTGAATCATAATACGGCTATTAGGCAATGCGTAGCGCTTGCCTTTCGTGCCGCTTGAAAGCAGGAAAGCGCCCATACTGGCCTGCAAGCCAATACCAATCGTCTGGACATCAGGCTTAATGAATTGGATCGTATCATAGATCGCCAGGCCATCGTACACGCTGCCGCCTGGGCTATTAATATAGATCTTGATATCTTTCTTTGGATCTTCATACGCGAGGTACAAGAGTTGCGCCACAATGATACTGGCAGTATGCTCATTCACATCTTCATTCAAGAAGATGATGCGTTCTTTCAAGAGGCGGGAGTAAATGTCGAAGGCACGCTCGCCGTCATAAGATTTTTCTATAACCGTTGGGACTAGGTAGTTAGATGGCTTGTTCATACTTCAATTGTATATAAAATTAGCACTCGATGCAAGTGAGTGCTAATTAAAACTTTTGCTAATTCTTAGTGACCAGCGACGTAGGCGGCGCCATCGTTGAGTTCAAGCAAACGAGCGATAGTTTTTTCAGTGATAAAGTGGTTGGCAATATCACGGCGCACTTCTTCAGTTTCGAATTGTTTCAAGACCTCTGGGTTGCTGAGGTATTGCTGTTTGTGGATCTCAACGTGCTCAGTAATTTCGTCTTCAGTCGCACTTACCTTTTCGGCTTTGGTGATTTCAGCCAGCACAAGCCCGGCCTGAACGCGGCGAAGCGCCGTCGGCTTAACTTCTTTTTCGCGCCAGTCATCAACATCTTTGAAGTTATTGGTCGTAAGGTATGAATCAAGCTCGAGGCCTTGGTACATTAAGTTACGTTCGAAATCTTGTTCAATTGAGTTCATTTGATCGTGCACCAATACTTCGGGCGCTGGAACCTTGCTCTTTTCAATCAGCTCACTAATGAGGGCATCTTTGAACTTTTCGCCAACTTCACGGTCTTTTTGAGTTGTGAGTTCACGCTTAATGTCGGCTTTCAGTTCCGCAACAGTCTTAAATGGACCGGCTTTTGCCGCAAAGTCATCATCAACCTTAGGAAGTTCAGATTCAAGGACCTTTTTCAGTGTCACACTGAAGGTTACTTTAGAACCAGCAAGATCTTTTGAGTGATAGTCTTTAGGAAATGCGAGATCAAGGTCGAATGCATCACCAATCTTGTGGTCCACAATCCCTTCTTCAAAGCCAGGGATAAACTGGCCAGCGCCGAGCTTCAAGGTGTAATCGGCCGCGGTGCCGCCATCAAAGGCAACACCTTCTTTTTTACCAACAAAATCAATCAACACTTCGTCGCCATCTTTGGCAGCACGTTCGACTTCTTTCTTTTCAGCGAAGCCGTTACGCATACGTTCAAGAATTTCATCAATTTCTTTTGCAGAAACGGCCGCTTTTTCAGGGCGAGTCGTCAATTTCTTGTAATCACCAAGCGTAATCTTAGGAATAATTTCAACTTCAGCCGTAAATTCCAGCTCAGTGCCAGGAACAAACTTCGTCACTTCAACTTGAGGGCGATCTAAGGCCTGGATTTCATCTTTAATAAATGCGTCAATGACTGCTTTGTTCAAAGCGCTTTCAAGCGTCTGCTCTTGCAGCGAGGCAGGATCAACATTCTTTTCGGCAACACTTGCCGGAACCTTACCTGCACGAAAACCAGGAACCTTAACGGTTTTCGCAAGTTTTACGAGGGCAACTTTTTCGGCATTAGCCAATTCTGTTGCATCTACTGAAATGGTGTACTGAACTTTCGTGTCGGATAGGTGTTTGAATGTCGTTTTCATTCCGCTTATTATAACAGAGGTGGGGCCGGCTCGCAACCCTCCCTAGCGGGCGAACTTGGCGATAATGTCAGCCAAAGAAAGCTTCATTTCTTCTTCGGTCGCAACATTCTTCAGTGAATATTCACCGGCTTCACTATCATTCGAACCAACAAACAAAAGATAAGGAATTTTCTTCTTAAACGCGGTTTTGAGTTGTTTATCAATCTTACGAGTGGTGATATCAACTTCGGTATTAATCCCCACCTCTCGAAGTTTTCGCGCTACCAAGTTAGCAGCATCAAAAGCGCCGTCGATCACGACGACATAGATATCAGTTAATGATTTCGGTTCGGGCAATAGGCCGCGCACTGATAAGAAGTTCTCCATCATTGTATTGCCCGGTGCCATACCCACAGCCGAAATTGGCTCAGCGCCGAACATACCCACCAGGCCATCATAGCGCCCACCACCAAACAGTGAGCGGTTATTGTCTGGATGGGTGTCGAAGACTTCAAACACAGTCCCGGTGTAGTAATCGAAGCCGCGCATAAGGGTGGCGTCAAAGACAGCATCGGTGACACCGGCTTTTTCTAAGCCAGCAAATACTTCATCAAGTTCGGACATAGCTGCAGATTGTCGCAGTTCTTCTGGCAAGTCGGCCATCGTATTGGCATTAATAAGCTGGGTTATTTTTGCAATTCGCTCGTCGTTCTCTTCGCCAAAAATGACACCCGCTTGTTCAGCGAAATCTTGTTCGGTAATCTTATTGCGGCGATCAAACAGCTTAATCATTTGCTGCGCCTGAACGGCATCGAGCCCCAAGTATTGGGCCATCATAAAGTTAATGAGCTTACGGTTGTTTATGCGAATGACATAATCACCCGATTTCGCGCCAAAGGCTTTGAGGATGCCATCGGCAATAGAGACAATCTCGATATCGGCCGTTACTTCTTCAACCCCAAAGACATCAACGTTCAGTTGCCAAAACTCACGCTCACGGCCACGCTGAGGGCGTTCGTAGCGCATAAAGTTAGCGATTGAATACAGACGAGCCGGATATGCTAGCTCTTGGCGACGGCCCGCCACCATACGACTAATCGTTGGCGTCATTTCGGGGCGAATAACCACTGTTCGGCCACCACGATCAGTAAATGTATACGTCTGGTCGTTTACCAGTTCTTGTCCGCTCTTGGCGGCATAAATATCAAGTGGCTCGAGCATTGGCGCACCATATTCTTCATAGCCAAACCTCTCAACCACAGAACGCCAGGTAGCAAAGATGTAATTCTGGGTACGCTTGTCCTCGGGATAGTAATCCCGGGTGCCTTTATACGGTTGTGGTGATAGAGCGCTCATAATCTGCCTTCATTGTCGCATTTTCCCCTTCACGGGGCAAGGCTTGGTTACTTCTTTAGCGAATGTTGCTGCAACCAGGTATACATTGTAATCCCAGCGGCCACGCCCACGTTTACGGAACGGGTTGAACCAAACTGTTCAATCATCACTGTCTTCGAGGCGACGGCGAGTAATTGCTTGCTCAGACCAGGACCTTCGGCGCCAAATACCAAAATAGCATTCTTTGGCAAAGTCGTTTCAGAAAGACCCTCAGCGCCGTCTACAATATCCACAGCAATAATGTCGCGTTTCGCTCGCTCCATTGCTTGAGTAAAGGCCGCCACGTCGTCGTGATACTGAATATTCATATACAGATCAGTTACCATCGCACCGCGCTTGTTCCATTGCTTGCGACCAATAATATGAACCTTCTTGATATTAAAAGCATTGGCACAGCGCACAATCGTGCCCATGTTGTAATCGCGCTGTAAGTTCTCAATCGCAATCTCTAGATCAATCCGTGATTCATCAAGATCAGCTTTAATAGCCGCTACTGTCCAGTAGTGGTATTTATCGAGTACATTACGGTTGTCGCCGTGGTCGAGGAGCATTTTGTCGTATTTTTCATCTGTCGGCCACGGTTTAGGGTGCGGGCCAACACCAATAATTTCTTCTTGCATCACTTCATTATACCTTAGCCGGTCCCAAGACCACTTACGCTTGCATATTGGAAAATTTGTCTCATACTATTTGCTTATGACCAATCAAGCAGAACGGAGTATTTTTTCTCGCGAATACGAGGTGAATTACACCATGGCCGCAAAAAGCCTCACCGATCTGAGTCAAGAGCTCTTCGGAGTGGAAGTTGCACCTGAGCAACGGACACTTTGGGACGCGATGTTTCCCGCGATGTTTTATCTTGATAACCTCCTCGACCAAGACGACACAGCTGAGAAACGACTTGCAACATTCCAGCGATCGATTGATTTTCTCATCACCGGAGAGACAAATGATCTCGCCGTTAGTGGCGTTGAAGCGCTTATACCACTAAGAGCTGCTGTTCAAGCGATAAACCCGTCCAAACTCCCCGAGATGGCACGGCAAGCTCATACAATCGCTCTGCTAGGCGAACGGGCACGATAAGCGAAGAATGTACGCACACTGGGCATTATTTCGCTCGCAGAAGGTCGCGCAACTAGCCGACTCGTCACCCCTATCGCCCCTTCACCAAATGGTGATGACCAAACTGAATTCAACCAGTACCTTGAGTTACTTTCAACTCATGCAAATGCGCTTGATACCGTCTTCGACATAAAACAAGATGCTGCTAATGGACTTCTTAATTTCCAGCCTACTATCAAAGACCAGGTTGAACTTTTCGCCATGCTTACGCCCGGCATTGCAACGCTTTTGAAACGACTCGACTTCTCGATGTTCGTAAAAATCTCCAAGCCTGCTATCAAAACATTTATTAACCGTAAAAAATAAATATAAACCCAGTTTCCTGGGTTCATATCGTGGTGCGCGCGAGAGGACTTGAACCTCCACGTCATTGCTGACACTAGCACCTGAAGCTAGCGCGTCTACCAATTCCGCCACGCGCGCACATGTATTGGTGCGCGAGCGCGTCTACTCATAGCTAGACCGCCACACACGCACGAGGGATCACGCCGAAGCGTCCCTGAATTATAGCAAACATCATCTAAGGTGTTAAGAGACGAAGTCGGTCACATCGTACGAAGAGCGGAGTGCCGAAACAAGCGTACGAATATCATTCTTCTGCTTCACTCCCGGGTTCATCGTACCAAATGGATCAAAGATCGCCCGAACCTGTTCGTATAATACAGCCTCTTGTTCGCGAATCACCGACCACGCCGCGTTTGATTTCAAACGACCCTCGGCGCCATCACTCACAAAAGCGCCCTCGCATTTATCAACAAGATCGGCGTAATCTGTCAGTAATTTGAATAGCTTTTGCTTGTCGCTCACAATATCCAATTTTAATGTTGGATACGTCGAAAAGGTGCTCGTTAGAACATTCACACGGACCGGTAATTTCAAATGGTGTTTTTGCGCCAACTCACTCAGAGCGACCGTAAATTCTTCACGGCGGCCTGCTGGAATGTATGAACCGTTTACAAGAGGCAGAGCAACTGCGTCATCTACTGCCGTTAAACGCAGTGAATCAGTAACGCCTGCAATCGCATCAAATTCTTCCAGCTGATGGTCAGTTGAATCAACCATACCAACACCTAGTTTCACCATGAGCTTACGCATCTTCTTGAGCTTCGTAGCCCGAGCATGATCGCTAAAATCATTAAACTTAACGTAGACAACTGTTCCGATGCTATCGGTTGAACCCAAGATCGAGAACTGTGCTCCAGCAGCACTTGCTTCGCGGAATAATTCACCGTCAAACGTTTCGAGTGTTGCAGGGTCTAGCCCTACCAATTGATCAGCAATATCCCGGGCCAGCTCACTCGTCCCAGCAACCGCCACAGCATGAATTTCATCTTGAGAAAAGAATTCTGTCTTGAGGACAATTTCAGAAATGAACCCGAGCGTCCCCTGGCTGCCCACAAATAATGGTGTCAGGTCAAACGAGCCATCTTTATCGCGGACTGCCGCAATACTTTTGTAGCCAGCGTTGTCGCGAACTGTGTCTTTGGCAATTTGCTGAATAAGTTCGCCGTTGTCTTCAATTAAGCCTTCAAGCTTGCGATATACTTCGCCTTCAAAGGTTTGAAGCCCCAGCTTTTTGCTCAGATCACGGCGACTAATCCGAGATGTTTCAATTAAATCACCATTAGCGAGCACAACTTCAAGTTTATCGATCCCACTCGCGACACTGCCGTTTGGACCAAGCGCATGCGAGGCAATCACGCCGCCGACTGTTGCCTTGTGGCTATTGTCTGGCACATTAGGAACGGTGAGACCATTCCATTTCAAGGCCGAGTTCAAAGCCTCAAACGTTACGCCTGGTTGCACATGTGCTAAGCGCTCTTTTACGGCAATATGAATAATCTTGTTTAAGTGAGCAGCAGTGCTGATGATCATGCCCTTACCGATAGCGGCACCTGTTTGGTCGCCACCCAGCCCGCGGATCGTGAGCGGAAGCGGATGCCCTTTTTCAGCAAGTTGCCAGGCAAAGCGAGCGGCTTTACGAATATCGTTCGTCACACGCGGGAACGTAATGATTTCAGGGGTCACCGAAAGCACGCTGCCATCCCGGCTAAAACGTCGGCGCATCGCCTTTGAACTACTGACTTCACCCAGTAAATGTTCATTCAAATACATTGCAATTTTATTCATGTCCCTCGTCCCTTTGGTATGTCTTTGATTCTATGATAGCACAAGCAGCTTGCTCAATCGACGAGAGCTTTAAATTCCACGTCCTCTCTGTTATAATGACTGGCAATGCGCGCGTGGTGGAATTGGTAGACACGCTAGCCTTAGGAGCTAGTGCTTTCGGGCGTGAAGGTTCAAGTCCTTTCGCGCGCACCAAATGAAAAAGCAGATCGGCTGGTCTGCTTTTTCATTTGGCTCAAGATTGCGCTTTTCAAAGAAATATGATATAATGCTATGCAAATGAGCATTGATATACCGACGCAAGCCACTAGGACACCCGAATATAGATTTGTCAGTTCGACAGAGTTATTAAGACGCGATGTCGATAGGCTAGCAAATATTAATGGCACTGCTCCTGAAATCAAGAAAGAAGGCGTCTACAGTATTGGAGAAGGCCTCTTTCTTCGCGCCACTATCATTGATACTGCCAAAGCGCTGACGCCGGCCATCAATGAAGCCTACGGGTCATATTTTGAGCTAAGTGTTGAGAGCATTGATGGCGCACCCTTAGACGCATTCCATACATTTGAACTAGGCAATGCGCAGACAGTGGTAATGATTGACGGCAATGAAACGAATATTAGTAACCTGAGCGATCAAGAAATCGAAAGCTACGCATCCGACTTTCGTACTCGCTACAAAATCGATCTTATAGATTCACGAAAAACCCTCTAGATATCTCAGCATCCTAAACCATCGATAACTCAATAATTTAGGATGCGAGAGGCGGGACTGCCCTCTCGCTCGCACGTGGCTAGGCCCGTGCAGCACGCTGGTCTCGCTCGATGAGTTCATGAACATCGTCAAGCGTGCCTTCGCGCATCAACTCGCCACCACGACCGTCTTGCGTCGCGAACACCTGCCTCCTCCCGGGAATAGGAATCCCCAGGATGGTGACGTAGAAGTACGTCAGCGTAATAGTGCCGCCGTCTTTGTGGAGCCCGCCGGCATTACCGATGAAGCTCTGGTCGAGGTAGCGCGGGTGGTCAGGATTGGTGACAACCAGTACATGCGTCGTACCAAGGTGCCCGCGGGTGGTCAGTGCATACTGACCTTCCTTGAGCACTAAAGTATCAACCGTGCGAATCACGAGGTCTCCCGCCTCTATGTACGCCTGCAATCTGCAAGCAAACTAATTCTGCTATATAATTTCTATTCAAGCAACCATAAGCCTGAAAACAAAGAGGACGCCTAAACGTCCTCTTTTCGGTAAAACGCGATTGACGCGGTTCCGTAACTACGATTGTCCACCACAACAACTCCGGTTTCGGTCGGTCTCTCACCCTTACCTGGGTATGATAATACCATAAGCCCATTCGGTTTTAATAGTGCAAATAATCGCGACACCGTTGAGAGCTGTGGATCATGATATGGCGGGTCAGCAAAGATGATATCAAACTGCTCTTTATTGGTTGAAATCCAGCTACCGACATTGGCTTTTATAAGATGCGAACGCCGCCCAACACCCAATGTTTGAATGTTCTTATCAATAATCTTCTGGGCAATTCGGTCGCGCTCAATGAAGACGGCAGTGTGCGCACCACGGCTCAAAGCCTCGAGCCCAATCGAGCCGCTGCCGGCAAAAGCGTCAAGGACCGACTTGCCTTCCAACTCATCGCCAATCTTATTAAAGATGGCATTTCGAATTCGCTCACTCATAGGGTGAGTGCGGTCAGTACCCGAGCCTTCGATAATTCGGCCGCCAAATTGTCCAGCAATGATTCGTACGTTCATGATAGTTTCTTTAATTAAGTGTCGTTAAGCGTTGATACCGGTGCACATCACCGGCTAACTGCGTATAGTGTAGCAGATCCTCACCACTGGTGACGAATGCCTTGGCGGCTTTTTGAGCTCGCGACACCATGCGTGTGTCACCTAAGGTCGCGACCTGTAGGTTGAGCTCACCGTGTTGGGCGCGTCCATATATCTCCCCCGGGCCGCGTAGCTTCAAGTCTACTTCGGCGAGGTAAAACCCATCATTACTCTTTTCAACTTCTTTAAGTCGCTGGCTCGGTGCACTCGACGTACTGGTCATTAAGTAGCAATAGCTCTGATATGAACTTCGCCCAACGCGCCCACGCAGTTGGTGAAGTTGCGCTAAACCAAAGCGTTCGGCATCTTCAATAAGGATCACCGTTGCGTTCGGGACATCGACACCGACTTCAACTACGGTAGTACTTACCAACATATCGGTCTCACCACTGGCGAACTGGCGCATGACTTCTTCTTTATCGGCCGGCTTTAATTTACCGTGCAATAAACCAATTTTGCGATGCTTAAACACACCGGTGTTTAATTTCTTATATTCTTCTTGCACACTCTTGAGTTCATTTTGCGGATTACCATCAATTAACGTACAGATCACGTATGCTTGGCGACCTTGCTGCAATTGCTCATCTATTAATGTATACAGTTGCGGCCGACTATTGGGCGACCAGATTTTGGTAGCGATATCTTTTCGATCTTTCGGTCGTTCATTCAAGATAGAAACATCAAGCTCGCCGTATACAGTTAAAGCGAGACTACGCGGGATTGGCGTCGCCGTCATCGCGAGAAGATGCGGCATTTTTTCTGATTTCTTAAGGAGTTCCTGGCGTTGCTTGACCCCAAAGCGGTGTTGCTCATCGATCACCACAAAACCCAGTTTATTGAAATGGACAGTTGATTGAATGAGGGCGTGCGTTCCAACGACGACATCAACATCCCCGTCCTTAATGGCGCGGTACAGTTCTGCCCGCGCTTTGCCCTTAACGCTTCCTGTCAGCAACCCGACGGTAACATCAAATGGCGCCAACAACTTATTGAGCGTTTCGGCATGTTGCGACGCCAAGATCTCGGTTGGCGCCATAATAGCCGTTTGAAAGCCTTCGTGGGCTGCTTGTCTTGCAGCCAACCCAGCTACTACTGTCTTACCTGAGCCAACATCACCCTGTAGCAAACGGTTCATCGGCATGTCTTTTTCGAAATCTTGCAAAATGTCCCAGGCCGCGACGCGCTGCGCATTAGTTAGCGAGAAAGGAAGCTTTTCGACAAATGATTTCACGACTGCCTGGTTGAAGGGAACCTGCCAGCCGTGTAGCTTAGCGTTATCCAGGCGATTCATCTGGCTGGCTAGCAACAAAGCGAATAATTCCTCAAAGGCAATGCGCTCTTTGGCCTTTTCGATATCCTCTAGCTTTTCAGGGAAATGCATATTCAGCACTGCTTCACCGCGACTCATCAACTTCTCGCTTTTAATGAGTGAAGCCGGCAACGTTTCAGGCAGCATGGTCATTAAAGGCCGGAGTTCACTCAAAATCTTGCGAACCAGTGGCGTCTTCAACCCATGAATTGCGCGGTAGGTCGGCAGAATACGATCGGTCTGCACGGGCATATCGCTCACCTTTTCGGCGCTTGGATTGCTGAGTTGATAGCGATTATAATTAAATTCAAACTCACCGGAAAAGAAAAACTCTTCGCCAGATTTAAGCTGCGTTTCGCGGTATGGTTGGTTAAACCAAACTGCTTGAATCTTTCCCGTTTCATCGCCTAGAGTTGCCGTGGTAATACGCAGCCCTCGCCGCACCGGTCGCGTCGCAATCGTCAGGCAACGCGCCTTAATCGTTCGTTTGCCCGGCTTAATATCGGCAATAGGCGTCACTGCCGAAAAGTCCTCGTATGCCCGAGGCAAGAAAGTAATGAGGTCATTGACGCTAAAGATACCGGCAGCAGCAAATTGCTCGCCGGTTTTATCCCCCACGCCTTTGACACGCTCCAGCGGACTACTTAGATTCATATATCTATAGTAGCTTAGCGAACAAGAATAAAGTTATTCTTACCTTTTTTGATAAGGGCAAGTTCACCGACGACGGCATCATCAGTGGCTTTTGCACCATTAATAGACACCGCAGAGCCTTCGATCAAACGCCGTGCATCACCATTACTCGAGGCAACGCCAGCTTCAACTAAGATTTCAACCAAACTTTTACCGATTGCAAAGGCGGGAATTTCTTGTGCGAGTACATCTAGATCATCATGCGAGAGTTCATTGACAGAGCCATCACCAAACAAGACGCTCGTTACCTTCTCAACACTTGCCGTGCGCTCGGCACCGTGAACGATGGCCGTGACTTCATGCGCCAAACGGCGTTGTGCCACGCGAGCACTTGGATTTGTTTGTTGATCTTCGGCAATCTGCTCAACCTCTTCTTTATTAAGCATCGTAAAGACCTTCAGGTAATCAATGACTCCGGCGTCATCAACATTCAACCAGAACTGGTAGAACTTAAAGATACTCGTCTTGTTTTCATCAAGCCAAATCGCGCCACCTTCGGATTTACCGAATTTAATACCCGTCGTTTTATTAACGATGAGTGGTGTCGAATAGACATGCGCTTCTTTGCCCTCAAGGCGACGGATCAAATCAACACCGGCAATCGAGTTACCCCATTGATCTGCTCCACAGACTTGCAGGCTCACGCCGTGTTCGCGGTTCAAGTGCAAAAAGTCATAGCCTTGAATCAGTGAATAGCTAAATTCAGCGTAACTAATGCCCGAGCCTTCTTCGCCCAAACGAGATTGGACAAATTCACGGCCCAGCATCTGGCTGAGTGGCACATTCTTACCTACGAGGCGCAGAAAGTCCAGGTAGTTAAGATCTTTAAACCAATCATAGTTATCAACGATCTCGAAATCTTTTCCCACAAAGACTTTTTTATATTGTTCAGAGATTGCGGCTTTATTGCGGGCAATATCATCAAGACTTAGCAAGTTACGTTCGTCTTTCTTGCCATCTGGATCACCGATCATCCCGGTGGCACCGCCAACCAATAAGTAGGCTTTGTGGCCAGCTTCAATAAAATGGCGTACCATCATCGCTGCAGCAAGATTACCAATTTGCATGCTGTCGGCGCTCGGGTCTACTCCCCAATAGAACGAGATAGGGCCCTGATCAAGGTCGGTAATGTTGGCATACGTCATTTGATTGACGAACCCGCGCCACTGTAGTTCCTGGGATAGTGACAATTTAGTCATCAGAAGGGCTCCTTATCTGTTAATACCCTGGTAGTATACCAAACATTAGGGGTTTACGCGACCAAATTAATGCTATAATGATTCATGATATTGCTTATGGGAATTATGTATCGTGGCTAAGAAAAAAACTTCGCGCAAGTTAAGCGTCTACTCTAATCTGTCACGCCGTCGCAAGACGAAGAAAGATGCCGACTCACGTCGTCGTGCTGAATATTTGGCCACGCTGCCGAAACACCCAGTTAAACGTTTCTTCTATAAATTGCACCCAAAGCGCTTCTGGGCCTTTTGGTTTAGCAAACGCGGTGCCTTTCTTGCTCTTAAGATTGCAGGTGTCAGCATCCTTCTTCTCGGTCTTCTTACCGGTGGCCTCTTTGCCTACTTCCGTAAAGACCTCGATCAGATCCGTCCGGGTGAAATTGATAAGCGCGTTCAATCAACCGTCACAAACTATTACGACCGCAACGGCAAACTCCTTTGGGAAGATAAAGGCGATGGCAACTATAAGTTAGTAGTCGATGGTAAAGATATTAGCGAAAACCTTAAAAAGGCTACCGTTGCTATTGAAGATCGCGACTTCTTTAAGCACAGCGGGGTCAGCCTAACAGGTACCGCCCGCGCCGCTATTAATAATGCTATCGGTGGATCCGTACAAGGTGGCTCAACACTTACCCAACAACTCGTCAAACAAGTCTTCTTTGCTGATGAGTCTTCAGACCGAGGTTTTGGTGGTATCCCTCGTAAAATCAAAGAATTGATCCTCTCTATTGAGATCGAACGTATGTATGACAAAGACCAAATCTTGTCCCTCTACTTAAACGAGTCACCATACGGTGGTCGTCGCAACGGGGCAGAATCAGGTGCGCAGACCTACTTTGGTGTCTCTGCTAAAGATCTGACATTAGCGCAAGCTTCGCTGCTGGCAGCCATCCCTCAGAACCCTTCAGTATTTGACCCATACAATGTTGCTGGTCACGAAGCCTTAATCAACCGTCAGCACGCTGTCCTCGATGCCATGCGCGAAGTTAATTACATCACCCAAGAACAAGCCGACGAGGCTAAAAAGGTCGCCATTCTTGATACAGTCAAACCTCTTGCAAGCCAATACGAAGGCATTAAAGCGCCACACTTCGTACAAATGGTACGCACCCAACTCGAAGAAGAACTCGGTAAAGCGACTGTCGGACGAGGAGGTCTTTCGGTCACTACGACACTTGATATCCGCATCCAAGACAAGCTTGAAGAAGCTATGAAAGCCATGTTCGAGTCACCAACTCCAAACATTGCCGGCTTCACCAACGGGGCTGCCACGGTTGAAGATTCACAGACCGGACAAATCGTCGCCTTGATGGGAAGTCGCGATTTCACCTACGAAGGATTTGGCCAAGACAATGCAACGATCGCTTCGATTCAACCAGGTTCATCAATTAAGCCCCTCGTCTATTCAAAACTGTTTGAACAAAAACCAACCGGCTCACAAAACTACGGAAGCGGAAGCATCCTAGTAGACGAACCAATCGACCAATACTACGGTGCCAAGCTACAAAATGCTGACCGCCAGTATAAGGGCAGCCTCCCTATCCGCGTTAGCCTTGCAACATCTCGTAACGTTCCTGCGGTAAAGGCAATGATCATTAACGAAGCTGCAGCTAAAGGGTCTACCCTTGAGACAATCCGCAACATGGGTGCAAACAGCTACTGTACGATTGGCGACGACCAAACCGCAGGTCTTTCACTCGCGATTGGTGGGTGTGGTATTCAGCAAGTTGATCTTGTAAATGCGTACGCATCACTCGCTCGTGGCGGTGTCTACAAGCCACAATCAAGCGTGCTTGAAGTGAAGAACAGCTCTGGTGAAACACTAAAGAAATGGTCAGACACGGCTGGCAAACAAGTCGTGAGTACTCAAGCAGCTTACGTGATTGCGGACATCTTAAGTGACCCAAATGCCAGCGCCGCACTTGGTAGCTACGCAGCAAAATCTATCCCAGGTGTAAAAACAGCAACCAAGACAGGAACATCAGACAAGGGCGGAAACGCGAAAGACCTTTGGATGATGAGTTATAGTCCAGCCCTCACTATGGGCGTCTGGCTCGGTAACCCTGATACCACTATTTTGAAGCAAGGAACGTCATCACTCGGTAGCCCAATCGTTGCGAAGGTTATGGAATTCGCACACAAAGAAGTCTATGCCACAGAAGGAAAATGGAAATCAGGCGACTGGTTCACCCAACCTGCCGGCATCCAACGAATCGGTGGCGATGTCTATCCATCATGGTGGAATAAAACGCAAGGTCAATCAAACGCAAAATTAATGTTTGATAAGCTGTCTCGCAAGAAAGCGACCGACTGTACCCCAGCTGGTGCCAAGGTAGAACTCGACGTCCTTAAGACAACTGACCCTGTTACCAAAAAAGATGCCTACAGCAATGTACCTGATGGCTATGACTCAACGGCCGATGATGATGCTCACAAATGTAGTGATGTCGCTCCAAGCCTTAGCACTTCATCAACGACAGTAACGCTTACAACTCCTGGCCACTGGACCATCAAGGTCACTCCTAGCCAAGGAACATTCGCGATTGGCTCTGAAGGTGTTACCATTTCTGTAAACGGTAGCGCTAAAACCGTTACCCAATCAGGGACTTCATGGCAAACAACCTACGATGGCACCACTGCACCCGCAGCAGGTAGTATCTCGGTTACAGTCACCGATACCGGCTTCTACACCGCAAACAAGACTTACTAAAGCGCATACAAACACTTACCTTAGCAAGCGCAAAATAAAACGCCCGTCTGATTTCTCAGACGGGCTCTCTTTAGTCTTCGAAATCAGACGGTCGATTTCTTTTGCTTTGCCTAGCTAATTACTGCTTGTTAGCCAATTCAATGAGGCTATCTTCATTGTTGCGGCGGCGATTGTTGTTTCGTGGTGGTCGCTGATTATTTTGCTGAGGATTTTGGGCTTGTGGCTGACGATTGCGATTATTGTTGTTTTGGCGTGGAGCTTGAGGCTTCTCGGCACGAGGTGTAGGGGCTATTGGAGCCGCTTCAGCAAGTGGAGGCACAGGAATGCCAACTGGCTCTACGGCAGCAACAGGGCGCGGCTGACGACCTTTAGGCTGCGCTGTTGCGCGTGGTTGCTTGGCTGTTTGATTAGCACCAGCAACGCGGGCAAACATCATCTTGCCGGCAGCAGTCTGGAGGCTTCGAATAAATTCGATTTCAACAGCTTTACCAATATATTGGCTCGCGTGTTCCACGACTACCATAGTACCGTCAGCTAGGTGGCCGACTGCTTGGTGTTGGTCATTACCTTTTTGGGTCAGTTCGAGTTTCGTCTTTTCGCCTGGTAAATATGCCATGCGAAGATTCATCGCGAGGTCGTTTACATTGAGTACTGGGATACCTTCAACTTGCGCAACCTTATTCAGGTTAAAGTCGATGGTACAAATCATACCTTTGTACTGCTTGGCAAGTGAAAGTAGTCGGTTATCAACACCTTCTTCAGCCTTGGTACTATCGCTAAAGATTTCTGTCTTTACGCGGCTCATACCTTGTAATTCACTGACTA
>Ga0247804_10000675_pt1 | contig 15557 bp, 11 predicted proteins | sample UWRJL029104C1_FD_181142 | JGI IMG/M metagenome (GOLD analysis project Ga0247804, IMG submission 181142) | Plant litter microbial communities from Arlington Agricultural Research Station in Wisconsin, United States - UWRJ-L029-104C-1 | ecosystem: Environmental > Terrestrial > Plant litter >...
CATGGACGATGCAACAGAAAATGCTATCGAAAAGATTGCGGCAGTTGGCGCGGGTCTAAACGTCTACTTGTATATTATTACCCAAGTACCAAAGAAATCAGTTATGCTAGGTACGCTAAGGGATAATATGATGACTGACATCGCTTTTAAACAGCGTTCACCTGAAACAAGTAGAATGGCGATTGGCTCAAATGCGGCAATGATGCTACCACTTGGTCAATGTATTGTACGAAACGTCGACAGGAGCTTTAAAGTTACCTATATGACTGAATAGAAAATAACCGCAGAGTAAAATCTGCGGATTTTCTTTCGCTGGTGCAAAGCCTGTGTTTGTTGGATTACTCTTCGCTGCTGCCTGAAGCCTTAAGCCTGCGACCGCCCCACACACTGCACGTTACGCTATGGTAATGACGTACCATCTCCATAAATCCACGATAAAATCGTATCCTCGAGTTAACAAAATACTTGACTTTCTATGCTGGATATGATTATTTAGGCGATAATAGGCGTTGCGTTTTTCTCGGTTGTTTTTTTTCGTTGCAATTTTCTGACGATACCTTCGCATCAGAACTTAATCCACGAATTGACGTACCCCTCGCCAAGCGGTATAATAGTAGTAATGTTTGACTATGCTATACAGCTACCCACGATTGACAAGGTACTCGGTTGCCCTTGGGGAAGAGCGGTTTGGCGGCATGGGCACAAAACTGGTCGTTTCGTTCGACACGGCAGGTTGCAATACGTACAAAGGCATAACAAAAAATACTTGGTGGTAATGGGCTAATGATTGATTATATAATCGAGCTACCTCCTATAGATGAAATGTTGTACCGAGATAAGCGGGTTAACCTGGCTATGCAACCAGCTAGACCAGATATAGGAATGTTCAAGTTCTTCAAGCTCGAACGGCACCTATTCAGACGAAGGCGCACGGGGTGCTACCTCCTCGTAACAGATAACCCAGAAGTGGCGGCAATAGGCTGATGACACAAGACGAGATGTACGAGATTATGCAAAAGCATTTGTCTAGCCCTGCCCCCTGGCGGCAGAAACTTTCTGGTTCTTGGGACGGTTTTCGTAAAGCTAATCACTACACTGGACCTGTAAAGAACGACATCTTTGTTCGACCACCTGTTGAACACGACAATAAGTTTGTTTTTGAGATGAAAAAACCCGCAAAAGTTGATCGCGGGAAGAAGAATAACATTGAACACATGATTAAGGGCAGAATGGGTCAGCTGAAGCACTCGAGAAGTGCCTATACAATCACGACCCTCGATTCTGGAGAAGTTGAGATGGTAGACCACACTGGGGGGTTAATACATTCGTTTGACCTTGCCCGCCACCAGTCAAGCTCAGTGTCTACACCGTTTCCACCTCGATGGGAGAGTGCTTGGGGACAGGGCATAGAAGATTTCACCGCCCATCACAGAATGGCAACACCTAGTTTTGAGATAGAAACGGAAGAGTTAACAACGCTTTCTGGTGAATCCCACACGGTTCTTAGAAGTATATCGCAGAAGAATACATGGGTTAGGGACGAGTGGGAGAAACCACGATTTGCACAGGGTGGGATCATCAAGTTAGATGATTATACCGACTGGTAATCATCTTCGAATCGAAAACGCAGCCAGCGAGCTCCTGTGCAGTCACAGGGGCTTTATTTATGCACCAATGACTTCGATTTGTGACCCAGTTATAGCTGCTGCGTCAGCCATCTTGACCGACTTAGTACCGAAAGTACCATCGACAGGGACACCGAGAAGCACATCGTCTTCATTTGGTATAGCCATCGTACCCGTTTTGTTGTCAGAATCGTATACTACGCCATCGCGAACGTCAGCAGGGCTTAGGTCAGAATCTACATTTGTTAGGGTTGGTTGCTCGGGGTAAAAAGTACCATCTGGCCCGTAATTACCATACTGGTAGAGAATGGTGGCACCTGCAACGATCTGGATAGGACCGTTATAGGCACGACCGCGTGGGTTATCTTGGATAATTGAGGTTTGCCCAGATTGGCCTACGCGCAACGGGGCTGTGTTTGCTGTTTGAGACCACTGTACTGCGGGGTTAGTTGAGCTATTATCAATAAATAAGCTACCCTTTACCCATACTGGGGTAGCAGTTGAGCGGTTGATACCAAGACCACCAATACCAGAACCGCTGTCACCGTTTAGACTAGAGCCTGACCTTACATCACCGTTAACAGTGAGAAGCACCCCGTTTTGCACGTCAATAGCCGCACCACCAGAAGCGGTGTTGTTACCAGGCCCACCGTATAGGTTGCCGTTGATAACCGTGACGCAGGTTGTAGCCGTAGACGCAACTTGAACCGCATACGTGCTGGTGTTATATCCACCGCGCAGAGTACCGTTGATAGTGAGCGTTTTAGCGCGGATAATCATTACGACGATAGAACCACCGTTTGAGTTGGTCGTAGGCGCAATATCCCCAGTAATCGTAACGTCGCTGAGGGCGTTATCAATATACACAAGCACACCAGACTGGCTGCTTTGTTTCACAAGGTTGGCTGTAACCGAGATGGTATTTGCGAGAGTACCGATTACCGCGACGACACCTCCTGGGTTTGGTACTGAGTTTGTCGCATGGAATGCTAACGCGGTAACGCTGAGGTCGCCCGAAGAGGTATTATAGATACCTGATGTCGTTTGTGTGTTTGTGATAGTACCAGACACGTTAATAGTAACGTCTACGTCACTTTGGTTAAGCACCAGTGAGGTTGCAACACCCGTTGCGCTTGAATCACCAGTCCAGTTAGTACCCGTCATTGATACTGAACCCGTTGCACCAGCTAAGATGGCTATGAACGCTGCTGCGGTTCCTGTGATTGCACCTGCTGCGATAGTGCCCGCGTTAATTATTGAACCCGTCGCGGAGTAGGACGCATCTAGTTCGATTAGAGATGATGTCGCTGTGAGCGCAAGGATCAGCGAAATACTGCAGGTAATTGTGCGAGCCGTGCTACCTGTGAGAACAAACTTACCACTACCAGTGTTTGAAAGTGACTGAACGGATACGTTTTGGTCGATGGTAACTGTGTGACCAGTCAACGCTTGAGCAACGTCGTTTACGCCAGGAAGAACACCACCGCTCCATGTTGCGGGGTTAGACCAGTTTCCAGATGCTTGTGTTGCGATATTCGCCATTTATTTTACTCGCTTAGGGTGGCTATTTGACCACCAGTTATGTTTGCTAGGTCGTGGTTATCGAGCAATGCTGTACCGACAGTGCCATCTACGTCTACGCCAGCTCTCACTGCATTCGGTGAAGGGATTTCGAGTTCACCCTCAACGCCTGTTGGGTAGACTACGCCCTTTCGAGTGTTGCTTACTGAAGGCCCAAGACCCTCTGCTTTGAGGTTGACCACTGAACCCGTCCACGCTGGGTAGGCTGAATCAGACTGATAAGCCATTACGAAGTTATTACCCTCAGTATATATGATTCTCCCTGTGATTGCAGAGCCAGAGCTATATTGACCTATAGTGTAGGTATTGCCGCTATTTGGTTCGCCAATGATGACGGGTACGTTGTTAGTGCTGATTGCACTAGCGGTTCCATTTGATATGATGTCCCCCCACACACGAATAGTTGGGGATACCGCTGGGGCGGTGTTGAAGCTCGTCACCGCACTAATGAGCGGGGTTGTAGTAGCGCCAGTCGTCGCTGATGTGATTACGTCACCGTGTACCTCAAGCGTGAGCGGTGTTTGTAACGCAAAACCAGGGCCAGTATAAGTACCGAGAACGTCACCATAGACGTAGACGTATGCACGGGAGTTGAAGTTCGCAACGTGACCAAGCGCATTGACTGTTACGTTACCGTTGATAATAACTGTCGGTATAGGAGCTGGCTGGTTAGTAACTGGCAGTGACGTGGGGCTGTTCATTGTGAGCAAATACGCGTTAGCAAAGTTTGGGGTCGTCATGTTACCGTTAAATGTAACAGTACCTACAAATAGGGTCCCCATAGCTATCATGTTTACGTTCTGAAGCACAGTCCAGACAGTATTGCTGGTGGTCGTAATCGTTAAGTACTGAGCTGTGCCCCCGTTGTATACGAGTTGGCTGTAACTAAATGTCGTGTAGTTAAGGCTGAGAGTAACCCCAGTAGCCGCTGTTGTGTTGAGGTTTATCAGGGCTGGCTCGTTACCTGAGTTGTTCGTGTCACCGTTGAATGTGTTAACACTAATCGAAACCGTACCAGTCGCACCCGCAATAAAGCCAATAACCGAAAGCATAGAGCTACCTGTGTGCGCCCCAATAGTGATCGTGTCCACCGTGATTACAGACCCAGTCGCAGAATATAAAGCCGTGAACTCGATGAAGTCAGAGTTTGTTGAACCGACTGCTGTACGCAGTAATGTTGTGACTGTAAGAGTTCTTGGGGTGCTGCCTGTAATCTGAAGCACGCCCGCGTTAGCATTTTGAGTCAGGTTTGTTACCGTGACATTTTGGTCAAGCGTAACAACGTGGTTAATGTTCACCGTGTCAGCAGAGCCTGGAACTACACCACCTGTCCATGTAGACGGTGATGACCAAGGACCTGCTGCACCTGAAGTAATTGTAGCCATATATATCTATTCTACTACGAGTAGGTCGCAGTAGCTCTGTTGTCCCATGAGTCGATGGCTGTCATTACCACGACTGGTGAAGTTAATGTTAATCGGGTTAGTGACCAACCGCTTGCGGCTTCAGATGTCGCTGCGGGTGCTGAACCCATGTAATCGTAAATACCAGCTTGAGCGTGACGAATCTCACCTAAGCCACCACCACCGCCCCCACCTGCTGAAGGAGCCCATCGCAAACCATTTGTTGCGGTCGAGTCAGCGGTTAGGACATAAGCGTCTGCACCGATTGGTAGAGGGACTGAGTTACCCGCTGGATCACCAACGACTACGTCACCCTTTGCTGTGGTTACTGCACCACCAGCCACACCCGTAGCTCCTACGGGACCAGTATTACCAGTAGAACCGATTAGACCATTTGGCCCAGTTGCACCATTTGGCCCAGTTGCACCAGGATCACCTTGAACACCTTGCACACCAGTGAAACCGCGTAGACCAGAAGCACCAGCTGGGCCTGTCGCACCTGTCGGACCTGTGACCCCTGCACCTGTCGCACCTGGAGGCCCTGTTGCACCACCTGGAGTACCAGGGACACCAGTAGCACCCGCTGGGCCTGTCGCACCATTTGTACCAGCGACCCCTGTTGCGCCACGTGGGCCTGTCGCACCGATTGGGCCTTCTGCTGAGTTAGGAACATAGATAAATGTGTAATCGTTGTTTGAGAACGCTGTACCCGACACTGGGGTAATGTCTAATAAGTACCAACCAGATTGAGGTACGATGTCGTTGACTGCGATGACGTTCATTTGTGGTGAGCCCGCTGTTCGGTGCATGTATAGGTAACCCTTTGGGGATACCGTAGATGAATCAATCAATGTGAATAGAGCAGAGCGGTCTTGACCAGCAGCGTCAAGCGTGTCCATACGTAGCTTCGTGATTGAAGCAAACGCGGCATTGTCAGATGTGAACTTTCCTGTCGTAGGGTCAGCGTCAATCGCTGTGTCACCTGTGTATGAGTATGTGAACCCAGCAACCGCACCAGTAGCACCCGTTGGCCCAGTGTAACCTAAAGCACCAAGACCACCAGATACACCAGTGGCACCGACTGGCCCTGTAGCTCCAGTAATACCTGTAGCACCAGTTGAACCTGAACCAGTAGCTCCCTGCGGACCAGTGAACCCTCTGACACCCGTTTCACCCTGTGGCCCTGTCGCGCCACCTGGAGTACCAGGAGTACCTGGCGTACCAGAGGCACCAGTTGCACCAATCAATAGTGCTGGGCCTAGATCACTCCAGTCAGAACCTGTCCAGACCCATGCGTGACCAGTATCGCTTGTAACGAAGATTTCACCGAGATTTGGTGTTGAAGGGAGTGAAGCGAAGTTCGCAACCGTTCCCTTGATTGTAAGACCAGGGCCGATTGGACCCGTAGCCCCTGTGCGACCGACAGGACCAGTAGCACCCGTAGTACCCGCACCCGTTGAACCCGCAGGACCAGATGGACCTGTTGGACCGAGTACGCTACCTGTTGATTGCCAAAGTGAACCGTCCCAGATGTATAGGTCACCGTTAACTAACCATGCGTCACCAACTACGTTACCTGTAGAAGGAAGGGATTCAACGTCAGGTTTTGAACCCTTGACTTCGATACCAACACCAGATGGACCAGTTGGACCCATTGGCCCCGTGTGACCATTCGTACCATTAGAACCTGTTGGACCTTGAATACCCGTTGCACCCGTTCGTCCTAGAGCACCAGTTGCACCCGAAGCACCCGCGATTCCAGCAAGACCCATATCTTGCCAAGCTGTGCCATTCCAGACCCAGTTGTGACCGTCATCATTTGTAGTGTAGATGTCACCCGCTGTCGCTGTGCCAGGGAGTGAAGCGTATGTTGATACGACACCCTTAATGCGCAGACCCGTACCAGTGGCACCCGTATTACCTAAGTTACCTGTTGCACCTTGCGCACCCGTGAAACCACGCACACCCGTGAAACCTTGCGGCCCTGTAGGACCAGTCACACCCTGTGCACCAGTTGAACCCGTGAAACCGACTGTTATAGGACCGATATTGTCCCATGTCACACCGTTCCACAACCATGCTTCGTTATTAGGTTCGATTACAACATAGATGTCACCTTGTTCGACACCCTCAAGACCGTAAAGGTCGTATTCTTCAATAACAGTGCCCTTGATTCGAGCACCTTCACCACGAGGACCAGTTGCCCCCGTGAAACCTTGCGGACCAGTACTACCGCTGAAGCCTTGAACACCCGTGAAACCACGGACACCTGTCCAACCTTGGACACCTGTGTTACCTGTAGGCCCTGTTGAACCCATAATGCGACCAACTGATTCCCAGCTGTCACCGTCCCACATATAAAGCTCACCATCAACCATCCAGCCATCACCAATTGTGTTGCCCGTAGATGGCAGGAATGCAATGCTTGTTTTTGTACCAAGAATGCGAACACCGACACCTGTTGCCCCAGTAGGACCTACGACACCAGTGAACCCACGCGGGCCAGTTGCACCCGTTTGACCGATTGCACCCGTGACACCAGCACCAGTCGCACCAGCTGGACCAGTAGGACCAACCATGGCTCCGATGTCAATCCAAGTTGTGCCGTTCCATGTCCAACCGTGACCAGTATTTGCTGTGATGTAAACGTCACCAGCTGTGCCAGTCCCAGGGAGAGCTGCTTGGTTAGCGACTGTGCCCTTAATCGTAATACCCGCACCAGTTGCACCAGTGTGGCCTAGAGAACCTGTCGCACCTGTTGAACCTGTCGCACCGCTGAAACCGATGTCACCCTGTGGGCCAGTAGCACCAGTTAAACCGTGAGCACCAGTTGAACCACGGCTAACAGCTAAGAATGCGCCAGTTCCACCGACACCACCGTTTAATACCCATAAGTCGTAGTTTGAAAGACCAATTGGGCCAGTAGAACCTGAAGGGCCTGTAGCACCAGAAGGACCAGCAGGACCAGACTCACCCTGCAAACCAGTTGGACCAGTTGCACCAGTTGTACCTGCACCAGTCGCACCTGTGACTCCAGTGAAGCCACGTACACCTGTTGTACCTGTGTAACCACGAACACCCGCAGGCCCTGTAGCACCTGTAGCACCCATAGGACCAGTAGCACCTGTTCGACCAGCACCAGTAGCACCGCTTGAACCTTCAGGACCTGTAGGGCCCTCTGGAGCCACGGAGACGATGTAGTCGTCCATTGAGATACCCTTGTAATAAATAACGTCATCGTTACCGATTTTGAATAGAGGGATAGAGCGTTCTAGGGTGAAGAAGTAAGACTTTGTTTCGAGCTTGTCTGTCATCTTCACTTCGATTTGGTATGTGTTAGCTTCAGCGAATGTGGTCTCACCGTCAGCGAACGTAGTAGCCGTAAAGTCAGGTACGGTTACGTTACCAGAGCTGTCGCTACTATTTGTAACATCGTCCCATGCACCCCAGTCGCCTGAAGTTGTAAGGTTACGAGAGCGGTAAGAAACACCAGTGGTAGCATTTACCGCGTTCTTAGGTGCGCCAGAAATGGTTAGTGGTGAGAACCGACCACCGATTTGCATTTGTACTGCGTCAAAGTCGCCAGCACCTGAGTCGATACGTTCTGCATTGATGTTAAGCACTGGAGAGTTGTACGGTAGAAGATTTGCTGTCTTGCTCGCAAGGGTCATCTTGCCACGTGAGTCTTTTGCGCTTACTTGAAAGTTGAAGTTATCACCGTAGTTAGCAACGTCTACAGAAACGTCGATGTCTTCGTCATCATAAGGAATGTTTACCGAGTTCCAAGGAGTAACAGCGAGGTATGAATCCATTGTTGCGTATTTATTCGCTGTGGCTGCTTGATCTGGGTATGTGATCGTAATGTGTGGTTCTGAATAACTCTGGATAAGGTATTGATCGTCACCCGTGATTGTGACTGTGTCGGGGTTGTTGTCGTAGTAGCCGAATGCGCTAAATGTAGGTTCACCACCAACGATAGATACGGTTCGGTCAACTGTTTGGTCAGAGCCAAGACCGTTACCGATGTAGTAGCGGACAGTTGTTGAAGCGACATTCTTCATCGCATTTCTGATAGCGTTTCGTTCTGCTGTGCTTAGTGTCCAGTTGTATGTCTGACCACCGTTTGCACCGAAGTTTCGCCATGCGTATTGAGTACCACCCGTAATGCTTGGTAGCATAAAGAACCCAGTAACAGTATTGCCTGCTGGGTTTGCGTAAGAAATGCTTGGTGTACCCTCATCGTTGAAGTCAGAAGCACCCTGAATGTTAGGGTTACGAGGGATATTATCAAGACCGAAGTTACCACCGACATCTCGAGGTCCACCTGAGTTGTTGTAGAATGTCCAACCTGAGCTGAATGAGCCACCGATGTAGATACCTTTTGTACCGTTATCATCGTGTGTAACCCACGCTGAGAAAGAGTGAAGATTGTGCGTACCCGCTCCACGAGTTGTAGAACCACGAGAGAAGCTACCGACCTGACCGTTAATGCTGATAGAACCAGACTCGGTAGCGGCAATTGAGGCACCGCTAGGGATAACTAATTGGAGGGTCGCGTCAACACGTGAGCGGTTGTTTGGTACGTCAACGTATGAACTCCAGACGATGCGAAGAGTCCAGTTCGCAAATGAACCTGAACCATTACGTTGTGTTGATGAACCTGCCATTTATTTATATACCTTTTAGTTTTATACTGGGTCTCTAATGTAATATGAAAGACCGTCGCTGTCCTGTCGAATGAATACGCGTGAAGTTGGATAATATGTATCACCGTTCACCGTCATGTTGTTCATTTCGATAGTGTCGTTATTTGCGCGGAATGCGACTTCGTTGTTTGAGTCGTATGAGGCGAACTCGCTCGGTGTCATCATTGTATATGACCCTACGTTCTCATCTGAGTATACCCGAATACCACGTGTGTCGATCTGGACACTTGTGTTGAGGATTTCACCGTTGAACTGAGACCAGACTTGGCGGTAAACACCCGTGACGAGCATTGGGTCGGTAATGAAGAATGCGGACGCACCATCTGATTCGATTTCAACGTCGAAGTATACGTCTGAAGCTATTATACCTTCCGTATAGAAGAAAGTCCAAGTGTAGATTTGCCCAGAAAGCATATCAAACTCGTAGTCGTCTACAGAGTTTTTCAGACGGATATGAGCATTACCTGCAGTCGTCTTGCTTGCGTAGACTGAGAATGAATACTCACCACCAAGCGTAACTGGAACTCGTTGGGTGATTTTCTTTGAAGTGCCCGTTACAGATATCGAGTGACCAGACACCGCACCGTATGCAAGTGATGATGGAGCGTCTTGTGAATCGAGCGTTCCTGTACCTGACTCTACCCAGTGAGACAGAGCTGTGCCCTCTCGCGAGAAACCTACTGAGTTCTGGATAAGGTTACCACCACCAGTTGATTGAATCGTAGAGGTGATGTTCTCTAGGGTTTGCAATACTTGTGTAAATTGTGAAGTTGTTTCATTCGCAAACGACGTGTATTCAGCCACAAGAGAGGTGATACTGTTGTTTTGGTGGTCAACTTGAATCTTTGTATTGTAGAGCGTAGTCAAGACATTACCAGCAGTTTGTTGGTTTGTCGTACCGTCGTCAAATGGAACTGAAACGAGAGTTTCTTTGATGCTACCACCCTCCATGACAATACCGATTTCGTTGATGAACATATTGTATTCGTCGCCACCGTTGTCCATAGTGATTACGTCACCTACGTCATAGACACATAGACCGATTGTTTGAGCTTGACCTGTGTAGTAGACAACACCGTCATAGATTTCTTCAAAGAGATTTTCGATGAAAGCATTACGGTCGGGGTCCATAATCCAGTTGTTCACAATACGGTAAGTGGTAAGACCGTCTGCCAGGGCTGATGTTTCGTCAGTCACCACGATGTTGTCATCTTGTGGTTGTCGAGATAGTGACAATTGGTTAACGATACCAGTCGAAGCGATTACCTTGAGCTTGCTTAGGGTGCTGTGGTCGAGTGTGTCGACTGGGTCCATGCTGATTGGGGTGAATTGTAGTTCATTCTGCGGAGTAATGCGTGCTGTTGAGCCTGTAGCTTCTGCGATGTCTGAAATAAAGTCACGAACCATGTAGTTTTGAATGTTTGCGAACGCATCAGAAGGAAGTGAGTAGTCGAGGTTTGGTAGTGTCGGGTCGATTACTGCGCTACCGTTAGTGATGATAGATGTGGCTACCTCTTCGATCAATTCTTCAATCGTGATTGGGTATTCGAGGTTAAGACCACCATAAGGTGTTGAAGCGGCTACGACAAGCGCGTCGTCAATAGTAAGTGTAGTGCTAGGTGCGTCTTCGTCTTTTTCGACCTTCGTTACTTCCCCACGGTGAAGGATAAAACGGTCGAAGTAAGCCAGGTCAGCGTTGTTGTTGACTTGAGGTGCTAGTACAACGTCGTCTAAGTAGTAGTCGATGTCAGCAGAACCGTTACCAGTTTGCAAGTAAAGATCCATTACTGGTGATTGCATTAGTCGAACTCGGTCTTGAGCTTCGAAGTTGATCGTATATTGAGTCCAGACAGTGTCAGTTGAGATAGCAATGTTGGGTGTTTCACCCCATGTACCGTCTGCCTGTAGGTAAACAACCGTACCGTCTGCTTGTTGCATTGTCAAAACGAGGGTTAGAACCCCCTCTGCGGTAGATTTGTGCCAGAAAGAGAAGGTGTAAAGACCTTCAGGTGTAAGCCGTACCATATTTGGGCTGTCATTTGCGCTACTGACACCAGCTGTAACATAATTATCGTCTGCGTCAACGTGTAGTCGAAGTGATTTCGTACCGCTGTGGTGTTCAGAAGCTGTTATCGAAGCAAGACTTTCGCCACCCTCTGTACCCAAGTACCAACCTGGCACCGTAGATGTCGGCCATGTATCTAGAGATTCTAGGTTACCGTTATAAATAACTTCGAAAGTCTCTTTTTGCACAAGAAGTGCTGAGTCTGCGCTCAATCCTTCTTTGTCTTCAACGATACCGTGTATCTTGAGCACATTTCGTGAACCGACTGCTGAGTTGAAAGAGCCAGCTGTGGTGATGTTGCTCGAGATGATAGTGGGCGCGTCAGTACCTTGTTCGTAGTATTCGACAGAATCAAGCGATGTTTCGGAATAAAAAGCAGTAGCGTAGTGAATACGCTTAATGGTTTGCTTCATTGTTCGGAGCTTGTCTGGTCGGACTATCTTCATCTATAGGTCTACTTATTTCTTATCGGTGTGGTTCGCGCTAACAACCTGTTGGATAGTTTGAGTCTGAACATTACCGTCTTTTACGGTAAAGATGAAGTTTGCGTAGCATTTACGGCATCGAGCTTCACCAGCTGAGCCGTCAGATACTTTCACGCATAGTGAATTACATTTATAGTTCTGACCATTAGTTCGAGATAGTTTCTCGTAAGGGCACCGTACTTCGTGGAAGTTATTTACCTGCATTGTCGTCATCTCGCAGGTTTACTACATCTTCTTCTGGTATTTCACCAGTTTCGCGTTCGAAGTAGTTACGTGTGAACGTAGGTGTGTCGTCAGGGGTTGTGCTGACAGTTGCAGGGGTAGTCTTTGCGCGCTTGCGTGATTTCTTCTGCGGTAAGCTCGTCGAATCGTTTTCCGAGCTTTTCGCTAAAAAATCGTCAAGAATCTCCTGTTGAGCCGTAGTCAGCTTGTAGAACTTATTCTTGCTAAGTTTGAGTAGTAGTTGTGGGTTAGTCACGGACATGTTGTCGTCTCTTTCTATTTGTTTGTCTATATCTAGTATATATAAAGGTGAAAAACAGGGGTTACGGAAAGGCGGCACACTGGTGGTAAACTTGGTGGTAAAAACATGTTGACAGCTCGTTTTATGGGTGGTACGATAGGTGTGTACATTAAAATATAGGTAGTTCAAAGGAGATGTGTTATAACAAGTTTCCAATCACAGATTACACAGAACAACAGAAAAGGTGCTAGAGACGCTTGGGTGCAAGCTAAAGACAATACCTATTGTCTCGAGAAAAATTGCGACTTTAAGTCAGAAGCAAACCTTATGATACACGTATCTCGTGTTCACGGGTTGAACCGTACACAGTATCTTGCTAACCACAAGCTACCGTTTAGCACCAGACTGTACACACAGAAGCACGCAGAGAAAATGCAGAGGGCTGCAGAACTGCGTGTAATCAATAAACAACGCAAGAGAGAGCGAGGTGAATAAATAATGGCACTAACTGAGTTTACAGTAGGAATGCGCGACCCTAAAGCGCACGAAGAAGGAATTATCAGTCTTACGGTTGATGGTATCTACTTTGGTCAAGACAAACCAGACTTTGAGTTCGCAAAGATTCTTTTCGACCCAGATGAGGGAATTGTAAAACTCGAACCAGTCGCTACAAAAGAACACTTAGGTGTTGGTTATCTAAAGTCAATGACTCGAAACGGTCGGACTAACTACACGCTACGTTCAATTCGTTTTGCAAAAAGCGGTGTAGCACCACGAGGTAAATACATCAAGGTTGCGGGGGAAGAGAACACATACAGGTTCTATAAACCAGCAGCTCGTTCAGCAGACATTCGGCTCGGTGTTAAAAAAGCGGGCTACGTTCGACCACGAACTCGAACAATCGAATAGTAGTGTTCTGCCCTGCACGGAATGGCAGAAAACTACGGGTATAAGCACAATATAAAATTGCATAACGCAAGGAGATCAAAGATGTCACGAAGCACAAATCAAGTACAGTCTACTACAGACTATGGCCAATTTAAGGTTCTAGACGGTAACCGAAACGTCGACCAACGACACGTTAAGCGTCTTATCGCACAAATCGAACAACCAGACGCAAAAGGTAAACCAACTAACATTACAGAAATCTCACCGATTATTGTAAACGACCGCATGGAAGTTATTGATGGCCAACACCGTCTACAAGCTGCAGAAAAAGCGGGAATCCCAGTTGGTTACATTATGCGCCCAGGTCTAAAAGTCTCAGACGCTCTACAAATGAACATCACATCTAAGACTTGGAACCTTATGGACTACCTACACCTCTATGTTTCTCAAGGTTCTCAGACATACAAAAACTTTGCAGACATTCTAGAAAACTATACTTGGTTAACACCAACTATTCTTCTGTCTATCATCGTGGGCGGTGAGTCATCAGGTAAGAACAAGCGATTTAAGCTCGGCCAACTAGCTGACTTCGACCACGAAGTTATCTCTGACCGTGTACAGCAAATCGAAGATGTTGCACGTATCAACCCTATCTTCATTCAAGGTAAGATGATCCGAGCGTATCTTTCAGCTCTTGGTACACCAGGATTCTCACACGACCGTTTCTACAACAACTTCAAGCACACTGGTGGTGTATTTCGTGCTCAACTACAATGGTTCGACAACGTGTCAATCATTATGAACATTCACGACAAAGCTATTGCAGAAGTAAAATAGTCGAGTTACAATTAGCGTACGCATAGGTAAAAACCTGAGCGACGTATCGAAAGAGAGACTAACCTACGGGCTGGTCTCTTTTTCGTTGTACTGGAAATTGGTGCGAGCGAACTCACCAAATAATTGCATTGCCCACTGGTCGTAGATGTACGCGGCTTGTATCGGGTCGTCGTCTGCCCAGATACGCTTGATTTTCATACCAGGGATTTGAATAAACACAGCCCACTTGTTAAGGCGTGAGTCCCAAGAGACGCCTTTGTAGCCAGAAGTGTTCTGCTTACCGATGGCGACGTTCTGTGCATTCTGCTGTCGAGTAACCTTTCGCAGGTTGCTCTTTCGGTTGTCGAAACGGTTACCGCTTTTGTGGTCAATCATCTGACTGTTCATTATGAAGTTGTGTAGACCGATTTGTTTCTCACCGACTACCGTGATTGCATACCCACTTCTACCGACTAACCAGCGACGCTTTAAAACACGCTCAGCGTCGTCTTCGTCAACGATTGTCTTAGCGCGTACCTTACCGTCTTTGTCTAACAAAAACAGGGTGCAAACCCCGTCTTTGATGATATGTGGGTTACCTGTTAACTTTTTACCCATGATCGTTCCTGCCCGCTGGAGACGGGTGGCAGAGTGTGTTTAAGACTCTACGTCCTCGTCTTCGTCAGCTTGTTTGTATTTCGCGTTGAACTCGAGTGTTTGTCGTTCGCGAAGTCCTTCGTAACCGAGTTCTTCAAGGTCAGCAAGTGATTGCTTTGCGCCCTCAAGTTGTTTCTCGAAGATGTCGATACGTGACTGAATGAACTTTTTCTCGAGTAGGTCGCGGTCAATCTTTTCTTCTAGCTGCTTTGCGACAAGCTCAAGGTCATCAAGCGAAGTCAGCACAGAGGTGATTGGCGCGAATGTACCGTCAAGGTTCTGAATGTTAAGTGAGTACTTAACTACCCCTGGATCAAGTGAAGAAACGCTCATTTGAACGTGGTAATCGGTTTCATTGTTGCGAATGCTCTTGCGAATAACGCGTTGTACTTTGCGTTCAATCGCAAGCAGTCGTGATTCTGTTGTCTTTGCCATTTATTTTCTCCCTAATTTTCTTTTGCGTCGAAGCTCTGCTTTCGGTTGCATTGCCCAGCGCGCTTTCGTGTACTTTGGATCTGACGGCTTAGTCGCTCGTCGTTGCGCGCGGTTCTGTGGGCTGCTGATGTGTATTTTATCTTCTACCATATTACTATTATACAGGACAATGAAAAAACTAGCATTGGCAAAGGACGCCCTGTATGATATGAATTGGGACGAGAACCAGGAAGAGGTGCAAACCCTCGAAGCTATGCTCTTATCGACTTCTGACACGCAGTTCACTGTCTGGACAGAATGGTATAGCAGGTTGTCGCTGTAACCCTTTGACGTGACAGGTCATTGTACTACTTATAGGGGGTGGTTACACTGATGAAACTCCGACGGCATGGCTCCGAGAAAGATTCAGCTCACCTATCCTCCAAGACGTTTA
>Ga0247804_10000677_pt1 | contig 15527 bp, 14 predicted proteins | sample UWRJL029104C1_FD_181142 | JGI IMG/M metagenome (GOLD analysis project Ga0247804, IMG submission 181142) | Plant litter microbial communities from Arlington Agricultural Research Station in Wisconsin, United States - UWRJ-L029-104C-1 | ecosystem: Environmental > Terrestrial > Plant litter >...
CTGTAGTTAAAAAGCCGATAGTGTTTTTTTCGTTTAGGAAATAATCTAATCCGAATTTGTAATTATTGTTGTGTGAAGAACGGATTTGAGTGTTATACTGGTGAAAATAGGTATCGGAAATGCCGTCGCTTGTAATTCTGTTGATGTTTAAATTTTCCTGGTATTTGTTATTGTTGTTTACAAAATTGCCAAAAATATTGAGGTTTTTGTTTCTGTGGTTGAGTGAGATACCTGCATCACTTTTTGGGTTTTTTGCGTAGCCAAATCCTAAGGCAATATTGCCATTTGTGCCAAAAGCCGAGTTCTTTTTCAGTTTAATGTTAATAATCCCGGCATTGCCCTCAGCATCATATTTAGAAGATGGATTGGTAATCAATTCGATGGATTTAAGTTCGTTGCTGTTCAGCGATTTTAATCTTGTTGCTAATTGTTCATTGGAAAGAAATGTCGATTTCCCATCTATTAAAACGTTAACACCTGATTTTCCTCTAACGCTGATGTTACCGTCCTGGTTTACCGAAACCCCAGGCATCTTAGCAAGAATTTCAAGCGCCGTGTTTCCTGTTGCTACGAGACTGTTCTCAACATTCATCACGGTTTTGTCCGTGAATCTTTCAATTAACGGTTTTCTCCCCGAAACATTTATGCTGCCTAGATCATTTGATTCAGCAATCATTTTAAAGGTTTTATCAATAGAAAACTTAGTGGATGTAATTGATATCTTATCGTAAATCGCTTTAAAACCAACCGCATTTATATTAATTGCATAAATGCCATATGATAAATTTTTAAAACCGAATTTTCCTTTATCATCTGTTGAAACTCGTCTGATGAGCAAGGTATCGGCCAAATTCTTTAATACAATAGTTGCCGAAACGGGTTGCTCTTTATTATCAACCAACAAAACTGAAATTTTACCATTTGTATTTTGAGCTTTTGCCTGGGACAAAAGAAAAACAGAAAGGAATATGATAAACGTAGAGATTTGTTTCATGTTAATTTGATAGCCTGATGATTAATATTTCCTTATCTGAAGGAATTATGGCGCTAAACTAAATGATTGGGTTAATCAAAAGGGACCTTTTAACAATGTTTAACTTAATTAACACAATTTCACAAATTGGTGTTTCTATAATCTTTAATGAAGAAAACGTTAATGATATAGGTTTTTTCTGCGTTAATCTGGAATATCTGCGGGATATGTATTTTCTTGTACATTGTTCAAATTTGTTCTCCCGCAGATTGCGCAGAAATTCGCAGATTTTGAACGCCCAGGCGAAAATAAAATTGAAAGCTGGCGCAAGTTAAAAAGATTTTTCTCTGCGTTAATCCGCGATCTGCGGGAGGTGTATTTTTCTTTTATATAGCTCAATTTTCTCCCGCATATTGTGCATAAATTCGCAGATTTTTTGATTTAAACTTTTAAGCCTAGTTGAGGCAAAAAAAAGTCGCAGCAAACACTGCGACTTTTTTTGTTAAAACAAATTTGTATTTAGAGAATTTACCCTAAACCCTAAACCCTAAACCCTAAACCCTAAACCCTAAACCCTAAACCCTTAATCTATCCTAGTTTTTCAAGCTCTTCCTTTACGAAATCTGCAAGTTCCTTCACGTACTCTGCACTAAAATCAAATTTGATTCCAGCAGTTTCGTAAATCTCATTCATTGGTTTTGTATAGCCTAGAGCAAGCGCAGCTAAATATTGTTCTAAAGCCTTTTCAGGGTTTTCTTTATAATTTTTCCATACAGCAATAGCACCTAGTTGAGCGATTGCATATTCGATGTAATAGAAAGGAACCTCGAATAAATGCAGTTGTTTCTGCCATCCGTTTCCAAATTCCTTTTGCAAATCAGTCCAGTCAGCAAAACCAGCACCAAAACGGTTGTAAATTTGTTTGAAAGTCTCCTCCCTGTCTGCCGCAGTATGATTTGGGTTGGTGTAAATCCAATGTTGAAACTGATCGATTACCGCCACCCAAGGCAATGTTTTTAAAACATCAGCCAGTTGTTCTTTCTTCGCACGATTTAAATCTTCTGCATTATCGAAATACACAGCCCAATTATCCATAGAAATCAATTCCATGCTCATCGATGCCAGTTCAGCAACTTCCGAAGGACAATGTTTAAAATCATTTAATTCTAAATTTGCCGTCAGAAAAGTGTGTATTGCATGCCCGCCTTCATGCACCATAGTAGTTAAATCACGAAGTGAATTCGCCGAATTCATGAAGATGAACGGTGCTCCCGTTTCTGCCAGAGGATAATTATATCCTCCAGGGGCTTTACCTTTTCTACTTTCGACATCAAAAAGGTTATTTACTTTCATTATAGCCAGTTTTTCACCAAGTTTTTCATCGATGGCGTTGAAGCAGGCTATACTTTTATCAATCAGTTCTTCTCCGCTATTAAAGGGTTTCAAAGCAGGTTTTCCGCTAACACTAACCTCTAAATCCCAGGGTTTTAAAATATCTAAGGCCAAAGCCTCACGGCGTTTTTCTGCCTGTTCCCTGAGTATAGGTACAATTTCTTTTTCAATGGCATTTGCAAAATCGTAGCAATCCAGTGGCGTATAATCGAAACGTCCCAAGGCCTGAAACATATAATCGCGGTAGTTTTCAAAGCCCGCATTTAAAGCAACCTGAGTTCTTAACTTAATCAACTCATCAAACAGGATATTCAACTCATCTTTGTCGATAAGTCTTCTCTGCTGAATGGTTTTCCAGGCATTTTCCCTTACCTCGCGATTTAAATCTTTAATAAATATAGAAGCTTGTTCAAGTGTATATTCCTGACCATTGATTTCAACACTCATGGCACCGGTAATGCCCTGGTATTTCTGTTGCTTAACCTGCAATTGCGTAAACAATTCGATGTTTTCTTCCCGGTAGATTTCAAGTGATTTCTTAATCGCCCTGTTGTAAACGAAGAATTTTTCCTTATCTAAATCATCCATAAAAGGATTCTCAACAAATTTTTTGTTTAACTCATTTGATAATGGCGAAACTTTAGGCTCGATTTCTTCAGCGAAGTACTGAAAATTTTTAACCAACTCTTCATCAGCAGTGTTACAGCTCATTTTAATGTACCGCCAAGCGAAATCTTCTTCCAGCGCGGCTTCTAATTCAGACCGGTCTCTCAGCCATGCTTCTAATTCCGATGAACTTTTAATTTCACGGTTTTGTAGTTCTGTAAAAAGAGGCTCAAGGCTTTGCCAGGTAATGGTTAAATCTTGTGGAATATATGTTCTTGGTTTCTTTGTAATTATCATAGTTTAATCAATTATTGAAGTGGAAAATGAATGATTGATCGAATATATTAAGCATAATGCCGACATCCGCTCATTCAAAACTCATTCACTCTATTATTTATTATTATTTGGTCCTTATATAGGCATCTATTAAAAAACAAATGGCAAATACAACTGATGCATATCCATTTAATGTTTGGAAAGCTCTGTTCACTTTGCTGATGTCGTTTGGTTTTACAAGTAAATGTTGGTAAATCAGCATGGAGCAGAAAAAAATAATACCAACATAGTAAACCCAGCTAAATTCGGTGAAAAATACAGGTAAAATTACGCAGGTCGCCGAAAATATATGCAGTAATACAGATACATTCAGTGCATTTTTTATGCCAAGTGCAGAAGGAATAGAGTGCAGGTTTTCTTCGCGGTCGAAATCTTCATCCTGCAAAGCATAGATAATGTCGAAGCCACTTACCCAAAACAGAACCGCAAATGAGTACAATACAGGCACCAAAGCAAAATGACCGGTAACGGCAATGTACGCACCAATAGGAGCTAAAGATAAACCTAGCCCTAAAACCAGGTGACAAAGCGCAGTAAGTCTTTTTGTATAACTATAAAACAATACTACAAATAAAGCTACAGGCGATAAATAGAAGCAAAGTGGATTGATAAAATAAGTTGTAAGGGCAAATAATACACAGTTTGCGATTACAAAGATCAAAGCCTCGCTGGCTGAAACTTTCCCAGCCGGAATGTCACGCATTTTAGTGCGTGGATTTTTAGCGTCTATGTTCCTGTCTAAATAACGGTTGAAAGCCATTGCAGAATTTCTTGCGAAAACCATGCAAAGCAAGACCAATATTAATTTTTCCCATCTGAAAGGGCTGTCTGTTGTGGTAACGCCTAAAAAAAATCCAATCATAGCAAACGGTAAGGCAAAAACCGAATGTGCGAATAATACGAGTGAAAAGTATTTTTTCATTTTTTTTTAGAACTGATTAATTTCCCGTAGGGAATGATTACACAGATTTTCAATATTAAACTGAATATTTTGCACTGCGAACTAAAAATCATTAAAACTTCTTATAATCTTTCGGTACAACAAAATCTTTATTCACCTCATAAATAAAATTAAGCACTTCTTCTTTTCCAGTTTCTTTTTCGGCAGAAGAAATAAAGGTGGCCGGAATCTCTTCGAAAAACTCGCCTAATTTTTTCTTAAAGGCAGCTACATTTTTCTGTGTTGTGGTCATCCCTTGCTTATCAGCTTTAGTAAAAATTAACGAAAAAGGTATCTGTTTTTCGCCCAACCAATAGCAAAATTCTATATCAATTCCCTGAGGCTCTAAACGGCTGTCTATCAGAACAAAAACGCATTGAAGGCTTTCTCTTTTGGTAATATAGGCACGAATAAATTTTTCCCATTTTTCTCTGCTCGTTTTAGAAACCTTGGCATAGCCATAACCTGGTAAATCCACAATGTACCAGGCTTCGTTAATCAAAAAGTGATTAATCAACTGCGTTTTACCGGGGCGTTGCGATGTTTTTGCAAGACCGTGATGGTTAACCAGCATATTTATTAACGAGGACTTGCCTACATTGGAACGGCCAATGAAAGCATATTCAGGCATTGTTGGTGGCGGTAGGGCAGAGATCTGTGTATTGCTGCAAACAAATGTTGCCGTTTTGATAATCATATTGCAAAGGTAGTAATTTTGTAAGGATGGTTAAGCGTTTGAACCGTTTAACTGGTTATAACTGCAGTGCATTTGACAATTAACCGATTAAAACAATTTAAACAGTTAAACAATAAACTTATCTTTGCCATACATCATGAATCAGAACATCACACCATATCAGGCGGAAAATGCAACTAAAAAGGAACAGGTTGCAACCATGTTTAATAACATTTCCGGTACTTACGATTTTTTAAATCATTTTCTTTCGCTAGGGATAGACGTTTTATGGCGTAAGAAAGCGATTAAAGAATTGGTTTCTTCGCAGCCACGCATCATGCTGGATGTGGCGACCGGAACGGGTGATTTTGCATTTGAGGCGATAAAAAAATTACATCCTGAAAAAGTTATAGGTGTCGATATTTCTGAAGGCATGCTTGAGGTTGCCAAAAAAAAGATTAACCAACGCAACTTAAACGAAATTTTTTCTGTTCAACTAGGCGATTCTGAAGGTTTGCATTTTGCTGATAACACATTCGATGCAATTACTGTTGCCTATGGCGTTCGTAATTTCGAGCATTTGGAACAAGGTCTGAGCGATATGTTCAGGGTTTTAAAGCCTGGCGGTAAGTTGGTCGTTCTTGAATTCTCCAAGCCGAAAGTTTTTCCGGTAAAACAGCTGTACAATTTTTATTTTAAACAAATTACCCCATTCTTTGGAAGGTTATTTTCTAAAGACGCCCGGGCTTATAGCTACTTACCCGAATCTGTTGCTGCCTTTCCTGATGGAGAAGACTTTACTGCGTTAATGGGAAAAGTAGGTTTCAAAAGTACCAAACAAAGAATTTTAACGTTTGGAATAAGTTCGATTTACACGGGTTCTAAATGACAAAGAGATTAAGCCTAATTATCTTCCTCCTCATAACTGTCACGACATCATTTGCCCAGAACTGGGGCGGTGGTGTAGATGATGAAGACATACATTTTGGCTTTAGCTTTCAATACATTTCTGCAGAATATAAAATTTTAAAGTCAGCTAACTGGCGGAATGCTTTTTATGAAACAGCAGATGGGAATAACGTTACCTATGACCCTGCTGGCAGGCAGATTACACAGCCAATGCGCGCAATTTCAAGTCCGCCATCGGTCGGTTTTGGTTTAGGTTTCGTTGTAAATAAACGTATTTCAGAAAATTTCGATTTACGGACCACGCCATCTTTGATCTTTAGTGACCGGGTTATTCGTTATGAATATGAGCCTACTCCTGAAGTTCTGGCACCAGTCAATACTTCAATAACACCGCCTGCTTTTCAAACTACAATTGACAAAAAAGTTCAGGCAACCATGTTCGAAATCCCGGTTGGTATAAAAATAAAATCAAACAGGTTGAATAATTTCAGAGTTTATTGGCTAGGTGGGGCGAAGTACTCAATGGATATCGCGTCAAAAAAGAAAACATTCGATGAGGGCGAAACCCAAATCAATAAGCTGTTAAAAAATAAAAGGAACTACCTCTCTTACGAAACAGGTATTGGCTTCGATTTGTACTTTGAGCATTTCAAAATGTCCCCTGAATTAAAATTATCGTATTCAATGCGCGATATTTTGCAGCATGATAATACAGCTTTTGCAAATCCATTGGATAAAACGAAGCTGCGCCATTTTACATTCAGCTTGTTTTTCGAGTAGCAGCACAATTTAAAAAAACTTACCTTTGCTATCGTTTGGAAGATAAAAATTATCTGTTCCAGATTAATACTTATCATTATGTCTAAAATTGCTTTAATTACCGGTGCAACTTCAGGAATTGGCGAAGCTTGTGCGCATATATTTGCTCAAAATGGTTACAATCTTATTTTGCTAGCCCGCCGGGAAGATCGTTTAGGTAAAATAGCACATCATCTTGAAGATAAATATGCAATTACAATTAAACAGGTAACGACCGATGTACGGGATAAGGGAACTTTAACTTCGGCTCTTGAGGAAATTCCTGCTGAATGGAAAAAGGTAGATGTACTAATAAATAATGCAGGGCTAAGCCAGGGTTTAGATCCAATCGATAAAGGCAATACTGATGATTGGGACACCATGATTGATACGAATGTTAAAGGTTTACTATACGTTACCAAAATTGTTTCCAACTGGATGATCCCAAATAAATCAGGACATATTATCAACATTGGTTCTATTGCTGGTCAGGAAGTTTATCCGAACGGAAATGTGTATTGTGCAACTAAACATGCTGTTGATGCGTTAAGCAGATCAATGCGTATCGATCTTTTGCAACATGACATTAAGGTTACTGCCATAAACCCGGGTATGGTTGAAACTGAGTTTTCGGTGGTGCGTTTTAAAGGTGATGCCGAACGCGCAAAAAATGTTTACACAGGTCTGGAACCGTTAATTGCTGATGATATTGCGGATGCAATCTGGTATGCGGTGAGCAGACCAAAGCACGTAAATATTAACGATATGCTGATAATGCCAACTGCACAGGCAACAGCAACACTGATAAATAGAATCTCCTAGCCCCCTGAATGGGGAATTAATACTAGGAGGAAAAAGCAATATAATTTTTTTTATTTTAAACTAATGAAAGGAAAGCCCCTTTAGGGGTTTGGGGTTAAAAATGATATCAAACACAATAGATCAGGAAATAAAAAAAGCCATGTTGGCTAAAAACGATGCACAATTGAGGGGCTTAAGAGCGATAAAAGCTGCAATCCTTTTGGCTAAAACTGAAAAAGGTGCATCAGAAGAAATTACAGAAGAAACCGAATTGAAAATTCTTCAGAAACTAATAAAACAACGTCGCGAGTCTGCAGATATTTACAAGCAGCAAAATCGTGAGGATTTATATAAAGTAGAGGAAGAAGAAATTGAAGTTATTAATCAATTTTTACCTAAGCAACTGGATAGGAGTGAGGTTGAGGCAATAATTGCTGATGTTATCAAACAATCAGGCGCTAACTCAGTTAAGGATATGGGCAAGGTTATGGGGATGGCAAATAAAGAACTTGCTGGTAAAGCTGATGGTAAGCTGATAGCCGAAATTGTAAAGGAAAAACTAGCTTAGAACAAAAAAAGCTAAAAGACTAAAGCTTAGAGCGAAAATATTGAATTATAGTAGGTCTTGATACTTGAAACTTATATCTTGATACTCGATACTCACATCTTGATACTCAATTAATTGTTTTTACACCCTTTTCTGTTTTATTTTGCAAAAACGGCATTTAAATGCCAAAAATTAATTTTACTCTACTAACTTAGTAGCAATATACCACCTAATACTATATATGAAATACCAGGTAATAGAAGAAGACGGATTTAAATATATCGAAACCGGAAAGGGAGAAACACTGGTGCTATTACACGGCCTAATGGGCGAATTAAGTAATTGGGAACGGGTTATTGAACAATTCAAAGACCGTTATCGTGTTGTTGTTCCTATTTTACCCATATACGATCTACCTATTTTAACTTTAGGTGTAAAAGCTTTATCGAGGTATGTTCATCGCTTTTTAAAGTATAAAAATTATGGGCAAGTAGTGCTTATAGGTAATTCTTTAGGCGGCCATGTTGGTTTAGTTTTTACGGTTGCTCATCAGGAGTTTGTGAAGGCTTTAGTGCTTACCGGAAGTTCTGGCTTATATGAAAATGCTTTTGGAGGCTCATTTCCACGCAGAGAAAGTTACGATTATATTAAAGAGAAGGTGGAGTTTACTTTCTATGATCCAGCAACGGCTACTCCTGAGCTGGTGGAAGAGGTATTTAGAACGGTAAACGACAGATCGAGGGTGATTCGCATTTTAACCATGGCGAAATCGGCAATTCGACATAACATGGCTAAAGAAGTATCGAAAATTACCATTCCGGTTTCATTAATTTGGGGTAAAAATGATAAAGTTACACCGCCAGAGGTCGCTGAGGAGTTTTACCAATTGCTACCAAATTCAGAATTGAACTGGGTTGATAAATGCGGTCATGCACCGATGATGGAGCACCCGGAAATATTTAACGGTTATCTTGAAAAATTTTTAGATAGGATATTATTAAAATAATGTTTGCTGAAGAAATTATATCGAATGTTATAACGCCCATAAAAACGGACGACACCGTGCAGAAAGCCCTAGACCGAATGAACGAGTTTAAGCTTAAGCACATGCCAGTGGTTAATGACGACCAATTTCTAGGTTTACTTTCGGAAGATGATTTACTCGAAATTCGTAATCACGATATTTTAATAAGAGATGTAAATTTCAGCTTGTTAAATGCTTTTGTTTATGATAACGCACATACTTACGATGTTATCAGGCTGCTTAGCACCCTAAAATTAACAGCAGTTCCTGTTTTGGATCAAAAGAAAAATTATGCAGGATTGATTTCCATTAACAATATACTGGACTCTGTTGCGACATTATATGCGGTAAACGAACCAGGTGGCATTATTGTATTAGAAATTAGCAACCGGGATAACTCTCTGGCACACATTGCCCAGATTGTGGAAGCAGATAATGCGCAGATTCTTTCATCTTACGTAAACTCTTTCGAAGATTCTACCCGCCTGGAGGTTACGCTAAAAGTTAATAAGACCGAAATTACATCTTTAGTTGCCTCTTTTGAACGCTATAACTATGAAGTTAAAGAAGTTTACAACAATACTCAAATTGATGATGGTTCTCAGGAACGTTTCGATTCTTTTATGAACTATCTAAACATTTAATTTTTATTATGAGGATTGCAATTTATGGAAGAGATTTTAATGATACGGTATTGCCTTATGTTCAGGAGGTTTTTGATCATTTAAAAAATCATGGTATACAGCCGGTTCTTCATCATAAATTCAAAAATTCACTACATGGGAAAATTAAATTACCGGCACACACCGTAATTTTTCATAATCACGAAGAGTTAAAAGCAGTTGCCGATGTGATATTAAGCTTAGGTGGCGATGGCACCTTGCTGGATACGCTTTCATTAATCAGGGATTCTGGTATTCCCGTAATTGGCATTAATTTCGGGCGTCTTGGCTTTTTAGCCAGTATTAATAAAGGGGAAATTGAATCCGCTTTGAAAGCACTCATTCATGGGGATTATACTTTGGATGTACGATCCCTATTAACGCTGGAATCAGATAATGGTTTGTTTGGTGAAGAAAATTTTGCTTTAAATGATATAACGATACATCGCCGTGATAACTCTGCCATGATGATTATTCATGCTTCTATGAATGGCGAATTCATTAATTCTTATTGGGCAGATGGATTAATCATTGCAACACCAACTGGTTCAACAGCCTATTCGTTAAGTTGTGGCGGCCCGATTATCTATCCTGACTCTCAAAGTTTTGTGATTACACCAATTGCTCCGCATAACCTGAACGTTCGCCCGGTGATTATACCAGATGGCAATCATCTTTCTTTCGAAGTAGAAGCAAGAGAATCGAAATTTTTAGTGTCTTGCGATAGTAGGACAGTTACCGTAGAGCGTTCAGTAAAAATTGCCATAAAAAAAGCCGATTTTTGTGTAAATCTTATCCGCCTTAACAATGAAACCTATTTAAACACGTTAAGGAATAAATTATTATGGGGCATCGATACCCGTAACTATTAAATAATGGCTTCAAACAAAACTGTTTTATTTTTTTTTCTGCTTTTAACTTTTTCACAGCTAGGCAAGGCGCAATCTTTCGCTACCTGGGAGATTGGTATTTCGGGTGGAGGAGCCGGATATATTGGTGATTTGAACCAGAATAACTTATTGAAAATAAGCGGCTTTAATGCCGGCATTTTTGCTAAACGCAATTTCAATGCGCACCTGGGCTTAAGGATAAATTATAATTATGGCCAGATTCAGGCCTACGACTCAGATTCTGATAACGAACAATTCAGGGAGCGTAATCTAAGTTTTAAGACAAAACTTAATGAAGGTACTGCAATTTTCGATTTTAACTTTTTTGATTATAAAATAAATGGCGGGAACAAATGGTTTACGCCTTATTTATTTGCAGGCGTGGGTTTTGTTAATTTTAAACCAGAAATAAAATACCAGGGTGTAACATACCGGTTAGACAGGCAGTTAACTGAAGGGCAAGACAACAGGTATGCAAATACAGTTATGACGATTCCCTACGGTGGCGGTATACGTTATAATTATAAAGACACCTGGAGCATTTTTTCTGAAATAGGTTACCGTACTGCGTTCACCGATTATATTGATGATGTTAGTGGGAGATATCCTGATATGCCATCACAGCTCGCCACTGTAGTTGGAAGTCCGCAAATTAATCTTTCTAATCCCTCTGCTAACCCTTTAGTTGGTATTCCAGGAACACAAAGAGGCGATTTTAGAAAAAGAGATACTTATCTATTTGTTAGTATTGGCATATCTTTTACCTTTGTATCCTCAAAATGCTACTCTTTTTAAGCTGATTTTGAAATAATTAATGGGATTTAAGGAACAAATAGACGATAGCCGGCTGCCAAAGCACATTGCTGTAATTATGGATGGAAATGGCCGCTGGGCAAAAGGCCAGGGTAAAATGCGTGTTTTCGGACATGAACAAGGCGTACTTTCAGTAAAAGATATTGTAGAAGGCTGTGTAGAGGTTGGTATTAAATACCTTACGCTTTATGCTTTTTCTACAGAAAACTGGAGTCGACCGAAGGAAGAAGTTGACGCATTAATGCAAATCCTCATCTCGACAATAAACAGGGAAACAGAAACGCTTAACAAGAATAATGTTAAGCTCAATGCCATTGGCAACATTGCGTCATTACCACAAGAATGTATTGATGACTTGAAGGAGGCAATGGAGAAAACAGCACATAATGAAAAATGTACTTTAACGCTGGCATTGAGTTATAGCGCAAAATGGGAAATTGTTGATGCTGCGAAGAAAATTGCCCGTGCAGTAAAAAACCAGGAAATTGATGTAAATGATATTGATGAAGATTTATTTTCATCAAAATTAACAACCGTAAATATTCCGGATCCGGAATTGATGATTCGGACCAGTGGCGAACACAGAATAAGTAACTATCTCCTGTGGCAAATGGCCTACACAGAGTTTTATTTTACTGATGTTTTGTGGCCGGATTTCAGAAGAGAAAATCTATTTGAAGCCATTGTTGATTATCAAAAACGCGAACGCCGTTTTGGTAAAATCAGCGAACAATTAAACTAATTTTTCTTTTAACACTTTTTAACAAGGGTTTAAATTAACTTAGCAGCACTTTTATACGATAAATGTAACCATTTAAAAGGTGAAAAAAATAAAGCATTTTGCTTTGTAAAACATTGTTACCTTCGTGGCCATTACTGAACAAATTATTTTAATGAAAAGAATATTTCAAGTTTTAATCCTATTAGTTTTAGCCACCCCGGCCTTTGCTCAAATTCGTCCGATAGGACAAGCCCCGGCAACCCCATCGTTGAAGGTTGGTGGCTTAGATCTCGATTATTTTAGTCCAAAAGAGTTTATTATCGGCGGTACAAAAATTTCAGGAACAGAATACCTTGATAAAGAAGTTTTAATTACGTTATCAAAATTAATTAAAGGAGATAAAGTTGTTTTACCAGGAGAGGCTACGTCTGATGCAATCAAAGCACTTTGGGCACAGGGGTTTTTTGATGATATTAAATTGAATATTGAAAAATTTGTTCAGGATACTGTTTATTTTGAATTTGAGGTAGTCGAACGCCCTCGTTTGAGCTCAATTGACTTAAAAGGTGTCCGTAAATCGGAAAAGACAGCAATCCAGGAAAAGTTAAATGATAAAACCGGTAAAATTGTTAACGATAATCTATATAACACCACATCAGCAATCGTAAAAAAATACCTTTTAGATAAAGGCTACTTTTTTACAAAGATTAATTATACCACCCGCAAAGACCCAAACTCAGAAAATAGTGTTATTCTGGAGGCCAACATTGATAAAGGAAACCGGGTGAAAGTTCAGCATATAGACTTTACAGGTAATAAGGATTTTAAAGCGGCAAAGCTTAGGAAATTTCTTAAAAACCCTAAACAATTTGCGTGGTGGCGTTTTTGGGGTTCTGGTAAGTTCAGTAAAGAAAAATACGAAGAGAACAAGCTTAAAATGATTTCTAAACTGCATGAAAAAGGCTACCGCGATGCAGAACTTCTAAAAGATAGTATTTATCCTTTCAATAAAAAAAAGGTAAACATCAGGATGGATATTTATGAAGGAAAAAAATATTATTTCGGTAAAATAACATGGGCGGGAAATGCAATCTACACTACTGACATTTTAAATAAAGTTTTAACCATCGAAAAAGGGGATATTTTCAGCGAGGATAAATTAGATAAAAAAATTAACGGTGGTGGTGAAAATGGTGGCGATATTAACAGTTTATATACAGATAACGGTTATTTAACTTTTAATATCGACCCGGTACAAACCAAAATTTATAATGATACAGTTGATGTAGAAATGCGCATCTATGAAGGTCCGCAATACACCAATAACCGCATTACGCTAAAAGGAAACACGATTACAAACGATAAGGTTGTGTTGCGAGAGATTCGTACCAAACCTGGACAAAAGTTTAACAAAAGTGATTTAATTCGTACTGTACGTGAAATCGGTGCTTTGGGTAACTTTGACGAGCAGAAAACGGTACCAACACCGCGTCCTAACCCGGCGGATGGAACTGTAGACATTGAATATGCCGTAGAAGAAAAACCATCAGACCAGATTGAATTATCCGGTGGTTTCGGTGGTGGTCGTATCATTGGTACACTAGGTTTAACATTTAACAACTTCTCATTAAAAAACTTATTCAACCTTAAAGCATACAAACCGCTGCCAAAAGGGGATGGACAAAAATTAAGTTTACGCGGACAAACCAATGGTAAATATTACCAATCATATAGTTTCTCTTTCTCTCAACCGTGGTTTGGTGGAGAAAAACCGGTAAGTTTTGGGGTGAGTGCATTTACTTCACTACAATCAAGTGGAATTGGAGATTCGAGTAATCCAAACTATTACAAAATCCGTTTAAACGGTGTTACGGTAAGTTTGGGTAGAAGATTAAACTGGCCGGATAACTATTTCCAGCTAAGTCACTCTTTAAGCTTCCAGCAGTACATTCTTCAGAACTACCCTGGATTTAAATTCTCTACCGGTACTTCTTATAACTTTAACTTATCACAAGAGATTAGCCGTGATTCACGGGATTCTCCTATTTTTCCTACTTCAGGTTCATTTATCAGATTTACAATACAAGCAACTCCACCATATTCATTATTAAACAAAGTGAATTATGCTACAGCTTCAGATAAAACGAAATACAGATTTACTGAATACCACAAGTGGAAATTTGATTCGCAATGGTATCAGCGTGTCGCAGGTCAGTTTGTAATTAAGGCGCAGGCACAATTTGGTTTCTTAGGTTCATATAACAGTGGTGTTGGTCAGTCTCCATTCGAAAGATTTAAATTGGGTGGTGATGGTATGCAGGGATTTGATTTCTTGCAGGGATCTGAAATTATAGCCATGCGTGGTTATGCAAATAATGCTGTTATTCCATATGGGGTTAATGGAACTAATGCATCTCAGGCACAAACATCTGGTAGCCCGATTTATACTAAATATGTTATAGAGGCGCGTTACCCGGTTATAAAAAGCCAGCAGGCTACCGCATTCGTATTGGCATTTGCTGAAGGTGGAAACACATGGGACAGATTTGGTGATTTTAATCCATTTAATGTCAGAAGAACGGTGGGGGTAGGTGCACGTATCTTTCTGCCAATATTTGGTTTGTTAGGTATTGACTATGGACATGCATTTGATACAATTCCTGGAGCGGCAAATGGTGGAAAGCAAAACTTCACATTTAGTATTGCACAACAATTAGGAGGATTTTAATTGTTTATAACTAAAAAAATAATTAATTATGCAATAAAACAGTATAAGTTGAGTTTATAAAAGGCTTAACTTATTAACTCGTAATTAAAACACACACACAAATGAAAACTTATCTTTTTATCGCATTTTTACTTTGCACAACTTTTGGCGCTTTCGCCCAGAAGTTTGCTTATGTAGATACAGAGTATATCTTAAAGCATATGCCTGAATATAAATCGGCATTGAGTCAATTGGATGTTGCTTCAAAACAATGGCAGGCACAGGCTGATCAGAATTTTAGTGAGATCGACAGGATGTACAAAGCTTACCAGGCAGATCAGGTTTTATTAACCGATGATATGCGCAAACGCCGTGAAAACGAAATTATCGAAAAAGAAAAAGCAGCTAAAGAATTTCAACGTCAGAAATTCGGTCCTGATGGCGATCTTTTTCAAAGCAGGGCAAAATTGATTAAACCTATTCAGGATAAAGTAGCTGGTGTAATAAAACAAATTGCAAAAGCCAAATACCTGGATTTTATCTTCGACAAGAGCAGCGAAGCTACAATGATGATTTACGCGAGCAGTAGCTACGATGTTAGTAATGACGTTATTGTAAAATTAGGTTACAAACCAGGGACAGTAAATAATTAGTATATTCGCCCCTCGAATTAAGGAAAACAAGTAAAAAAAATAAAAAGTAAAATAAAACATGAGAAAGTTAATTAACGTA
>Ga0247804_10000684_pt1 | contig 15461 bp, 19 predicted proteins | sample UWRJL029104C1_FD_181142 | JGI IMG/M metagenome (GOLD analysis project Ga0247804, IMG submission 181142) | Plant litter microbial communities from Arlington Agricultural Research Station in Wisconsin, United States - UWRJ-L029-104C-1 | ecosystem: Environmental > Terrestrial > Plant litter >...
ACTGATCCTAATAGCCATTTGAATAAAATAGTCTATAAAGAGAATGGCGAGAGCTATACTGCTTTAGATTGGTATAACCTGCAGACTAACCAGAGGAAGCTAGGGTTTAAGTATCAGAAAGGGTGGTTTGCTAAAACCATGATGACTGAAGCTGAAGTAAATAGAAAGAATGGTGGTAGATTAAAACTAGCTACTCTTAAAGAGAAAATGAAGATCATGCTTACTGACTTTATAGAGACTAACTATGAAGGGATTAATCAGTATGGTATACCTTTAAAATATATAGGATCTTCTGAAATACAGAAGTCAGGTAATTATTCCTCTAATTTAGAGCAGTCTTTCTTGACCTTCATGAAGCAGATTACCCTTAAAGAACAGCTTGATGATGTTTATTCATTAGCTCAAGGGATTAAAGCTATTCATATTGTTTCTGAAAATAAGAATCAAAATGTCTTATTTAAGAATACTCTAGAGTTTATTGATGATAGGGTCCTAGCAGATCTTGTAGGTAGGGCACATAAAGATGCACTGTTTAGAATACCATTTGTAATGAATAAGAATGGTGATAAGCTAGATGTATATAAGCTAATGGCTTTCATGAAGAAGATGGTAACCCTTAAAATAATGGGATTCCAGCTATTTAGAGGTGCTAAAAACGGTGTTTTTGCTACAATGGTTAACTACAGGAATGGCAGGGTTAACTGGATTAGTGAGAAGTTTGCAGGTATTGAAGGAGATGAGATGTCCTACACTCCAGGAGACTTAGCTAAAGCCAATGCTCTAGTTTCTGCCTATATGGGTAGAACTGTTCAAGGTACTCATAGGAATGACAAGATTTGGCATCTTGCTAAACAGTCTAGATACCTTACCCATGACATTATCCATAAGTCTGATTCTACCTATTTGAGTAAGAATAATGGTAGTGCTATGGATAAAGCACTTTCATTCTATTCTATACCTGAGGAATGGAATTCCCTTTCTGTGATGGTTGCCCAACTTCTCCACATGAAGACTAAGGATGGGAAATCTGTATTTGACCAATATGAGGCAGTAGATGGACAACTTATTTGGAACGGTGGAGTAAGAGGTTATACTGAAAATGCTATTGGGGATAAAATACCCCTTAGAGGATTAAATTCTCTAGAGTTTGGTAAAATGAGAAGAGTCTATGAGAAATTACATGGACAATATAGGCAGGATGAGAAATCTACTGCTGAACTATACTTCTTAGGGAACCTAATGATGATGTTTGCTAGACATGTTCCTACCTACTTTAGAAATAATTTTGGGGAGCCTGTTATAGATACTTACCAAGGAACTTATAGAAAGAAAGGTACAGTAAAGACTGTAAATGAGCTGGGTGAAGAACAGGAAGATGATGTATATGAATGGATAGAAGAGGTGAATAGAGGTAGATATAGGCTATTATGGGAGTGGGCTAGAGGAGTTAGAAGTGCTATTGAGTGGTCAGAATTAGAGAAAAGAGGAGCTGTAGAAGCTGGTTATACAGCATTCTCATCTTTAGTATTTGCTACACTATCTGCTTTATTTATAGGGTTAGTATTTGATGACGATGATGAGGATTCTCCACAAGCTAAGTTATTGAGCAGTTTAGTAAGAGATTTTGCATCACCTATTAATCCTGCAGCTTCTTTAGGTATCACTGCTGGAGGTAAAGGTGCTGGTAACTTGGTTACAGGAGAAATAGGTAAGCTATTTGGGAATGTCACAGACTTAGCTTGGGCTTATCCTGGGTATAAGTTAGGTATTCTAACAGAGAAGCAAGCTTTAACTAATGATGGCTTATATAAGGGTCAGAAGTCTTTGATGAACAATCTCCCTCTAGTAGGTACTACAGTGCAATTGAATCAATTTATGCAGAATGATGGAGATAGAAATATATTCTTTGATGAATAGTTTAAGATAATAAATAATAGAAAAGGCTGCTTTCTACTCCGGTCCTTTCTATCATATATAAGTATATTTGTTTTATGGCAACACCCACCTTTACTTTATCATTACTGCCAGTAAATTTAATGGCATTGAAGAACACAGATACTGTGCCTCTCTTTTTTGCAATCTATAGTTTAAATGATACTGGAGACAATTGGGAGCCTGTTACTGTAGATTTTGTATCTCCACTAAATGTTGATGGTAGCATACCTGTAGCAGGTACTTTTAATATGATTTTAGCAGATAACCTCTATAAAATCTTTATTAGTGATGCAGCTATTGTTATTGTAGATCCTGTAGCTACCTCTGGATATTATGTCTTAGCTGACATGAATATCAAAGCTTGTAAAAAGGAGATGATACTAAAAAATCTCTGTCCTCCAGTAAATGGCTGTGATCCTATAGCTGATAGAAGATGGTTAGAAAGAAGATTAAGATTTCATGACCTAGAACAAGGTCTTTACTTTATTTACAGTAAGTGGATTCAATACCAAGCTGTAACAATGCTTACAGTTCCTACTAACCAAGAACTTCTCTCCATGAGGGAGTATCTGGATCAGCTTTTAGACATGTGTGGATGTAGGTCCAGAGAATGTAAGCAATGTGCTGGAGGATATGTGAGTGTAAGTAACTGGACTAATAATAGTTATTATACATCTGAAGACTGTGGTTGCTCATGATTCCAGTATATCCCCTAATTATAGATAGTACAAGCTATGTAGCTACTTCTTCTGAAGTAGTTAGAAATGCTATGTGGGAATATATCTATTCTTCAGGGCTACCTGATCAATTAATGAAAAGAGCTTACTATAGAGATCAAGTAGGAAAAGACTCTATATGTTATTGGTCTGAGATGTTCTTTTATTATGATCTCATAGAGTATATGGTCTTGATGTTTGAAGATATTAAGGAGCATGGTTATGATTGTGACACAGAAGAGTTTGATGCTTTAGTAGCTACATATAAATTAGATTGTGTTAAGAAAACTTTATTATGTAGATATGGTGCTTCGGGTATCTTAGATCATCTTAAAGCCACATTTATTAAAGTGCTTCAACAAAAGTTAAACTTATGTTGTCCAGCTCAAGCTGGTATTAGCTATATGCAAATATCAGGAAATGATTGTAATGTATTCCACGTTTATCCACAGGCATAATGTCAGTAATAGGTACTAAACAAAATAAAGCTTGGTTTATAGCAGGTAGTGGAAGACCTCTAAATGCTAGAGGCATGACTGTTGATTTTCAAAATCAAGGAGAGCCAGATACTGAAGTATTTAGAAATCAAATAGAATCTTCTTTACAAAAGAGAGCAGCTGCTGATTTTCAAGATCAAGCTACCTTTACTGATGTTAACAATAGGGTTAATATTGATAAGTTTACTACTCCTGATAACCTGCCTGTAGTAGATAATGGAACTACTGGTATTTCTATTAATGTTGTAGCTGCTGCAAATGAAACAACTCCTTATACCACTTATGCTGTAAGTATTGATAAATCTACCTATGCTGATGTGTTAGCAGGAGAAAGTGATACAGTCCTGACTCCAGATAATTACCCTATAGTTTCTGCATCTTCTGATCCAGGCAATGTTGCTACTGTTACTCCGGTTCAAAATGGAAATGCTGTTGAATATATCATAGAAGTTACTTCATTACCTTTAGCTAGTCTTATTATAGACATTACTTATAACAATTTAGTCACAGCTATAGGAACTTCTACATTAAAGCCTGGTTTTTGGTATAAGTTTCCTTATCAATGTATTCACCAGATTCCTTATACTAACGTTTTAAATACTTCTAGCTCTTTAACTATTCCTACTGAAAATCTACTAGTGCAAGCTATTAGTAGTAACTCATTAGACAGAACTAATGTAAGAAGCTTAGAACATCCTCAAGATATAATTCATTGGAGATGGGAAGATAATAAAGTAGTTACTCCTACTAATGAAGATCCTTTATTTACATCTTTATATATAGATACTGTAAATAATGGTATGAATCCAGCTTCCTTTGCTAAAGGATCTATTACTTTTGTAGGGCCTACAGTAAATAGAGCTGGAAGAATTTATTATAGAGAAGATACTATTCAGAGAATTTCTACTCCTTATGATTTCAGAGGGGTGGTTCTTAGAAGGTGGGGTCTTAAAAAAGATGGTAGTGGCAATTATGTATTTAAGAATGCCTTAACCTATACTCCTGCCACATTATATAAGTTTCATGATGTAATATTAGATGCAGGTATAAACTGGCTTGTGGTATACCCATTTACTGCAACAGCTTCTATAGGTAACCATACTTACAACATGGTTAATCTTAACAATATGGTAGCTGCTGCAGCAGGTAATACCCCTCAGTTTATAGCTACAAATTCTACAACATATGTCCTATTTGATACAGATAATCAATACTTTACTTCTACTAAAGTTGAAATAGATGTAGACGCTGCTTTTGAAGACCATTTTACATTTTATAATGCTGCTGGGACCTTACAGGCATTTAATGTGCAGGTGAAAGACTATATACCAGCATGGATTGAAGCTGTTACATGGGAATTCTACCCTAACATTGTATTTGGTACTCACTTAGGTGGTGGTATAACACCTATCACCAATGTCACTATTGATAACTTTAGCTATGATATAACACTATACAACGTTACTTCTATAGCTATCTCTTCTTATTGTAGAGATATATTTATTAATGGAAGAGCTAATGGTAACATAGGTGATATTTTAATTGAAAGAAATAATCAATTCCTACACATAGATCAACAGTCTGTAGGAGGAGAATCCATTACAGTAAAAAGGCTTATCAATAAGGTTGGTCTTGGTAATAGAGGACTACTTCTATTAGGCGGTTCTTATGACATTGGTAACAATAATAACAGATTTGTATCTTATGGCACAAGCAATATTGTATTAGGAGACACTACTTATGTAGCTACTATTGTTGGAGGTAGTCACAAAATAGAAGACTTTAATTCATTTATATGTCTACACTCTTGTGTAAACAATTCAATGGGTAACAGAAATAGAAATGTCTTTAACATTTTAGGAACCAATACTAAATTTGGAGATTACAATGTTGATGTCAGCAGTCTAAAACCTAATGTTGTAGAAGGTGTTGGAGTTCCTCATAGTAATAATACTGTAGGAGATTATAATAGTTTGATTACTGTTTCTGGAACTGGTAATTATTACAATAGAGTATTTTCTGTAATTATCCCAGATGGAGTTACTGTAACCTCTTGTTCCTTTGAGAATCTAGCTGGAGTATTTATATCTAATTCAGGTGCTGGCTATTCTTTTACTAGAAGTTCTATCAAAGATATAAATAATACTATAGGGATTGTAGATTGTAATATTACAGATTCTATAATATATAAGACTCCTTCATTATCATTAAATACTGTAAATCTCGTAAATACAGATATTTCTACTTGTAATAATTTAAGCATATTAAGAGCTGCTATAAGTAGTACAACATTTAAAAATGTAAACACAGCCAGTATTACATTAGCTGCTGGATCTACAATAGTATACTCCAAGTTTGAGAAAGTATCTAGCATGAACATCACTTATCTTGTACAAGCTATTATAGGGTATTTACAAATTATAAACAACAGCACTATAAACCTAACATCTACTCTTAGTACAGGCGTAGCTAATGTTATAATAAACCATGTAACTATTGATAATACTAGTAATATTAATATACTAGAATTAAACAATACTCTCTCTAAAGTGTTTATTTCAAATAGCGCAGGATTATCTATTTATTATGGTAATCTTACCAATTGTAATTTTATTACTACAGTAAATTTAGATTTAGGTTCTAATATTCCTTTATCTTTAACACCAGCTAATGCCAAAGTAACTATTTCAGATACTACTTTTGAAGAAGTAAATGGGATTCAAGTTTTACATACTACTAACACTGGAGGATCTATAACTAATTCTGTATTTAATATAGTGTCTAGTAAATTTAGTAATTTTAGTAATTGCTTAATTTATGTATTATCTCAGGCTAGTAAAACTAATCAAATTAATGCTTGTACATTTTCTAATGTTTCAGGAGTAAATTTTGGATCTGTGCCTTTAGATGTTTTAGCGGTCGATGCTATGACTTACTATAGTTCAGTATTTGAAAATATTAATATTACTGGGGGAGCTTTAGAAATGAGTACTCCTAAAATATCTGTATCTTCTATAAAGAATGTTCCTTCTGGAGTAAATGCTGGAATTTGTTATAGAATTTCTTTAGTAGAATGTATTTTTGAAGGATTTATAAGAATACAAGAAGTAACTGTTACTCCAGACTATTCTTTTAGGAATGTTTTAACTAAATTTAGAGGTGGGGGATGGTATAAAAAATCTACTAATGCTTCTGTAAATACTACTGGGTATTCTATAGATAATAGATTACTTTTAGCAAAAGGATTACCTCTAGATACTATGCCTAGTAATGCTTCTGATATAGATTATAAAGCAACAGATGGTACAGTAATTTGTGGTATTCAAAATGTAGTTACTGCAAGTAATATAGTTCTTACACCAGTGAATATAACACTTATCTAGTATGAGAATAGCTGATCATGTGTATGTAATTAATCTAGACAGAAGAACTGATAGATTAGAAAAAATTCAAGAAAGGTTTGACCTACTAGGACTAAACTTTGAAAGAGTTTCTGCAATTGATGGCAAGACATTAGATGTCGAACTACCTGAACAAACTCCTGAGAAAAGATGGAATCCTGCAGCTTATGCTCTTTGCCTAACTACTATAGGTATTCTAAAAGATGCTCAAGAGAAAGGGTATGAAAATATCTTAATCTTTGAAGATGATGTAGACTTTGTACCATTATTTGATACATATATTTCTACATATACTAGAGAATTAGAGGACAGGTTGTATGACTTTGCTTTCTTAGGTTATACTCTTCCTGGCATGTGTACAACTAGCCCAATGACACCTAGATGGGATAAGGTCCATTCTATGGTTAGCTGTCATGCCTACATTATAAATAAGCATATTTTTCCTATGTATAGGAAAATGCTAGAAAGGTTGGACAATCCTATTGATTACTATGTGAACATGATAGTAGGAGGGAGGCTAAATTCATTATGTGCTATTCCTTTAGCTGGAGAAAAGCTAGTATTTCAGGAGAATGGTTTTAGTGACATTGAGAATGCTGAATATAATGTAGAGTTTACAAGATGAGTTTAAAAGGTAAAAAAATAATCTATATAGCAGAACTAGATGGTATTACTGTAGATGAAGAAACTATGGTTGAGATACATGAAGGTAATAAACTATACACATTGGATGATTATGGAAATAAGGATATATTTAACCTTGAAACAGGTTATTGTTATTCTAATAATCCAACATTTGGCGCAAAAAAATATTTAAAGATATAAAAAAATGAATTTAAAAGATTTAGACAATGTAGATGCTGTAAAAGCATTGGTAGCAGCAGGACATCTTCAACTAGGAGAACAACTTAGCTATAATGATCTACTGACCAATATTGCTCTTTATTTATCAAGAGCTGGTTATTATGGTACTTACGATCCTATAACAAATGAGACAACTCCTTTAGATCTTTCTAAAACAAGTTTTGTATCTTCTGGAGTAGTTAATCTGTTAATTGTAGGTACTGTACAATTACCTATAGCACCTTCTATTACAGGAGGGGGTAGTATTGTTTATTATGGTAAAGGGCAACTATTAGTAGATGCTACTGTTGTTTACGATGGATCTTCAGGAGGTAGTCCTTTAGTTACTCGTGTTCAATCTGTAACTAGCGCAGCAACTGTAACACCAAATGCAGATAGTAATGATTTAGTAATAATAACAGCTCAAGCTGTAGATTTATTACTTGCAAATCCCACAGGAACTCCAACACAAGGACAAGGGTTAATTATAAGAATAAAAGATAATAATACAGCACATCTTATTTCATTTGATACTTTGTACAGAGCTATAGGAGTTGTATTACCAACAACAACTGTAATAGGAAAAACATTATATATAGCACTGATATACAATGCTACAGATACAAAATGGGATGTAATTGGTATTAAACAACAGGCTTAATGAATGGTAGAAATTTAGTTACTTGGTTTGCTGATCAGCTTATTATATCTGTTCAAGGAGGAGGAATAGCTAACCCTGCTAGTGTGCTTATTGTAAGTACAAATAGTAATCTTGGAAATGCTGTATATCAATGGTATAGGGATGGAGTAGCAATATCAGGAGAAGTATATGATAATTATACTATCCAAAGTGGAGATGTAAATTCAATATTTTATGTTGTTGATACTAAAAGTAGAGTAGCTAGTAATACTATTACAGCTACAGCTTTTTCATCATTATGGGATGGTTTGTTGGTTCAACATGATTTTTCTCTTACTAAGAAAAATGTTAGAATCTGGCCTGATGTTGATAATAATTATTTAAATGGATTTTTTTCATTCCAAACTACAGAAATAGCTGGAACAACAGGTAAAGCTGTAAAATTAGATGGAACATCTGCAACACAAATAAGAAATGATTCGCCTGCTACAAATTATTTTTCTTTTGCTGATGCAACCAGTGATCTACCTTTAACTATTTCTATGAGGGTTAAATTTGATGGTACATTAGCAACAAAAAGGATTTTTTGTCATAGTAGTGTTAACGGAACATCAACTACTATTGCTTATCGTGCATTTATACATTCAAGTGGTTATTTACAATTTTTATTATGTTCTGCTACAGAAAGTGTTAACTACCGTGGTAGAAGAACAGCAGCCGGTGCTATAGTTGCCAACACTTACTATGATTTAACGTTTTGTTATACTGGTGTTGGAGGAAACACAGCACAAAATGGAGTTGAAATTTATATAGATGGTGTTCGATCTGATGTTACAGATGAAACTAATGGTACTTATACAAAAATGCCCGTTTATACTTCTGCTGGGCTTTATATAGGAGATGGTCCACTTGGTAAACTCTCAGCTAGTATAAATAATATGGCTGTTTGGTCACGTAAGCTTTCAGGAGCAGAAATAATGACTTTGCATAATGGAGGAATCCCATTAAGCAAAAGAGCAAATCCTTTTCCAGAGTATTATGCTATCAAATATCACATCCTTGGTAGAAATGGTAATTACTGGTTTGCTAGTGATGGAGATAATCTTTTGTATAGTACTGATGCTGGTGTAACATACACCACAAAAGCATGGGGTACTCAATATACTGCTGGCCTTCCTGTTTATAATAAAGCTATAGCATTTAGTTATGTATTTGATGATGGCACTGTTATGTTTTGTACAGCAGCAGCAGCATACAGATCTACTGATGGATTAGTTAATATTAATTCTGTTACTCCAAAAAATATGGATGGGAGTGATTTTGTTTTTCATACTCCTGTAGATCCTACTAGACCAGGAGCATACTTCTGGACTATGAATATGGATAACAAAAAAGAATATGTAAATGGCAGAGAAATGGTAGTTTGGGGGAATTATTGTAATAATGCAGGAGGACTTGGGCTCGGTGCTTCTCCTGTAGTATTATGGTACACCAATGATAAAGGAGCTACTATTAAAAATTTATATATATTTGGGCAAAATGATAATTATCGTGATGATGGATCTGCACAAGGATCTACAACTGGTACTTTATTAGGAGATCCATTAAATCCCTTAATAGCAAGACATATTCATTGTATATCTAGGCGTGCAGGAACTTATGAATGGTGGAGTGGAACAGGAGATATAGGTACAACAAGAGAAGAAATTTGTGTTCTTAAACATATTTATAACCGAAATACAGATGTATGGACACATGCAATAATTCTTCAAAATCTAAATGATAATGAACGTTATAAACTAGGAAATATTGCATTTATAGATCCTGATAATTTAATTTTTGCTTGTGATTCAACTACAGGAGCTGGAAATGTTGCTCCTAGTGAAAGAGGTGTTCAAAGAACAACTGTTGCAAATTTTGGAACATCAAGTACACAACTTTATGATGAAACTGGAGGAGTTGGTTTAGTTTCTGCTGAAACAACTTGTTTAGGTTTTAATTATATAGGAGGTAAATTAATAAGTACTTGTTATGAAGCAGCAACTTATTCAGATAGTGTTTGGGTAAGTAAAGCATTTGGTACTTCAGGTCTTCAGAGAAGAAAATTACCTAATGCTGGATCTACATTACGTCCTGGAAGGATTTCTCCATTAATAGATAACTATTGGAATTTTCAAATAGGCTGGTTAAATGGTCCTGTACCATATAGTTATTTTATAAGAGGAAATTAAATAAGAAAATATGTGTGATGATGACCACTTAACAATTCAAAAAAGGTATCAAGATTATAAAGATGATTTTGAAAAAGATGTTTTGATTAAGAACCTAGAGACATTTAAGGAGTACTTTCATTATAATGATAAAGAAGCTCAGGAAATTATAGGTGAGTATAATTTACTATTTTTAGATATACTAAAGTAATGAAATATTTAATATAAAAATATGCATAATAATTTACAAAAGCTTTTAGAAATTTTAATTAGTAAAATAGATTCTACAGATAAATACTTACCTGTAGATATTGATGAGTCAGGAGATCCTAAATACTATGGATTTTTAAGTAGAAATGGAGATTGGTATATTATGAAAATATCAGGAGGAAATATTATAAGATACGTTGCAGGTAATACTCAAGGCTATCAAACAGCTTGGACAGGGAGAGCAGGTCTAACTTATGATTACCCTTTAAACATAAAATGATATGACCTTTAATCCTTTTACTAAAAAATTAGAACTAGGTGTTGCTAGTTCTAATGCAACAGCTCCTCCTGTTACAAGCAACATCAATAAAACTAAACTCCAAGCTAATGATTTGGATTGGGTAAATGATTTATACCTAGGAGGAACAAGTGGTGTAATTACAGGAAGTATATATGGCGAGGAGTTTTTAGGTATTCAAATCTTACCTCCAAATCAATACTACTATAAAACACTAGGTCCAAATATATGGATTAGAATATTTAGAGGATAGCCTTAACTTAAATTTACATTATGAAAAAAATTATCTTTATTTTATTTATTATTAATACTACAGTTTTTGGACAGTGTGTTACTCCAAACCCTACTCAATGTAATACTGTGATTAACGGTACTCTTACATTTGGACCTTTATGTACAGCTTCTTGGGGAAATATTATCTTACCCATTACAGCAGGAGGACTTAATAGAACTTCATTAATTTCTAGTGGACAAATGTTAATGTCTAATGGAAGTGCTTATATAGGAGTTAATCCTTCTAGTATGTTTCTTATGCTTATTGATACTAATACTGTAGTAATGACTAGACATGATGCTGATTCTGCAATTGCGATTATGCAAACTAGTATTGCAGGAAAAATTAGTACTGAAATAGATCCCATATACAAAGCAGATAGCAATTTGTATTTAAGAAAAACAGGAGCTTCTTCCATTTATCAAACTAAACTAGGGTATACTCCATACAATTCAACTAATCCATCAGGGTATATTTCTAGTTTTACAGAGTTAGATCCTACTGTTCCTAGTTATTCTAAAACATTAACAGCATTTTCTGTAATTAAGACTTCAACAGATGCTTTATATGCTACCATAGCACAAGTTAATGCTAAATTTACTACTCCCACAGGGACTACTTCTCAATATGTAAGAGGGGATGGGTCTTTAGCCACCTTACCTTCATCAGGTAGTGGTACTGTAACTAGTGTAGGGATTACTAGTTCTGATTTTAGTATATCAGGATCTCCTGTTACTACTTCAGGTAGCATTACTGCTAATTTAAATACTACTGGAATAACTGCAGGGACCTATGGTAGAGTTACTGTTGATTCCAAAGGCAGAGTTACAGCAGGTAAGAGACAGGAGACTTATTCTGGTACTACAGTAGCCACTTTAGGTACTTATACTGTAACTTTTGGAACAGCTTACTCAGCAGCTCCTAATATTCAGGCTAATATTATTGGAGGGACTCCTAATCAATTTATAACTATGAGTGTAACAACCACAGGGTTTGTTTGTACAGTATATCAAAGAAATACAGTAAACCTACTTAGTACAGAGTTACTGCTAGGCACTACTGTTTTAGTAAGTGGAGCTACAGTAGATGTTTTAATTTCTGAAAAATAATTATTATATTTAGCTTATGAACAGAGTCTTAGAATATGTTATCAATTTTAAACTTAGTGTACTAAGAGAAATGAGTATGGGATGGGGAGGATTTGGTGGCATATTCTCTGTAATATTCATACAAGGCAACGCTCCTGAAGAACCTTCTTTAGGGACTAGAGCTATAGAAACAATCCTTCTCTCAGGCTTAGGAGGCATTGTAGGAGCTTTAGGAGGGTTATTCATAGCTATACTTTGGGGTGTCTATGGTAAGAAGTGGGTTAAAAAGAGATTTGGAGTTGATGTTAATGCTAAAGATTAGTTTATAATGGATAAGATAACATTACAAAGACTTGATCAATTAGATCCTAGATTAATTGAAGGAGCGAAAAAAAATTTCTATGACTTGGATCATATTTTAACTGGTAGAGCTATTTGTAGAGCTGCTTACACCCGTAGAACATTCCAAGAACAGAATGATCTATATGCTCAGGGAAGAACTAAGCTTTTTGATGCTACAGGTAAAAGATTAGGTATTGTTACTTGGGCTAAAGGAGGGGAGTCTTACCATAATTATGGATTAGCTCTTGATATAGTTCTTCTTATAGATAAGGATGGTAATGGGACCTATGAAGCAGCTTCCTGGGACACAGAGGGGGACTATGATGGGGATAAGCAATCTGATTGGATGGAAGTAGTTAAGGTTTTTAAAGCTGATGGTTGGGAGTGGGGTGGTGACTGGAAAAAACCAAAGACAGATTCACCACATTTTCAAAAGACATTTGGGTTATCTATAGCAGACTTGAAAAAACTACATAATGTAAAATAATGGGACTAAACATAAACTCATTTAACTGGAAACAGATCTTTAATGATAACAATGGTAAGACCACTGGATTATTGTTTTGGTCAAATGTTATTACTGGTGTAGGATCTGGAGGATTTCTAGTTTCTGGAAATACTATAGTGGTATTATCTGTAATAGCCGCTTATACTAAGACATTAGTAGATGTGCAAATAGTAACATTTATGGCTAATCTTTTAACTGCTAGTTCAGGGCTAATTCTATTAGGAATGACTGGTTTAGGATTAGATAGAGGAATTAAAGATAAATCTCTTGGAGATGAAGTAATCACTGAAAAACCTAAAAAAGAAGAACCTGCCATATGAGTGAAATTGTAAGAAAGCCTATAATGGCTCCAATTTATAAGTATATCATAAGTTTTTGTACAGCTGGGTTTATCCTAGGGTATAGCATTACATACTTCTTTGCTGAGGGCACTCGCAAGTCTAATATTAAGGTTCAGAAACTGGCTGTAGAATTTGCTAAGAAGGATACTTTAGTAATGATCTATAAGGCAGGATTTGAAAAATTAGGGAAGGAAAACATTTCTATAGCCCAGGAGAGAGACCTATATAAAGGTAAGTTTGATACATCTCTTACTCACATCATGGACCTGAGTAAGCCAGTAGTTAAGAAAAAAGATATAAACGAAGCTTTACAATGGGTAGATCAATACAATTCCTCAGTAGAATAATATTCTTATTGATTATTAGCTTCTCTGCTGTAGCACAAGCTCCTAAAGTTCCTAAGAAGACTACAGACTCCATTACTACTATAAAGGATCAGTATGGCTTTACTAGGTACTCTATTAGCCCTGATAAGCTGGCTTACTTCTATGTTTGTCAGAAGAACCTTAAACTTATTGAGAAGGAGGTAGCTAATCTTAAGAATGCTTATGATACCTTAACTATTAAAAATAAGGAGTTAGAAGCTAATCATAAGAAGCAGATTGATTCTCTCTTGCAGATTAAGAAACTTCTGGAGGAACAATTAAATTGTTGTAAATCTGTTGTTCTAGAGGTAGATAAGGATAACAGTAATCTTCAAAATAGCCTAGAAAGAGTTAAAAAGAATAGAAAATACTACTATATTGCTGGAGTAGCTACTCCTATAGTATTGACAGTAGTGGCAGTAATAGTTAAAAACAGTTTAATCCCATAAATTATGAATTTCCCAGGTCCTGGTAAAGGAAAATCTAGAAGTGATATGCCTAAGAAGGCTAAGAACCAATGTGCTGCTACAGGTACATGTAAGGTAGATGGTGCTGATAAAATGTCTATGAAAGACAAACAGAAAGAACGCCTTAAAAAAATTAAGGATGAAGATGAGGAGGATGAAAAAAAGAAAGGTAAAGTAGTTCCTAAATTCAAGACTAATGCTAAGTATGAGTCTGGAGGAGTAGTTCATAAAAAAGGTAGAGGAGCTGAATCTTCTGAATGGAAAAATAGATAAAGTAAAAGGAGGTTTTAAGCCTCCTTTTTTTATTCCTCATATTTAGGAAATCTAATTAATAGATCATCCAATTTTTCTAACATTTTTCTAAAATCTTCAGGAGTTTGACAAAAATCCCTGATTATCATAGCACCACTCAACCCACCTCTACTAGTATCTGATATATTTACTTGACCATCCCCACTTGTGTAAAATGTAAAGGTTAGAGTTCTACCTTGTCTATTTGTTTTGATAGAAAAATAAGGTTCTATTTGTACACTGTCAGCAGATTGTTTCATTAATTCAAGGAAGCTTGGATTTATTATGTAGTCTAGCAGTTCTGTATGTTTTCCCATTATCAATACCTGTTTTTAATTATTTTCCATTCTTCTATTTTACCAAAACAAATTTCACACCCCATCTCATTGTGTTCTTCACAGATCTGATCTGTTACACAATCATCTCCTTTATAACCAGTGCATCTCCCACAGCATCTGGACTTTTTATATACGTGCGGAAACTTAACTATAATCCCACACATAGGTAGTGGAAGCACATATAACCATTTCTTCTTAGAGTCCCAGAAGAAGCCAATCCACAAGTCATACCATGCAAACAGGAATTGTATTCTTAAATATTTAATCATTTTCATAGGGTATTAGTTCAAATTCATCTTGTCCTTCTTCTTCAAGTTCTATACGATAGAAACCTATAGGGTTATCAATAGTTTTAAATTCAAAATATATTATATTTTTAATAACCCTGAGCCTTTTTGAATGATCAATACCACACCTGCCAATTATTATTCTACCTTCTATTTCTTTTACATAAACTTCTGAAAAATCTATAATATTTAAACTTTCATTATTGAATGTAATTTTAAAACTAGTATTATTTTTAGTAATAGTTACTAAAGGCTCTTTTATAAAAGCTATGGAGGCATGATGATAACATTTAAAAGAGCAGAAGGTATTATCATAACGTACAAGTGTCTTGTATCTCACAAACTCCTTTCCACAAGATTTACAAGTGTATAATTTTTGAAATTCATTCATAACCCATTCTTTAGTTTCT
>Ga0247804_10000686_pt1 | contig 15455 bp, 13 predicted proteins | sample UWRJL029104C1_FD_181142 | JGI IMG/M metagenome (GOLD analysis project Ga0247804, IMG submission 181142) | Plant litter microbial communities from Arlington Agricultural Research Station in Wisconsin, United States - UWRJ-L029-104C-1 | ecosystem: Environmental > Terrestrial > Plant litter >...
TATTAAAATATAAAGGTGGCGGCGATTGGTATGCAAATCCTACAGCATTGCCAAACCTTGCGAAATTTTGCAACAGCAATTTAAACCTTAATTTAAGCACAACTATTGATGAAGTAGAACCAGGCAGTGCAGCACTTCTCAATTATTCATTCGTGCATATTACCGGTCATGGAAATATCGTTTTTACCGATCAGGAAGCTGACAACCTACGTACCTATTTAATTGGCGGCGGTTTTTTGCATGTATCTGATAATTTTGGTATCGATCCATATATTCGCAAAGCGATGAAGAAAGTTTTTCCTGAATTAGACTTTGTAGAATTGCCTTTTTCGCATCCAATCTATCATCAAAAATATGAATTTAATGGTTTGCCAAAAATACACGAACACGATGGAAAGCCATCTAAAGGTTTTGGTATTATTTACGAAGGAAAATTAGTTTGCTTTTATGATTTTGACTGCGACTTAGGTGATGGCTGGGAAGACCAGCAAGTGCATAAAGACACAGAAGATGTACGACAAAAAGCTTTGAAAATGGGTGCAAATCTGGTGATGTATGCTTTTACGAAGTAATTGAAATATCTACAAGTATCAAAAGACATCTTCTTCATTATAGTAATCATAAATAAAGTTATCCTTCATCAATTAAATAGTAATTCTTTTGTTTTCTTATGTTTCTTTTGTGGTTAAAGTGAACATATATTTTCTCATTAATTAAAGATCTGTTTTTTACAAACCGCTTCCAATCGAACCTAAACCACCTGAGTTTACACCACCTGAGCCAAACAATCCTGAATCGAAGAATGCTTTTTGTTTCTGCAATTTTAACCAACTGAATTGCTGCGCTGTAACATATACAGAAATATAAAATCCTTGCTGAAAACCGAGCGGTGTCCATTTTAATTCCATTTGCCAGCAATGCAAATCGCGCACAATCGCAATATCGGTTCGTGTAATTTTAAAGCCTTTACTAAAATCAAATCCTGTAGAAACATTTACTTTCCATTTTTTGGTGATGTTTACATCTATGCCAAATGCTAATGTTTGCGTAATGGCAGTTGTATCTTTCCTATTGTATTTATATTTTGATAAGCTCAAACTATATTGATAATTAAATGACCAAGGAATAGAGAAATTATAATAATCTCTTTGATACACACTATTTTGAAAAAACTGATTATTAACACCTTGATTTTGTAATAAAGATTGATTGAAATCCTGAGTTTCCTGTTCGCCTTTTTTAGAACGAATGCTGCCGTTTAATGATACACTTAAATTTGTTAACCTAAATAAGCGTCGTCTTTCTTTCCAGTAAAAATCATTGGTTTGCCTGCCTAAACTATCAACAGAATATGGATCCATGCTCATACTCATACTCAAATTCAGCTTATCGGTAATATGTGTACTTGCATTTAAATTAAAAGGACTCAAGCGTTTTGTTAGAATATTATAATTCATTCCGAAAGACAAATTATCTAACAAGGTTATCTTCTTTGTATGATTAACGGAATCTTTTTTAGAATACACTTTTATCTCTAAAGAGTTACTAAAGCTGAGACCGATGTTACCTTGCTTGCCGCGCGGTGTAATTCCATTATTTTGAAAAACGGAATAGGTTTCGATGTTTCCTAAACTATCAGATTGTACTGTTTTATTGTATTTCCATAAGTCTTTGGTAAAATCAGGGTTGTAGCTAAAATTTAGGCTTGGACGAAATACATGGCGAATGGCTTTTAATTTGCCGTTTTTAAACGGAACCATTCCATATAAATTTGTATTTAAACTAAAATTTAAATCAAAATCTCTGTAAGATTTAAAACCATATTTGGTTTCGCTTATTGCCTGGTTATAGAAAGTGTCAATCTTTCCTGTGTTCTCATTCAGCTTTTCATAAAAAGTATAGTATTTTTTATCTACATAATTAAAATACCAATTGTCTCTGTAATTAAATCCTGCGTTAAAATTAAAATATTTAAAAAGAGTAAAATTTCCTGAAATTGGTAAATTATGTGTGATGCCATTTCGCATATTTTTAAGAGTAGAAATCTTAAAAAATGTTGAATCATAGGCATTGATTTCATTCGTTACATTCATATCATAAGAGAACCCGATGTTCTCGTACCATTTTCGTTTGGTTGCGCTTATCTTACTTTGAAAAGGATTTACTCTTGTAACATTAAAAGTAAACTGTGGTAATCTTAAAGAGATTTGTTTGGTTTGTGTATTCTGGCTCAGATTAGAGCTGATAGCTAAACGGAATGGTTTATTGGGCCAAAACTTACTGTAGGAAATGCTCGAAGAAAATTGTGCAGCCAACACACTTTGCGGATCTCTTGAATTTAGGTATTGGTAAGTTTTACTGCTGGCAATATTGAGGTTAATGTTGAAGCTGCTGTTATACATTTTCTTCGGGTCAATATTCATTTGCCAGATCACACCAAAATTTATCGGTGATTTTTTTCTGTTTGGATTAAAACGTTCAAATTGTGAATCGCCGCCACGTTGCTGGTTAATATTAAAATTAAAGCTGCCTGTATACTTATATAATTTCTTGTAAGCTAAAGTCATATGCAAAGCCCAACTTCCTAAAGTATAAACGTCTGCAGTTGTGGTTAAATCCACTTTATCATTAATATGCCAATAATAGCCGATATTATTCAGGAAAAAACCAAGGTCACCACTTTGTCCATAACTTGGCTGCAACAAACCGGTTCCTTTAGATTTCATGGATGGCAACATGGCAAACGGCAAAAACAATGGCGTGCGAACACCTGCAATCACTACATCTGCAGGCTTTCCAACAATCATCTTATCTTTTAGTACTTTGGCTTTACTAATTTCAACATAAAAATGAGGATCATCCAAATCGCAGGTTGTATAGCGTGCATTCTTGATATACAAAGTAGAATCGTTTACAACTTTTACTTGTTCACCATGTAAAAATCCTTCACCTTCTTTCATTACCAATCCAAAGCTTTTTCCTTTTTTAGTTTTAAAATTAAAACGAGCCTCTCTTGCAATATATTCGCCTGAGCCGTCTTTAAACTCTACATGCTTTACATAACCTAAGCTATCATCAAACATTTCATGCGCATATACTTCAGAGCTATCCCAATTATATTTTATAAAACCGGCAGCCATATCCATTTCCTGGTATTTTATAGTTGCTCTTCCATATAAAAAAACTGTTTTATTTGGAATATCGTACACAATAGAATCTTCTGCTTTGTAATTTACAATGTCATCTAAGCCATCTTCATCAACTTCTATTTTTTTTACAGTAGTAATATTTAGTGAATCTTTAACAATTGTGGAATCATTAGAGATGGAATCAGATAAAGGATTTTCTATATTTGTTTGCCTAACAATTTCAGATGTATCGTCAGTCATTGCATTTATTTCATTTTTTGGTACGATTTTTTGTGCATGTATATTATAACTGCAGAAAATAAGCATCACAAAAGCAAAAAATAAGCGATATGAAATAAAAAATGGCAACGGTACAATAATTATTTACAAACTAAGTTTCAAATGTATGTTTAAAACGTCAAAAATACGGATTGCTTTTATAATATTTTTATTATCTATTCACACTGTGAGTATGACTGCGGCAAATGCTGCCGGTTACAAGATTAAAACTATTGTTTTAGATGCCGGTCATGGTGGTCACGATACAGGTTGTAACGGTCCGAGCCATTCTTATGAGAAAGATGTGACACTAAAAGTAATATTAGCATTAGGAAAATACATTGAAGAAAAATATCCTGACATAAAAGTTCTTTATTCACGCAAAACGGATGTTTTTATTCCTTTGGAAGACCGTGCTTTATTAGCTAATAAAAACAATGCGGATTTGTTTATTAGCGTACATTGTAATGCAAATGCCAATAAATCTGCTTATGGAACAGAAACTTTCTTAATGGGTTTGCATGTTTCTCAAGCTAATTTAGATGTTGCGAAACGTGAAAATGCTGTAATAAAACTCGAAAAAAACTATGAAAAAACATATGATGGTTTTGATCCTGATTCACCGGAAGCCATGATTGCTTTATCATTATCACAAAATGCCAATATTGAGCAAAGCAGCTTCTTGGCAAGTAAGGTTCAGGATCAGCTTACCACCAAATTAGGAAGATATAACCGTGGCGTAAAACAAGCAGGATTTTGGGTTTTATATAGAACCACTTGTCCGTCAATACTAATTGAAACAGGTTTTTTAACCAATAAAACAGAAGAGAAATTTTTAACATCAGAAGAAGGTCAGGATGATTTGGCAAAATCCATTTTTCATGCTTTCGATGATTATAAAGCTACTGTTGAAAAAGGCAGCAAACTAATTCCACCGGTTATTGATAATCCGGAAAGTGAAGTGGAAACACCAGTAATAACTAAACCTGTTACATCAACACCAAAAAATACAACGCCTGATAAAAGTGATAATATTTCGCAAAAAGGAATTATTTACAAAGTCCAGATCAAATCTACCACTAAGCTTTTGCCAAAATCAGACAAAGCATATAAATTAATGGATAAGTTAAAATTTGAAAAGGTAGGCAACACATACAAATACGCTTATGGTCCGTTTAATGATTATGATGATGCGTTAAAAATACAGAAGAAAGCAAAAACAGCAGGTTATACAGATGCTTTTATAGCTGTTTATAAAAATGGTGACAGATTATCTTTTAATGAAGCGAAACAATATTTTAAATAACATTCTAAATATTCTGCTTATATTTGGTGATATCAAAATTTAAATAATCTGTGGAAAATAAAAATGAAATTTTAGTTGGCGCATTAACGGTTTTTGGCATTGCAGCATTCATTATGGGTTATAAGTTTTTACAAGGCGATGATATTTTTTCACGTAGTAAATATGTAAATGTTGTTGCTGACAGAACCAGTAATATTACAGCTTCTAATGCTGTTTTAGAAAACGGTGTTCCTATCGGTCGCATTGATAAAATAACTTTGTCTAACAGTCCGAATCATTTGCACAAAGCAATCATCACTTTAAAATTAAATAATGATGTTGACATACCTGACAACAGTACATTTGTTATTTACGGTGTAGATAATTTAGGAAAAATGGCAATTGGCATGGTGCGTGGCACCAGCAATAATAATGCAGATATTAACGATACTTTAAAATGTTTGGTAAAAGGTGATCCGATCGGACAAATTTCTGACTTGGTTACGTCACTCGGACCACGTATTGACAGTACTTTGAATTCTTTTCAAATGTTAGCTTCCAATTTAAATACACAATTAGGTTCAGGCGAAAACAGCTTGCTTAAAAAAGCAGTTGGTGATCTAAGCACTACTTTAGTTTCTGTAAATAAACTTGCAGGAAACGCAGATAAAATGATTGTAAACGTAGATGCTTTGCTTACCGGTAACAAACAGAACATTGATGGTTTGTTGAAGAATTTAAATTCATTAACATCAGAATCAGGAAAATTGGATTCTATATTAACCAATTTCGAATCTTTCTCCGGAAAATTAAATGCTTTAGATTTAGAAGCTGTTTTAACAAGTGCTAAAACTACTTTAGAAGAACTAAAGAAAACATTGAAAATTGTAAACGATGGCGATGGAACTATTTCAAAATTATTAAAGGAAGATGGCGCTTACCAAGATATTACTAAGACTTTGCAATCATTAAATGCTGTATTGACAGATTTAAAAGCAAATCCTAAAAAATACATCAGCTTATCTTTAATTGACAGAAGCAAAACGATTACAGTTACAGATACTTCGGTTCAACAGTTTTTAGAAAAAAATCCGAAAGCTGCAAAACAAGTGAAATAGTTGTAAGTAAAAGTGATAAGTAAAAAATGTAAATAAAATAGAAAGCCATTGTTATTACAGTGGCTTTTTTTATAAAATCTATTTATCTATAAAACGGAGTTTTCTCAGCTTGAAAAAATCAAAAATATATCTGTTCAAAAATATTAAGCAAACTTTTTTTGTTGGTTTAATGTTTCTGTATATTTTCTCAAATGCACAGCAATCCATATACTTTCCACCGGTTGCAAAAGATACTGCTGCGAAGAAAAAAATAGAAATCATACAAACAGATTCTCTGTTATACCAAACACAGGAATTAGGAAAATTTAGAAAATTAATTGGAAATGTTATTTTAAGGCATGATGGTGCAAAGATGTATTGCGATAGTGCATTGATTGACATTGACGCAAACTATATGACTGCTTACGGCAAACAAGTTCATATAAAACAAGGTGACAGCGTTGACATTTGGGGAAATTTCCTGGAATATTTTGGCGACCAAAAATTAGGACGTTTAACAGGCATGTGTTCTATGCGCGATAAAACAATGATTCTCACAACACCTGAATTGAATTACAACATGGAAACCGATGTCGGCAACTATATGAGTGGCGGTCGCGTGGTAAGCAAAGAAACAACGATCACAAGTGCTATCGGTTATTTTTATCATAAAAGCAGCACTGCTATATTTTATGGTGATGTTGTGCTGGAAAGCCCTGAAAGAACCATATATGCTGATTCTTTGCGCTATAATACGGAAACCGAAATTGCCTATTTTATCACTAAAACAACGATCATTGACAAAAAAGACAGCAGCGTTATCGTTACCAACGATGGTTATTATGACACCAAAAATGAAAGAGCTTTTCTTGGTAAAAATGCAGTTATAAAAAAAGAAAACACTACTATAAAAGCAGAAAGTATTGATTATAACAGCAAAACAAAACAAGCTGTAGCTATAGGAAATGCTATGGTAGAAGACACAGTAGAGCGCACAACAATTTTAAGTAATTACATCTATTCCAACGAAGATAGCTCGTACATGATCGCCTATAAAGATCCGTTGATGATTACCGTTTCGGAAGACGAAAAAGATACAATGTTCTTAAGTGCTGATACATTACAATCTTACAAAATAGCTATTCCTGATACTCTTTTTTCTTATGATTCTATAAAAACAGATTCCATAATAAATACTGAGATCAGTAACGATTCTGTGAAAATTGTGAAAGCATATTATCACATGAAATTGATACAAGGAGAAATGAGCTCTATCGCAGATTCGTTATTTTATTCTGAAAAGGATTCTATCTTCAAGCTCTACATCAACCCTATTATGTGGATGGATTCGACACAAATTACAGGCGATTCCATTTACTTGTACACCAAAAATAAAGACATTTATAAGGTCGATGTTTTTGGAAATGCTTTTGTCATCAATCTGCAGGACGAAAATATTTACAACCAAATAAAAGGTAAGTTCATTCAGGCATTCATCGACAATAAAAAGATAGACAGGATTGATGTTGATGGCAATGCCGAAAGTATCTATTTTATTAAAGATGATGATAAATATACCGGCGCCAATAAATCAACTTCTGCGCTTATAACGGTTTCGTTTAATGATGGTGATGTGAACAGAATAAAGCTAACCGGCTCACCTGAAGCTGTGTTTACACCAATGAAGAAAATCAGTTTAGAATCTTTTCGTTTAGAAGGTTTTCATTGGTATGGCGACAAACAACCTTTAACAAAATATGATGTAATTCGTGACAAAAGCCAATACGAAAAGTATGTGTTAGAACATCCGAAGAAAGTGTTGGTTGAGGAAAAGATAGAAGAAAAGAAAGGAGAAGAATAGTTAGCCTGCTACAATTTTGCAGTTTAATTTAATTTTTATTATCTTTATAATAGAATGGTAGTGAAAGAAAAAATAAATAAGACCTTAAACTCAAAAGGTGCTGCTATCTTCAAAAAGATGTTGGAAGATAAAAATGCTATTTCCAAACATTTACAAAAAGGTGGCAAATTATCTGATTTAAAAGATAAATACAAGTTTGTCAAACCCATATAATTTATTTGAACCAGACGAGTTTTCGTATGAATTTGTAACTTCTCAAGAAATTACCTATCAAATTTATTTTTTAGACTATAGTGCAATGTTCGCAGACTATCCAAATATTGCTGAATTTATTTACACTTTTAATATTGATGTGATTGATGGCAACGAAAAATCAGCAATTACAGATGAAAGAATTGGAATTACTATAGTTGAAATCTTTAAAAGATTTTTTATTAAAATTGAAAATGTTGTTGTGTATGTTTGTGATACTACTGACAAGAAGCATTATGCACGCAAACGAAAATTTGATACTTGGTTTTGGAAATATAATGATGGAAATATTATAAAAGAAGATGGAATTGCTATGATTGAAGGAACTGAAATTGTAAATGCTTTGCTTATTGAAAAACACCATCCAAAACTGCATGAAATTATTTTTGCATTTAAGGACTTGAATAATAAAGTTGGTGAGAAATAATCTTAAATCTAAATCATTTCCAACACTTCATCAATCACATCATATACTTTTTGCAATTGCTCTTTGGTAATAATGTAAGGTGGCAAAATGTAAATGGTATTTCCAAGCGGTCGAAGCAAAACACCACGTTCTATAAAATTATCGTACAGAAAATCACGCAAATTATTGAAGTAGTTTGATGTAGAATCAGTTTTTACATCAAAAGCGACGATCGTTCCTAATTGCCTTACATTTTCAATTTTGGCATTACTTTTTAATTTTAATAAAAATTCATTTTGCCATTCAACTAAATTGTTAATCGTTAATTGTGCATCGTTCATCAATTGCAAACTCGCATTTGCCGCAGCACACGCCAATGGATTTCCTGTATAAGAATGTCCATGAAAAAAGGTTTTTAGCTTATCATCACTTATAAAAGCATCAAAAATTTCCTGCTTGCAAGTAGTAATTCCAAGTGGCAAAAATCCGCCTGTAATGCCTTTCGACAAGCAAAAAATATCTGGTTGGTGTTGCAAATAATCGGTCGAAAACGTTTTTCCGGTTCTGCCAAAACCAGTCATCACTTCATCAGCAATACAAATTACATCGTTGTGTTGAGCTGTTTCAATCAGTTTATCCAAATATTTCGCTTCATACATCAACATACCTGCAGAACCTTGAATTAATGGTTCAAAAATGAAAGCCGCAACATTTTTTTGTGAGATGATCTGCTGAAAGTCAGATAAAACTGTATCAATATTTTCGTCGTTTGGCAAATCAACGAACTTAACATCAAACAAAAATGATTCAAAAGGTTGATTAAAAAAACCACGTGCGCCAACCGACATTGAACCAAAAGTATCGCCATGATACGCATTCTTGAAAGCAATAATTGTCTGTTTTTTTATGCCTTTATTGTACCAAAATTGGATTGCCATCTTCAAAGCCACTTCCACACAAGTAGAACCATTATCAGAAAAAAAGACTTTTGATTGATTTTTTGGTAAGATCTTTAAAAGATTTTCCGCCAAATTGATGGCTGGCTCATGTGTAAAACCTGCAAAAATTACGTGTTCTAAAACATCAACCTGCTTTTTTATGGCTGCTGAAATTTCCGGATTTGCATGACCAAACAAATTGGTCCACCAGCTCGAAACCGCATCAATATATATTTTCTCATTTTCGTCAAAAAGCAAAACGCCTTCGCCACGCACAACAGCAATATTTTGTTTTGCCGTTTGATGTTGCGTAAAAGGATGCCAAATGCTATGTTGGTCTCGCTTAGAAAGATTCATAATCTACTTGTAAATCGTTTGGATTTGTTGGTTGCTCAGGAAAAGTGTTCAATGCATCTAACAAGTTCTTACGAATCTGATCAGCCTGCTGAATAACAAAACCTTTTGACATGGTGTCAGCTTTTGGAATTTTACCTAACAATTTAATTCCTGTATAATTTAGAATATAATTTTCAGATTCTAAATTATGATCTTCATTAAAGATAATGCCGGCAATTTTGATATTGTTTTGCTTTAAGGCTTCAATTGTTAAAATCGTATGATTTATGCTTCCTAAGTAATTCATAGAAACCACAATAACAGGAAGTTGCAGCTTAATAATTAAATCTTTAATAAGGAATTTTTCTGTTAATGGAACCATTAAACCACCGGCGCCTTCTATAATTAAGTAATTAGTTGACTTTGGCAACTTAATATGCTGTGTATCAATTATCTTATCGTCTAATTTTGCTGCTAAATGTGGTGAAACAGGATCCGGAAACAAATATTCTTCAGAAAGTATTTCTCCATGATTTGCTGCATATTCTTTTATGAAATCAGTATCTGTAAAATCAGTATTTCCACACTGAATCGGCTTCCAATAGTCGGCTTTAAGCGCTTCTGTTAAGATGGCTGATACTACTGTTTTTCCAATACCTGTTCCTATTCCTGTTACAAAAAAACCTTTCATATCCTTTATTTTATTGATAATCAACAATTAAATCAAATAACTGATCAATTTCTTCTGTTTTATTAAAGCTATGCATAATCACACGTAAACGCTCTGTAGATTTTGGAACTGTCGGTGAAAGTATGGCTCTGATATCAAAACCGTTGATTTGCAGATATGTTGCCAAATCCTTAGTATTTTGGTTACCACCAACAATAATTCCGAAAATAGGACCTTCACCTGATATCTTAAATTTACTATTTATTGATTTAGATCTTAATATAAAGTGTTCATTCAGTTTATTTAAATTAAGCCGTTGATTTACATAATTTTGAAGATATAAATACGTATGTTTCACGCTCAATAAATTGTGCGTTTCCAATGCTGTTGAATAGATGAAATTCTTAGAAAAGTTAATTAAATATTCTTTTAACTTTTGGCTGCCTACTACTACTGCGCCGTGGCTGCCTATCGCTTTTCCGAAAGTATAAACGCGTGCAAAGCACTTCTCTTCTATTTTTGCAACATTACACAAACCGCTGCCATTACTGCCAAAAAGTCCGGTCGCATGTGCTTCGTCGATAATCAGTTCAACATCGTATTTTGACGCTAAATCTGCCAGTTTTTGCAAATCAGCTATATCGCCTTCCATAGAAAAAATAGATTCTGTAATAATGAAAGCAATGTCGTACACAGTATTTTTTAGCAAGTTTTCCAATTCCTGCATATCGTTATGCTTAAAAGCAATCAATTTTGCGCCACTTAACTGCATACCTTGATGGATTGACGCATGCACCAATTCATCGTAAAAAATGGTATCATTTGGTCGTACAATGGTGGAAATCAGACCAACATTAGCATCAAAACCTGAATTAAAAAGTAAAGCTGCTTCCGCATGATGCGTATTTGCGAGCATGATTTCCATTTCTTCGTACAATTCAGAATTTCCATTCAGTAAGCGTGAGCCTGTTGCACCGGATTTTTGAAAGCTGTATTTTTTAAGATCGTTCTCAACCTGTTGCTTAATAAACGCAGAACGTGATAATCCTAAATAATCATTAGAAGAAAAATCTATAAGACTATGATTTACAATTAATTGCCTGTAAAGATAGTTTTCCTTTCGCTGTTGAAGATATTGTTGTATTCGTTCATCTACGCTCATTCATGCAATTTAGACACCATCAATGTGATTCAACTAATTCTGCTGTATTTTCTTTTTTGAAAGCTTCACGTGGTTTTAAACCAAGTAAATCAAACATTGCCATATCATCTGTAAATGTTGGATTTGGTGTAGTTAGCAATTTATCACCTGCAAAAATAGAATTTGCACCAGCCATAAAGCATAAAGCCTGCTCTGAAACCGGCATATCTAAACGACCGGCACTTAAACGCACCATGGTTTGTGGCATTGTAATGCGAACAGTTGCAATCATACGAACCATATCGAAGACCGAAACTCTTTTCATATCTTCCAGCGGCGTACCTTCTACAGCAACCAAAGAATTAACAGGCACAGATTCAGGATGTTGTGGTAATGTAGCTAAAGTATAGATCATGCCAATTCTTGCATCATCACTTTCACCCATTCCAATAATTCCGCCACTGCAAACACTGATTCCTGCATTTCGAACATTGCCAATGGTATTCAACCTATCTTTGTAAGTTCTCGTGGTGATGATTTTTTCATAATGTTCTTCAGAAGTATCTAAATTGTGATTGTATGCATACAAACCTGCTTCTTTTAGTTTTGCAGCCTGATCTTCGGTTAGCATACCCATCGTGCAGCAAACTTCCAAACCAATCTGGTTCACTCCTTTCACCATATCTAAAACCTTGTCAAAATCTTTGTTATCACGCACTTCACGCCAAGCCGCACCCATGCAGAAACGTGTAGAACCATTTTGCTTGGCTTCATTAGCTTTGCTCAAAACTTCTTCAACGTTCATTAATTTATGTGCTTTAAGACCAGTATTGTATCGTGCAGCTTGGGGACAATAAGCACAATCTTCTGAACAACCACCTGTTTTTACAGACAAAAGCGTACAAACCTGCACTTCGCCGGTTTGGTTATATTGCCTGTGAATTGTTGCTGCATCATACATCAATTCGAGTAGTGGTTTGTTGTATACTGCTTGTATTTCCTCAAAAGTCCAATTGTTTCTAATGCTCATATTTAAAGTTTATGTAGAAATTTAGTTATTTTTTTTGGATTCTCTCTCTAAATGATTTGCGTTCATTTTTTAATGTATCATTATCTTTAAGAAACTCTTCACGCATCGCTTTTTCCTGATCTTTAAAACTTGATAAGGCTTCTATATTTTCAGGAACGGTTACCATCGGTTTCACAAAAGCAGTATCTTTTCCATGTACTTTATTTAAGGTGGAATCCACCATATTTAACAATACAGAAAATTCTTTTGGATGAGCATGATAATAGGTAAATGCCTCATAAAACACTGCACTATCTACTTTGTGTTTGTCTAAAATAGGTTTATAGAATGATTTCTTTACAATAGCTATAGAATCAAAATTTGCACCTTGCATCTTCTCACTTACATAAGCTTCCATTAATAAAACATCTGTAAGTACAGCAGCCATTTTTTTATCTGATAACTCACTTTTATCTGAATCAAATTTATGTTTACGCATACAACTCATAATAATCATGCATGATAGTACACATAAGATGATTTTTGAGCTATATTTATGACAAAATTTACGCATTACAATGGCAAACATTTCTGCCTTACAAGATATAACAAAAATTGCTAAAGCCAAAAATGCAATTTTAACAGCTGTTTCCAAAACAAAATCTGTTGATGAAATTCAGGCTGTGTACGATGCAGGTCAAAGGATATTTGGCGAAAACAAAGTACAAGAACTTGTATTAAAATATGAGATCTTGCCAAAAGATATTCAATGGCATATGGTTGGTAATTTACAAACCAACAAAGTAAAATATATTGCTCCGTTTATCAGCCTGATCCATTCCGTTGATAGTTTACGTTTAGCTATTGAAATTAATAAGCAAGCTTTAAAAAATAATAGAGTTATTGATGTTTTGCTTGAAATTCATATTGCTGCTGAAACCAACAAATCCGGTTTTTCTGAAGAAGAACTGATAGATCATTTAGATATTAAAGCTTTCGATGCTTTGAAAAATATTCGTATCATTGGCTTAATGGCAATGGCTACCAACACGAAAAGTCAGATCTTAATTAAAAACGAATTCAGTCGTTTTAAAGACTTTTTTGAGGAAACCAAATCAACTTACTTTAATCATAAACCTGAGTTTAAAGAGCTTTCGATTGGCATGAGCAGTGATTATTTATTGGCTTTGGAAGCTGGTTCCACCATAATACGTGTAGGTTCTGCCATTTTTGGTGAGCGGGAAATTAAGAAAAATCCGAACGTAATTATTTAAAGATCGTATTTGCAATGCTCATAGCTTCAATAAAAGCCTCTTTATTCAAGCCATGCTCAATATTTCTTTCATCAAAGTAAGCCAGTAAATTCTCAGTAGGCATATTACCTGTCAGGTCATCAGCTGCCATCGGGCAACCACCATAACCGTTAATGGCTCCGTCAAATCTTGTACAGCCTGCATTCCAGGCAGCTTCTACTTTTTCTTTCCACGTAGTTGGTGTTGTATGAAAATGTGCTCCGAAACCGGTTCCCGGAAAACTTTCTGATAATAAAGAAAAAACATCTGTTATAAGCTCAGGAGTCGCCACACCAATTGTATCAGAAATAGAAAATTTATTCACACCCATTTCTAATAATCTATCAACCCAATGTTCTACCAATGCCGCATCGTAAAAATCGCCATATGGATTTCCGAATGCCATAGAAATATAGCAGACAAAAGTTTGACCTGAACACTCGCAAAGATTCATGATCTCTTCTACACGTTGCATAGATTCTTCAATACTGCAATTAGTATTTCTCTGCTGAAATGTTTCTGAAATAGAAAATGGATAACCAACATAAGTAATTTCATCAAACTCTGTTGCTTCTTCTGCACCGCGTGTATTTGCCACTATCACAGACAATTTTGTATCTGTATCTTCTAATTTTAAATGAGGAATGATAGCTTTTGTATCAGCCATTTGCGGAATTGATTTCGCAGATACAAAGCTACCGCAATCCAGCGTATGGAAACCAACCTTTAATAAGGCATTCAGGTATTCTAATTTTTTGGAAGTTGGAATCAGGTGCTTAATTCCCTGCATCGCATCGCGCGGACATTCTATAATTTTTACTGCTGACATTATGCTGTAAAAATAACAAAACTTGAGGAGATATAAAAGAAAGCGACATCACTCTAAAAATACAGTTCCAAAGAATTAAACAAATTATTCCCTTGATGATTATCAGCATTCCTTTGATATTTGTCATCGTTCCTTTGGCGATTGTCACTGTTCCTTTGCTGATCTTTATAACTTGTTAGAGTGCCTCTACCGACTGTCATCGTACCTTTGACGATTGTTACCGTTCCTTTACCATTTGTTATTGTGCCTTTGACGCTTGTCACTATGACTTTGCTGATTGTAATCGTGCCTTTACCAATTGTTATCGTGCCTTTTACGCTTGTCACTAATGACAAGCAGCTTAGGCACGTTGACAAGAGGCTTAGGCAGCCTGACAAGCACCTTAGGCACAGTGACAGCTACCTTAGGAACACTAACAATCAGTTTACGTAGCCTGATAACAGGCTTAGGTAATATAACATATAGCTTAGTAACGGTAATTCTTTATGTAGAAATACTCGAAATAATTAGAGGAATTATAATGAAGCGCATTTAGTTGCTCTCTAATAACAAAGAAGTTATAAAACAAGAAATCCACGACAATTGTCGTGGATTTCTGTTAGTATAGTTTTGTTGAAGATTAGTTCTTCACTACTTTGTGGTAGTAAGTCTCTTCATCTACTCTCAATTTAATAATGTAAACGCCTTTCGCAAAGCTGTTGATGCTTAACTCATCACTCAACGCTTTCGTCATACCGTATGCCTTCACATATACTTCTCTGCCTTCAGGTGTGTAAATAGAAATATTCACACTCGACAATTTGTATAAGTTCAGGTTCAATACCAGTCTGCCTTCTGTTGGGTTTGGATATACTTCAAACAATTTAATGCTGTTCGTATTTCTAACGCCTGTTGCTGATGCTGAGAAAGGTGCTGATGCTGCTGATGTACAA
>Ga0247804_10000688_pt1 | contig 15438 bp, 12 predicted proteins | sample UWRJL029104C1_FD_181142 | JGI IMG/M metagenome (GOLD analysis project Ga0247804, IMG submission 181142) | Plant litter microbial communities from Arlington Agricultural Research Station in Wisconsin, United States - UWRJ-L029-104C-1 | ecosystem: Environmental > Terrestrial > Plant litter >...
GAAATCGAGTTGCTGCACGCCTTCTTCGGCCAGCACGCCGGGCTGCACTACCACGTAGCGCTCGTAGTAGATAATCTGGTCGAGCTTCTTGGTGGGCAGGCCCAGCAGGTAGCCGATTTTGTTCGGCAGGCTCTTGAAGTACCAGATGTGCGCCACGGGCACCACCAGCTCGATGTGGCCCATGCGCTCGCGCCGCACTTTCTTCTCGGTCACCTCCACGCCGCAACGGTCGCAGATGATGCCCTTATAGCGAATGCGCTTGTACTTACCGCAGTGGCACTCCCAGTCCTTCACCGGACCGAAAATCCGCTCGCAGAACAAGCCGCCCATCTCGGGCTTGTACGTGCGATAGTTGATGGTTTCAGGCTTCACCACTTCGCCAGTGCTGCGCTCCAGAATTGCTTCGGGCGAGGCCAGCGAGATGGTGACTTTTGAAAAGTCCTGAATTACTTTTTTGGTTTTTGCAAAAGCCATTTGAGTTGGTTTAAGCTGTTAGCTGTTGGCTTTGTTGCTGTTGAAATCCCCGCTCGTCGCCAGACGAACGCAAGAGGCTCCAACAGTTCGACGCTTAAAAAAGTGCCTTTGCGTAACAGATAGGTATGTCGGGCAAAGGCACTTTCAGAAGGTCATTTTATTAAAAATCTACGCAGTAGAACAAAGTGCGGGAAGGCCTTCGATTAGGTCACTCAGAGAATTGGTTACCGCTGCCCTGACCATATCTCGGAGCAGCTTCCCCAGTTTCTTTCACCGAAGCGTTTTCCCGTCTTTTCTTACCAGAGCCGCTCAGTCAGCGCCTCATCTTGTCCACCAAATAGTGGCTAATGATTAATGATTGACGGTCAATTTCTTCAAATTAACCATTCATCATTAATCATTAACCATTAAAAACTAGTCCATCGTAATTTCCAACGCCAGACCACGCAGCTCGTGGAGCAATACGTTGAACGACTCGGGGATATTCGGCTTCGGCAGGATATCACCTTTCACGATGGCCTCGTATGCCTTGGCGCGGCCCACCACGTCATCCGATTTGATGGTCAGGATTTCCTGCAGCACGTTGGACGCCCCGAAGGCCTCCAGCGCCCACACTTCCATCTCACCAAAGCGCTGACCACCGAACTGCGCCTTACCACCCAGCGGCTGCTGCGTGATGAGCGAGTACGGCCCGATAGAACGGGCGTGCATCTTGTCGTCCACCAAGTGACCGAGTTTGAGCATGTAAATTACGCCCACGGTCACCGGCTGGTCGAACTGCTGTCCGCTCAAACCGTCGTACAGGTACGTCCGGCCGAAGCGCGGCAGACCGGCTTCCGTCAGCTCGGCCGAAACCTCGGCTTCGGTAGCGCCATCGAAAATCGGCGTCGAATAGCGGCGGCCTAGCTTCAGGCCAGCCCAGCCGAGTACCGTTTCGTAAATCTGCCCGATGTTCATCCGGCTCGGTACGCCCAGCGGGTTCAGCACGATGTCCATCGGCGTGCCGTCGGCCAAGAAGGGCATGTCCTCATCGCGCACGATGCGGGCTACCACCCCTTTGTTACCGTGGCGACCAGCCATCTTGTCACCCACCTTCAGCTTGCGCTTCTTGGCGATGTACACTTTGGCCAGCTGCACGATGCCGGCGGGCAGCTCGTCGCCCACTTCCAGCGTGAAGCGCTGACGCTTGAAACGAGCAGTAATGGTGTTGCGGCGCTTGGCGTAGTTTTTCACCAGTTCCTGCACCATGCCGTTCATCTTCGCGTCGGCCGTCCAGCCTTCCATCACCAGGTCCTTGAAGAGGTTTACTTCTTCCGGCACGGCGTAGTTGCTTTCGTCCTTGTAAGGGTTTTTCTCGGGGAAGAGGCCCTCGGTCAGGTTCTTGCGGTTGAACTTCACGCCTTTGGCAATCATCTCCTCGCCGAAGCGGTGCTTGATGCCCTGCGACGTTTTGCCTTCCAGCAGCTGCACCAGCTTATCAATCATGATAACCTTTACGGCGCGCAGCTCACGAGCATACCCGTCCTTGAGGTCCTCCACTTCCTTCTTCGACTTGGCCCGCAGGTTTTTGTCTTTCTTCGGACGCGAGAACAGCTTGGTGCCGATAACCACGCCTTGCAGGGAGGGCGGCGCCTTGAGCGAGGCATCCTTCACATCGCCGGCCTTGTCGCCGAAGATGGCGCGGAGCAGCTTCTCTTCCGGCGTCGGGTCCGTCTCACCTTTCGGCGTGATTTTACCGATGAGGATGTCGCCCTCACGAACTTCAGCGCCGAGACGGATGATACCGTTGTCGTCGAGGTTACGCACGGCGTCTTCGCTCACGTTCGGGATTTCCGACGTCAGCTCTTCCTCGCCACGCTTGGTCTCACGTACTTCCAGTTCAAACTCCTCAATGTGAATCGAGGTGAAGATGTCGTCGCGAACTACGCGCTCCGAGATGACGATGGCATCCTCGAAGTTGTAGCCCTGCCACGGCATGAACGCCACCTGCATGTTACGGCCCAGGGCGAGTTCGCCCTGGTTGGTGCCGTAGCCTTCGCAGAGCGGCTGGCCTTTGGTCACCCGGTCGCCGCGTTTCACGAGCGGCGTCAGGTTCAAGCAGGTATCTTGGTTGGTGCGGCGGAACTTGATGAGGTCGTAGCTGATACGCTCGGCGTCGAAGCTAATCATCACATCGTCGTCCGTGAGGTCGTACTTCACCACGATTTTGTTGGCATCGACGTAGTCAATTACGCCGTCGCCCTCAGCCATCACCAGCACACGCGAGTCGGTGGCAATGCGGCCTTCCAGCCCGGTACCCACAATCGGAGCCTCCGGACGGAGCAGCGGTACGGCCTGACGTTGCATGTTCGAGCCCATGAGCGCGCGGTTGGCGTCATCGTGCTCCAGGAACGGAATCAGCGAAGCAGCCACCGATACAATCTGGTTCGGGGCTACGTCCATGTACGAATACTCGGTCGGAGCCACCACCGGGAAGTCACCTTCGAAACGGCCTTTCACCAGCTCCTGGGTCAGCTTGCCGTTGTCGTCCAGCAGCGAGTTGGCCTGGGCGATGTGGTGGGTGTCTTCTTCCTCAGCGGTCAGGAATTTCACGTTGGTGCTCATGTCCACCTTGCCGCCTTTCACGTCGCGGTAAGGCGTTTCGATGAAGCCCATCGAGTTCACGCGGGCGTGCACGCACAGCGACGAAATCAGCCCGATGTTCGGACCTTCCGGTGTTTCGATGGTGCATAGACGGCCATAGTGAGTGTAGTGAACGTCGCGTACCTCGAAGCCGGCGCGCTCGCGCGACAGACCTCCCGGCCCCAGAGCCGATACGCGGCGCTTGTGCGTCACCTCGGCCAGCGGGTTCGTTTGGTCCATGAACTGCGACAGTTGGTTCGTACCGAAGAACGAGTTGATAACGCTCGACAGAGTGCGGGCGTTAATCAGGTCCACCGGCTTGAAGTCCTCGTTGTCACGCACGTTCATGCGCTCCTTAATGGTACGCGCCATGCGGGCCAGGCCCACGCCAAACTGGGCGTAAAGCTGTTCGCCCACGGTGCGCACGCGGCGGTTGCTCAAGTGGTCAATGTCATCGACAATGGCCTTCGAGTTAATCAGGCCAATCAGGTATTTCACGATGAGAACGATGTCCTCATTGGTCAGTACCCGCGACTCCTGCGCCATGTCAATCTGGAGCTTCTTGTTAATCCGGTAGCGGCCCACCTCGCCGAGGTCATAGCGCTTGTCCGAGAAAAACAGCTTCTGGATGATGTCGCGGGCAGTTTCCTCGTCGGGTGCCTCCGTGTTCCGGAGCTGACGGTAAATCTGCTCCACGGCTTCCTTCTCCGAGTTGGAGTTGTCCTTCTGCAGCGTGTTGTAGATGATGGCGAAGTCCGCGATGTTCACGTTCTCGCGGTGCAGAATCACCGACTTGGCCCCGGCTTCGAGGATAGTGTCGATGTCCTCTTCCTCGATGGTCGAGTCGCGCTCCAACAGCACCTCGTTGCGGTCGATGGAAACTACCTCGCCAGTGTCCTCGTCCACGAAGTCTTCCGTCCAGGTGCGCAGCACCCGGGCGGCCAGCTTGCGGCCGACGGCTTTCTTGAGGTTTTTCTTGTCGGCCTTCACCTCTTCCGACAGCCCGAACAAGTCGAGAATGTCTTTATCGGTGCCGTAGCCGATGGCGCGCAACAGCGTCGTCACCGGGAACTTCTTTTTCCGGTCGATGTACGCATACATCACGTTGTTCACGTCGGTGGCAAACTCAATCCACGAACCTTTGAACGGGATAATGCGGGCCGAATACAGCTTGGTGCCGTTGGTGTGCTTGCTCTGGGCGAAGAACACGCCCGGCGAGCGGTGCAACTGCGATACGATAACGCGCTCAGCGCCGTTAATCACAAACGAGCCCTTCTCCGTCATGTACGGAATGTTCCCGAGGAACACTTCCTGCTCGATGGTTTCGAAGTCCTCGTTGTCCTTATCGTTGCAGATAAGACGCAGCTTGGCTTTCAGCGGCACTGAATAAGTCAGGCCCCGGTCAATGCACTCGTCAACCGAGTACTTGGGCGGGTCGACGTGATAATCAATAAAATGCAGCACGAAGTTCTCGCGCGAGTCGGAAATCGGGAAGTTCTCGGCAAACACTTTGAACAAACCCTCGTTAGAGCGGCTTTCGGCGGCCGTCTCCAACTGGAAGAAATCCTGGAACGACTGCACCTGCACGTCCAGGAAATCCGGGTACTCGATTACCTTCTTAATCTTGGCGAAATTGATTCGCTCGGCGGCCAGTTTCTTCAATGAGGCCGTTTTTGCTTTCGGTGTAGCCAATGCGATGGGGATTATAAGATGGACACGGAAGCGTACTACCGGGAGCCGCCCCGTGGGCGGCCGTCAGCCTCGCGGGCACCAGCCCGCGCCCAGAACTCGCTCAGCAAGAGCAAAGTTGGCTGACGCAAATAAAGCGCGAACTGCGGGTTCGCGCTACTGACACGCTACAAACAGGAAAAGACCTGGCTAAGTTGCCAGGTCTAATCCTTATTTGAAGCGAGTCGGGTGATGCTTCAGAAACAGAGACTACTTAACCTCTACTTCAGCACCAGCTTCTTCCAGCTGCTTTTTCAGGCCTTCAGCCTCGTCCTTGGTCACGCCTTCTTTCAGGGGCTTCGGAGCGCCGTCAACCAGCTCTTTGGCTTCTTTCAGGCCCAGACCGGTCAGGTCTTTCACCAGTTTCACCACGGCCAGTTTCTGGCCACCAGCAGCTTTCAGGATAACGTCGAAAGCGGTTTTTTCTTCCGGAGCTTCCTCAGCAGCAGCGCCACCACCGCCAGCTACCATTACGGGAGCAGCAGCAGCCGGCTCGATGCCGTACTCATCCTTCAGGATACCTGCGAGTTCGTTTACTTCTTTCACCGTCAGGCTAACGAGCTGCTCAGCGAATGCTTTCAAATCTGCCATTTCTGTAGATTGTTAAAAAAGGTTGTTGTTGAATTGAATTGAAAGTGAAAAAGATGAGCAGCGGTTAGCCTGCAACCTCTTCTTTTTCGGAAAGCGTTTTGAGGATACCGGCCAGTTTGTTGCCGCCGCTTTGCAGCGCCGAAATAACGTTCTTGGCGGGCGATTGCAGCAGGCCGATGAGTTCACCGAGCAGTTCCTGCTTGCCTTTGATGGTCGTCAGGCCCTCCAGCTCTTTCGAGCCGATGTAGATGCTGGCATCCACGTAAGCGCCTTTCAGCACCGGCTTGGGCTCTACGCCGCGGCCATAGTTCTGGGCTTTGTAGAAGTCGCGCAGCAACTTAGCCGGAGCCGAGCCGCTCTCCTGCGAGAACAGTACGCCCGACTGGCCTTTCAGCGCAGCATCCATTTCCGAAGTGTCGCTACCGAGGGTGTCGAGCGCCTTGCGGATGAAGGTATTTTTGTAGACCTTGAACTCCATGCCGCGGTTGAAGCACAGGCGACGGAACTCGTTGATTTTGGCCACCGACATGCCAGCGGCGTCGGTGATGTAGAATGCGTTGTGCGACTGAAACTTCTCGCTCAACTCATCCACGAGGGCTTGTTTTTCTTCCCGATTCATGGTTGGTTGATGTTATTAGTTAGCGGAAGAAACCGTGCTGTCAACCGGTACGCCGGGCGACATCGTGCTGCTGAGCGTGATGCTCTTGATGTAGGTACCTTTCGACGACGAAGGCTTCAGGCGACCCAACGTCTGGATTACTTCCAGGGCGTTTTCGGCCAGCATGCTCGGGTCGAACGAAACTTTACCTACCGAGCAGTGAATGATGCCGGTTTTGTCAACTTTGAAGTCGATTTTACCAGCTTTCACTTCCTGCACTGCCTTGGCTACGTCGGTCGTTACCGTACCCGATTTCGGGTTCGGCATCAGACCACGGGGACCGAGCACGCGGCCCAGACGCCCCACTTTCGCCATTACGGCCGGCATGGTGATAATCACGTCGATGTCGGTCCAGCCTTTCTCGATTTTCGAGATGTAGTCGTCCAGACCCACGAAGTCGGCGCCGGCGGCGAGGGCTTCAGCCTCCTTGTCGGGAGTCACCAAGGCCAGTACGCGAACGGTTTTGCCGGTACCGTGGGGCAGCGTGGCTACGCCACGTACCATCTGGTCGGCTTTGCGGGGGTCCACACCCAGACGAACGTCGATGTCAACCGAGGCGTCGAACTTGGTGTACGTGATGTCCTTCACTACCTGAGCGGCCTCCAACAGGCTGCGCACTTGGGTCAGGTCGTGCTTGGCAAGGGCGTCCTTGCGCTTTTTGCTGATTTTTGCCATTGTCTTATCGCCGGTTAATTATTCAGCAAAAGGCGAGTCGCCTTTCACGGTGATGCCCATGCTGCGAGCCGTGCCGGCTACTTGCTTCATGGCCGATTCCACTTTGAAAGCGTTCAAATCCGGCATCTTCGTCTCGGCGATGGTGCGGATTTGGTCCCACGTCACGGAACCTACTTTGTTCCGGTTCGGCTCTTTCGAACCGCTCTGGAGCTTGGCAGCTTCCATGAGCAGCACCGGGGCGGGTGCCGTTTTCACCACGAAGTCGAACGACTTGTCGGTGTACATGGTAATCAGGACCGGGCACACTTGGCCAGCTTTATCCTGGGTCCGCGCATTGAACTGCTTGCAGAACTCCATGATGTTCAAGCCTTTGCTACCAAGTGCAGGTCCTACCGGCGGTGCAGGATTCGCAGCGCCTCCCTTAATCTGCAAGCGCAGATAACCTCTGATTTCTTTGGCCATTTGGGTTTGTAAGGCTGGAGGTTGCCGCGTCGTAACTCGCGGCTTCCCCAGTTATCGAAAACTCCTATTTAGGAAGCCCCATCAGCCCGGAGTGAATGGCTGGCGTGGTATAATTATGAGCGTTGTCAGTTGCTGGTTGTCGGTTGTCAGAACGTTCTAACAACCGACAACCAGCAACTGACAACGACTATACTTCTTTCTCTACCTGCGTGTAGCTCAACTCCACCGGCTGCGAGCGGCCGAAGATTTTCACTACTACGCTAAGCTTCTTACGCTCTTCGAAAACCTCGTCCACGTTGCCGGAGAAGCCGTTGAAGGGACCGTCAATCACCTTCACCAATTCGCCGATTACGTATGGCTTGTCGAGGGTGGCAGTCAGTTCCTGCTCCTGCTCATCCACGATACCGAGGATGCGGTTCACTTCGCTCATTTGCAGCGGAATGGGCCGATTATTAGCAGAGTCCTTCTTATCCTTGTCGCCAAGGAAGCCAATCACGCCAGGAGTGCTGGTGATGATGTGGTCCACCTCACCGTGGCCAAGTTCGGCCTGGATGACGATGTAGCCGGGGTAGAGATTCCGCTCGCGGACGCGCTTCTTACCGTTGCGCATCTCGAACACTTTCTCCACCGGAATCAGCACCTGCGGCACGTAGTCCGTCAGGTTGTGCCGACCAAGCTCCGTTTCGAGGTAGTTCTTCGCCTTCTTTTCCTGCCCGCTCACGGCGCGGACAATGTACCATTTCATTTCGCCCATCACCGATTAGCGAAACGAGTTATAGAAAGCTTCCAGGCCGTTTTTGAACGCGACATCCATCGCTCCCACCACAATGGCGAAAATGAGGGAGCCGGCCAGCACCAGACCAGCGCTTTTTTGCAGCTCCACCGACGTTGGCCACGTTACGTTGTAACGCATCTCTTCGATGGTATTGCGGAAATAGTTGCTCAGTTTGTCCATTGGTGCGGAAAAGCCGGACGGGCCGGTAAAAACTAATTAACTCAGAGCAAATGCCCTACGATGCACGAGTGGAGAGATTCGAACTCCCATCAAAGGTTTTGGAGACCTCTATTCTACCCTTGAACTACACTCGTATAAAAACACCCCATCGCCACAATTGTGATAATGGGAGTGCAAAGGTAAGAAAAACAAATGAAAAAGCAAGTGCTGTATTACAAAAAATCAGCTGTTTGCTTCTTGGTTTTTTATTTGCTCGCCCTAATTAACGAAAAAACGCCCCCGATTGCTCAGGGGCGTTTTTAATTCAGCGCTTAGGCGGAGAACTAGTCAAGGATTTCGGTCACCTGACCGGCACCTACCGTACGGCCACCTTCGCGGATAGCGAAGCGCAGGCCTTTCTCCATCGCCACCTTGTTGATGAGCTCAACGGTGATGGTGATGTTGTCGCCGGGCATTACCATTTCAACGCCCTCGGGGAGGGTGATGATGCCGGTAACGTCGGTGGTACGCAGGTAGAACTGCGGACGGTAGTTGTTGAAGAAGGGGGTGTGGCGGCCGCCTTCCTCTTTCGAAAGAACGTACACCTCAGCCTTGAACTTTTTGTGGGGGGTTACCGAGCCGGGCTTGCAGATAACCATGCCGCGACGGATAGACTCCTTGTCAATACCGCGGAGCAGCAGACCCACGTTGTCGCCAGCTTCGCCACGGTCGAGGATTTTGCGGAACATTTCCACACCCGTAACCGTCGACTTCAGGCCTTCGGCACCCATGCCGAGGATGTCAACTTGCTCGCCCGAGTTGATAACACCGCGCTCGATGCGGCCGGTAGCTACCGTACCACGACCCGTAATCGAGAACACGTCCTCAACCGGCATCAGGAAGGGCAGGTCGGTCAGACGAGCGGGAATCGGAATGAACGAGTCAACGGCGTCCATCAGCTCGTTGATTTTGGGAACCCAGGTAGCGTCGCCGTTCAGGCCGCCCAGGGCCGAGCCTTGGATAACCGGAATGTTGTCGCCGTCGAAGTCGTAGAACGAGAGGAGTTCGCGGATTTCCATTTCCACCAGCTCGAGGAGCTCGGGGTCATCCACCATGTCCACTTTGTTCATGAACACCACCAGCTGGGGAACACCTACCTGACGGGCGAGCAGGATGTGCTCGCGGGTCTGGGGCATCGGGCCGTCGGTAGCAGCTACCACGAGGATAGCGCCGTCCATCTGGGCAGCACCCGTTACCATGTTCTTCACGTAGTCGGCGTGACCGGGGCAGTCAACGTGGGCGTAGTGACGGTTTTTGGTGGAGTACTCTACGTGAGCGGTGTTGATGGTGATACCACGCTCTTTTTCTTCGGGAGCATTGTCAATCGAAGAGAAGTCACGCTTTTCGGCCAGGCCCTGGTTTGCCAGTACCATCGTGATGGCAGCGGTCAGGGTCGTTTTGCCGTGGTCAACGTGGCCGATGGTGCCGATGTTTACGTGCGGCTTGGACCGGTCGAAATTTTCTTTAGCCATTGTAAAGAGTAAAAAAGAGAGGTGGTGAAGTGAATTTGAAGGTAAATCCGACCCTACAACAAGAAAGCGAGACTCAGCCCCTGATTTCGGAAAACTGTGTGTCGCTTACTCGTGAGAACCGCGCCTGCTTGCGTTTAATTCAATCAGGACTTGTATAAAGTGAGCCATTTATGGGATTTGAACCCATGACCTCTTCCTTACCAAGGAAGTGCTCTACCACTGAGCTAAAACGGCTTATTTCAAAAATATGAGCGGGAGACGAGGTTCGAACCCGCGACCTGCAGCTTGGAAGGCTGCCGCTCTACCAACTGAGCTACTCCCGCAGATGGCATCATGTAAAAAGTGGGGGTAACAGGACTCGAACCTATGAACCCGAAGGAGGTGAGTTACAGTCACCCGCAATTGCCGCTATGCGATACCCCCAATTTGTGGCGTTTCGCGGCCGATTGCCGGGAAACATTTCCCTTGGATTAGCTGCTGTTGAAATAGCTTCTTTTCGTAAGGGAGCACAAAATTACAGCTTTTCGGACACAAGGCAAGAGGTTGCGCAAAAAAAGGTTGTTCTTTTTTTGCGCAATTCTTTTATCCCCCTCTTACATAAGGCTGTAAAATGCTTTCAATCGCTCATCGGTTTCCTTCTCCCGAATGTTCTGGAGGGTATTTTTGAGATTTGGGCTGCTGGCAACGAGTACAGCCAGGCCCCGATACGCCCCGAGGCGAACATAGTATTTGGGAGCGTTGCGGGCGTAGTCTTCGAGGATTTTGAGGCCTTTATCGCGCTCCACGGGCGGGATGTGCGTCATTAGATTGCCGAAGGCCTGCAAGTAGTTGTAGAGGTCGGCCTCGGGCACGTCGGGCAGGCGGCGCAGGAACCACTGGTACTGGTCGAGGCCGCCCTGCTGGGCGTAGTAGTTCGCGATGGCCAGCATCAGGGTGCTGTTGGGTGTGTCTTCGAGCGCGGCAATCTGGCTTTTGGCGTTGACGATGGGATTTTTCGTCAGGGCTTCGACGGCGGCGGCGGCCACGGTGTAGGAGCTGTCGTTGAGGCCGGCGAGGTAGTAGGAGCCAAAATTCTCGTTGGGGAAGCTGGCGAGGCAGATGAGGGCCTGGGCGCGCACGCGGGAGTTGGGGTCGGCGCTGGCGAGGCGCTGGATGTCCTTACGCACGGCGTTGCTTTCGGGGCCGCGGTAGCGGCGCAGGTGGTCGAGGGCGAGTCGGCGCAGGGCCCAGAACTTGTCGCTGAGCGCGTTACGCATCATACTACTCACCGCTAGCTCCATCGTTTTGTTCTGGAGCAGGTTGAGGGCTTCGGCTTTTTGCTGGTAGCCGCTGCCGTGGTAGAACTGGTAGAGCAGTTCCTCCTGGCTGCGGTCTTCGTCGATTTGAGCCAGCAGAATGTTATCGCTGTCGAATTTGACGAGCGCCGGCTTCTGGTTGGCGGGCAACTGGAATGTCTGGCTGGCGCGGGTGATGGTGATATGGTGCTCGACGGGCTGATTACCATTCCAGACGGTAACCGTAACCGGCAGGCGGTACACGGGCTGGAAGAGCGTATCCTGCACCTGCTGAACGTGCAAACTCACTTGGTTATTGGCGTAGCTGTGGCTCACTTTCAACTCGGGATGCCCGCGCTGCATAAACCACTGGTTGAAAAACCACATCAAATCCTCGCCGGTAGTTTCCTCGAAGGCGGTGCGCAGCTTCGAGATTTCGACGGCCGTGAGCTTGTTTTGAGTGAGGTAGCGGTTGAGGGCGGTGAAGAAAGCTTCATCGCCCAGATGGTGGCGCAGCATGTGCAGCACCCGACCGCCCTTCTCGTAGGAGTGGCGGTCAAACATCTCTTCCTTGTCCTGATAGTGGTAGCGGATGAGGGGCTCGCGCTTGCTCTGGGCCTCGTCGAGGTAGTTGTTGAGCTTGCGCTCCTGCACCAGCGCCGCCTCATCGGGGCCGAGCTTGTATTCGGCCCACAGCAGCTCCGAATAATCGGCGAAGGACTCGTTCAGCGGCAGGTTCGACCACGATTCGCTGGTGACGTAGTCGCCAAACCACTGGTGAAACAGCTCGTGGACGATGGTGGACTCGCCGGTATCATAAGAGGCATCGAGCAGCTCGCGCTGGGTGGCCTGGATGCCGGCGCCGTGGGTGGTGGCGGTGGTGTTTTCCATCGCGCCGCTCACGTAGTCGCGCACGGGCACCTGGGCATATTTCTCCCAGGGGAATTCGACGCCCAGCTTGGTGGAGAAGTACTCCAGCATCTCGGGCGTGCGGCCGAAGATGGCGCGGGCGGTGCCGGCGTATTGCGGCTCGACGTAGTAATCGACGGACTTGCCGCGCCAGGTGTCGCTCACCACGGCGAAGTCGCCGACGACCATCGTGGCGAGGTAGGGCGCGTGGGGCTGACTCAGGCGCCAGGTATCGGTGCGGGTGCCGTCAGGATTGGCGTTGGAGCTGACGAGCAAGCCGTTGGACAACGTTTTAAACTGTTTTTCCACCGTCAGGCTGATTTCCTGCGTCATGCGCTGGTTGGGCCGGTCGATGGTGGGGAACCAGCAGGAGCTGGCTTCCGTCTCGCCCTGGGTCCAGATTTGGCGGGGCTTGTTTTTCTCGTTGCCGAGGGGGTTGATGAAATACAGGCCCTTATCGGACGTGATGGCATCGGAGCCGCCGGCGGGCAGCTCGTTGGGCTTGGCTACGTAGGCGATGCGCAACTGGTAGGGCTCGGTGCGCGGATAGGCGCGGTCGAGGGTAATGGTGAGTTGGCGCTTGTCGTAGGTGTAAGGCAGCGTTTTGTTTTTCTTGGGGCCGATGAGTTCGATTTTCTGAATATCGAAGCCCTTGGCATCGAGCACCAGCTGCGACTGCGGGTAGAAATGCGAGCGGAGCGTGAGCACGGCCGTGCCCAGCAGGTGCTGCTTCTTGTAATCGAAGCGCACGTCGAGCCTGGTGTGGGTAACCTCGGTGAGAATGGTGACGGCGGGCTGGTAGGGCGCATCGCCGGGCAGCCACGAGGGCACCACGATGGTGGACGCCGCGGCCGGGGCCGTGGGCGCGCCTTTCTCGCTCTTCTTCGCGGCGGCAGGTTTGGCGGCTGGCTGGGCCAACGCTCCCGCGTACGTTATCAACATCAGGCCGATAAGGCCTGCACTCGGGTATCTCATGCCAGCGGGTAGAAAGGAAAAACAGCTCAATTTCCGAATTAATTTGAGATTTGGGCTACCTTTAACCCCACTCCCACCCCATTCTGCCTGCTTTCAGATGCTCCACATCAGCACCGGTACGGCTCCCGCCTGGGAAGTCGATTACCGCAGTACCGACCACGTCAGCCTCAACGGCCAACCCCTGAACTGGGATATTACGGCCCTGGGTGGCGGCCGCTACCACATTTTGCTCGAAGGACACTCCTATAATGCGGAGGTCGTTTCGGCCGATTTTGCCACGAAAAATATCGTGTTAAAAATCAACGGCCAGCGCGTGGAATTAAGCGCCAAAGACCGTTTTGACCTACTGCTGGAGCGCCTCGGCATGAGCAATGCCTCCGCTGCGAAGGTGAACGAGCTGAAAGCGCCCATGCCCGGCCTCATCGTGGATATCCGGGTGCAGCCGGGCCAGGCCGTGCAGAAGGGCGACCCGCTGCTGGTGCTGGAAGCCATGAAAATGGAAAACATTCTGAAGGCCCCGGCCGATGGCACGGTAGGCGGCATCAAAGTAAATTTGCGCGACAACGTGCAGAAGGGGCAGGTGCTGGTGCAGTTTGCTTAACCACGGATTGGGTACTTGGTAGATAGTAGTCAGACCAAACGTTTTTTATCTGACTACCGAATAATAAGTACCGACTACCATAAAATTTACATGACCTATCAACGAATTCTTCTCAAGCTCAGCGGCGAAGCGCTGATGGGCGAGCAGCAGTACGGCATCGACCCGGAGCGGCTGATGCAATACGCCAGCGAAATTAAGGCTGCAGTCGCCACGGGCGTGCAGGTGGCCGTTGTGATTGGCGGCGGCAATATTTACCGTGGCGTGGAGTCGGTGGCCTTCGGCCTCGACCGCGTGCAGGGCGACTACATGGGCATGCTGGCCACGGTTATCAACTCGATGGCTCTGCAAAGCGCGCTGGAGAAACTCGACGTGAGCACGCGCTTGCTCTCAGGCCTCACTATTCAGCGGGTGTGCGAGCCGTATATCCGGCGGCGCGCCGTGCGGCACCTGGAGAAGGGCCGGGTGGTGATTTTTGGGGCCGGCATTGGGTCGCCTTATTTCACTACCGACTCGGCGGCTTCGCTGCGGGCCATTGAGATTGAGGCCGATGTGGTGCTGAAAGGCACGCGGGTCGATGGTATTTATACCGCCGACCCGGAGAAGGACCCGACGGCTACCAAGTACGAGAACATTACGTTTGACGAGGTGATTGAGAAGAACCTCAACGTAATGGATATGACGGCTTTCACGCTCTGCAAGGAGAATAATCTGCCCATTATCGTTTTCGACATGAACACGCAGGGCAACCTGGGCCGCCTGATGGATGGCGAAGCACTAGGCACGCTGGTACACATGGGCGGCGCAGCAGGCCGGAGCACGAAAAAACCCGTATCCGACGCGGCGGCTACGCTGCTGCCGAACCTGGTAGGCAAGCTGCCGGAGCAGGCATAAACTTTTTTTAGTTGGCAGTTGATAGTTATCAGTTGTTAGTTTGTATTCAACTAACGCCGGGCGTTATCAATCTGACAACCGACAACAACCAACTGACAACCCTTACAAAATGGACGAAGAAATTCAGTTTTACCTCGACGACCTCGTGGAGTCGATGGGCAAGGCGGTAGCCCACGTGGGCGTGGAAATGAGCCGCATCCGGGCGGGCAAGGCGTCGCCGGCAATGCTGGACAGCCTGCGCGTGGATTATTACGGCACGCCGACGCCGATTGGGCAGGTAGCCAACGTATCGAGCCCCGATGCTCGCTCGCTGCTCATCAAGCCCTGGGAGAAGAACATGGTGAGCGAAATCGTGAAGGCCATCCGCAACAGCGACCTGGGATTGAGCCCGGTGTCGGATGCGGATGGGGTGCGCCTGAACATTCCGGCCATGACCGAGGAGCGCCGCCGCGAGCTGGTGAAACAAGCTAAGAACGAATCTGAAGCGGGTAAGGTGCGGGTGCGCGCTATCCGCAAGGACGTGAACGAGGCATTGCGCAAGCTGCTAAAAGATGGCGCTTCGGAAGATGCCGTGAAATCGGCGGAAGAAAAAGTACAGAAGACTACCGACGCGCACATTGCGGAGGTGGATAAGCTACTGGCTAAGAAGGAGTCGGAGATTATGACTATCTGAGGTCAGTTTCTTTTGAAATGCGAAAGCCCGGCGAGTTTCGTCGGGCTTTTTTTGTGTTTTCGTGACCTCCCGCAGAGGGCGCAGAGGTTTACGCAGAGGGCCGCAGAGTCGTTAACTGGGCTTCGACGGCGGCAGGTACTAGGTAGCGGATGCTGCGGTTGAGGCGCAGGCTTTCGCGGATATAGGTGGCGGAGATGTCGAGCAGCGGGGCTTCGATGACGCTGACGCGGGGGAAAGTGGTAAGGTCGGGCGTGGGGGCGCCAGGGCGGGGATAGACGTAGATGTCGATTTCGGTGAGCAGGCGCTGGGCTTCCTGCCAGCGCGGGAGGCCGGGGAGGTTGTCGCCGCCCATCAGGAGCACAAAATCGTGGGCGGGGTGGCGCTGACGCAGGGCATCGAGCGTGGCGATGGTGTAGCTGGGGCGTGGGAGAGTGAATTC
>Ga0247804_10000689_pt1 | contig 15435 bp, 17 predicted proteins | sample UWRJL029104C1_FD_181142 | JGI IMG/M metagenome (GOLD analysis project Ga0247804, IMG submission 181142) | Plant litter microbial communities from Arlington Agricultural Research Station in Wisconsin, United States - UWRJ-L029-104C-1 | ecosystem: Environmental > Terrestrial > Plant litter >...
CAACGGCTTTGAAAAAACCCAGTGGAACAAGCTGCACAACAGCGGGCTGGGGCATTATTTCGGCCACGTAATCACCTCCGAGACCAGCAACAGCCTGAAGCCTAAAAAAGAGATCTTTGATTACGCCCTGCACATCACCGGCGCGCAACTCCAAGAAAGCATCATGCTGGGCGACAACCTCGACGCCGATATACGGGGCGCCATGAACGCGGGTATGGACAGTGTTTTTGTAAACCACATCAAAGCCGTTACGGAAATGAAACCCACTTACCATATTACGCATTTGAAAGAACTGGAAGAGATATTCTAAATCGCGCCCCGGTTTGTGTCCCACGAACCGAGGCGGAGGAGTGAAAGGCTATGATTAACTCCAATCAGTAGGATCATTTTAACCAGCCTAATCATGGTTCAGGCAATAAAAAAAGCCTCCCATTTGGAAGGCTTCAAATAAGTTGGTAACAAGATCAGAGTTTCGCCGTGGTCTTCTTATCCTTTGAACAGCAGGATTTTGATTCAGCGGTTTTTGCCTTGTCTTTTGAGCAGCAGCTTTGGCCTTTCGCACATTTCTTCGATCTTTTCTTTTTGCCATTGTCAGCAAAAGTTACACCGGTAACCAGCAAAGCGGCCGTAGCGAGTAAAAGTAATTTTTTCATTTATTGTTGATTTTAAGATGAACCGTTCGTAAAAATAGGTACCAGCGCCTGAACAACCAAAAGGGAACTGTTAAAAAATCACAAAGTAGCGATCACGGTCACGCCGCCCTGTACGACTTGGTTCAATTCCACGTTGATCTTTGTCCCTACCGGTAACAAAAGGTCCACCCGGCTGCCGAACTTGATAAAGCCCATTTCTTCCGTTTGCTTTACCTGCTGACCTACCTTCAAATAATTCACGATCCTTTTTGCCAGTGCCCCGGCAATCTGTTTTACCAGTATCTCGTTTTCACCTTTCCTGATCACTACGGAATGGCGCTCATTCTCCGTAGAAGATTTCGGGTTCCAGGCCACGAGGTATTTTCCTTTGTGGTATTGATTATAAACGACTTCACCATCGATGGGATTGCGGTTCACGTGCACATTGGCCGGGCTCATGAAGATAGAGACCTGCAGTCTTTTTGTTTTAAAATATTCTTCATCCACGGCTTCTTCTATTACCACTACCTTGCCATCTGCCGGCGCAATCACCTGCAGGTCATTGATGGTATGGATGCGTGCCGGTATCCTGAAAAAAGACACCAGGAACAACAGCGTACCGAGGGTGAGGATGAAGATGGCAACGCAAAGCCACATCAAAGAAGCGCTGAAGAAAAAGAACAGAGCGATATTAATGGCGCAAAAGATCAGCGTACCGATAGCAATGGATTTATAGCCTTCCCTGTGAATGGTCATTTAAATAAGTTAAGGCGCAAAGATAGATTTTTTATCGGGTTGAAAGGTTGAACGTCGTTGAAAATAGTTGAAGGAAATATTAAAAATAAAGGTGTTTAGAGGGTTTAGGAGGTTTAGGAGGTTTAGTCGGAAACAGGTTGAAAGTTGTTGAATATCGTTTAAAGGAGTTGAAGGAGTTCTTTAAAGGCATACTGGCTGAGAAAAAGTACAAGCTATCCCACGGAGGAAATATTAAATCTTACCTATTACCTCTTCAATATTATACCCCTTGAAAATTAAGACAGCATCACATACAGCCATACAAACGGCACCGCCAGCAGCATCGAATCAAAACGGTCTAAAAAGCCGCCATGACCGGGCATGAAGGAACCGCTGTCCTTTACATTGGCCATGCGCTTGAGCTTGCTTTCGATGAGGTCACCGATGGTACCAAAAACAGCACAGGTGGCGGCGATGATGAACCAGTTGTAGTGTTTAAAAAAGGGATCGAAATAGTTGTCGATCAGCAGCGGAAATAAATAACCGATCAGAATCGTGGAAAGCAGGATGCCTCCCGCCGTGCCTTCTACTGTTTTCTTGGGGGAAATCTTCGACAGCGGCGTTTTCCCAATGAAAGAACCTACGAGGTAAGCCAGCGTGTCATTCAGCCAGATGGAACAAAAAATACCGATGGGCAGGGTGGTTCCAAATTCCAACACCGTCTTAACATCATAATCGTTGAGGAACATGGTCCGGAAATCGATCATCATCAAACAGGGCAGGCTGATGTAGATCAAACCAAGGAAACAATAGCCCAGGTATTTTCGAGGCGCTATTTTTTTCAGCAATTTTACAAATTCATACCAGCAGCCAAAGTGAATGACGCAAAACAAAACGAGGAAGGCCTGGAAATTCCAGAACAATCCCACCAGCATAACGGCAACGAATACCAGCGCCGTCAGCGCCCGGGTCCTGAATACCGAAAAGTTAAATGCCAAAGTCGTTTTTTTAAAATTAGGTCAATGAATTATTTCCATGTTGTTCCTGGAGGTTCTGTTCCCTGAAAGCGATCTGTGTCCTGTTTTTAGCCGACACTTTTTCAAAGAGATAGAAGAGCCCGTAAGTAGCCAGCGCTGCGAATACGCCGCCCCACACCTGTATGTTCTTTTCCGAAGCCGTGAGTTGCGTATTGATCTTATGGTTGGAGACCCAGAACAATTGCAGCAGCGCCACCGCGTTGTTGAGGAAATGCGCCATGATGTTCACCCATATATTTTTACTCTTGTGAAACATCAGTCCAAGTACAAAACCCAGTACGGCCCTGCTTAAAAAAAGATAAATGGACAAATGGATAAAACTAAAGATCAGCGAAGTAACGATAATGGCCAGCATCGGCCTCCGCCACCAGCGCTCCAGCAATTGCTGCAGGGCGCCCCTGAAAAAAACTTCCTCGAATAACGAAGGCAGGAAGACCATGATCACCAATGCTATAAAAAATTCGCCCCAGCCTTTTAAATTGCTCATAGCCACTACCTGGTCCGTATAGGCCTTTTCCATCAGCCTGGCCTGCCGGTCGAGCGAAGGCAGGTAACCCGCCATGTATTTGCTGAGTTCCGCCAATGGCGAAGCGATCAGTCCTGCGAAAAAGATGAGCAAAAAACCGATCAGTACCTGTTTGTAATTAAGTTGCGTATTGAAGCCCAGCCAAAAACTATTCTTACCATAACAGGTAAGCATAAACAATACAGCAGGCAGAAAAAGAATGAAAAAACTGCCTAAAACCTGCGATAACCGCGCGTAAAAAACGTTTTCGGGCAACAGGAGCGCCTTCATGGCCGCTTGCCCGGTTTCAGCCAAAGGCAACCCTTTGGGCGTTACCTGCAGGGCGATCCAGGTCTGGATGCCGGCGGTCAGCATCATGCCCAGCCCGAGCATAAGCAGCAAGATACCCAACTGGCCGGCGCCCGTAAAACCTTTAACACTTCTGTATTGCATAAGCTTAGCCGATTAGTTGTAAATTTGCAGCGCAATATACATAGAGTACCTCTTTAAAAAAATTTAATGCCCCGGATAGGTCCCATATCATTACCCGAATTTCCGCTGTTGCTGGCGCCCATGGAAGACGTGAGCGACCCGCCTTTTCGCGCCGTTTGTAAAGACCACGGCGCCGACCTGATGTACACCGAGTTCATCAGCAGCGAAGGCCTGATCCGCGATGCCATCAAGAGCCGGCAGAAGCTTGACATCTTCGATTACGAGAAGCCCGTGGGCATACAGATATTCGGCGGCGATGAAGAAAGCCTGTCGCTGGCTGCGAAGATAGTGGACGTTACAAATCCCGATCTCCTCGACATCAACTTCGGCTGCCCGGTGAAAAAAGTAGCGTTGAAAGGCGCCGGTGCGGGGGTGTTGAAAGACCTGGACCTGATGGTGCGTTTAACCAGTGCCGTGGTAAAATCAACCTCCTTGCCGGTGACCGTAAAAACGCGGCTGGGCTGGGACAATGAAACGAAGAACATCGAAGAAGTGGCCGAACGCCTGCAGGACGTAGGCATACAGGCATTGGCGATACATGGCCGCACACGTACGCAGATGTACAAGGGCGAGGCAGACTGGGAACTGATCGGCAAAGTAAAGAACAACCCGCGGATCAACATCCCGATCTTTGGCAACGGCGATATCGACAGCCCGGAAAAAGCATTGGCGTATAAAAACAGGTATGGAGTGGACGGCATCATGATCGGCCGCGCCGCCATTGGTTACCCCTGGATATTCAACGAGATCAAGCATTTTTTAAAAACGGGCGAACACCTGCCGGCGCCTTCCATTGAAGACCGCGTGGCCGTTTGTAAAAAACACCTGCACAAATCTTTCGAATGGAAAGGTCCTAAAGTAGGCATCTTTGAAATGCGCCGTCACTATACCAACTACTTAAAAGGCTTACCCGGCATTAAGGATTATCGCTTACGACTGGTAACACTGGAAACCGTGGAAGAAATTGACGCGGTGCTGGACGAGATCAACATAAAATACGCCGGCTACGAGTTTGAAAAAACACCGATTGAGCTGGTGAATTATCATGAGAAATGCCCGGTGTAGATTTAATATTGAAGAGGTAATATTTAATATTGAAAGGAGTATGATGTTGCATGCATATAATCTTACTGCTGGCTGTATAAGACAATATTAAATATTCCTTATTACCCATTACATCATTCAGAGGCAATCTTACATCTTAATTCCAACATCTTGCATCACTCAGAGATAACCCGTTCCAACCCCCTCACATACGCCCCTCCCCGTTTGGCAGCAATAAAATCACCGGCGAGTAACAGCAGCGATTGAAACAACAAGGCTATGCCAAGGCCATACCAGGATTGTTTCATTTCATTGGTCCGGAAGCAGAGGATCAATACAATGCCTGCAACGGCGAAAGCGATCTCCAGCCATTTATACAGCGCGAAATTTTTCATTACTTTTTTCATGCGGGGCAACTCTTCCGATTGTATGAAACGGGCCGGTTCCATGCCCATTTTATAGGCGATGTGGTTCCTTTGTTTATCCGTTCTTGCATACACGGTATAACCCACGATGGCCTGCAACAAACCCAGTACTATAAAAGGAATGGCAACACCCCGGAAGAAAGGCGTATTGGTTTTAACGAAGATCAAAAAACAGGTGGCCAGCACGATGGCCGTAAGGCCGATCAGCATGAACCAAAAACTTTCCTGCTTTTCCGCGGCAAAATATTTGTGCATGAAATCCAGGTTGCGGATGTTGATCATAAAATAAATTTAAGCAATGATGGCATCTGTCAGTTCTTTGCCCAGCGGTTCTACTGAAGGCCCGAAATAGTGACTTAATTGCCCATCCGCTTCAACAAGGTATTTTGAAAAATTCCAGGTAGGCGCCTGTGTATTCCACCCGTTCTTGTTTTCATCAGTAAGCCATTGAAATACCGGGTGCTGCCCGCTGCCGATCACTGCACTTTTCGACATCAACGGAAAGGTAACGCCGTAATTCACTTTGCAAAAATCTTCGATCGCGGCATCGTCGCCCTTCTCCTGTTCTTTAAAATCATTTGCCGGGAAACCGATCACCACCAGCTTGTCGTTATACTGTTTATACAACTTTTCCAGTCCTTCGTATTGATTCGTATAGCCACAATCGGAAGCCGTATTCACCAGCAATACTTTCTTTCCCTCCAGCGAAGCAAAATCAAAATCCTGCCCGTTGATAGCGGTGCTTTTCAAGGTATAAAAAGAAACAGGTGCGGGTTTGTTATTCGTCAGCATGCGTGTATTTTTTTTGAACAATTTCGATACCTGTAAAAATAAAGGATATACGGCTTTGAGGATTTTTTGTTTTGTTGTCATTGTACCAGGATTTAAGAATTATAGGATTTAGAGAATTTTTTTCAGTTCGTAATTCGTCATTGATAATTCGTCATTATTTTATCAGCCACTTCAATATTTTCAGCTTCCCTTTAAACGGCGGGTACTTCATCACCGGGTCGAACCATGTGGGCGATCTTAAGATGGATTTTTGATGACTGAAAGTATCGAAAGTGTATTTACCATGGTAAGCGCCGCTCCCACTGGCACCGCGCCCGCCGAACGGGAGATTATGATTTAATAAATGGATCGCTGTGTTGTTCACGCAGCCGCCACCGAAGGGAACATCGTTCAACCATTGCTTTTCTTTGTTGTTATCGGAAGTGAATACATAAAAAGCCAGCGGGTTGGGATTGGCGGCGATGATCTTTTTAGCGTCTTCAGCCGTTTCGAAAGTAAGGATAGGCAATACAGGTCCGAATATTTCTTCCTGCATGACGGGCGCATCCAATGATATATTGTCGAGGATCGTTGGCGCAATGTGCAGCCTTTCGCGGTTATGACCGCCACCCACTAAAATATTTCCCTGCTGCAGGTATTGAACCAACCGGTCGAACTGCTTTTCATTGATGATCTTGCCAAACTCGCCGCTGGTTTCCGCATCTGCTCCAAAAAATTGCTGCAGCGCTTCTTTGAACGCGGCGATCAACGCTTCCTTTTTTGAAGCATGCACCAGCACATAATCCGGCGCCACGCACATTTGCCCGGCATTGGAAAACTTCGACATGGCAATTCTTTTTGCCGCTACTTTTATGTTGGCACCCGCCTCCACGATGCAGGGACTTTTACCGCCCAGTTCCAGTGTGACCGGTACCAGTTTGTCCGCGGCCATTTTATAAATGATCCTGCCCACGGTAGTGCTGCCGGTATAGAACACGTGATCGAAACGGAAATTTTCCATCATGCGGGGGATCACGGTTTGACCTTCTTCGTCAGTAAACAAAATATATTCTTTGCTGAAATTTTTTTCAATCAATTCCTGCATCACCGCCGCTGTGGCCGGTGCAAATTCGGAAGCCTTCAATACCACGCAATTGCCCGCAGCCATGGCGCCTGCCAGTGGCGTAAACAACAACTGCAACGGGTAGTTCCAGGGCCCGATGATGAGTACAACGCCCAGCGGCTCGGGCAGGATAAAGCTTTTGGAGGGCAGGTTAAGCAAATTGGTAGGCACCGTTACGGGTTCCATCCAGGTGGAAAGATGTTTAAGCTGGTTATTGATCCCGCTCAGTAAAAAACCCGTTTCCGTAGCCCAGGTCTCTTCAGGACTTTTTTTAAGGTCGGTGTACAAAGCCGCTTCAAATGCGCCCGCGTATTCCTTTACCGCGTCCCTTAGCTTTTTTAATTGTTGCCGGCGAAACGCCTGCGGCCTGGTAGCGCCGCTTTCGAAATAAGCGCGCATTTTTAAAAGGTCGGGCAATCCTGGCATTGGTTTAAATTTGTCCCAAGTTAACAAAACAACCGCTATGACCGATGAACAGTATATGAAGCTGGCGCTGCAGGAAGCGAAAAAAGCGTATGCCGCGGAGGAAGTGCCGGTGGGCGCCATCATTGTAATGAACAACCAGGTGATCGCAAGGGCGCACAACCAGGTGGAACTGCTGAATGATTGTACCGCGCACGCAGAGATCATCGCGCTTACCATGGCCTTCAATTTCCTGGGTAGCAAATACATTCCCGACGCCACTTTATACGTAACCCTCGAAACCTGCCTGATGTGCAGCGGCGCCTTGTACTGGAGCAAGATCGGCCGCATCGTGTATGGGGCCGATGATGAGAAGAACGGCTACCGCAAAACCTGTGGAGATAATAACCCATACCATCCTAAAACAGTAGTTGAAAAAGGTATTTTGAAAGAAGAATGCGCACAACTGATGAAAGATTTTTTCATTGCCCGCAGGTGATCATTTTACCAGGACCTTCCGCTGCATAACCTTTCCTTTTTGACGCAACACCAGCACGTAAATACCGGGCGGCAATATGAACATCATCGTGAGTATGTCGTTGCCGCTGAAGAGGCGGCGGGTTTCCGTACGTTGCTTATTGCCTTTACTGTCCAGCAGTTGCAGTTGTATGTCGCCGGCTGTAAAACCCGTCAAGGCAATTTCTATCCTGTTCTTCGCGGGGTTGGGCGATACCTTTACGGACAGCTTTGGCACAGCTGAATTGCTGTCGCTCCGCAGGGTATCAGCCGTATTTCTACCACCCGGGAGCTGCGCCTGCCCGTTACAAATTCCGTAAAACGTAAGAATAAGGAATAGTATTTGCTTCATTGTGATGGTTAAAAGAGAATAGATAACGTAAATTTGTACAACTACATTTCACAACGATTTCATAAAATAAAAATCAAACATTATGGCATTTACGCTCCCCGCTCTTCCTTATGCACACGATGCACTAGAGCCGCATATCGATACTGCTACCATGCAGATACACCATGGCAAGCACCACCAGGCTTACGTTGACAACCTGAATAAAGCGATTGCCGGTACGGACAATGAAAATAAAAGTATTGAAGAACTGGTTAAAGCCGCCGGTAGCATCAGCCCGGCTGTACGCAACAATGGCGGCGGCCACTGGAACCATAGTTTTTTCTGGGAAAGCCTTGCAGCCAATGCAGGCGGAGCTCCTTCCGGTAAATTAGCCGATGCGATCAATACTGCATTCGGTTCTTTCGATGCTTTTAAAGAAAAATTCAATGCCGCCGGTACCACGCGCTTTGGCAGTGGTTGGGCATGGCTGATCGTTAAGGATGGCAAGCTGGAAGTAAGTTCTACCCCCAACCAGGACAATCCCCTGATGGATGTGGCAGAAGTTAAAGGCACGCCCATCCTCGGTTGCGACGTATGGGAACACGCTTACTACCTGAAGTACCAGAATAAGCGCCCCGATTACCTCGCCGCTTTCTGGAACGTAGTGAACTGGAAAAAAGTAGCAGAGCGTTTTGAAGCTGCATAAGGAATCTTAGATCTATACAGGCCGTAACGTTGAGTTGCGGCTTTTTTTGTACCTTAAGAAAGCGGTTGGCAATTGGCGGTTGGCAACTATTGCCCGGTTCGTGTTCTCATGAAAGGAAACGAAGTAGCTGTGTCCGGGCGGAGTGCAACCATTAACTTCCAACTATCAATTTTTTATCGCCCGGTTCGTGTCCCAAGAAACGGAAAGGAAGTACCTGTGCCCAAGGCGGAACTCAACCATCAACTTTCAACTATCAATCTTCAACCTTTCGGTATGTTCAAAACCTTTCTTCTTGCATTAGCGCTTCTTACTGCTTCTTTTGCCTGCGCCGATGTACCGGGCAAAGCAACCATGTACGACAGCAAAGTAAATTTCCAGCACATACCGGCGTTAAAGGAGTATGTTTTTTACTGGCAGCAGCGCGACAGGGACAGAATAAAAGTAACCAGCGATACGGGTTTTGATATACAAAGCAGCCGCGGTGCGCCTTACCGGGCAATGTTTTGGGGCGTCAGTAAATCATCGAACCTATCTACGGATACGCTGGAATTTGCCAACTACTATGCGCCGGATTATTTACTGATCATCGATTCGGTGGTGAACAACAAAATACGTTTTGTAAAGGTGGAATTGTCCAACCGTAATGAAACCGTTACCGAAAAACATATGGACCTTATTCAAAATAAAACACTGGTAACGGAAGCGCGCAAAGCCAAACGCAATCACTACACCCGGATCATTCTCTTATCCCTTGCCGCGGCAGCAGCGATTGGCGGGATCAGTTGGTGGCTGGTGAGAAGAAAAAAGCAAATGTGAAAATTCGAAAATGCGAAAATGCGAAAATGGTTGAGAGGTTTAAAGGGTTTAGGAAGTTTAGTTTGGAAACGGATGTTACCAGCCCCCCTCTCTTTCAGGAGAGGGGTTGGGGGGTGAGGCGTTGAAAGTTGTTGAAGGAGATATTTAATGCACGGTTTAGGAAGGTTTAGAAAAATCAAAATTCCAATAAACTGAAGAAAATCTTCCATATTACTTCTTCCATATTACATTGCCCTTAGGGAACGGGGTCATGCCCATGCCCGCCCCAGGGATTGCAACGCGCAATGCGTTTGGCCGTGAGCCACAAGCCTTTGACCGGACCGTATTTTTTTAGCGCCTCGATGCCATACTGCGAACAGGTGGGGGTATAACGACATTTACTGCCCAGCCAGGGAGAAATGGCCAACTGGTAGATCCTGATCAAAAAGATGAAGGGCCAGCTAAGGATGAGCAACAATTTTTTCATCTATAATTTTTAATAACCGCGCCAGGGCGTCTTCCATTTTACGGAGGATCAGCGCGTGCTGCGGTAGTTCGTTGCCGGTATAAATAAAAAATACAGAGAAGCCTTTTCCTGATCCGTGTACGGCAGTTTGCAGGGAATGTTTCTGCAACCGGTAGGTCTCGCGCATCAACCGCTTGATCCTGTTCCTGTCCACCGCTTTTTTAAAATGCTTTACCCCTACTGTAAACCCGGCATGCAAAGGCCATTCACTATTTTCCTTTTTTTCAGTAAATAGATAAACCACGCGAAAGGGAAAATGGGAGAATGCCTTACCGTCTTTGAACAACTTTTCAATCTTCTTCCGGCCTTTCAGTCGCTCATGCGCGCCGAGTGTGTATCGTGTAGGAATTTCCAATCAAGCAAAAATAAACAACTGTATTAAGTTTTGCTGTGCTTTATTACGTCGAATAATAAAGAGGACAGGTGCAATAAGGTCCAAACCACCACGAGGGCAACAAGAATGACATTACGGATCTTCGATCCATTATCCTGTTTTGGATGCACCGGCAAATTATTTGTTGGGGGTTTGGTGATATAAAAAAGTCCCGCCGGTAAAGCAGGACTACTATTTTTAATAAGCCTTTGAGGCTGGTATTTCTTATTTCTTATCGCCGTGTTCGCTGGAAACAGTCAGTTTATGACGTCCTTTTTTCCTGCGGCTTGCCAATACCTTGCGGCCGTTGGCGGTTTGCATACGCTGGCGAAACCCGTGAACAGATTTCCTGCGGCGTTTATGGGGCTGATACGTTCTTTTTTTACCTGGCATTGTTTTAAATTTTTCCTTTTACAAAATAATTTTTCTAAAAACTTCCACCAGGGCACCATCCCCGTTGGTTTTGAAAGGACGGCAAAGGTAGGGTAAAATTCTTTGTAAACAAGGCGGTCAAACAGGGAATTTTTACGGTCAGATGTCTAAATGCACTGATTTTACTGCCTTCCCAAAGAAAATACCGCCATGCTCATCAAAATCAGCAACGGAATCCGTGGTAAAAAAACGGTATTCGCCGTTGCGGCTGCATTGCGCCTCCATTTCCGGGTGAGCGGCTAGATACTGTTCCAGGCTTTGGGCCACGATGTCACCCTGCGCTAAAATGTTGATCCCCGCGGGTACCTGTTCTTTTATTTTATCCAGCAACAACGGGTAGTGCGTGCAGGCCAGCAGGATGGTATCGATGCCGGGCGACTGTTCCAGCAAGCGGCTGATGTGCTGCTGAATAAAATAATCCGCCCCACCCGACCTGTATTCATTGTTCTCCACCAGCGGAACCCACATGGGGCAGGCTTCCTGGAAAACCTGCACTTCCGGGTAAAATTTGGCGATCTCCAGTGGGTAGGAAAGCGACTGCACCGTACCGTTGGTAGCGAGAATGCCCACTTTATTACTGGTGGAGAATTTGCCGATCACTTCCGCTGTAGGCCTGATAACGCCCAGTACCCTTTTATTGGGACCGATCTTTTCCAGATCGTTTTGCTGGATGGTCCGCAACGCTTTTGCCGAGGCCGTGTTGCAGGCCAGGATCACCAGCGGGCAGCCCTGTTCAAAAAGCCAGCGCACACATTGAAGCGTGTATTCGTAGACCGTATCAAAACTGCGGGTGCCGTAAGGCGAGCGGGCATTGTCACCCAGGTAAATGTAATCGTACTGCGGCAACCGGTCCACGATGGACCGGAGCACCGTCAGGCCGCCGTAACCGCTGTCGAATACGCCAATGGGTTGTTGCTTCATGTTCCAAAAATAATAAAGCCTCCCGGTATCGAAAGGCTTTGTCAATATATTTAAAAAGAAGGGATTAGTTACCTGCTGCTCCTGCCGGCTTGGTGCCTGCGGGTGCATCTTTAATACCCAGCTTTAATTTAACCGATGGTAAAAGGTCGTCGCCCGGAGGACTTACCAGGATGGTATTGGTAGAAGCATCCAGTACATAACCATACCCTTTTTCTTTTGCTACGGTTTTGATCGCTTCAAAAGCCTTGGTACGGATGGGGCCGATCTTTTGTTGCGCCATCTGGTTGGTTTTTTCCTGTGCTTCCTGTTCGTAGTTCTGCAAACGCTGGTACAGTTTTACGATCTCGTTCCTTTTGATCTCTCTCATGGCAGGCGTCATAGTGGCGGAATCCTTTACGAAAGCATTGGCACGGTCGTCCGCTTCTTTTTGCAGGTCCTGGCCTTGCTGAACCAGGGAATTCTGGTATTCTTTCAGTTCGCCATCCACTTTAATTGCTTCCGGCATTAAGCTGATCAATACATCGGTATCGATATACGCGATTTTGGTTTGCGCCGAGGTGCTTGAAGCGCTTAAGATCGCTAATGCCATCACGCCTGCTACGATAAACTTTTTCATTGTCTTTTTAATGTTTACTTGTGTTTATTAGTTTGTTTTTTTATGGTTTTAGCTGCATCCAGCTCTTGGTTTAGGTTTTATTTAACACCCAGGTTCCTCAGTACATCTTCGCTCCTGTCCAGTTTGGGGTCGGCAAAGATAACGGTAATTCCTTCACTTTTATCCAGAATGAAATCATAAGATTTTTCTACCGCCAGCTTTTGAACGGCGTTGTAAACCCTGTCCTGTATGGGCTTAATGAGTTCCTGCCGCTTTTTGAACAGGTCGCCTTCAAAGCCAAAACGTTTTTTCTGCAGGTCGCGCAATTCCTTTTCTTTATTGTACAATTCGTCTTCCCTTTTCTTTTTCAGCGCATCGCTCAACATTACTTGTTCAGCTTCGTAATCCTTCACCATTTTATCTACCAGCGTTTGCCGCAGGTCAATCTCCTGCTGCCATTGTTCACTGAAGAGGTCCAGTTTTTTCTTTGCTTCCTTGTACTCCGGTACTTTTTCCAGTATGTACTTGGAGTCGATCACGGCGTAACGCTGGGCGTTGCCGATAAAGGCGGCCAATACCAGTACGCAGGTAAGCGCGAGGCGTTTAGTTGTTGTAAGCATAGGTTATATTTTTACAAATAAACAAAATAAAGATCCATTACTATTCCGGTTCCTGGCCCAGCATAAAGGTAAATTTAGCCGCACCTTTCAAACCGCTGTTCTGGTTGTACCGGTCGAAACCGATGCCATAGTCAAATCCAAGCAAACCGAACATCGGCAGGAAGAAACGCAGGCCCACACCGGCTGAACGACGCAATTTGAACGGGTTGTATTCCTTGAAATTATACCAGCCGTTGGCGGCTTCAAAGAACGCTAGTCCGTAGATCGTACTGCTGGCGCTGGTGCTGAACGGGTAACGCAACTCGGCCGTGTATTTATTAAAGATGGTAAAGAACTGGCTTGGCGTCACATTATCGGGGTTCAGCTTCGGATCCGACCGGTCGTACACGGGGTAACCACGGTGCGCGATGATGTCGTAACCGAGCAGGGCAAAGTTGTTGCTCAAGCCCGCATCGCCCAACTGGAACCTTTCAAAAGGCGATATTTCCAGGTCTTTATTGTACCTGCCGATGAAGCCATATTTAGCAGCCAGTTTCAGGATGAATTGCTTGTTCTTGTCCGCACCGCGCGCCCTGCCGATCGGTGTGTACCATTCGCCATTGAAACGCCATTTGTGGAACTCGGGTAATTTGTATTGATTTTCCGCACCCGCTGTAATGCCCAGCGCCGAATAAGGCAAGGTGAACTGCCCGCTCAATGCGAAATTGGAACCGCTTGTCGGGAAGATCGGGTTTGGACCGGCAGAATTGCGCACCAATGCTATCTTCAGGCTGATGTTGGTAGAAGTACCGTTGCTCAATCCGCTGAAAATACCACGGTAATTCACCAGTTTGTAACGCTGGAAACTCAGGGAATAAATCAGGTTGAAATAATCATCCGGCCATTTCAACTGCTTACCCAATGAAATATTGAAGTTGGCTGTTTTAACGTAAGAGGTATCACCACAATTCCGGCAATAGCTGCCGAAGCTGTCATAAGCATTCGAGTATTTGGTGTTGGAATAGCCGATGGTGAAAGAGTTGCGTTTTTTACCGCCCAGCCAGGGTTCCGTAAAAGAGAAGTTGTACGAACGGAAGGCACGGCCGTTGGATTGAATCCGCGCGCTCAGCTTCTGGCCGTCACCCGAAGGCAATGGATCCCAGGTAGAACGCTTGGTAATATTTTTAATAGAGAAGTTGTTGAACGTAACCCCCAGCGTACCGGTAAGGCCGATACCGCCACCGAAACCGGCAGAGAGTTCCAGCTGATCGGCCGATTTTTCTTCGATGCCCCAGTTGATGTCAACGGTTCCATTGTCTGCATTTGGTACTACGCCGGGCACGATCTTTTCAGCGTCGATGAAACCAAGCTGGCCCAATTCGCGCTGCGTACGGATGATATCTGCGCGGCTGAACTTTTCGCCCGGGATCGTCCTCAACTCCCGGCGGATCACGTAATCTTTTGTCTTGTTGTTACCAGAAATGGTGATGTTGCCATACACGGCCTGCGGACCTTCGCTCATGCGGATCTCGAAATCGATGGTGTCGTTATAAACAGCCGTTTCCACTGGATCTACTTTAAAGAACAGGTAACCATCATCCATGTAAAGGCTGCTGATGTCGCCGCCTTCCGCAGATAATTCCTTGCCGAGGCGCTTGTTTAATACATCGAGGTTATAGGTATCGCCCTTTTTAATACCGAGCAGTACATTGAGGATAGAATCGCTGTACTTGGTATTGCCGCGCCAAACGATGTCGCCAAAATAATATTTGCGGCCTTCTTTCATTTTGATGAACACATCGATGTTGCCTTTTTCGTTCAGCATAATAGTATCGTTCGCGATCACCGCGTCGCGGAAACCTTTGGAATTGTAATAATCCAATACCTTTTCCTTATCGCTGGCATACTTGGTATCGCTGAATTTTGCCGAACCGAAACCGCTGAAGCGGGCGTAAGGATTCAGCACGTCCCTTGTTTTGGTAAGGGAAAGAAAACCTACGTCGTTGATGTATTCTTTGAATGTATATTTTTTGGCCGTATCACCGTAAGGATTTTGCAGTTTGGGTGGGAACAGGGTAACGCGCATCATTTCCCGCGTACCTTTCATTTGTTTTTTGAGGCTGCGTTCCGCCAGGTTGTCGTTCCCTGTAAAGTTTACCGAACTGGTTTTAACCTTGTTGCCTTTTTTAATATCGAAAGTAAGCGTAACTACATTGTTGAGGTTGGGCACTACTTCTTCCTTCATGTTTATTTCCACGTTGCGAAAACCCTTGTCCGCATAAAATTTGCGGATCACTTCCACGGCGCTCAGGCGCATGTTCTCGGTCAGCACCCGGTCCTTCGCCAGTCCTACCTTGGCTTCCAGGTCATCGCGGTCGCCTTTTTTTACGCCGGTAAATTTAAAGCTGGCGAGTTTGGGCCTTTCCGTAATGGCAAATTCAAGGTACAGGTCGCGGCCTTCCAGTTTTGTAAAGT
>Ga0247804_10000690_pt1 | contig 15411 bp, 3 predicted proteins | sample UWRJL029104C1_FD_181142 | JGI IMG/M metagenome (GOLD analysis project Ga0247804, IMG submission 181142) | Plant litter microbial communities from Arlington Agricultural Research Station in Wisconsin, United States - UWRJ-L029-104C-1 | ecosystem: Environmental > Terrestrial > Plant litter >...
CTGCGCCTGACGGCGGCCACCGGCACCATCACCCGGCGCCTGGTGGTGGAGTAAGCAGCAAGGCCGGGGTCAAGGGTGACTACCACCGCTCGCCCTCGGCCGTAGCCGCAGCATAAACCTGACCAACGCCCCGTTGCCGTATTCATCGGCGGCGGGGCGTTTGGTTGCGTAGTATAGATGGAGCACGGTTTTTGCCACCCGGCTAACACACGAAACCGGTGGCCTGACCGTTTGGGGCGGGGGCGGGGCGCGGGTGCCGGTCGCCATCTATTCTCTCACTACTCGTTGCATGAGCTTATCTCTTACTACCCCCGGGCGGGCGGGGCGCGGCCCCGGCGGGCCTTATCGACGATTACCACGCGGCGGCTGCTAGTGCTGGTGCTGAGTGGCCTGGCGGTCCGCCCGGCGGCCGGGTAGGCGTCGCCCTGGCAGCAGCTCATCGTGCCCAGCACCAGCCCTACGGCTACGGCACCGTGCAGCTGCAGGATGCCGTGGCCGATGCCGCCGGCAACCTTGTGGTAACCGGCTACTTCATGGGGTAGGTGGCGCTGGGCGGCACGGTGCTTACCAGCGGTGTACACCCTGCGCCTGAAAACCGGCGAGCATACCGTTGTCAAGCGCCTGGTGGTGGAGTAGGAGAGGAGCCGGGAAACCCGACCAAGCCCGGCGGCCGCCCTGCGGTGGCCGGGCTTGGTCGGGTTTGGGGGTAATGCTGTGGTGGGCAATGCCCTGCCGGACATTCTGTTTTGCCAGCTGTCGCAGCGCTTACCCGCTGGCCGGTTTTCGGCCCCCTGCCTACTTCTTTTCCCCGTGCAGTATGCCTCGGGCCCGTCCCAATCCTGCGGATGGAGCGAAACCTGGCGTTTCGGGCGGGGCTGAGTTACCGGGTGCCCATGGTTTATCAACCGGACTCAGGGGGTGAGAAAGCCGGCCGACGACGGTGGCACTGCTACCGCCGGGCGCCATCATTCCCCTGCGGCCGAATGGCGGTGCCAGATTGCCAAAACAGACGCCAGACGCCGTTTTGAGCAGGGCCGGGCTTATACGAGGGTTTTAAAGAAAAGTTGAGAAAAATGAAATAAATGTGAAGTTTTCGGCGAACGGCTTGCTTTTCTGTGAAATAATGCTCAACTAGGCCCGGTATTGTCAAGCTGCGATGGTCAAGCTAGCATTATAGCAGGACAACGGTGGTGTGGCAAGCACAGCATTTCTCACCCTTTACCCTTTTCACATCAATACCATGAGCGAAAACTTACTCAGGGGAAATACCACCCAAGAGCCTCCGGGCGGTGATGTTTCTCTCCCATCCACCCGGCTGGCGCGCACAAGTCGCTGGCTAGTAACAGCCGTCGTGGCCTTGTTAGGAATTGGGCAGGCCCAGGCCCAGGTGCGGCTCTACACCTTCGGTCAATCCAACGGCACCTACACGCCCATCACGGGCGGCACGGTGGCGGCCGTGAACGTGGTTTCAGGCACCGACCCCTACCCAGGCCCGACGGACGACGTGGTGCTGGCGGCGGTAACCATCCCGTTTTCGTTTACCTTCAACGGTGTGGCCTACACCACCACCCGCATCAGCAGCAATGGTTTCCTGACTTTCGGAACCACGGCCCCGACTGCCGGGAATGTTGGGCCGATATCATCAGCCGGAGGGTATGCCGGGGCGGTGTCGCCGATGGGTAGCGACCTGGCCGGCAACCACGTAGCCGGCAATCTGGGCGAGATTCGCTACGAAACGATGGGCAGCAGCCCCAACCGCACCTTCGTGGTGCAGTGGAGCAACTTTGCCCGGCTTGACCCCAATACCTTTCAATACTCCAATGACATCATCAACTTTCAGGTTCGGCTGAACGAAACGAGCAACACGATTAACTTCGTGTATAATGCGGCCGCCGTGGCGGCCGGGCTCACCACCAACCCCCAGGTAGGGTTGCGCGGGGCTTCGAACGCCGACTACAACAGCCGTACTTCGCTCTCGAGCTGGTCGGCCACTACGACTAACAATCCGAACATCGGGGGCTCGTCGGCAGCGGCGGGCGTGTTTCTGGCTAGCAGTGTGAAACCAGCCAGCGGCCTGACATTTACCTACACCCCGCCGGTTGCCTGTACGGCTCCGCCAGCGGCCGGGGCGGCGGCGGCTTTCCTGCCCAACGGCTGCGGCACGGTGTCCTCGACGGTGTATCTGGTAGGCGCCGCGACGGGTACCGGCGTTACTTACCAGTGGCAGCAGGCCAGTGCGGCCGGTGGCCCCTATACCAACGTAGCCAGCGCGGGCACCAATGCGACGTATGCCGCCTCGGGCATCACGGCGCCCGTCTATTACCAGGCTATTGTGACCTGCTCGGGGCAGTCGGCCACCTCGGCTCCGGTGGTGGTGACGCCCTACGCCGCCACCCCCGCTCCCTACGCCACGCTGCCCTACACCGAGAGCTTTGAAAGCTGGACCGGCCGCTGCGGCAACCTGGAGGTGCCCGGCACCAACTGGCGGGCCACGCCCATCACGGGCAACAATTCGTGGCGGCGCAACGACCAGGGCTTCAGTACGGCCGGCTGGTCGTACCTCGTGAATGAACCCGCCCCGTACCAGACGCCCTCCAGCCAGGGCAGCTACTCGGCCCGCTTCCACACTTACGGCACGACTTCGGGCACGCAGGGCAGCCTCAACCTGTATGCCGACCTGAGCGCGGCCGGCACCAAAACCCTGACCTTCGACTACGTCAACCCCACCCGCGACAATACTGTGGAGCGCCTGGAAGTACTGCTGAGTACCGATGGCGGGGTCACCTTCCCCACCACGCTGCTCACGCTCACTACCTCGTCAACCTTTAGCGGGCAATCGGTTACCTTCCCGGCGTCGTCGGCTACCAGCGTTATTCGCTTCCGGGCTACTTCCGACTTTGGCAGCGACGACCTTGGCATCGACAACCTGCGGCTGGAGGTGACGCCGGCCTGCCCGGGCGTAGCCTTCTCGCCCACCACGGCCATCACCAGCACCGCGGCTACCATCAACTTTGCCGCCGTAACCGGCGCCACCAGCTACACGGTAAACTACAGCCCCGGCGGCACCGCCCAAACGGTGACCAACGCCAACCCTGTCACGCTGAGCGGCCTCTCGCCCTACACCAACTACACCGTGACCGTGACCACGAACTGCGGTGGCGATAACGGCACTTCCACCACCAGCTTCCGCACGGCCATCGGCAACGATGAGTGCGCCGGAGCCGTGGCCCTGACGCCCGGCGCCGCTGGCGACCCCTGCACCGGCGCCACCTATACCACCACCGGTGCCACGGCTTCGTCGCTCGTAACGTCGCCCTGCAACGGGGTGGCCGACGATGACGTGTGGTTTTCCGTCGTGGCCACCGGGCCGCGTCACTCCATCACCGTCACGCCCACCTTCAATTTCGATGCGGCCCTGGAGCTGCGCTCGGGCGCCAGCTGCCCCGGTACCAGCCAGCTGTGCCAGAATGCCAGCGCCAACGGTGGTCCCTCGGGCACCGAAACCATGGTGGCCACGGGCCTGACAATGGGTACCCGCTACTACGTGCGCGTGTACAATGCTCTGACGGGCTCGGGCAGCGCCGACTTCGACATCTGCGTAACCACGCCCGCCGACCTGCCCTGCGAGGAGGTAACCAACCTGGCTACCTCCGGCATCACGGCTACTTCGGCCTCGGTTACCTTCGACCCCTCGGGCGGCGCTCTTAACTACTCGGTGACGGCTACGCCCACCACCGGTGCCGCCGTGAGCACCACGGTCGCCGGTAGCCCGCTGACCCTGAGTGGCCTGTCGCCCGGCACCACTTACACGCTGCGCGTCGAAACCAGCTGCCTCAACGGGGGCGCCTCGACCGCTGCGGTCACCACCTTCACCACCACGGCTGCCGTAGCCAACGACAACTGCGCCACGGCTACCGCCCTCACGCCCGGTGCGCCCGGCGCTACCTGCGCCACGCCCACCGTGGGCACTACCGTGAACGCGACGCCCGGTGCGGCCGGTTGCTCCACCGGCTCTACTGCCGACGACGACGTGTGGTACTCCTTCGTGGCCACGAGCACGGCGCACACCATTACGGTGACCGGCGCTGCCGACTTCGATGCCGTGGTGGAATTGCGCACGGGCTCCTGCGCCAGCAGCACCATTCAAACCTGCCGCGACAATACCCTGGATGGGGCTGCCGAAGTTATTTCGGCCACCGCTCTGACGGTGGGTACCACCTACTACGTACGGGTATATGATTGGTACGAAGATGTCTATGGCAGCTTCACCATCTGCGTGACCACTCCCGCCACGCCGCCCGCACCCCCGGCCAACGACAACTGCGCCGGCGCCACCAGCCTGACGCCCGGCGCGGCCGGAGCCGCTTGCGGCACGCCTACCAGCGGTACTACGGTAGCCGCCACGGCCTCGGGCCCGGCGGTATGCTCGGCCGGCGCCGATGCTGATGACGATGTGTGGTATTCTTTCGTGGCCACGGCCACCAGCCACATCATCACGGTGGCCGGTGGCACGGGTTTCGACCCCGTGGTGGACCTGCGCACGGGCACCTGTGCCGCCAGCACCAACGTGGCCTGCCGCGACAACACATTTGATGGCGAAACCGAAACGTTGACTGCTACCGGCCTCACCGTGGGCATCACCTACTTCGTGCGGGTGTACGACTACTTCAGCGGTATTACCGGCACCTTCACCATCTGCGTAACCACGCCCGGCGCACCCCCGGCCAACGACAACTGCGCCGGTGCCACCAGCCTGACCCCCGGTGCGGTAGGTGCCGCCTGCGCCACGCCCACGAGCGGTACCACGGTAGCCGCCACGGCCTCGGGCCCGGCCGTGTGCTCGGCGGGTGCCGATGCTGATGACGACGTGTGGTATTCCTTCGTGGCCACGGCCACCAGCCACGTAGTAACGGTAACCAGCACCCTGGACATGGTGGTGGACCTGCGTACGGGCACCTGCGCCGCCAGCACCAACGTGGCTTGCCGCGACGACCTCTTCAGCGGTGCTGAAGTATTGACGGCTACCGGCCTCACCGTGGGCACCACCTACTTTGTACGGGTGTATGACTATGACTCGGGCAACTATGGGGCCTTCACTATCTGCGTGACTACGCCCGGCGCGGCACCTGCCAACGACAACTGCGGCGGCGCCGTCAGCCTGACGCCCGGCGCGGCCGGCGCGGGCTGCGTAACGCCCACCAACGGTACCACGGTATCGGCCACGGCTTCGGGCCCGGCCGTGTGCTCGGCGGGAGCCAATGCCGATGACGACGTGTGGTATTCCTTCGTGGCCACGGCTACCAGCCATACCGTTACGGTAGTAGGTGCCACCGGCTTCGACGCCGTGTTGGACCTGCGCACGGGCACCTGCGCCGCCAGCACCAACCTCAGCTGCGCCGATAACAGCCTCGACGGGGGCACCGAAACCCTGCTGGCCACCGGCCTGACGGTGGGCAGCACCTACCTCGTGCGGGTGTACGACTATTACGCCACTACCTACGGCACCTTCACCATCTGCGTAACCACGCCGGGCTCTCCGCCCGCCAACGACAACTGCAGCGGCGCCACGGCCCTGACGGTGCAAGCCGGCGGCTGCACCACGCCCACCACCGGTACCAACGTGGATGCCACCGACTCGGGCGTGGCCGACCCGGCCTGCTCCAGCTACCTCGGCGGCGACGTGTGGTATAGCTTCGTGGTGCCCACCGGCGGGGCCGTAACGGTAGAAACCGGCCAGGGTAGCGGCACCAGCCTTTCCGATACCGGCCTGGCCCTCTACACCGGCACCTGCGGCAACCTCACCGAAGTTTTCTGCGACGACGATGCCGGCACCGGTGCGTTCTCGCTCATCACGGCCACGGGCCTCACGCCCGGTGCTACGGTGTACGCCCGCGTGTTTGCTTACGACAACGCCGAATTCGGCACCTTCACTATCTGCGCAAGCTCGCCCGGCAACCTGACCGTGAGCACGGTGCAGAGCGCCAGCGGCACCTACAACAACGTTACCGTGCAGAACGGCGGCGTGCTGAGCATGAACGGCAACCTGACCGTGACCGGCACCGTGACGGTGCAGAGCGGCGGCACCCTGAACACGAACTGCACCAACACCATCCTGGGCTCCGCCAACTTCGTGCTGGCGGCCGGCGGCACGCTGGAGGTCTGCAACCCGATTGGTCTGGTGGCGGGCAGCACTACCGGCTTCCTGCGCACCACCGGCACGCGCAGCTTCTCCGACGATGCTAACTACGTGTACGACGGCACCCAGGCCCAGGTAACCGGCCCGGCCCTGCCCGCCCGCGTCCGCAACCTGACGGTGAACAACATCTTCGGTCTGACCTTGTCGCAGGCCACGAGCGTGGCCCAGGTAGCCCGCCTGCAAAGCGGCAGCCTCGCCACCGGCGGCAATGCCTTCACCCTGTTGTCGTCGGCCAGTGGTACCGCCCTGGTTGATAACAGCGGCGGCAGCGTAACCGGAGCCGGCACCATGCAGCGCGCCATCACGGGCGGCGTGAGCGGCCCGGCCTACCGCCACTTCTCGGCCCCGGTGAGCAACACCACCGTGAACGACCTCAGCACGACCGGCTTTGCCCCCGTGGTGAACCCGAACTACAACTCGGCCGCCGAGCCCAACAACGTGACGCCCTTCCCCACGGTGTTTGGCTATGATGAAAGCCGCATCGCTACGGTAACCTCGACCTACGGCGCCTTCGACAAAGGCTGGTTCTCGCCCGCCAACCTGGCGGCGGCCATGACGCCCAGCCGCGGCTACACCGTGAACGCGCCCGCCACGGCCACGCCCATCGACTTCGTGGGTACGTTCAACAACGCGGCCCAGGGCTCGGGCGCCCTCTCGCGCGGCACCGACCCGCAGGCCGGCTACCACCTGCTCGGCAACCCCTATCCCTCGCCCCTCGACTGGAGCACGGTGGGGGCCGGCCAGCGCCCCGGCGTGGATGCCACCATGTACGTGTACCAGAGCACGGGCCGGTACACCGGCACCTTCCGCACCTTCACCAATGGCGTGGGCGGCGGCTCGTCGCTGATTGATGCCGGCTCGGGCTACTTTGTGCACGTGAGCGCCGCTGGCACCCCCGGCGCCGTAAACCTGACCAACGCCAACCGCATCACCACCTGGGGCACGCAGCCGGCCTTCGGCCGTGGCGCGGCCGATAGCCGCCCGCAGCTGCAGCTGCAAGTGAACGGCACCGCCGGCCTCACCGACCTGGCCTACCTCTACTTCGAGAACGGCGCCACGGCTAACGTGGATGCTGAGTACGACGGCGTGAAGCTGCCCAACACCACGGGCCTGAACCTGGCCTCGCTGGCTGGCGGCGAAGCGCTGGCCATCAACGGCCTGCCCTCGCTGGCCGGCTCCCGCGAAACCGTGGTGCCGCTGACGCTGGCTACGCCGGCCGCCGGCACCTACACCTTCGAGGTGGCGGGCCTGACCAACTTCGGCACCACCACGGTGTACCTGCGCGACAACCTCACCGGCGCGCAGCAGCTGCTGACGGCCGGCGGCACCTACCGCTTCGTGCTGAGCACGGCCATGGCGGCGCAGCGGCGCTTCTCGCTGGCCTTCCGGCCGGCTGGTGCGCTGGCTACGGCCCCGGCCTTCGAGGCCGGGCTGGTGAGCGTGTATCCGAACCCGGCCCACGGCAAGTTCACGGTGCAGCTGCCGCCGGTGGCGGGCCAGCGCGAGGTGCAAGCCGCCCTGCTGAACGTGCTGGGCCAGACCGTAACCACCCGCACCATCGCCCTGACGGCGGCCGGGGCCTCGGCTGAGTTCGAGACGGCCGCCCTGGCCAAGGGCGTGTACCTGCTGCGCCTCACGGCCGGCCCGCACACCGTCACGCAGCGCGTGGTAGTGGAATAAGCCAAGCGGCTTACGAATGCCAGGAGGCCCGGTGCAGTTGCACCGGGCCTCTTTTTGTGTGGCGCAGGCCGAATGACGTTCATTGCCGTTGCCAATAACTACGCAGGGAACCAATACTTTTGTAAACTGCCTTTGAGGCTACCCGTTCCGCCTTCCCCTTAATTAATGAAGACAACCCTTACTCCCTGGCTCAACCATACCCGCGCCCTGCTGGCGGCGCTGCTTCTGACCGTGGGCCCGGCACTGGCCCAGGCGCCCGCCCCCGCCCGCCCGGCCCCGGCGCTGGCCGCCGCCGAGCTGGCCGAGGACGGCACGCCCTTCCTCATCCGGCTGCCGGCCGCCAGCCAGCCGGCGGCCGGCGAGCGGCAGCGCGTGCTGCGGGAGCAGCTGGGCCTAGGCGCGGGCGAAGAGCTGCGCCTGCTGCGCCGCGAGACGGACCCGCTGGGCTTCTCTCACGAGCGGTTCCAGCAGTATTACCGGGGAGTGAAGGTGGAGCACGGGCAGTACAGCACCCACGAGCGCAGCGGGCGCATCGAGCTGCTGAGCGGGGAGCTGAAGCGGCCGGCGGCGGGCCTGAGCGTGCGGCCGGGGCTGAGCGAGGCAGCGGCCCTACAGCGGGCGCTGGCGATGGTGGGCGCCCGCCGCTACAAGTGGCAGGATGCCGCCGAGGAAGCGGGCCTGCGCGCCCGCACCGGCAACCCCCGCGCCAGCTACCAGCCCAAGGGCGAGCTGGTGCTGGTGGGCGACTTCCGCCAGCCGGCCGCCCGCCGCGCTTTGCGCCTGGCCTGGAAGTTCGACGTGTACGCCCAGGCGCCCTTGAGCCGCGACCTGTTGTACGTGGACGCCACCAGCGGCGAGCTGCTGCTGCGCGATGCCATCATCAAGCACCTCGATGTGCCGGGCACGATGGCCACGAAGTACCTGGGGCCCCGCACCAGCACCACCGAGGCCTTTGCCGGCGGCTACCGGCTGCGCGAAACCACGCGCGGCAAGGGCGTGACCACGCTCAACGCCCGGCGCAGCACCAACCTGGCCGGCGCGGTGGATTTTATCGACAATGACAACAACTGGACGGCCGCTGAGTACGACAACGCAGCTTTTGACAACGTGGCTTTTGACGCGCACATCGGGGCGCAGGCGACGCAGGACTACTGGGTGACGCAGCACGGCCGCGACTCGTTCGACGACAAGGGGACGGTGCTGCTGAGCTACGTGCACTACGACGCCAACCTGGCCAATGCCATGTGGGACGGCGCCGAAATGCTGTATGGCGACGGCGGCGGCGCCTTCCGGCCGCTGACGGCGGTGGACATCTGCGGGCACGAGATTGGGCACGCCGTGTGCGGCGCCACGGCGGGGCTGATTTACCGCGACGAGTCGGGGGCGCTCAACGAGGGCTTCTCCGACATCTGGGGGGCCTGCGTGGAGCACCACCTCGACCCCACGAAGCAGACCTGGAAGATTGGCGAAGACATCTCGTTCAGCGGCGGCGCGCTACGCACCATGAGCAGCCCCAACACCGAAAGCAACCCCGATACCTACCTCGGCACGTACTGGCACACGTCGCCCAGCGACAACGGCGGGGTACACCACAACTCGGGCGTGCTCAACTTCTGGTTTTACCTGGTGAGCATGGGCGGCAGCGGCAGCAATGACTTCGGCACCGCCTACGCCGTAAATGGCATCGGCATTACGAAGGCGGCGCAGGTGGCCTACCGGGCCGAGCGGCTGTACCTCGGGCCCTCGTCGAACTTCGGCGCGGCGAGCAAGGCCACGCTGCAGGCGGCGGTCGATTTGTTCGGCTTCGGCTCGGCCGAGGTGGCGGCGGTGGCGCAGGGCTGGCGGGCGGTGGGGCTGGGGCTGCCCGCGCCCACCATCAGCGGGCTGACGCCGGGCAGCGGGGCGGTGGGCACGGCCGTGTTCATCACGGGCACCAACCTGAGCAGCGCCACGCAGGTGGCCTTCAATGGGGTGCCGGCGGCGGTGGGCGTGCTGCTGTCGGCCACGCAGCTGAGCGTGGTGGTGCCGGCCGGCGCCACCACCGGGCCCGTGACGGTGACCACCCCCAGCGGCGTGGCAACCAGCCCCGGCGCGTTCACCGTGACGGGTATCGGGCCGGCGCCGGGCATTGCGGGCTACGCGCCGGCGGCGGGGCAGCGCACCGGCGGCACGGTGGTGCTAACGGGCACCAACCTGGCGGCCACCAGCGCCGTGACCATCGGCGGGGTGGGGGCCAGCTTCGTCATCAACAGCAACACCCAGCTTACCCTGACCGTGCCGGCCACGGCCACCGGCGGGCCGCTGGCCGTGCTCACGCCGGGCGGCGCGGCGGCGGTGCCGTTTTCGGTGTTGCCGTACCTGGCCAGCTTCAGCCCGGCCAGCGGGGTGGCGGGCACGGTGGTGACGCTGACGGGCACCAGTCTGGCGGGCGCGCTGAGCGTGAAGTTTGGCGCGCAGTACGCCACGTTTGCCAACAACACCGCCACCAGCCTCACGGCCACGGTGCCGGTGGGCGCGACGACGGCCCCCATCACGCTGCGGACGGCCGTGGGCGCGGCTACCAGCCTGACCGATTTTGTGATAAACCCTTCGCTGGCCATCAGCAGCTTTGCGCCGACGGGCGGGGCGGTGGGCGCCCGTGTGACGGTGCGCGGCGCGGGCTTCACCGGGGCCACGGCATTCACGTTCAACGGCGTGGCGGCGGCATTTACGGTGGCGAGTGATACTGAAATATGGGCCACGGTGCCCGCCGGGGCCAGCACCGGGCGCTTGGGCGTGACGGCCTCGCTGGGCACCGGCACCAGTCCCGGCGACTTCGTGGTGTTTGTGCCGGGGGCGCCGCTCATCAGCAGCTTCGTGCCGGCGTATGGCGCGGTGGGGCGCGTGGTGACGCTGACGGGCAGCAATTTCGCGGGCAGCACGGAGGTGCGCTTCAATGGCGTGCTGGCGGTGTCCTTCACCGTGGCTTCCGGCACCAGCCTCACGGCTACCGTGCCGGCGGGCGCCGGCACGGGGCCCATCAGCGTGCGCAATGCTGCCGGCACGGGTCAGAGCCTGAACGACTTCCGGGTGGTGCCGGTGCCGCCCAACGACCTTTGCACCGCGCCCAACGTGCCGGTGCTGACCTGCGGCGTGCCCCTCGACGGCACCACGCTCGGGGCCACGCGCAATGGCGACCCCAGCGGCACCTGCACCGAAAGCATCGACGCGGCGGGCGGCGTGTTTTACCGCCTGATGGGCACGGGGGGCAGCATCACGGTCAATACCTGCGGCACGGGCGCCACTTACGACGGCAAGCTGTTCGTGTTTCGGGGCAGCTGCGGTAACTACCTCTGCGTGGGCGGCGACGACGATGGCTGCGGCGGCTTCGGCACCGGCTCGGTGGTGACGTTTGCCTCGGTGGCGGGCACTACTTACCTCGTGTACGTGGCCGGCTGGAGCGACAAGGAGGGCGACTTCACCATCACGGCCAGCTGCGCGGTGCCGCCCGTGATTAGCAGCTTCGCGCCGGGCAGCGGGCCGGTGGGCACGGCCGTGGCCCTGCGCGGGCAGGGCCTCACGGGCACTACCGAAGTCACGTTCAACGGCACGGTGGCGCCGGCTTTCACCGTCACGTCCGACACGACGCTGACCGTGACCGTGCCCCCGGGCGCCAGCACCGGCCTCGTGCGGCTGACGACGCCCGTAGGCGCCGCCCTGAGCAGCACCGCCTTCCTCGTGACGGCCCCCGACCTGCTGGTGACCACGCCGCTGAATTTGCCGGGCGGCACGTTTCACAACGTAACCATCCTGAGCGGCGGCAACCTCGATTTGCGCCTGCCGCTGGTGGTGGAAGGCGTGCTGCGCGTGGCCGATGGCGGGCGCCTGAGTTTGAGCTGCCAGCCGGTCACCGGCCCCGGCCGCTTCGTGCTGGAAGCCGGCGGCGGCATCATCGGCATCTGCGACGCGGCGGGCCTCACCCTCACCGGCAACACCGGGGCCGTGCGGGTGGCGGGCCCGCGCACGTATAGCGACGACGCCACGTACCACTACGTCACCGATGGCTTCACCGACCAGGTCACCGGCCCCGGTCTGCCGGCCCGCGTGCGCCAGCTCATCACCGGCTCCGACGGGCCGCGCGTCCTGCTCAGCCAGCCCGTGGCCGTGCGGCAGGTGCTGCGCCTCGGCTCCGACCTGCACACCACCAGCCACGCCCTGACTTTGCTTTCGGACGCCAGCGGCACGGCCCTGGTGGTGAACACCGGCGGCGTGCTGCAAGGTGCGGCCACCGTGCAGCGCTGGATTGACCCCAGCCGCAACCCCGGACCGGGCTACCGCCACTACGCGGCCCCGGTGACGGGCGCCACCGTGGCCGACCTCGCCACGCCCGGCTTCGCGCCGGTGGTGAATGCGGCTTACAACGCGGCCGCCGCGCCGGGCCTCCTCACGCCTTTCCCCACGGTGTTTGGCTACGACGAGAGCCGCCTCGCCACCTCGCCCGCTACCAGCCTGTCAGCCTTCGATAAGGGCTGGCTGTCGCCCGCCACGCCAGGGGAGGGGCTGGCCCCCGGCCGCGGCTACACCGTGCACCTCGCGCCCCCGGCCAAGGTGGCTTTCACCGGCCCGCTGCACAACGGCGACTACTCCCTCACGCTGCCGCGCAGCGCCGGGCCGCTGGCGGCCGAGGCCGGCTGGCACCTGGTGGGCAACCCCTACCCGGCGCCCCTCGACTGGACGCGCGTCGCGCCCGCCGACCGCGTGGGGCTCGATGCCGGCATCTACGTCTTCGAGAGCACCGGGCCCTACGCGGGGGGCTTCCGCAGCTACCTCAACGGCATTGGCGCCGGCTCGCCGCTGGTGGCGTCGGGGCAGGGCTTCTGGGTGCGGGTGAGCGCGGGGCAGGCCAGCGGCAGCCTCACGTTCCGCAACAGCCAGCGCCGCACCAGCTACGCCGACCAGGCCACCTTCCAGCGCCCGGCGGGCGATGCCCGGCCGCAGCTGCACCTGCAGGTGCGCGGCGCGGGCACCACCGATGACACCTTCCTCTACTGCGAGGCCGGCGCCACGCTGGCCGCCGAGCCGGCCTTCGATGCCACCAAGCTGCCCAACCCCAGCGGCCTCAACCTGGCCTCGCTGGCCGCCGGGCAGGCGCTGGCCATCCAGGGTCTGCCGCTGGGGCTGGGCGCGGCCACGGTGATTCCGCTGATGCTGGCCGCGCCGGCGGCGGGCCGCTACACGTTCGAGGTGGCGGGACTGGCCAACTTCGGGGCCACCACAGTGTACTTGCGCGATGCGCTGCTGGGCACGCAGCTGCTGCTTAGGCCGGGCACCTCCTACGCCTTCAACCTGGGCACGGCTCTGAGCGGCGCGGGCCGCTTCTCCCTGGCATTCGCCCCCAGTGGCGCGCTGGCGGCGGCCCCGGCCCTCGCGGCCAGCCTGGTGCGCGTGTACCCCAACCCGGCCCACGGCCGGTTTACGGTGCAGCTGCCCCCGGTGGTGGGCACCGCTACCGTGCAGGCCGAGCTGCTCAACGTGCTGGGCCAGGTGGTCACTACTCAAGTTATGAAGCTCACGGCCGCTGGGGCTACGGCCGAGTTCGAAACCGCCACCCTGGCCCGGGGCGTGTACGTGCTGCGGCTCACGGCCGGGGCCGGCACCGTCCGGCAGCGCGTGGTGGTGGAATAGGCATTCCCGCGCCTTGGCAGTATAAACGGCAAGGCCCGTACCAGCTGGTACGGGCCTTGTTTTATTCCAGGTGCATGTACTTCCGCTGCGCCCGGGCCTTGTCGGGCTTCGGGTGGGGCGGGTTATTCGCCAAAAGGGCCAGCAGCTTGGCCGGGGTCGTTTCGGTGAAGTCCTTGATGACGGCCAGCGGCGCCTGGAAAGCCCTGGCGGGCAGTGTGGTGGTGAGGGCCACGCAGCGCATGCCGGCCCGGTAGGCGGCCTGCTCGCCCAGCACGGCATCCTCGAATACCACGCAGTCCTGCGGGGCCACGCCCAGCTTGCGGGCCGTCACGCTGTAGGTGTCGGCGTGGGGCTTGCCTTTCTCGACATCTTCACTGCCCACCACCACGTCGAAGTAGTGGCGCAGGTCGAGGTGGTCGATGATGTAGCCGATGCTCTCGGCGGCCGAGCCGGTGCCCAGGCCGATGAGGATGCCCGCTTCCTTGGCGGCGGCCAGGAACTGGCGCAGGCCGGGCAGGGGCTGGCGCTTATGCCAGTAGAGGGTGCGGTAGAGGAACTCGCGCTGGTCGGCGTAAGTCTGGAACTGCTTTTTGGGGACGGGGGATTTGAACACCGTCTGGAGGATGGTGGTGGCGGGCATGCCGTTGAGGCGGGCCAGCAGCTTGCGGGCGTTGGTGCTGAGGCCGAGGTCGCGGAAGAGCAACTGGAAGGCGCGGGCCTGGGTGGGCGTGCTGTCGATGAGCACGCCGTCCATGTCGAAGATGAAGGCGGTTTTCAATTAATAATTAACAATTAACAATGAAGAGGAGGGTAGGCGAGCCGATGGGCGGGCCCTGTGCCTGGGGCGGGCGGTACCTTTGTGCTTTAGGTGTACCCCGTCAGCTATGAAAAAGATATTGTTGAGTCTGCTGCCCGCCCTGCTGCCGGTGCTGGCCCACGGCGGCCCGCCCGCCCTCAAGCGCCCGAAGCTCGTGGTGGGCATCGTGGTGGACCAGATGCGCTACGACTACCTCTACCGCTACTGGGATAAATACCCGGCCGGCGGCTTCAAGCGCCTGCTGGGCGAGGGCTTCAGCTACGAGAGCTGCCACTACAACTACGTGCCCACCTACACCGGGCCGGGCCACGCCAGCGTGTACACCGGCACCACGCCGGCCTCGCACGGCATCATCGGTAACAACTGGTGGGTGCGCGCGCAGGGCCGCACCACCTACGTGACCGAAGACAAGACCGTGCAGCCCGTGGGCGGCTCGGTGGCGGCGGGGCAGATGTCGCCGCGCAACATGCTCACCACCACCATCACCGACGAGCTGCGCCTGGCCAGCAACTTCCAGAGCAAGGTCATCGGCGTGTGCATCAAGGACCGCGGCTCCATCCTGCCGGCCGGGCACGCGGCCAACGCGGCCTACTGGTACGACGACTCGAACGAGTCCTTTATCACCTCGTCGTTTTACATGCCCGCGCTGCCCGAGTGGGTGGCGAAGTTCAACGCCGGGAAGCGCGCCGACCAGTACCTGAGCAAGCCCTGGAACACGCTGCTGCCCATCCAGCAATACACCGAGAGCACCGCCGACGACGTGCCCTGGGAAAACACCTTCATCGGCGAAACGAAGCCGGTGTTCCCGCACGACCTGCCGGCCCTGCTGGGCCCCAGCCCCGAGCAGCAGGCCGCCCTGAAAGCTTCCGGCGAGGCCTCCAAAAACAAGTACGAGAGCCGCAGCCTCATCCGCACCACGCCCTTCGGCAACAGCCTCACCACCGACTTTGCCCTGGCGGCCATCCTGAACGAGCAGCTGGGCCAGCGGCCCAACGTTACCGACTTTCTGGCCCTGAGCTTCAGCAGCACCGACTACGTGGGCCACTCCTTCGGC
>Ga0247804_10000693_pt1 | contig 15397 bp, 13 predicted proteins | sample UWRJL029104C1_FD_181142 | JGI IMG/M metagenome (GOLD analysis project Ga0247804, IMG submission 181142) | Plant litter microbial communities from Arlington Agricultural Research Station in Wisconsin, United States - UWRJ-L029-104C-1 | ecosystem: Environmental > Terrestrial > Plant litter >...
TGTGCACATCGAGCGAGCGCGCGACCGTGCGCTCTCGGGAGCCACGCTCCGGCCCACCGACGAAGCCGAGTAATGGGACCTCGTTCCCGTCAGACCGCCTCGAGCCCGGAGCGCTCGTATGGCGCTCGCGCGCCCTCGGCGGTGAGGAACCGCAACAGCGCGACCGATGCGGCGGTCGGCTCGGCGCCGGCTGGAAGCGCCCCGGAGAACTCCGTGACACACTCGAGCGTGTCCGGCAGTGGACCGACGATATCGACGTCGGCCACAAACGCGAGCTCGCTGAGCTGCTGCACCGCGATATCCGCGCGGCCATCGATGAGGGCAGTCGCCGTGAAGCCTCGCTCGAGCACTGTGGCCCGCTCGTTCACCTGATCGAGCACGCCGAGCTCCCCGAGCACGGCCCGAAGGTAGATCCCGCTCGCGCCGGTCTGCGAGTAGGCCACCGACCTCGCCTGCACCATGGCCTGCACGAAGGACTCGGCGCTCGAGAGATCAGGCCGTGCGGCGCCCTTCGCAACGGCGACGCCAACCTTGGTGCGGGTGAGTGGAACGATCGAACCGGACTCGACGAGGCCTGTCTCGGCGAGCGTGTGCAATGCCGAGGTCACCGCGATGATGACATCGGGCCGCTCCCCCGACTCCAGGCGCCTGGCAAGTTCGGTGGTCGGGTCGAACACGACGTCGACCCCGAATCCGGTCGCTGCGGTGAAGGCGTCGAGGAGCTCGTCCTCGAGGGCCTTCCGCGTCGCGAGCGTACTGAACAGGAGCACGGTTGCGGCGCCCGATTCCCGACGCTGGGCGGCTCCCTGCCCCTCGGATGCCGCGGCGAGCGTCGGCCTCACAGTGCGTCGACCAGCCGGGAGCGCAGCAGCACCGCGGCGGCCTGCGGTCCTGAGATGACGGGAATGCCGAGGGCCGCGGAGAGACTGGACGCCGCCGGCGCCAGCGAGTACTGCGCCAGCAGGATCGCATCCACACCGTCCCGACCCTCGCGGCAGGCCGCGATCAGCGACCTGCTGAGCGCTTCATGGTCACCCGCGTTCGTCGCCTCGATTGCTCCCGCCGCGACGATGGAGCTCACGACCGTTGGCGACGCGGCGGCGGCGACCGCTCCGCGGAATCGCGCCTCGGCATCGGCGACCGCTGCCGGCAGGGAGCCGACCACGAGGATGTGGCGGTAGGCCCCTGCGATCGCCTCGTCGAAGGCCGCGTCATCCGGTGCGAGGATCGGAATGGCCGCTCCCTCGAAGTCGTGGGCGACCCGTCCGTACAGCGAACATGTCAGCAGCACGCCGTCGGCCCCCTCGGCGATCGCGTGCGCGATGATGCGCTCCATGCGACCGGCAAGAGCGACGGAGACGCCGCCCTGCGCCGTGGCATCCACGAGCAGACGGTCGTCCACGAGGTTCCACGGCGTCGACTCCGGGAAGTCTGCGGCGAGCGCGCTCGTGGCCGGATCGACGGCGGCGAACGTTGCGCTGATGAGCGCGATGAGCGGGGAGTCGGGCATTGGTCGGCCTTTCGGTGTTGCGATGTCGGCCATCGGTCAGATGGAGTACCGGTCGCGCCAGGCGAGGCCGGCGAGCGAGTCGCCGAGCGGGCGATACTCGCACCCGATCCAGCCCGGGTACCGGAGGGCCCTGAGTTCGCCGAAGACGGCGTCCCAGTTGATCTCACCAGTGCCCGGCTCGGAGCGGAGCGGAGCGTCCGCGATCTGGACGTGGCGGATGAGCGGGAACAGCGCGCGGAGTCGAGTGATGACATCGCCCTGCATCACCTGGCAGTGGTAGACGTCGAACATGAGCGCGAGGGTCGGTGCGTCGACCGCGCGGACGATCGACGCCGCCTGCTCGATGGACTCGAGCACGAAGCCGGGTGCGTCGCGCTGGTTCTGCGCCTCGAGGAGGAATGTGACGCCGGTGCCGGCGGCCTGGTCGGCAGCCCACGCCGCGTTGGTCACGAAGGTCGCATAGGCCTCGTCCCAACGCACATCCGGCGGTCGGATGCCGCCCATGAGGTGAATGTACGGACTCCCGATTGCCGTCGCGTACTCAAGAGCCGTGGTGACGCCCGCGCGGAACTCGGGGATCAGGTCGGGAATGCAGGCGAAGCCCGATCGGCCGGGCGACCCGGCCGGTCCCGACGGGGTGTTGATGAGCACCTGCTCGAGACCGGCATCGGCCAGGCGCCGCACGAGCTCCTGCTGGTCGTACTCGTACGGGGAGGCGTACTCGACTCCGCGGAATCCCGCGCGCGCAGCGGCATCGAATCGGGCTTCGAACGGGAACTCGGTGAACAGCCACTTGAGGTTGGCATCGAGCCGCAGGGCCGCGCCACCGTGCTGCTCCCCCTCGACTGGTGTCGCGTCTGGAATGGACTGCATCATCGCTCTCCTCCTCGGCCGAGGCTCGTTCTTGCCTATAGTATAGTAATCACAAGGGCGATTCCAGCCTCGAAGCGCACGCCATTGAGGAGGCCCGCCACACCATGAAGAGCCACATCGTCGTCGCTGGGGCAGGGATCGTCGGACTCGCGACCGCCGTCGAACTCTCCAGTCGCGGGCATCGGGTCACCGTCATCGACAAGGAACCGCGGATCGCCGACCACCAGACCGGCAACAACTCCGGCGTCATCCACTCCGGCCTCTATTACCAGCCCGGCAGCCTGAAGGCGACGATGAGCGTGAACGGTGCCGCCTCGATGACGAGGTTCGCCCAGGAGCACGGAGTCGCCCACGACATCTGCGGCAAGCTCGTCGTCGCCACGCGCGAGAACCAGCTCCCCGCCCTCCGCGAGCTGCAGCGACGCGGCGACGCGAACGGCGTTCCGTGTCGACTCATCGACCCCGCCGAGGCTCGCGAGTACGAGCCCCATGTCGCGAGCGTCGCGGCGTTGCGAGTCGAGACGACGGGCGTCGTCGACTACCGCGGGGTGTGCGATGCGCTCCGCGCGATGGTCGAGGCATCCGGCGGCGAGGTCATCCTCGATTCCGAGATCGTCGGGATCGATGCGCGGGCGGACTCCGTCACCGTCACGACCAGGCGCGGCGAGGTACGCGGTGACGGATTCATCAACTGCACTGGGCTGCACAGCGATCGCGTCGCCAGACTCGCGGGCTTCGACTCCGATGTGCGGATCATCCCGTTCCGCGGCGAGTACTTCGAGGTGCGTCCCGAGGAGGCCGACCTGGTCAGGGGGCTCATCTACCCCGTGCCGGACCCGGCCTTCCCCTTTCTGGGAGTGCACTTCACCCGGATGACCGACGGATCGGTGCATGCCGGGCCGAACGCGATCTTCGCTCTCGCCCGCGAGGGATATTCGTGGACGAACGTGAACGTCAGGGACCTGCTCGAGAGCGCACAGTGGCCCGGGCTCTGGCGGCTCGGTCGCCGGTTCTGGCGCACGGGCATCGACGAGGTGCTTCGCTCGCTCTCACGCAAGCGCATCCTGTCGAGCCTTCGCGAGCTCGTGCCGGAGCTCTCCGACCAGAGCCTGGTGCCCACGCACTCCGGCGTGAGGGCGCAGGCACTGCGTCGCGATGGCAGCCTCGTCGACGACTTCTACTTCGAGACCGCGCACCGGCAGGTGCACGTGCTCAACGCGCCCTCCCCCGCAGCGACCGCCGCGCTCGAGATCGCGAAGCGCATCGCCGACGAGATCGAGCTGCAGGACCTCTGACCCGCGACGCGGGCCGCGCCGGTCAGAGCGCGGCGACCGCCGCGCGCTCGATGGCCAGGCCGTCGCTGTAGCGATCGAGGTAGGCGGCGAAGCCGGCGACATCCACCGCCGACGGTTCGACCATCGACGCGTCGCTGCCGTTGAAGACGCGCGACGCGAGGAACGCGGTGAGGTCCTGCTCGTCGCTCGCCTCGAGGTAGGCCGCGAGCACCGCGATGCCCCAGGCACCGCCCTCCGAGGCGGTCTCCGCGACGCCGACCGGCGCATCGAGCGCCGCTGCGAGGAAGCGCTGCGCCACACCGGCGGTACGGAACATCCCGCCGTGGGCGTACATGCGGTCGAGGGAGACGTTCTCGCTCGCGAGCACGCGCATGCCGAGGCTCAGCGTGCCGAACACACCGTAGAGCTGCGCGCGCATCGTGTTCGCGAGGGTCAGTCGGCTGTCGGGCGTGCGCACGAACAGCGGGCGGCCCTCGTCGAGCCCCGCGATCGGCTCCCCCGCGAGGTAGTTGTAGGCGAGCAGCCCTCCGGCGTCGGGCTCGCCCGCGAGCGCCTCGGTGAACAGCCGCTCGTAGACTGCATCGCCATCGAGCTGGATGCCCGCGATCTCGGCGAACCGCTGGAACATGCCGACCCAGGCGGCGAGCTCGCTCGCACCGTTGTTGCAGTGCACCATGGCCACGGGATCCCCCGCCGGCGTCGTCACGACGTCGAGTTCGTGGTGCGCGTGCTGCAGGGAGCGCTCGAGCACGACCATGGCGAAGATGCTCGTGCCGGCGCTCACGTTGCCGGTTCGCGGAGCGACGGCGTTCGTCGCGACCATGCCGGTACCGGCGTCGCCCTCGGGCGGGCAGAGGGCGGCACCGGCCCGCAGGCGTCCGCTCGCGTCGAGGAGCGCCGCACCGTCGGCGGTCAGCTCGCCCGCCGTCGTTCCGGCGACGAGCACCTCGGGAAGCACCTCCCGCAGCGGACGACCGAGCGCGCCGAGGGCGTCGTAGCTGGCGAGCAGTGCGCCGTCGTAGTCGCGCACCGCCGGGTCGATCGGGAACACACCCGAGGCGTCTCCGATGCCGAGCACTCGTCGCCCTGTCAACCGTTCGTGCACGTACCCGGCGAGCGTCGTGATGTGGTCGAGCTGCGGCACGTGGGCTTCCCCGTTGCGCACGGCCTGGTGCAGGTGCGCGATCGACCAGCGCAGCGGGATGTTGACACCGAACAGCTCGGAGAGCTCAGCCGCCGCCGCACCCGTGCTGGTGTTCCGCCACGTGCGGAACGGCACGAGCAGCTCGCCCGCGCCGTCGAAGGCCAGGTAGCCGTGCATCATCGCCGAGACGCCGATTGCCGAGACCTGCTCCAGCGGGACGCCGAACCTGTCGTCGACCTCGGCCGCGAGGTCGGAGAACGCGGCCTGCAACCCGACCCAGACCGCGTCGAGCGAGTAGGTCCAGACGCCATCGACGAGCTGGTTCTCCCACTCGAAGGACCCGGTGGCCAGCACCGTCGTGAGATCGTCGGCGATGAGGCAGGCCTTGATGCGGGTCGAGCCGAGCTCGATGCCGAGGGTGGCGCGGCCGGTCGTGATGACGTCGGCGAACGGGGTGCTGGACATCGAGGTCTCCAATGGTGCTGGTGTGGTGGGGATGAACAGACGGCCCCGCCCACCAGAGGTGCGCGGGGCCGTCTCGCCCGAAGGCGGAGTGACTAGCGACCGCCCGAGCGACGCTTGTTGAACACGTCGAACGCGACGGCGAGCAGCAGCACGAGGCCCTTGACGGCCTGCTGCCACTCGATGCCGATGCCCATGATCGACATACCGTTGTTGAGCACACCGATGATGAGACCACCGATGATCGCGCCGGCGATCGTGCCGACACCACCCTGCACTGCCGCGCCACCGATGAACGCCGCGGAGATGGCCTCGAGCTCGAAGCCCTCACCCGCCTTCGGTCCGGCGAGGTTGAGGCGTGCGGTGAAGACGAGACCCGCGAGCGCCGCGAGCACACCCATGTTCACGAAGATGAAGAAGTCGACCTTCTTCGTCTTGACACCGCTCAGCTCGGCGGCGTGACGGTTGCCGCCGATCGCGTAGATGTGGCGGCCGAAGACACTGCGGTTGGTGACGATGCCGTAGATGAGCACGAGCACCGCGAGGATGATGAGCGTGATCGGGATGCCCTTGAAGCTTGCGAGCGCGTACGCGATCGCACCGATGGCGACGGCGATGAGCGCGAGCTTGGCGATGAACCAGGCGAGCGGCTCGACCTCCTGGCCGTACTTCTGGCGACCGCTGCGCGTGCGGATCTGCTGCACGATGAGACCGACGATCGCGATCGCACCGATCGCGAGCGTGAACGGGTCGACGTCGAACTCGCCGAGCACGTTCGTGAGGAAGCCGTTGCCGAGCGCGCGGTACTCCTCCGGGAACGATCCGACGTTCGCGTTGCCGAGTACCACGAGCGCGAGACCGCGGAAGATGAGCATGCCCGCGAGCGTCACGATGAAGGCTGGGATGCCGACGTAGGCGATCCAGAATCCCTGCCAGGCCCCGACGAGCGCGCCGACGAGCAGCGCTGCGATGATCGCAGCCCACCAGCTGAACCCGAGGTCTCGAATGAGCACACCGGAGACGGCACCGACGAATGCGGCGACCGAACCGACCGAGAGGTCGATGTGGCCGGCGACGATCACCATGACCATGCCGATCGCGAGGATCAGGATGTAGCCGTTCTGCACGATGAGGTTGGAGATGTTCTGCGGGCGCAGCAGGATGCCGTCGGTGAGGATGGCGAACAGCACGACCACCGCGATGAGCGCGAGGAAGATGCCGTTCTTGCCGAGGTCGGTGATGATGTGGCTGAGCGAGGCGGTGAAGCGGTTCGTCGCTGTGACGTCGGTGCCCGCCGTTTTTTCTGTCGTTGTCATGGGGTTTCGATACTCCTTGTACAGTCCGAGAGCCGCGGGGCTAGCGGGGCTTTTCCATGGTCATGAGCTTGATGAGGGATTCGGGATTGGCCTCCGCGATCGGAAGCTCCCCCGTGATGCGGCCTTCGGAGATCGCGTAGACGCGGTCGCAGATACCCAGGAGTTCCGGCAGTTCGGAGGAGATCACGATGATGCCCTTCCCCTCCGCCGCGAGCCTGTTGATGATGGTGTAGATCTCGTACTTCGCGCCGACGTCGATGCCTCGGGTCGGCTCATCGAGGATGAGCACGTCGGGGTTCGAGTAGATCCACTTCGAGAGCACGACCTTCTGCTGGTTGCCACCGCTGAGCTTGCCGGTCTTGGCGAGCACCGTCGGCGACTTGATGTTCATGCTCTTGCGGTACTCGTTGGCGACCTTGAACTCCTCGTTGTCGTTGACGAGTCCGAGGGTCGCGAGCTTCTGCAGCGAGGCCATCGAGATGTTGCGCTTGATGTCCTCGATGAGGTTGAGGCCGAAGGTCTTGCGATCCTCCGTGGCGTAGGCGAGACCGTTCTCGATCGCCTCGGCGACCGTACGGGTCTTGATCTCCTTGCCGTGCTTGAAGACCTTGCCGGTGATGCGCGAGCCGTATGAGCGCCCGAAGAGGCTCATCGCGAACTCGGTGCGACCGGCACCCATGAGGCCGGCGATGCCGACGATCTCGCCCTTGCGCACGTTGAGGTTGACGTTGTCGACCATGACGCGCGTTGGGTCCTGCGGGTGGTGGGCGGTCCAGTTCTCGACGCGCAGGATCTCCTCGCCGATGTGCGGCGTGTGGTCGGGATACCGGTGCTCGAGGTCGCGGCCGACCATGTCCTTGATGATGCGCTCTTCGGTGACATCCGTCTTAGCGATCGTCTCGATCGTCTTGCCGTCACGGATGACGGTCACCGAGTCGGCGACCTTCTTGATCTCGTTGAGCTTGTGGCTGATGATGATCGACGTGATGCCCTGCTCCTTGAGGTGCAGCATCAGGTCGAGCAGGTGGTCGGAGTCCTCATCGTTGAGGGCGGCGGTCGGTTCGTCGAGGATGAGCAGCTTGACGCGCTTCGAGAGCGCCTTGGCGATCTCCACGAGCTGCTGCTTGCCGACGCCGATGTCCATGACCTTGGTGATCGGGCTTTCCTTGAGGCCGACCCGGGCGAGCAGCTTGGCCGCCTCCTGGTTGGCCTTGTTCCAGTCGATGAGACCGAGCGGTCCCTTGACCTCGTTGTTGAGGAAGATGTTCTCCGCGATGGAGAGGTAGGGGCTGAGGGCCAGCTCCTGGTGGATGATGACGATGCCCTCGGCCTCGCTGTCGCGGATGTCCTTGAAGGACATGGTCTTGCCCTCGAAGACGATGTCGCCCTCGTACGTGCCGATCGGGTAGACACCCGAGAGCACCTTCATGAGGGTGGACTTGCCGGCACCGTTCTCCCCGCAGATCGCGTGGATCTCGCCGCGTGACACCTCGAGGGTGACATCGGCCAGCGCCTTGACGCCGGGAAAGGTCTTCGTGATAGACCGCATTTCCAGAATGTTCGTGGCCACTGTGGTGCCAACTTCCTTACGTTGTTCGTTCTGTGGTTCGTTCGGTGGTGGTGCGATGGTGCCGGTGGCGGGGAGCGAACTCCCCACCACCGGCCAATCAGAACAGTGGAATCCGGGCTCGTTAGAGGCCGAGCTCCTCTGCGGTCCAGTACTCCGAGTCAACCAGCACCGACTCGACGTTGTCAGCGACAACGGGGACGGGCTCGAGGAGGTAGGACGGAACGACCTTGACCTCGTTGTCGTACGTCTCGGTGTCGTTGATCTCCGGCTCTTCGCCGTTCAGTGCAGCAATGGCCATGTCGCCGGCCACGGTCGCGAGAACGCGGGTGTCCTTGAAGATGGTTGCGTACTGCTCGCCCGCGAGGATCGCGCGCACGGAGTCAACTTCGGCGTCCTGGCCGGAGATGATCGGCCACTCGTCGCCGAGGGTGTAGCCCGCGCCTTCGAGTGCCGAGATGATTCCACGCGAGATGCCGTCGTACGGCGAGAGGACTGCATCGACCTGCGTGCCGCCGGAGTACGTCGACGTGATGATGTTCTCCATGCGGCTCTGTGCCTCTTCGCCATCCCAGCGCAGCGTTGCCGCCTGCTCGATGTCGACCTGGCCGCTGCCCACAACGAGCACGCCTTCGTCGATCAGCGGCTGGAGGACATCCATTGCGCCGTTGAAGAAGAAGAATGCGTTGTTGTCGTCAAGCGAGCCTGCGAACAGCTCGATGTTGAACGGACCGGTCGGAGCGCCCTCGATGGGGGTTCCGTCCAGCTCGGTGAGGCCGAGGCCGTTGAGCACGGTCCAGGCCTGCTGCTGGCCGACGAGGAAGTTGTCGAACGTCGCGTAGTAGTCGACGTTCTCCGAACCGACGATGAGACGGTCGTAGGCGATGACGGGGATCTCGGCGTCAGCAGCATCAGCGAGGATGTTGGTGAGCGTCGTGCCGTCGATCGACGCGATGATCAGGGCCTGTGCACCCTTGGTGATCATGTTCTCGATCTGGTTGACCTGGGTGGGGATGTCGTCTTCTGCGTACTGCAGGTCGACCTGGTAGCCGAGACCCTCGAGGTGGGCCTTGAGGGCGTCACCGTCGGCGATCCAGCGCTCGGATGAACGGGTCGGCATCGCGACACCGATCAGTCCGCCGTCGCCTTCGCCCTCTTCAGCGCCGCCGGTCGAGCAGGCCGCGAGGCCTGCAACCATTGCGCCAGCTGCGACGAGCGACAGGAATGCTCTCTTCTTCACTGTGTTTCCTTTCGATGGATGGACGTCATTGTCAGTTTGGTGCTACCCAACCCGGCCTCGTCCATGAAAGCCGGGTCCCTGTCCCGTGGAGCAGGCGCTCCGTGGGCAAGTGTGTGGTTGTTACAGCCCCTGTGCCAATCGGTAGTAGGCCGCGTTCCATTTCACCTCGCGGGCGAACCCGCGGGATGTCGTGGCTTCATCGATGACGAGCAGCTCGGTTCGAGCCATCTCGGCAAAGTCTTCGAATGCCTCCACACCGACGGCCGTCGACAACACGGTGTGGTGGGCGGCGCCCGCGGTCAGCCAGGCGGCTGCCGACGTGGCGAAATCCGGGGCCGGCTTCCAGACGGCGCGCGCCACCGGCAGGTGGGGCAGCGGCTCGGGCAGCGGCACGACCTCGACGACGTTCGCGACGAGGCGGAAGCGATCCCGCATGTCGGAGAGCGCGACGACGACACCATCGCCGGCATCGGTGTCGAAGACCAGGCGCACCGGGTCCTCCTTGCCGCCGATGCCGAGCGGGTGCACCTCGAGGGTCGGCTTGGAGGTGGTGAGCGTCGGGCAGATCTCGAGCATGTGGGCGCCGAGGATGAGCTCGTTGCCCGGGGTCATGTCGTAGGTGTAGTCCTCCATGAGCGAGGCGCCGCCTGGGAGCCCTGCACCCATGACCTTGGCGGCGCGCACCAGCACCGCGGTCTTCCAGTCGCCCTCTGCACCGAAGCCGTAGCCGTCGGCCATGAGGCGCTGCACGGCGAGGCCGGGCAGCTGGCGGAGGCCGCCGAGGTCCTCGAAGCTCGTGGTGAAGGCGCCGAAGCCGCCCTCCTCGAGGAAGCTGCGGAGACCGAGCTCGATGCGGGCCCCGTAGCGGAGGCTGTCGTGGCGATCTGCACCGGCGCGCAGTTCGGGAGCGACGTCGTAGAGTTCCTCGTATTCGGCGACGAGGGCGTCGACATCCGCCTCGGTCGCTGCATCGACGGCCTCGACGAGCTCGTTGACACCCCACGTGTTGACGCTGACGCCGAACCGGATCTCGGCCTCGGTCTTGTCGCCCTCGGTGACGGCGACGTTGCGCATGTTGTCGCCGAACCGCGCGAGCTTGAGGGAGCGGACGGCCGCCCAGCCGCTCGCCGCGCGGCTCCAGATGCCGACCTGCGCGGTGACGGCCGGGTTCGACACGTGGCCGACGACGGTCTTGCGGGCGACGCCCATGCGGGCCTGGATGTAGCCGAACTCACGGTCGCCGTGCGCCGCCTGGTTGAGGTTCATGAAGTCGAAGTCGATCTCGCTCCACGGCAGTTCGACGTTCGCCTGCGTGTGCAGGTGCAGCAGGGGCTTGCGCAGGGTGTCGAGGCCGTGGATCCACATCTTCGCGGGGCTGAAGGTGTGCATCCAGGCGATGACGCCGACAACCTTGTCGTCGGCGTTCGCGTCGAGCGCCATCCGGCGGATCGACTCGCTGTCCTTGAGCACGGGCTTCCAGACGACCGTCACAGGCACGTCGCTCGAGGCGCCGAGGGTGTCGGCGATCTGCTGGGACTGCTCGGCGACCTGGCGGAGCGTCTCCTCGCCGTAGAGGTTCTGGCTTCCGGTGAGGAACCAGACCTCGTTCGCGGCGAGGGTGGGAACGATCGAGCGGGTCACTTGGTGGCTCCTGACGGCTGTCCATAGACGTTCTGGTAGCGATCGAAGAGTGCGTCGATCGCGTCCTGCGGAATGGGAAGGGGGGCGCCGAGCTGGCGCGAGATGTGCACGGTCTTGGCGACATCCTCGGCCATGACGGCGGCCTTGACGGCGTCCTTCGCGTCTTTGCCGATCGTGAAGACGCCGTGGTTCTGCATGAGCACGGCACGCGAGCGGTGGCCCGTGAGGGTGTCGACGATGCCGCGGCCGATCGAGTCGTCGCCGATGATCGCGAACGGCCCGATGGGGATCTCGCCCCCGAACTCATCGGCCATGGCGGTGATGACACACGGGATCGCCTCGCCGCGGGCTGCCCACGCGGTCGCGTAGGTGGAGTGGGTGTGCACGACACCGCCGACCTCGGGCATGTTGCGGTACACGAAGGCGTGTGCGGCGGTGTCGCTCGAGGGGCTGCGCTCCCACCCGGGGGTGTTCGGGATGACGTTGCCGTCGAGGTCGCACAGGATCATGTTCTCGGGGCTCAGGTCGTCGTAGCTCACGCCGGACGGCTTGATCACGAAGAGGTCGGCTCCCGGCACGCGGCCGGAGACGTTGCCGCCGGTCCAGACGATGAGCTCGTAGCGCACGAGCTCCTCGTGCAGGCGGGCGACGTCGTCGCGCGTGCGGGCGATGGCCACCTGGATCTCGGGAGCGAAGGCATTCATCGGAGCACCTCCGACCGGCTCGACGAGCGGGTACGGGTGAGGAGCTCTTCCACTCTCGACAGGGGCGTCGCGGCGGCTCTACTCACGGTGTTGACCTCGTTGTCTTGATGCTCGGGGTGCTGGCTGTTCGTGATTGGCCTTTGTGACCGTTCACATTGCTGACGTTCATGTTACATGCGAAACGGTCACACAAGTCAAGTCCAGCACATCACAGCTCGATAACTCGCGGCCCGGCCCGCAGCGGCCGCCCCTCGCGCCGTCGCATCCGCCCCCGCAACACGGATCGGGCACGTGCCCGTTCCTCGGGCCCGCGTTCTTTCACGTGCCCGGGGATCGGGCACGTGCCGGAAACGTTCTGTGCGAGCGAGCCAGAGGAGGCGAGACGGGCTACCGGCCGAGGCGCGCGGTCGAGGCACGGACCACGAGCTCGGGCGTGATCTTCTCGTGGTGGTGGTCGCCACTGCCGTGCAGTTCCGCGAGGAGGGATGCGACGGCCCGCCGCCCGATCTCCGCGAAGTCCTGGCGCACTGTCGTGAGTGGCGGCGGGAAGTGCGCAGCCTCGGGGATGTCGTCGAAGCCGACGATGCTGATGTCGCCAGGCACGTCGAGTCCGGCATCCCGACACGCGTGCATGAAGCCGAGCGCCATCTGGTCGTTGCCCGCGAACACGGCCGTGAAGTCGCGGAAGCGCAACAGTTCGAGCCCCGCGTAGTAGCCGAAGTGGGCGCTCCAGTCGCCGAGGATCGGCGCTCTCGTGCGCAACTCGGCGTCGTTGATCTCGTGCAGGAACCCCTGCATCCGCGCCTCGGCCTCGATCCAGTCCTGTGGGCCGGAGATGTGCATGATCTCGGTGTGCCCGAGGTCGATGAGGTGCTTCGTGGCGATGCGCGCGCCGGCGATCTGGTCGACGGAGAGGCTGTGCCCCGACATCCTGCTCGTCGATTCGAGCGTGACGAACGGCACGCTGATCGAGAGGTCGCTGATCGCGTCGAACACGCGCACCTGCGGGGCGATGACGACGATCGCCTCGACCGATTGGCTCATGAGGTAGTCGAGCCCCGACTTGATCGACGTGTAGTCGCTCGAACTGATGTTGGTGATGCTCAGGCGGTAGCCCGCATCCCGGGCCGCCTGCTCGATCGCGTTGATGCTCGTCGTCGGGCCGTAGTACGCGGTCTGGGACGACGAGAGCACCCCGATCGTGCGCGACCGGCTCGTGACGAGCGCGCGTGCCGCCTGGTTCGGGCGGTAGCCGATCTCGTCGATGACGTCGAGCACGCGCTGCCGTGTCGTCGGCTTGATGCTCGGGCTGTCGTTGAGCACTCGGGAGACCGTCTGGTACGAGACGCCGGCGAGCGCGGCAACATCGCGGATGTTGGGGGCGCGAACCTTGTCCGGCTCGATACTCACGGTGGTTTCCCGACGTCGTTGGCGATGTGTACGTTCACATTCGTACGGCACCATTATGCCCTGCGAGCACAGCGGCGGGAATATCAGCCCTGCATGGTCGCGAACGCCCGCACCGGGAAGGTGCCGAGGCCCTCGATGAGCGGTGGTGTCGCGGTGAACTCGCTCCCCCGCGCCGGCAGCCTGTCGAGGTTGGTGAGGTGCTCGACGACATGGATGCCGGCGCCCAGCAGCAGCGTGTGTGCGGGCCGTTCGCCGCCGGACTCGGTGTCGTCGATGTTGAGCGAGTCGATGCCGACGAGCACGGCGCCGTTGTCGCGCAGCCAGGCCGCGCCATCCCTGGTGAGGAAGGGCGCACCCGCGGCATAGTCCTCCGTGCCGAAGCGGGCGCTCCATCCGGTGTGGATGAGCACCGCCGCCCCGCGCACGTCGCGGTCGAAGAAGGCGCTCGCTGGCACACCGCGGGTCGCGGCATCCGGCACATGGACGACCTCGGCGCGGAGCCCGGCAAGCGTCTCGAGCGTCAGGCCGGCGAGGTCGATGCCGTGCTCGTAGCGGTGGGCGGGGCTGTCGAGATAGGTGCCGGTGTTGCCGAGCATGGTGATGGTCTGCATGCCGAACTCGGTGCCCTCGGCGTACTTTCCGCGCGACTGCTCGTGGGTCAGGTGCGGCGTGATGACCGGTGCCGGCAGGCCCGGATAGCTGACGAGCCCGTGCCGGATGGGATGACTCAGCTCGACGAAGCGGCGGATGGGAGGAGTCACGGCGTGGCCTTTCGGGTTCGGACGAGAGTGACGGAGAGGGCGGCGGCCGCGAGCACCGCCGGCACGAGGAGGTTCGGCCCCGCGAGCACGACGAGGCCCGCGACGAGCACCACCGAGACGACGGCGAGCCACCACCCGACCGACCACCGGTCGAGCAACCGCACCGCGGCGATGGTGCCGAGCGCGTAGACCGCGACCATGCAGGTGGTGTGGATGAGGATGAACGGGGTGAGGTCGAGCCCGTTCAGCACGAGCGCCGCGAGGTACGCGGCGACGAGCCCGCCGACGAGCACGAGGCTCCGGCGTGGGATGCCGCCGGCCTCCGCACCCGTCGCGAACCACCTGGGCAGGTCGCCGTCTCGAGCGAGCGCCGCGCCGAGCTTCGCGAACGCGCCGAGGTAGGCGTTGAGCACACCGAGTGCGACGACCGCGGCGATGACGGCGACCACCGCCGGACCGATCCCGGGAGCCGTCGTTGCGACGAGCGCGACGAGCGGCACGGCCGTCTCGGACGCCCGGTCGCCGAGCACGGCGACCGTCACGACCTGCAGCGCCAGGTAGGCGGCGCCGACCGCGACGACCGCGATCGCCGTCGCGAGCGGGATGGTGCGCCGCGGATTCCGGAACTCCCCCGCGATGTGGGTCACGGCCTCCCACCCCGCGAACGCCCAGACGAAGAGGCTGATCGCCGCCCCGACACCCTGCCAGCCGTGCGGCAGGAACGGCTCGAAATTCGCGGCGTCACCCGCCGGTGCAGCGAGGGCGAGCACAAACACCACGATGGCAACGAGCGCGCCGGTGAGCACGAGCTGCACCGTGCCGGAGACCCGCAGCCCGAAGGCGTTCGAGCAGAACGGCGGGACGAGCAGCAGGATGGCGACCACGACGACCACCCAGCGCTCGCCGCCGAAGATCGAGACGACGTACGAGGCGCCAAGGGTCGCGACGACCGGGGTGCCGACGCAGACGCCGAAGAAGAACCAGTAGCCGGCCATCCTCGCCGCCGTCGGTCCGAGCGCCCTCCGCACGTAGGTGGCGACCCCACCCGAGTCGGGATGCCGCGCCGCGAGCGCCGCGAAGGTGCCGGCGAGCGGGATCGAGAGCAGGAACACGGCGAGCACCGCGAGGATCGACGCCGGGCCCGCCGTGGTAGCGGCGAGGCCGGGCAGCACGAGAATGCCCGTGCCGAGCACCGCGGCGATGTAGAGCGCGGAGGCCTGCAGCAGCCCGAGGCTCCCGTGCGTCGCGGCGGGTGCCTGCGGAGTGGTGTCGACGATCATGTACTCATCGTGGTAGTGGCAGAAACACCACGTCGCGCGACTTCCTGCCACTCGCCGCGCAGATCGCGCCACAATGGCTCGCTCATCCTCTCTCATCCCCTCTCATCTCATCTCCGGTTCGGGCACGTGCCCGAAGCACGGGCACGCGCAATAACGCGTGCCGGTGTCGCTAGCGCGTGCAGCGGGCCCGTGGC
>Ga0247804_10000694_pt1 | contig 15376 bp, 15 predicted proteins | sample UWRJL029104C1_FD_181142 | JGI IMG/M metagenome (GOLD analysis project Ga0247804, IMG submission 181142) | Plant litter microbial communities from Arlington Agricultural Research Station in Wisconsin, United States - UWRJ-L029-104C-1 | ecosystem: Environmental > Terrestrial > Plant litter >...
AGGTTAATACCCTTCTTGCTCATCAATGTTCCATCGTTTTCAACGCGAAGCTTAATAGCTGTTGCAGAAGGAATTTCAATGACTGTGGTGCGAACTTTACCGTCAAAGATGTAGATAGGTTCACCAACTTTTACTTTTTCAGCGAGGTTATATTGGACAGGGAACGTTAAACCGTCGTGTTCAGCAGCGTAATCAAGGACAATTTCGTCACCCTTAACCACTGAAGTGTTCTCGTTGAGCATACCGAGACGAATCTTTGGACCTTGGAGATCTTGGAGGATTGCAACTGGTTTGCCAATTTTAGCGCTTGCTTCACGAATCCATTGGATTTGCTGAGTACGCTCGTCGTAATCACCGTGGCTAAAATTGAGACGCATGCCGTTTACACCAGAGGTGATAAGCTCTTCGATCATCTCTGGAGTGCTCGTAATTGGTCCGAGTGTGGCTAAAATTTTTGTACGCTTGAAGATAAGTCCCATATCAATATATTCCTTGTGGTGATTAGTTTGCGCCGTCCTGTTTGACTGTTTCGCTTGGTGATCTCACGGAGAATCGAACTCCGATTGCCAGGATGAAAACCTGGTGTCCTAACCGTTAGACGATGAGACCATCCAGCGAACAAGTCAAAAAACATCTGTTCGACTCGGGAAATTGTATCAAAAAAAGCCCTCTTTGACTAGGGGCTTTGTGGAATTTCGCCGCTAGGCGTTCTCGGATCGATGATCCGAGAACGCCTAGCGCACGATGCTGGCTACGACACGAGCACGGGTGTGCGCTCGGGAGCCATGATGGAGGAGGACGCGCGGCCGGGGCGGGTCTTCACCTTGCCAACGACGGGTTCGCTCGAGAGAGCTTCGCTCGCGGGCTTCGGGATCTTGTCGATGATCACGATGCTCGGGAACTTCTCGATCAGCTCGGCCTCGATGATCGCCTGCTGCATGCCGGCCGCCTGGCCCTCATAGAACAGACGACGCTGGTCGCGGTCGCTCGGAGTCGTGCGGTGCTCGACGTGCTTGGCGATCGTCTCGCCGTAGTTCTTCTTTGCCTGCTGCTTCTTACGTTCGGCGTCCTGGTTCTTGGTCAAAAGACCACCCCTTTCAGGGTCCATACCCTCGAGAACTTCTCGAGTTAGTTAGCGAATATACTCCGTTTTTAAACTGGTGTCAAAGGGGTGTACATGTAGCGCTCACTTGCTGACGTACCCCGCTATATATAGAAAAAACACCTCGCGGTGTTAAAGAGTTGAATGTCCCCGGACGGGGGAATGAATGCGCGAACGCACCCACTCCTCCCATCCGAGTGTGACTAGTGGTACATAGCCGAGGCTTCTTTGAGGTGTGCATAGACATGGCGAAATCTTTGGTTGCAAGCAGCCGCCAACTTCTGAATCTCTACACGAGCCTCGGCAGGGCACGCTTTGTAGTCCACGATAGCCTTGAACGGAAGTCTCAACCACGCCATGGCGTAGATATAAAACTCCCTGTCTTGACCCGGCGTCGTACACAACGCAGCCATCCGTTGCAGCTGTTCAGGAAATATTTCCGTAAGTTTTTCACCCCGGATCTCCTGGAACGCTTCGAAGAGCTTGTCGTCCACCCAGTAGGGCTTGTCGTTTATTCTCTTCTCCGGCATTATGCAGCCTCCCCGTCCCTCTCGCGAGGAATTTCTGGAGCCCACTGCCGGTCAAACAGTCCCGGGTGCTCGACCCAGAACTTTAATGCCTGCACTACTCCTTCCTGCCCGTCGGGGTTAACCGCACGTGCAAGTTCAAGGAACCTTGGATTCGTAGTTGCGTATCGCCCCCACAGCGTCGCGGCAAAAGTGTCGCGCTGCGCTTCTCGAGAGATCGGAGGAACTGTCGTCCCTTTAATCCACATAAGAAGCGCTTTGATCGACTCTTGCTGCTCGATAGTGATTATTGTCAAAACTGCGTCCTAGCCAGTTATGCACGAGCCGAAGCCTAAATTGGATCCTATCCAACGTGCATTCGTGAATATACTACCCTTGACATCAGATGTCAAACATTGTCCTATGTAGGGCTTTTACCTCTATAAACACGCTATATGTAGTGGTCTGATAGAATCACCATACATAATGCTTGTGTTTTAGAGTCTTATATTGCTTAAGTTATTGACAATATTGCCCTTTTGTGCTATATTTAAAGGATCATTCACGGGTGAGGTGTGAGAACCTAACCAGGGTGAAGGAGGTCGTTAACAAGTCAGATCATTACAGTGCATGTCCTGAATGTGTTTTACATGTTTACGCACGCACTGATAGTGTAAGTTTATAGTGTATAAGTTTTACTCCTTGCGGAGGCACTGTATTGGCGAGCAATGCCCGTTGATACTGTGCCTCCTATTATGAGGCACCGTTGTAAAGAATACCCGTTCATCATTTGTTCGGGCTTTCGGCCCAGCAAACCCTCATAAAACAACCAAGGAGCATACAGCTTATGACCACCACTACCACCGACAAGAAGCCCACCGCTCGCAAGCGTGCAAGCACGGCAGCAACATCAGTAGCGACCAAGGGAAAGGCAGCGATCCACAAGGCCACCGCCCCCGCCACAACCGCTGCTCCTGCTGCTCGCCAGAAGCCGGCCGCCTCGACCACTCCCGCTACCCCGACCACCCCGGTCGTCGCAGCAGAGCCCGAGACGGTCGACCGCGAGACCGCAACCAAGGTTCTCGAGCCCATCGCCGCCACCATCCAGGAGGCGGCCGAAGCGAACAAGATCGGACTACTCGACGAAGCCCAGCTTGGCGAGACCAAGAAGGCGCTCGCCGAGTTCAACCGCATCGCAGCGGAGCTCAACGAGAACGGCGAGATCCCGAGCGCACAGCTCGCAGGTCTCGTCACGCTCAGCGACAAGCTGCAGGCGTTCGTCATGGACTACGTCAACCAGGAGGTCGGCGGCCTCCGCAAGGAGACTGTCGTCGGCTTCCAGATCGTGAGAGAAGTGACCAACGCCAACACGACTCGCATCGACACCAACTTCGAGAACCACTCGAAGCGGCTCGATCGACTCGACAGCACACCGTTCGGAGTACGAATCGCCAGCCTCATCGCTGGCGGCATCTTCGTCTTCGTCTGGTTCGTCTGGAACCCCTTTGGTACGAACGAGCCCATCGGACTCGCGGTGCAGGCGATTCTCGCCGGCATCCTGGTCTACGCCCTCGTTGCGGCACTGCTCGACAACTTCTTCCGGCCCGCGCCGGACAAGGTTGACCTCCAGAAGCTGGAGAAGATGGACGTCATCGTTCACCCCTCCGCTTCGACTACCCCGCTCGACACCACCACCAAGTTGGCTGTCGGCGAAACGTCGAAGGCCAACGGATAGGAAACGCCATGAGAAGAATCACCAAGAACAGAGTTGTCGCCGCGACAACCGCTGCGCTCCTGCTTGCAGGTAGCGTGGTGGCCACCAACGACGACATCAAGAACGACATCAAGCTCGCATTCTGTGCGACTGATGTCGTTGCCGCAGACGTTGTCACCGACTTCGTTGTCGACCAGGGTTTCGCGGAGGGCACGTTTGACGTGAACCCCACGAACACCCCTGTCGAGAGCGACTCCGGTGCTCATCACGGAAACGCCGCCTTCCTCGAAGACGGCGCGTACACCGATGAGACACTCAACGCCTACCTGACAGGTACCGACCCGCATTCCGTGCTTGCACAGAAGCTGGTCAACGAGAAGCTGGGAGACCGCGAGGTCGACTGGGTACTCGTGTACTTCAAGACGGCAGTCAACATCGAAGGTATCACCGGCGTCGTCGACAACGAGCCGGTCAACTTCGGCACTCGCGCAAGCGGTGCTGGAGAGTTCATCTGGTTCCCCGTGGACCAGTCGAACTGCCAGGTAGTGGATGGTCTCGTCATTCGCGCTGCTTGTGGCAACATCAGCATTCGCGTCGTTCCGCCGCCCGCATGCAAGGAGGAGTGCACAACTCCCCCGCCGCCCTGCGAGTACGGACCGCCTGACGAGGACTTCCTCTGCCCCAAGTCCGCGGACCCGAACGACTGGATGGCTATTCCCGTCCACGTCGGTCCTGGTGAATACACCGGAGAGACGCCGCCCGCCGTGGTCACCACCGCGACAAGTGACGCCGGTATCACCGACACCGCCTTGACGCCGATTGGCGCCGAGACCGGTGGTCAGACCGGTGGCACCACTGAGGTCAACCGTGACGAAGTCACGGAGGTCGAAGAGGTCGCCAACGATGACGAGAAAGAGGAGGAAGTGATCGTGAACCCCTTCTAGGGAAAACGATCCACTCTTGAGTGGGCGGGGCTTCGGCCTCGCCCACTCAGGCAAAAACTTACACTGTCGCAACCGGAGAGTCAGATCTGATGGAGTATTCATTTACTTCTCGACCTGACTCTCTGTGAGTCACCCCTGACTCGGACATGCACATTGTAATGATCTGATTTGATGACGTTAACAACCTGGCAACAATGTATTATTACAACCAATTTATATTTAACTTTGATGTCAATCTGCGAGATACATCAAGAAATGGAGAATTATTATGAGTTTACTATCACTCATCCGTCGTGCTCCCAAGCGCCTCAGCCTCGCTGTCGCAATCGTTGCAGCCGCAATTATCGTTCCAGCAGCTACTTTTGCCTGGGGACCAGACCGCGAAACGTTCACAATTGAACACCCAGCAAGCTACCCAACATTTAACTCAATCACTAACAACCCTTCACACGGTGACGAACGAAACTTCGTTCTCGTGAAAGAAGCGGGCGCAAGTGATGCAACGTACACAGATGACCAAACCCTTACTCCTGGTAAGGAATACACCTTCTACGTGTACTACCACAACAACGCCGCAAGTAACCTCAACGCTAGTGGCGTTGGTATTGCACATGACGTTGTTATGAAAGCAGAAATCCCTGCCCTCGTTAAAGCAAAAACTAACGACACAAAAGCAGTTGGATACATCAACGCAAGTAACACCACTCCAAAAAGTGTGTGGGACCACGTTAACCTAGACAACACAACGACTGGCGATATCGCTCTTCGTATGGTTCCTAGTTCAGCAAAGATCCACAACTTCGGTGCAACTAACGGACGAACACTTTCAGATACTATCGTATCTACCGGTGTAAAGCTCGGTTTTGACGACCTTAACGGTGACCTCAAAGGTTGTAACGAATTCGCTGGATACGTTACTTTCAACCTCAAGGCTGAACAAGCTAACTTCGACGTAAGCAAGCAAGTTCGTCTTTCTGGTACAACTGAATGGAAAGAAAATGTAACAGCGAAAGTCGGCACAACTGTTGACTACCTCGTTACGTACAAGAACACTGGAACAACGACTCAAAATGACGTTGTGATCAAAGATACACTTCCTAAGGGATTGAGCTACGTAACAGGTTCTACAAAACTTGCTAACGGATCAAACCCTAGTGGTGTCGCAGTCAGCGACAAAATCGTTCAAGCATCTGGTATCAATATTGGTAACTACGGTGCAGGATCAAACGCATTTGTTATGTTTAGTGCAAAGGTAAACGAAAGTAGCACGTACACTTGTGGTGTAAATACGCTTCGAAACGTTGCAGTTGTTGAAACTAACAATGGCGCAAAGCAAGATACAGCCGACGTGACTCTTAACAAAGACGAATGTAAGCCCGACGAATGTAAGCCTGGTATTCCAGTAGGCGACAAGCGTTGTATCGATGAGTGTAAGCCTGGTATCCCAGTTAATGACAAGCGATGTGAAGATACTCCACCAGTAACTCCACCTGAGCTTCCTCACACTGGTGCCACTGAAAACATTGTTGCCATTGTTGGCCTTGGTGCATTGATCGCAAGCATCGTTTACTACGTTGCAAGCCGTCGCGCATTGAACCAATAATCAGAGTCTGACCGCTCACATCTCCTGAAGCGATTCAGACAAAATAACCCCCGTTTTTATACGGGGGTTATTTTTGTTATAATAGTCGCAATGGCTAACAAGCAAAAAAAGAAACGCAACAAAGTATACACCGGCGCAGATGCTGCACTGTCCCGCCCTGTCGTGACTCGCATCTCGGCAGTCCACCGATCATGGGTTTCGCAGTGGTGGCTTGATCACAAACGTGTCGCACGACCAGTCGCTATCGCAGTAGCTGTCGTCGCTGTTATTATCTTCCTGATTATCGAACTAGTCCGCATTGCCAGCGGCGCGTAATTTCTTTATCGGCAACTTGAATCCGAAGGTGCTTCCCTTCCCTTCTTTGGATTCAAAAATAATCGATCCGTCGTGAGCATCAATCACTTTCTTGGCGAGGAATAACCCAACACCAGTCCCATCAGGGCGTTGTTTGCGGGCATTTGTCGCACGGAAGAACTTGTTAAACAACTGCGCTTGCTCACTTGCCGGCACGCCAATACCCGTATCTTTTACTAAAAACTCCACATGTGTCGCATTGAATGAAAGGCTCACTTTAATCTTTGAATTATCTTTCGAGTAGTAGATGGCATTATCCGAGAAGTTCATAATGACCTGCTGAATCTTGCCTTCATCAATGTCGAGAATAGGGAAATGCTTTGGCTGCGTATAGTTAAAGGTCATACCGCGAGTATTGGCATTTAACTTCAGACTCTCAATTTCCTGCGCGACAACCTTTGAGAGATCCGTCGGATGCTTCTCGACGACAAACTTTCCGGTCTGTAAGCGAGACACATTCAAGAAGTCACCAATCAAACGCACCATCCGTTCGCTGCTCATAAACACCTCGTTCAATAGGTGCTTTTGCTGCGATGACACCTTTCCGACATCACCATCAATAAGCATACTAATATAACCTTTAATACTCGTTAACGGCGTGCGTAATTGGTGGCTCGCCATACTAATGAATTCATCTTTAGCTTCGTCGAGGCGCTGCAACTGAGAGTTACTTTGGCGAAGCTCACGGGTCGCCTCGTCAATGCGCTGTTCGAGGTGAGCGTTGAGGTCTTTTACTTCTTGGACAGAAAGAGCGTTTTGAATAGCAATGACTAATTCATCCGAAACGGTTTCGAGAACCCTAAGATCTCTTTGTTTATATGCAGAGATGCGGTGATCACCAACGAACAAGAACCCTACAAGAACATCCCCCTGTAATAGCGGCATGACCAATTCAACCCGATAACTCATAAGTAATCTTTTTAGTGTCTGGTTGTCTTCAATAAGCGATGTTTGAAGAATATGCGGCTTCTCTCTAAACCACATTTCTAACTCATCGAGATCCGCCGCTGGAATCACCACATGGCGATCCGTTCCTGCCGATACGTATCGATGACTCGCTGAGCGAATAGAGAAAAAGACTTGCTCACTCTTTAATGTCTCTGAAATTTGAACAGAAATTCTCTGTAGCAATTTTCGTATATCGGTTGTTGTCACCAGAATACGGTTCAATGTCGCAAAGAATTCATCACTACTGTATTCATCTTTATAGAATATTTTATTCGTTGCTTGATCAAAGAAATGTTTGATCGGCTGGAAGGCCAAGGCCAACAACAAACTAATAATCACACCGCTAATCGCTTGGTCTGCCGTAACAAGAACGTTACCAAATAAGGTCGACAGCAAGAAAGCCAAAACAAAGTAGCTGAGCGCGAGTGTCGCTAGGACCAACGAATAGGTCACACTTCGTACCGCTGCTCGCTTGATATCGAACATACCGTGACGAACTATGCCATATGACACTCCCGCAATGATAAACATACCCGCAAAGAGGCCGAGCATAGTCAAACTAAAGGTATTAAATGCTAATGGAATCAAAACGTTCGTCAAGAGAATCGCTGCAATCGCGACACCAATACTTACGAATAAAACACGCGCACGACTCCGTTCACGACTATTCTTTTGACGCACACCTCGAGTCAATCGATACAAAATAAGTCCGCTGATATACACAACAATCAAGAAGTAGAGTAGGCTTAGAATATCAAAATTCACCCCTACAACAGAGTCGTGTTCAACATAGACCGAGCTGACAGTCAAGGGAGTAAGCGATACCATAATCGCTACGACAACCAAAAACGTTGTCACAAAGCGCATCAATAAACGTACTTTTTGATGGGTAATATGCGTAATGAACGAAAGGAGTGCGAACAAGCCGATAATTGAAACGACAAACAGCACTCTATTCAGAAGCAGTAGTGTATCATTCGGCAAATCCGTCAAATTACTGACGTAATTCGAAGCACCCCAGAGCGCGAAGGCAACAAGGAAATAGAAAAAAGATCGGTTAACCGTCTCACGCAAGCCGCTTCGTGCAATCAAAACAATAAATGCCACAAAGACAACTTCAACAATCACAAAAGGAATAAGCGCAAGCACATTCATGAGGTGATTATACTATAAATTAACTACTGTTTCGGTTTTCGAATAGGGTGACTTTTGCCGATTTTTGTTCGAAAGGCAGCAAAGAGAGAGGTTACCGTAAATTCGATTGAACGAGATTTCACAATAGTTGACCCATCTTTTGCATCAACACTGCGGCCCTGCGGCGCCCAGCTGATCCAAGAAGCCCAGTTTTGATTCACTTCTTTAAGGAGTAAGGCAACAGCTTGTGTACTTGCTTCAGCAGCGGCATACATAACTCCAGGTGCAATAGTTGGTGTCGAAATCTCATCTCTTGCAACTTGTCCTAAGATGTCCGTATTCGCATAGCTAGGAATGTGCGGAAGCCATTTATCAACCGGCACGTTATTATTCTTATTAGCTCCCCATGCTTGAATTTCATCAATGGTCATATTCTCATCAAGTCCAAGATACTTTTCAAAAGTAATACCATCAGGCGCAAACGTCGTCGTATACGAACCGAAGCCAACGTTAAGCGCCATCAATACAAAGACATCCTTCTTGCGTGCTTCGCGCGCGATCATCGTTCCGATTTCAGGCATAGTAAATTCAGTCTCATCTATAATCAGGTCAACACCGTCTGTGAAGCGCTCGACATTGTCCCGCGTAACACCATCTTTGTATATTTCAACCGTTGCATGCAAAGCGCGTAATTTCTTCGCGAGAACTTCAGCTTTGAATTTACCAATTGTTCCATAGGTTGCTTCAGCTTGACGGTTAAGATTTTGAGCTTCAAATCGCTCTGGGTCAGCTAACTTAAAATGTCGAACACCCATATTTGCCAATGTGATCGCTAATTGCCCACCATCACCACCGGCACCAGCGATTGCCACTGTTGAATTGAATAATTTTTTTTGCTCTTCAGGACTAAAGAAACCACTATTTCGTTCGAATTGGGCAAGATTAGGCTCAGTTAAGCTTGAAAGAGAAACTCGTCCCAAACCTTGCGTGGCATTAGCACTTTCAAAGAATGGCGCAAATGGCATACCCAAGATACTTTCAGCTAAACGCGGGTGATCTTGAGCGCGCTCATACGTACGCTCATCACGCTCGTGAATCTGTGAAGTAATAAGGATTGGTTCCATCTCAACGAGGTGATTGGTCGTGCTGTTATATTTTTCGATAACGAGCGGTTCGCCCACCGTCTTCAAATCAATACCAATATGGGTACCAAGCTGGCGATGGAGTTTATCTTCGAGAACTGCATAAATCGTGTCACTTTTGTGTTGCGTTGCTTTTTGGGCTGCGCGCATGAGACTGAGACTTACCAGTAGACCTTCTGTCAGCGTGAGATCAGGTGAACGAATAAATCGTGAAATCTCTTGTGTTTGCTCTGGAAGCGTGACATTAAATTCTGCCTCCGAAGGAAGTGGTTCGTTACTATCACCCCTGTTAATAACTCGAACAGTCCCAATAACTTCGCCTTGTTCTGTCAGTGCAACGAAATGATCGGCACGCTCATCGAACTCGTCATATTCTGCGCCGTTTTCGTCACAGTCCTCGGGAGTAATATATTTCTCTTTTAGGTAGACTTTAGCCCTCAGCAATCCCATGTCGAGCCACAGGTCCGCATTCTCCGGAGTTACCTTGTGTGTCGTGAACGCAAATTCACCATGTTTTTCAACATTTGTAGCAAGACCTTCATCCAGCAGCTCGCTGGCACTAGGAATAATATCAGTCATTATTAAGCACATTATACTATAAAAAGTATATTTTGTCTACTATTTATTTATCGCCATATCTATTATTATGTAACCATGACCAAAATTGCCATCATCGAAGACGACGCCGTTATCAGCCAAATGTACCGCATGAAATTTGAAGCTGACGGCTTCGACGTGCAACTCGCAAATAACGGCAATCGGGGTGTTGCGATGGTTGAGAGTTTTGCTCCCGATCTTATCCTTATGGACCTCCAAATGCCCGAAATGGATGGTACTGAAGCGCTCACACTCATTCGTAAAGCTGAATGGGGAAAAGATATCCCTGTCATCATCCTTACCAACCTCGGCCAAGAAGAATCGCCAAAAGAAATCCGATCACTCGGTATTCATAGTTATATCGTCAAGGCAGAGCTCACTCCTCGACAAGTCGTCCAGCGAGTGAAAGAAGCGCTCGCTTAAGAATCTTTTTGCGCGTCAGCAACCGCTCGGGCTGCTTGAATCACATTATCAAATAAGGCCGTCACCGTCAGTGGCCCAACCCCACCCTTTTCGGGTGTGATCGTGAGGTCTTCGCGTGCACGGACATCAGCATTTAGATCACCGACGATTTTACCGTGTTCAGCAGCCGTTCCGGCATCAACCACTGTCGCTCCTGGTTGAATCATTTGACTATTAATTAGTCCTGGAACGCCAGTTGCTGTCACGACGACGCTTGCTCCCCTTAAGGCCGTTGCAAAGTTCTCTGTCGAACTATCATAGGTCGTGACGTTATACCCGGTTGTTCCCCATAATTTTGCCAGCGGAGCACCAACTAAACGACCTTTTCCGACAATCGCAATCGTCGCATCGCGAAGTTCAACATTATACCCCGCCAAGAGCCAATCGATTGCCATAGCTGTCGCAGGGGTAAAAGCTGGCGATTCACCTAACCCGTCGACATCTTTCAATGGAGAGACAGCATTCACCGCTTCATCAGTCTGATCGCCATCTTCGAGTGGAAGCTGAATAATAATACCATGAACAAGTTCATCTTTATTTAATCGATCAATGGTACTAAGTAATTCGGCTTGAGCGACTTTATGAACCTCTACCTCTACAAGAATATCTTCGCCGTAAGTTCGCTTCAATCGAACATAAGTATCAATCACCGGATCATCGATCGTTTGAACAATCGCAAGCTTCGGAATCACATGCCATGCTTGACGAAGCGCACGGACCTGCGCGGCTTGGCGTTCTTTGACATAGTCCGCCAGATCTCTTCCATCAAGAATTTTCATTGCTCTTAGCTTAACAAATCCTGTGCTACAATAAAACTATTATGACATTCCTAACAACACTCGCACAAACGTACTCAACATCAACCGCACCAGAAATCGACGCCGAAACAGCGGCTGCAAGCCTCGCTGTCACTATCGGGCTTTTGCTCTTTGGCTTAGTTATCGCAGTTATCGCTTACGTCGTTTCGGCAATCTTCTTATCAAAGATCTTCAAAAAAGCCGGCGTCGAAGGATGGATCGCTTGGGTACCTTTCTACAACAACTGGAAATTGCTTGAAATTGGTGGCCAACAAGGTTTCTGGGCTATTCTTACGCTCGTTCCTATCGCAAACTACGTTGCACTCGTTTATATGTATATCGCTATGTACCACATCGGTAAAAAATTCGGCAAGCAAGGAACATTTGTCCTTCTCGGTATTTTCCTTCCACTTGTATGGTACATCTGGCTCGCCGTTGATAAGTCAACTTGGAACGACGCAGCATCAACCGCTCCGTCACTTCACCACCCAACTACACCAGTTGCGCCGACTGTTTAGTTAACGAGTCTTTGAAGTCCTACTCAATCGAGTAATGACATAAATTAACCCAAGTCCCACAATCGTAATGATCACACTCGTGATCATTACTTTTATATAGCCACCATTCGCAGGGTTGAGGAATGGATAAGGATACCAGTTCACAATCGGACCACGAACTAATGAGTAGATGAGATAGGCAACCGGGAAACTAATCCATACCAGTGCTTTGCGGAAAGCGATTTTCTTGGCCGGGCGATCCATCAACCAGTCGGCCGCAATCGCCACCGGCATGATGTAATGAAGGACTGTATTGTCCCAAGGCACCGCGGTCAAAGCAGCATTCTCAATACCCGCAAGTAACACCGCAAACACAATACCGGTCACTACCATATAAAAAGTCACCGCCCCTCTGAAGAAATCGAGACGGGCGCTCTTTTTGCCCGCATATAGTACAAATGCACCGGCCAATAAGGCGATAATTCCCAAGATATTACTTTCGATCGTGAAGTAACTAAAGAAGTTGCCTCCGTCAAATCCCCTACGCTCAATAACAGTAGCGAGCTCCGTCACGATTGCGCTAAAAGCTAATAAACCAAAAAACAGTTTGTACCCGACAAGATAATTCTTTTTCATATACTGACTATAGCAGAAAATAAAAACTCCATCGACAAAGATGGAGGCTTTACTTGGAGGGCCAGGTGGGACTTGAACCCACGACATTCTGCTTAAGAGGCAGACGCTCTAACCAGCTGAGCTACTGGCCCACGTACAGGAACAGATTGTACACTATTACCTCTGTTGTTGCAAGGTATAGCGATAGAAGATAATAGGCTGACCTTTCGGCCAGCCTATTATGTATCGATCAATCAATTAGTTTTCAATAACTGACTTTGTACGGTCATCTGCAGTTGAAGTCATCAATGCATATCCTGCGACAAGAATACCAACAACGAGGTGTGGTACCCATTGACTTGGCTGTTCATTATCCATGAATCCAAATAACCAAGGCGATGCTGCTAAAAAGAGACCGGTAAGTACGTCGAGTACGATATGTGCTTTCATAGGTACTAATTTTAATGGGCTATATGGGCTCGTTGTAATGAGTTCACTGAGAATAATGAAGATACCTACCACGAGCGCAGATGTCGTCGCTGCATTATTATCATCGAAGCCAAATATCTTTGGTGCAAACAGCAGGATAACTCCAACTATTAAACCAATAACTGTGTGTACTTTTGTTGATATAAGCTTCATAGTAACCTCCTGATTTATTATATTTACCTTACATAATGTAGGCTGTTACTGAAGGTAATACTGTTAGATTTCTTACATTAAGCTGTTTTTATTCTTTTTTCAAAGTAAAACTTTATTTTTTATTAATCAGCACAAAGGTCGGATAGGTGATAAGCTGAGGAAGAATTATCGAATATACACAACTAACAGAGGTGTCATGAATACTACTCAGCAATTCTATAGCGCCCATCCTATTATTAAGGTTCTCAAAGGCGAAGTTATCGTCCAGCAAAGTGGCATTCCAAATACGGCCTACGCAATTAAATCGGGCATTGTTAAAGTATGTAACTTCACTGCAAATGGTGAAGAAAAATCTCTGTCATTTAAGGTTGAAGACGACATATTTCCTGTATGTTGGATATTTAACAAAACAAAAACCGCCCTTTTTTATTATCAAGCTCACACTGATTTGGAATTATATACGATAGACCGTCAGGATATCACCGATCAAGTTGAGACGAATGCAGACTTTGCAAAAGCCATCTTGGATAGGCAGATCATCTCTTATGTGAACAGTGAGTTGCAAGTAGAAGCTCTTGAACAATCTCGTGCAATATTGAAATTAATGTATACATTACGCCACCTTGCATTGACTCATGGCGAAGAAATAAAAGAAAATTACGTTAAAATTAATATTCCTCTTACTCAACAAGAGCTCGCAAATTTCACAGGACTTACTCGAGAAACAACGGTAATGGAATTGAATAAATTGAAAGAGATGGGCATCATCTCAATCGTTCAAAAATATTACATTATTGACACACTCAAAGCTAATGACATCATCGATGATGATTACGATCCGGGTGTAACGATTCAAATCTAATCGGGTAGTAAATATAAAATAGACCTCGTGATGAAGTCTATTTTTATGTATAACAAATTTGGTACACCCGGACGGATTCGAACCGCCGACCCTCTGTTCCGAAGACAGATGCTCTAATCCGCTGAGCTACGGGTGCGTATCCTGACCATTATACCATGTCATCTTGTCTAACGACCCCTTATGTTGACTGGATTGTCGACCTTTTTTGTAAGCGTAACCGATACTATAGGTATAATAGGATGACATGGAAGTACACACAAACATCCCTCTCAAAAATTTCACCACCATGAAACTCGGTGGTCCAGCTCGATTTTTCGTTGAAGTGAGGACTGTCGAAGAACTTACTTCCGTCTATCACAACGCGTCTCTCAAGAATCTCCCTGTCTTTATTCTCGGTGGCGGTAGCAATGTTATCGCTAAGGACGAAGGCTTCGATGGTATTGTCATTCGTATCCGTATCCCAGGATTTGAAATTGTAGCCGATGACATCAATAGCACAACAATAAAAATTGGTGCAGGTGAAAACTGGGACAGTGTCGTCAAGCGAACGGTCGATATGCGCCTCAGTGGTATTGAGGCTATGTCGGCGATCCCGGGCACCATGGGTGCAGCACCTGTTCAAAACGTTGGCGCGTACGGTCAAGAAATAGCAGAAACACTTGTTTCGCTGGAAGCTTACGACTCAACCACAGGCACTATTGTGACGCTGCAGAATGAAGACTGTGGCTTCGCCTATCGTGATAGTATTTTTCGCGGCGATCAAAAAGGTCGCTACGTGATTACTTCAGTAACGATAAAGCTCTCAAAAAATCTTCCTCAACCACCTTTTTACGAAGCATTACAGTCCTACTTTGACGAACACAACATTACTTTCTTTACCCAAGAAAGTATCCGAGACGCCGTTATCGCGATTCGAACTGATAAGCTTCCCGACCCAGCATTACGACCAAATACGGGTTCCTTCTTTAAGAACGCACTGATTGAAGAATGGCAGCTCAACGAACTCAAGCAAACATATCCTACAATCAAAACATTCGAAATGGGGAGTGGCATTTATAAAGTACCGACAGGATGGCTCATAGAGCAGGCAGGGCTCAAGGGTCAAGTACTCCATGGAATGCGCGTTCATGATAAAAACACGCTTGTACTCATCAATGAAGCAGCCATAGGATACGCCGACCTTGCGCTCGCTCGCGATGAAATTATCAGCGCCGTACGGGATAAGTTTCATATTCATATCGAACAAGAACCTCTCGAGATCTAACCTTGCGATTTAACCCCAAACCTCTTATGCTAGTAGCAGCATGATTCAGCGTGGGTTTACTATAGTTGAGCTTATTATCACCATTAGTATTATGGGTATATTACTCGTGCTCGCAGTAGTAAACGTCACGGCTACGCAGGTCAAAGCCCGCGACGACGAAAGAGCGACCGACATAGCCTCTATCGCCACACAT
>Ga0247804_10000695_pt1 | contig 15374 bp, 10 predicted proteins | sample UWRJL029104C1_FD_181142 | JGI IMG/M metagenome (GOLD analysis project Ga0247804, IMG submission 181142) | Plant litter microbial communities from Arlington Agricultural Research Station in Wisconsin, United States - UWRJ-L029-104C-1 | ecosystem: Environmental > Terrestrial > Plant litter >...
GTTCGCGGTGGGCGTTTTCACGTCCGCGGAAAAAGATTTGTAGGCGAACCTTGTGTCCTTCTGCCAAGAACTCACGCACTTTTCGAAGTTTGATCTCGAGGTCGCCCTGTCCGATCTTCATGCCGAATCGCATTTGCTTGAGTTCACCCTGCTTGTTGCTGCGGCGGTTTTTCTGCGCCTCTTTCATCTTCGAGTACTGGTATTTACCCCAGTCCACGATTTTGACAACAGGAGGGGAAGCATTTGGAGAAATCTCAACCAAGTCTAGTCCAGCTTCTTCGGCCATCTTAAGTGCTTCTGTGCGACTCAAAATACCCAGTTGTTCACCGGCAGGTCCGATAACGCGCAGTTCTTCTGATCGAATAGCGCCGTTAATGCGAGTTGACTGATTGATAAATACTCCTTTATTCCGTTTGTTATCTGAGCTGCAATTCTTTTGCGTGTTACTCAGCAACTATTCTACCAAATTAACCAAGGTAACACAAGGGGTGAGCTTAGCCGCTGCCTGGCGGTGCGATGCGGTACTGCAGTGCCTCGGCGATATGGGCAGTTTCGATGGCGCTACTACCCGCTAAGTCCGCGATGGTTCGAGCGACTTTGATGACCTTGAAATAGCTCCGAGCGGTCAAGTCGAGACGTTTTGAGGCGGTCAGTAGCAGTGCCTGTGCGGCGGGTGCGAGGGCGGCATGCTTTTTGATGTCATTCGAGGTAAGTGATGCGTTGTATATTTTGCTACTTTTATAGCGACCGTGCTGGATGTGCCGTGCACTAATTATGTGTTCAAACACTTTAGCCTGTTGCTTTTTATGCAACGGATTTTGTGAAAGTAATCTGTTGTGATCGACCTTTGTGACGTTCAAAACCAGGTCAATTCGGTCTAAAAGTGGCCCCGATAATCGCTTTTGATAGGCCATTATTTGGGACGAGGAACACTGACATTCTTTGTCTAAATCACCGTAATAGCCACAGGGGCATGGGTTCATCGTCGCAATCATCATGAAGTCTGCGGGGTAGGTGATGCGTCCATGTGAGCGCGCAATCGAAATAGCACGGTCTTCGAGTGGTTGGCGTAGGGCTTCGAGTGTCGCACGTGGGTATTCGGGCAATTCGTCGAGAAACAAGACGCCAAGGTGCGCCAAACTAATCTCTCCGGGACGTGGTTTGGCGCCTCCGCCGATCATGGCGATAGAACTCGTTGTGTGATGTGGTGCGCGGAAGGGGCGCGTGAGCACGACCTTCTCGAGTTCACCGGCAATGCTATGGATTTTGGTGACGGCGAGGCACTCATCACGCGAAAGTGGCGGAAGGAGGCCAACGAGGGATTTGGCGAGCATTGTCTTGCCCGCCCCCGGTGGACCGCACAGTAGTAGGTTATGTCGTCCGGCTGCGGCGATGGTGAGCGCCCGCTTGGCTTGGTCCTGACCTTGTACGTCATCGATGGTGAGTGGTGATATGGGCGCGATCGGTGTTATTTCGGGGGTTACGGCGGCAATCGGCGATTCTTTTTTCAGATGCAAGAACAGCTGCTTGAGTGTCGTCACCCCAATGATTTCGATATCTTCGATCAGTGAAGCCTGTGAACTATTCGATAGTGGGATAAACACCTGGCGATATCCTGCCGCACGTGCCGCCTCGACGATCGTAATAACCCCTCTGATAGGGCGCAGCTCACCGCTCAGGGATAGTTCGCCGGCAAAGACAGCTCCGCCGATCTCTTGTTGGCGAAGTTGCCCGCTGGCCACGAGGACGGATAGTGCAATCGGGAGATCGAAATGCGCGCCGTCCTTTGGGAGCTCGGCTGGAGCCAGGTTAATGACGAGTTTACGGGCGGGGAAGTCGAGGAGTGAGTTGGTGATGGCACTCCGCACGCGTTCTCTGGCTTCCTCGACGGCTTTATTACCCATGCCGACGATATGCATGGCCGGAAGGCCTTGTTTTAGGTCGGCTTCTACCTCGACGAGTGCGCCGTCAAAACCAATCAGTGCAACCGTGGTGATGTGAGCTATCATATTCTCAGCTTACTCTCAGGTAATCTAGTAAATCAAGGCTAAAAGTGCTATAGTTAAGAATATCGTGGGGCTGATATAGCTTCGACGAGAGGACATTAACAGGTTATTTTGCAAGTCGTACGCACACGTTAGTGCAAATTTTTAAATGCAAACGCATCTACATTTGTAAAAGAAAAGGCTTCACAACTCGAGGCAGCATTTGCTGCAGCGTGGCGTGCTCCTTCTTTTGCGCCAGCCCTAGTTTAATTACCAGAGCCATCGATTCTTCCCGAGGTAGCATAGAGGGAGACGGTGTTATATATATGCTTCTTACCCTCTGACCGGGCAGCTGCGGTCGTAGGGGACAGCTTACAGCGTGACAAGTGAGTCGTTTATGTCTGGATCTCAGACTCACAAGTCGTTAAAAGTTAATTCAGACTAAACTTGTAGACGAATAGCAGGTTACCTTTCGGACCCGGGGGCAGTACCCGGCAGCTCCACCACGAAATGATCATAATAAAACCGCCCTCATCACGGGGGCGGTTTTTTGTATAGCAAAAGGGATAGGTATAGGGGAAAAGAAAGAAGCATTCGGTCAGAATGCTTCTAAATTTTAATGACCGCCTGCGAGGAACGGTCATTAAGTGGAGTTTTTTTAATAGCTTTTTGTTTTTGGCCCTGAACTCAACTTGTATAAGTTTTTTATTCAGTGCTACCCCTATAATAGTGTTTGAAAGCGCTTGTGTCAATAACTTTATCGGAGATTATTTGCGTAATAAATACCACGTATTCTGGCCCAAAATACCCCTAGTGTCTGAACACGAGGGTGAACCACTAGATATCACTATCTGAATCGGGTTTATAGGGGAGGGTGTGGTGATGTGAAGCTCGTGACAAACTCGACAAGCTAGCGAAACTAGTTTATTTTTTCGATGAAAGCCTGTGTATAACGCTCCAACTATAGGCGATTGTGTATTGGCATGTGTGCATGCCTGCGGAATTGGTCCTGCAATCGCACGGCGGCCAGCTTGCGTTATGCGTTTGCTTGGTTGTCTACGCTGCCTGGTAACTGCCCGAGAGGCTGGGGCATAACTTGGCGATAGGACGAGTATGGTTTTTTTGGCGCCGTGACCAGTCACTGGCCGGTCGTGTCGGCCAGCCGCCCATGATGACGCGGTGGAGCGATTGCTGTGCCGCCGCGAAAGAACCTAATGGTAATGTTTTACATGCGCGGTAGGCTCGCTGGGCCGTGGCTGGTTGGTCGCAGACTTTGGGTAGAAGGCGTAAGGAAAAAGGGAATGCCTTTGTGGTGAAATGGGCTGATTATTGGGCAGAGAACGGTTCATCGGTACTATCTCAGTGCGCGACACACTTTAACCATACACATACCAACAACGATGTATTCACGACATCATACCGTGTTTAACAGGGGCTGAAGTCGACTGTGCGTGGCATTGATGTATTTTCTACGTGTAGTATCATTGTCTATGGTATTGACGAAACGTCGTGCTTATGCTAGATTAAGAACAAGCTTTTACAAACACAAACAAAAGCGTTCAACCAAAAAAGCACATTAACAATTCAAACGACACGACCACACCGAGACACGAACGCTGTTCGTAATCCTTGCACTACCGTGAAGGAAACTCAGAGACTTTTTTGACGGAAAGTCGGTAACGTTAGTATCAAAGGATAAAGAAGATCATTGGTTTTTTCTTGAAAAAGAGAGGACTCGCACCTTCCGTACTGTTAGTAGTACACACATTGATTCTCTTTATACTTGCCAGCGTTGCCGATGCTCCGCCAAAAGCGTTAGATCACCAGTACCGATACATCTAGTTAAACCTTGCTTCAATCCGGAAGTAGCGCCACTACTAGATGTATCGTGGAAAACGATCTTACGAGCATGACAGATGCCCCCGATATTTCGGGAGCGGTCAGAATCGTCCATAGCGATGCACCGTTCTTTGTTCACACGCCCTTTTATTATTACTGCGGCGTTTGCTGATTCATTGAACATTAAGGTGTATCGCTTGGGCACCCTGTTTCAAAACTCTTATGCATCACGTATAGTAACAGTCACAATGTTACAAAGAGTTATCGCAATTATTACTTTTATAAGCTTTGGCCTACTTGGCTTTATGCTAATCACGACCACCCCTGCATCGGCAGGGCCTTTCGGACTTCTTTTGATTTTTATTTCAGCTTATCTGACCAGTCTTGGTTTGGTGAGCTTTTTTTTGTATGGTGCGAGCCGCTTGATCGTCTATACGACATCAGGGTTTGCGCTGCGGCGTCCTGCGCAGCCGATGCCTTTTCGGCGGGCCTATTACTACTCGACAGTTTTAGCGGCGGCACCGGTGATGCTGATCGGGCTACAGTCGGTCGGGACTATCGGTATCTATGAGTTTGCGCTGGTGATTATTTTTGAAGTTATTGGCTGTGTCTATATTACAAAAAGAATTTATTAATGATGACAATTTGACCATAGCCATTATGCTATAATGACAGATATGCAGCCGGAGAACTCACCGGGCCAAAACGGCCCAGAACACGTACCACAACCCAACACCGCAAACGGTGAACGTATTCCCGTTCTTCCAACTCCTGAAACCGGACCGCTCGATGGCGGCGAACGATTCGAACAACACGCCGAAGCTCGCGCTGCGGTCGCCGACGCCGCTGGCGCCATGAGCGCACCAATCCAGCCAGTTGTACCACCTGTTGCAATTCCAACAACACCTGTTATTACCTCTGTTAATACCGGTCCAGCCGTGGCTGGTGACGAAGATGTAATTGAAAAAGAATGGGTCGACAAAGCCAAGAAAATTATCGACGAAACAAAGGATGATCCGTACGCACGCACCAATCGTGTCAACGAACTCCAAAGCGATTATCTACACAAACGCTATAACAAGGATCTTGGCGCTAGCGACTAAGCTAGTTCTGAGGAAGGGGAATACGAAGTGGTAGGGTTTATCATCACATTGCTGGTCATCGCCGCCGTGGTTGCGGGAATTCTTTACTTTGTCTTTCATCAGTATCGCCGCGTGCTACGCGAAGCTAAAAATTATGAACGTGGCCTCAAGATGGTCCCACTGTATATTCACATTCCACCAGTCAGTGACGACCTTGAAGGTAATGGCCGCGACGAACGCGACCTGACGGAAGAAGTACTTTCGCAGGCCCAGGTGATGTACAACATTATCGCCAGCACTGCGACAAAGGGATTCAAGAGTCGCATCTACGGACAGCGGCATGTTTCGTTTGAGATCGTTGCCCACGAAGGGCTGGTCCATTATTACGTTGTCGTTCCAGTCGTGATGGTCGACGTCATTACACAGGCAGTCGCAGCGGCGTACCCATCGGCTCGCCTCGAAGAAGTATCCGAGCGCAATATCTTTAACCCAGCCGGAAAGATGAGCGGCACAATTGGTGGTGAGTTTACGTTGAAGAAAAATTATGCCCACCCAATTGCCACGTTCCAGGAATCAAAGCGCGACGCAGCCAGGGCGATGCTAAATGCTTTGTCGGCAGCGGGCAAAGAGGACGGAATTGGTATTCAGATTTTAATTCGTCCAGCCTTTGTTGGTTGGAACAAGAATGCCGTGGGCGTCGCAGAAGGAATTAAGAAGAATAAAGGTTCAAAATCTGGTCTTGCTAGTGTCGGTGGAATTAGCGGGATGATGGAAGCGCTTTGGAAACCGCCTGAAACAAGCGACAAGAAGCCTGAAGACAAGCAACTCAGCTCGCTTGAACAAGGTCTCGTCGATGCAATCGAGGACAAGACACGCTACCCTGGCTATGAAACATTGATTCGGGTTGTGACCTCATCCAATACAGCCGGTAAATCGCAGGCGATGCTCAATAGCGTCGTGTCGGCCTTTTCACTGTTTGATTCAACTTCGAATAATGGCTTTAAGTTTAGCGTCAGCAAAAACATTGAAGAATTTGTCACCGCCTATATTTTCCGCTTCTTCCCACCCGAAGTGAACACGAACATCTTGAATACTGTTGAGCTTGCGACAATCTTCCACTTGCCCAACCAAAATTCAATCCCAACTTCACAGGTGACGCGTCAAATGGATAAGCAAGTTGATGGACCGACGCAGCTGATGGATGAAGGATTCCTTCTAGGAACAAACGAATTCCGTGGTATGAAAAAGCCAATTCGCTTGTCGACGAATGACCGCCGCCGCCACACCTATATTATTGGGCAGACTGGAACAGGTAAGTCAAAGCTCCTCGAGAACCTAGCGTTCCAAGACATGATGGACGGCAAGGGCTTTGCCTTTATTGATCCGCACGGTGACTCAGCCGAAGAACTCCTCGGTATGGTGCCGAAAGAGCGTGTCGAAGACGTGATTTACTTTAGCCCCGGCGACATGGAAATGCCGATCGGACTAAACCTGTTTGAATTCGACAACCCTGACCAACAAGACTTCTTGATTCAGGAATCGATCTCGATGATTTACAAACTATATGACCCAGGGCACACCGGTATTGTTGGTCCGCGCTTTGAATCATGGTTCCGTAACGCCGCGTTAACAGTCATGAGCGACCCATCTGGATCATCATTCCTGGATGTCCAGCAGGTGTTTATTGACCAGGCCTTTGCTGATGAAAAGATCAAGCACGTGACGAACCGCATGGTGCTGGACTTCTGGAATAAAGAGATGGCGCAGACAAGTGAAGCCTCGAAGGGTGAGATGCTTGGATGGTTCGCCAGTAAGTTCGGTGCCTTCCTGGGTAACGAAATGATGCGCAACATTATTGGACGCACCGAGAGTGGCTTTAATCTGCGCGAGATTATGGACAACAAAAAGATTCTGTTGGTAAACCTTTCAAAGGGAAAAACGGGTGAGTTGAACTCGCAGCTGCTAGGAATGATCTTCGTGATGAAGTTCCAGGCCGCCGCGATGGGCCGTGCCGATATCCCTGAAAGTGAACGCGTCGACTTCGCCCTGTACGTTGATGAGTTCCAGAACTTTGCGACTGATAGCTTCGAGAACATCCTCTCCGAAGCCCGTAAGTACCGCCTCAGTCTGGTCCTTGCAAACCAGTTTATGACACAGCTAACTGATAAGATCCGTGAAGCAATTATCGGTAACATTGGGACCGTCATTAGTGGTCGCATCGGTATTACGGACGCCGAATTACTGGTGAAGAAATTCAGCCCAACCTTTGACGCCGAAGACCTGACGCGTCTGCCGAACTTTAAGACAATTGCCTCGGTCATGATTAACAACGTCCCGTCAGCATCATTTAGCATGTCGTTATTGCCGCCCATGGGGCAATCGAACCCGCAACTACGTGATGCGCTCAAGAAGCTATCGGCCGCCAAGTACGGCAAGCCTCGTGCTGAAGCGGAGCGCGAGATCTTCGCTCGCCTTGGAGCGGGGGACGCGGCCAAGAAAGCCAAGATGGATCTGCTCAAGAAAACACAACAAGACCGCATGGCTGCCTTGCAAAGCGCTCAGGCACAAGCAAATCCTGGGGGTCCACGCCCAGCAGCAGCACCAACTGGTGCACCCGCGGCTGGTGGTTCATCGTTCCTTGACGAATGGCTTGCCAAGCGTCAGCAGATTAGCGCAACGAGCCCAGCACCTAGTGCCAACGCTAATCCTGCCTTCGGGCCAACCGTTCCAGCAGCTTCACCGTTCCAGCCAAATCAACCAGCACAGTCAAGCGGTGCTGCCGCGCCTAACCCATTCTTAGCGCCTCCACAGCAGCCGCAGCGACCAACTCAGCCATATAAGCCACAACCGGTATCGCAGCCAGCAGCGCAGCCTCAGCGTGCCCCAGCACCCAAGCCTCAGCCTGCTACGCCGGCGCCAAAACCACCTGTTGTCTTAAACAAGCTTCACGTCCGTGAGTCGGGCCAGAACGACGACGACGAAGTGCACATCAAGCTTCGTTAGTAGCGTACTACTCTGTAATAAAATAACCCGCTCAGTATCGAGCGGGTTATTTTATTAAGAACTGTGTGGGTTACTTTTTACCGGTTGCAAGGACACGGAAGTAGTCGTAGACGACGCCGATAACCCAGCCAACGATAAAGGCGGCGATAGTTTCAAAGCCAGAGAGGACGTAGCCTAGGTTCTTGGCAAGTAAGTACACTGCCAGTACGGCAAAGAAGGCGACAACGGCACCAGAAAGGATGGCATTGGGTCGTGCGATGGTGTTACCGACTACTTCACTCGTCTTTTCGATAACGGGTGTATGGATAAGTTTGCTAAAAGCGCGTTCAGGGGCGGGGAGCTCGGCTTGAACGTGTTTGATTGTTCGGTCGAAGCTGGCTTTCTTGTCTTTCTTGCTAATACCGCCGCGGCGTCGCGGTGCAGGGCTTTGCTTTGACCTATGTGCTTTTTCTGCGTCACTTTTTTCGACACTGACGGCTGCTTCGAGGGCTTCGGCGCGGGCTTGTTCGGCTTTCTTTTCGCCGCTTTCGGGTGTTTTGTTATCGCGTTCAGCGTTATTTTTTAGCTTGTCGTCGAGAGCCTCGTATAGTTCGGCGGCATTTTTTGGTGTTTCGACGTTATTTTCTGGAGTTGTTGGTTGTTGTTCAGGGCTGCTCATAATATTGTACTTTCCTTAAATTGTTCCACTGTTAAGATCGCGGCGAATCAGGCGGACTTCTTTACCGAGTTGTTTTGATCGCAGGTAGAAGTAGGTGACGACTGACAGGACAATGCCGGCGAAGATCATATTTTCGCGTGGGCCGGTGCGAGGTAGCTCGGTCACGATCTGCTCAACCACTTTTGGCGGCGCACAGGTGACGGGGACAATCACGCCAACGTCACCGAAGACGTTATTCATGACACAGTTGTATGAGTCTGGATCGCTTTGGCCTTTTGGCGTTGAAGGGATGGTTGCCAGTAGTTGAACGGCAAAGGTGCGGCTCTGTTTTTCACCTGGCTTTAAGTTAACTTCTGGCCATGACAAGACTTGCTTGTTTTGGTCGAAGCTTCCGCCACCTTCATCGATAAGTGTTGAATATTCGAGGACGTCAGTTAGGTTGTCTTCCATCTTTGTGACCTTGGCGGTGCCGCCTTTGTTTTCGATGGTCAGTGTGTAGGTGAGCTTGTCGCTTTCGCGAGCTGCGATGCTACTTGCGGCAACGTTGCCCTGCGAGATGTTGACCGCACTTTTTGAAAGGATGACATTGGCTGGCTGTGCGACAACAACCGGTGGGGGTGTCGGAGTGGGGGTAGGTGTTGGTGTAGGAGTTGGAGTAGGTTTTGGGGTCGGTGTAGGCGTAGGCGTCGGGGTTGGAGTAGGCTTCGGTGTCGGAGCGGGTGGAGGGGTTGGAACTGGTGGAACGATGTCTGTTACCAAGTTGCCACAGGCTTGCATGATGGCAAACCAGCCAACACGAGCTGAATAGCCGGTCCAGCCATAAATTTTTGCGTTTGTACCGTTAGAAAGGGCTAGTGGGCGGCTGTAGACCGTCGTCACGGGCTGATAAGAGCTGTTTAAGATTGTGGTTGCTTGTTCGCCCTGTGCGGCGCTGTACATTGGCGTGTAACCCCATGATCGTTTGACGCTGCCGGTCGTGAACGAACCGAATGTTGAGCTGGCAATTTCGGCGCGGCTGATACCCATGTAGTCCATGATGGCGCGGAGGTTTTTAGTGTTGGCATCGTATGGTGCGAGGAAGTTATTGATCGATCGATTCGACCCAATACCAAGCCCACCAGCAACCATGTCATTCGAGCTCGAAGCATTGGCTGATTCTGGCGGCTGAAACACGACCAAGCTTTGCACGACGAGTGCGAGTGCGACAAAGATAAGGCCGAGTCGACGGGTCGCTTGTTCGCCTTTTAAGCGTTTGGCATAAAAGCCAAGTTGCCCGACCAAAGCGGGGCTAAAAGATAAGTTCGATACGATTTTTCTAAACATGTTTTTGTGTCTCGATTTTGGTCTTTTGTGTTATTTTAATGCGACCTCTTGTGTTCAGATTAGCATAAGAATTGTGTTCAGTGCAATACCCTTCTACATATAATGTAAGACACTTGAGTGAACACAACTTTTCCGGTATAATAGCCGTAGTCAAACGACCAGAAAAGGCCGGAATTAGGGAATAGAGGGTATTTAATCGTGGCTCAGCAAAAAACAGATAAATCATATGACGGTTCACAAATTCAAGTACTTGAAGGACTTGAACCAGTCCGCAAGCGTCCTGGTATGTACATCGGAAGCACTGGCTTCGACGGTGTGCACCATCTTATTAAAGAAATTGCCGATAACTCAATCGACGAAGCAATCGCAGGATATGCGACAAAAGTCGAAGTGGTTATCCTTGCCGATGGCGGTATGCGCATTTCCGATGACGGACGTGGTATTCCAATCGACAAGCATCCAAAAACTGGGCTAAGCAGCCTCGAGACGGTCTTAACTGTTTTGCACGCCGGTGGTAAATTCGGTGGCGGCGGTTACAAAGTCTCATCCGGACTTCACGGAGTTGGTTCGAGTGTGGTGAACGCCCTCTCGACAACATTGATTGCAGAAGTAGTGAAAGAGCACCAACTCTATAGTATTGAGTTCGAACGCGGTGCTACAAAAGTTCCATTCAAAAAAGTCGGCAAGACCGAACGCAAAAATGGTACCACGATTACATTCTACCCAGACCCAACTATCTTTAAAGAAACAATTGAATTCGATTACGACTGGGTTGTCGATTACATTCGCCACCAAGCGTACCTGACAAAAGGTATCTATGTGTCGGTTGCGGACGAACGCACCGGCAAACGTGCTGCTTTCTATTTTGAAGGTGGTATCCAAAGCTACGTCAAACACTTGAATATCGGTAAAGACGTCACGACTGACAATATCTTCTACGTCGAGAAGATGGTGGAAGATTCGATGATCGAAATTGCGGTCCAGTACAACGAAACCTACGTTGAACTCGTCAAGCCGTTTGCCAACAACGTCCTCACACCTGATGGGGGAACACACCTTATCGGTTTCCGTTCAGCACTAACGCGCGTTATTAATGAGTACGCCCGCAAAAGCAGTCTCCTGAAAGAAAAAGAAGACAACTTAACAGGTGATGACATCCGTGAAGGTCTTACGGCAATCATTCTTGTAAAACTTCCTGACCCTCAATTCGAAGGCCAGACCAAGAATAAACTCGGTAACCCAGAAGTTCGTCGCTACGTTGAACAGGTGATGACGGAATACTTCTCGTACTACCTTGAAGAGAACCCGAATATTGCCAAGAAGATTGTCGGCAAAGCCTTGCTGGCTGCCCGTGCCCGTAAAGCGGCCCGCGCTGCCCGCGACAACGTCATCCGTAAGGGTGCACTTGATGGCATGAGCCTTCCAGGCAAGCTGTCTGACTGTTCAAGCAAAGACCCGTCTGAGTCTGAAATCTACATCGTCGAGGGTGACTCGGCTGGTGGATCAGCTAAATCTGGTCGCGATAGCCGAACGCAGGCAATTTTGCCACTTCGTGGTAAGGTTCTGAACACCGAACGCGCTCGACTTGACCGCATGCTCAATAATAACGAAATCGTCAGCCTTATTAAGGCACTTGGTGTTGGTATTAGTGATCAATTCGACATTAACGGTCTTCGTTATCACCGTATTGTGATCATGACCGACGCCGACGTCGACGGAAGCCACATTTCGACACTTCTACTCACATTCCTCTTCCGTTATATGCGCGAAGTGATTGATGGTGGCTATGTGTACCTCGCGAAACCACCGCTATTTATGTTGCGACAGGGGACGACGAAAAAAGAGTACGCCTATAGCGATGAAGAGCGAGACTCAATTATTCAACGCATGATCACAGAGCGCCGAGCTAAGGGCGTTGTGATTGATGAAAAAGCCGATCTTGGCAAGCAAGCTGGTATTACGATGCTGCAACGCTACAAGGGACTTGGTGAAATGGACGCCGAGCAACTCTGGGACACTACAATGAACCCAGAGAACCGTGTCCTGATTCAGGTCCGCGTTGAAGATGCCGAGAAGAGTGATGCAATTTTTACAAAGTTAATGGGTGATCAAGTTGACCTCCGTAAGAGCTTTATCCAAAGCCGCGCGAAATCACTTAATATTGCCGATTTGGATGTTTAATCATGGATGACGAAAAAATCGAAAACAACGAACTAAACGATGAAGTGCTCGACGCAGCACTAGAGGGTGACATTATTGCCCCTGTGCAGACGCACTCACGGACTGTTGAAAACCTAACTGTTGAAAACGTGATGGAAGACAGCTTCCTGCGCTATTCAATGAGTGTCATTATCGACCGTGCCTTGCCGGACGTTCGTGACGGACTAAAACCTGTGCACCGCCGCATCCTTTACTCGATGGGTGAGCAAAACCTGCGCCCAACAGGCCGCTTCCTAAAAAGCGCCCGTATCGTCGGTGACGTCATGGGTAAATATCACCCACACGGTGACTCATCTATCTATATGGCGATGGTCCGCCTCGCCCAAGACTGGGTGATGCGCTACCCACTCGTCAACGGTCAGGGTAACTTCGGTTCAATGGACGGAGATCCACCAGCTGCCAACCGTTACACCGAGGCTCGTTTGGGTCGTGCCGGCAATGAACTGCTTGATGACCTGGATAAAGACACGGTTGATTTTCGTGATAACTACGATGGTAGTGAGCAAGAACCGACCGTCCTACCAGCACGCTTGCCGAACTTGCTCCTTAACGGACAAATTGGTATCGCTGTTGGTATGGCAACGAGTATTCCACCGCACAACTTGGGTGAACTAGTTGACGCAACCATCCACCTGATCGATAACCCGAGCTCGTCAGTTGATGACTTGCTGCAATTTGTGAAGGGCCCTGATTTTCCAACTGGAGCCATTGTTTATGGCGGCGCACCGATGCGCCAAGCTTACCAGACTGGTCGTGGAAGTGTTGTAATTCGTGCAGTCACTAACATCGAAGAAACCAAAAAAGGCCGTAGCCAAATCGTCATTACTGAGATGCCTTATGGTGTGAATAAAGCAACGCTTATTGAAAAGATTGCCGAGCTTCACAAAGACAAGAAAATCGTTATTAGCGACCTTCGCGACGAATCAGCCCGCGGTAAAGTCCGCGTCGTGATTGAACTCCGTAAAGATTCATACCCAAAAAAGATCTTGAACCAGTTGTTCAAGATGACTGCTATGCAGACCGCCTTCCACTACAATATGTTGGCGCTTGTTGAAGGTATTCAGCCGCGTATCCTGAGCCTGCTTGAAATTCTGCAAGAATTCGTCAAGCACCGCCAGATCGTCATTCGACGCCGCACCGAATTTGAGCTCAAGGCAGCCAAGGCTCGTGCGCACATTCTGGAAGGCTACAAAATCGCCCTTGATCACATCGATGAAGTCATCAAGTTGATCCGTGCCAGCAAAACCAGTGAAGAAGCCCAAAAAGGCTTGATGGAAAAGTTTGCGCTGTCTGAAATTCAGGCCCAAGCGATCCTTGCCATGCAACTTCGCCGCCTGACCGGACTTGAACGCGACAAGATTGAAGAAGAACTTGCGCAGTTACTCAAGCTGATCGCTGAACTTGAAAAGATTCTTGGTGACGAGAATGAAATCCTTCGCATTATTAAAGAAGAGCTGCTTGAACTGAAAGAACGTTTCGGTGATGACCGCCGTTCAAAGATTATTGCATCTGAACTCGGTAAGTTTAGTGACGAAGAGTTGATTCCTGAAGAAGATTCAGTCATCCTTCTGACCACCGAAAACTACATCAAGCGAACACTTGTCAGCGAATACCGCCGTCAACATCGTGGTGGTAAGGGCAAACGCGGTATGACAACCAAGGAAGAAGACGTGATTGATCAGCTGATTCCAGCTTCAACCCACGATTACCTGCTGTTCTTTACGAACAAGGGTCGTATCTTCCGCCTGAAGGCCTACGAAGTCCCAGCGGCTTCACTGGCTGCCAAGGGTGTTGCTGCAGTTAACCTGCTCAACCTTCAACCAGAAGAGAAGATTACTTCAATCATCCGTCACGAAAAAGATTCGAAAGACGACGGCTTCCTATTTATGGCAACCATCAAGGGTACCGTGAAAAAGACACCATTCAAGGATTACGCCAACATTCGTACGAACGGACTGATTGCGATCAAGCTTGATGACGGCGACGAACTGCGTTGGATCAAGAAGACGACAGGCGAGAATGATGTCATCATCTCAACATCTGCTGGTCAAGCTATCCGATTCGGTGAAGCAGACGCTCGTCCGATGGGACGCTCAGCTCGTGGAGTCCGTGGAGTCCGCCTACGACCAAACGACAACGTTGTCGGTATGGATATCGTGGCGAACAACGAAGGCAACCTACTGGTGATTAGCGAACAAGGCTTTGGTAAAGTCACCAAGGCCGCCAACTTCCCAACCCACAAACGTGGGGGAGTCGGTATCAAAGCAGCTATCGTGACCGCAAAGACCGGTCCAATTGTGGCAGTGCGTTCACTAGAGGCCGATACTGCCGAGATTCTGCTGATTTCTAACAAGGGACAAGCAATCCGTGTCGGCCTCAAGGATGTTCCTGTCCTTGGGCGAACTACTCAGGGTGTGCGCATCATGCGAACCTCTGAAGGCGACAAGGTTTCATCATTCGGATTCGTTCCTGAACAGCCTGTAGAGGACCTGGAAGACGCCGAAGAAGTGAAGACGGCCTAGTTTATGGAACTCGTACTTTCACCCTACCTGCTCGCTGCTGCGAGTGGGTGGGTGGTTGCACAGGGCACCAAATACATCGTCGCAACGATCAAAGGACGGAAATTACACAATCTTCGTCAACTTTATTTATCGGGCAGTATGCCGAGTGCCCATAGCGCAACCGTTGTTGCGCTTCTTGTTATTATTGGCCTCAAAGATGGCATGGAATCGGGCCTATTTGGGCTCGCGGCATTGTTCGCCGCAGTCGTCATGTATGACGCCGTTATGGTGCGTCGCTCCAGTGGTGAGCAGGGTGCATCACTGACTGAATTGCTTGCGAGCTTAAAGAGTACTGTCCGGGTTCCACGTGTCGCCAAGGGTCACACGCCATTTGAAGTTGTCGGCGGTGTGCTCGTCGGACTACTGGTAGGAACCGTAGTATACTTCGCAACAGTCGTTTAAACGGCCACCCCTGTTAGGGTAGTGCGATTTCACCGTTGACTCCCTCGGGAATTTGGGGTAAACTAATTTGAGTCTGGTTGACGCAACAAAGGCAACCGCAAGTACCAACGTGGAGTTGAATACAAAGACGAAGAACTTTAACAATTTAGTAGTGCAAATCAAGTGACTATCGTGATTTATTGCGAGTAGTCACAAAACGTCAAGTTTATGTTTGAGTCTATATGTCTGAAAATAGGACATTTTTATGGAGAGTTTGATCCTGGCTCAGGATGAATGCTGGCGGCGTGCTTAACACATGCAA
>Ga0247804_10000696_pt1 | contig 15372 bp, 14 predicted proteins | sample UWRJL029104C1_FD_181142 | JGI IMG/M metagenome (GOLD analysis project Ga0247804, IMG submission 181142) | Plant litter microbial communities from Arlington Agricultural Research Station in Wisconsin, United States - UWRJ-L029-104C-1 | ecosystem: Environmental > Terrestrial > Plant litter >...
CGGCCAGCTGCCGGAGCTTCGGTGGCACCAGCACGGCGCGTCTCGGACATGGTAGCCACACCCGTAGCCACCGCCGCCGCACCTCCCGCCGAAGCCACCTGCGGCCGCACCGGCCACGCCAGCCACAGCAGTGCGCCCACCGCTACCACCAGCATCTCGGCCGCGAAAAACCGCCACAGCCGCCGCCGGAACTCGCGTTCCATCGCCGTCTTATCGAGCTGCTGCTCCAGGCGCAGCCAGGCATCGAGCGGAAACGGCTCGGCCTCCGGCCCAGGCGGGTTCAGCCGCCGAAATGCTTCGTCAAGCTCCTTATCCGACCACATAGCGCGCAACTGAAGGAGTGGAAGTATGGGCCAGCATCGTCCGCAAGTGGGCGCGGGCCTTGAATAGATTCGACTTAGAAGTGCCTACCGAAATGCCCAGCTGCTCGGCCACTTCCTCGTGCCCGAAGCCGTCGATGACAATCAGGTTGAACACCGCCCGGTAGGCCGGGGGCAGGCGCTGCACCAGCCCTAGCAGCTCGTCGTAGCTCAGCGAATCGAGGGGCGTAGCGCCGCCATCGGCCTGGTTGTAGGTAGTATCGTCCAGCTCTTGTTGGTATTGGTGGCGCTCGTTGGCCCGGTAGTGGTCGATGGCCGTGTGAATCATGATGCGCTTGAGCCAGCCCCGGAACGAGCCCGCCACATCCTGCGGGTGGCGGCTGGCATCGAAGCGGTGCAAATCGCGGAATACTTTCAGGAACCCATCGTTCGCCGCCTCCAGCGCCTGCTCGCGGTTGCGGGCATAGCGCAAACACACCGTCATGGCAAAGCCGTGAAACTGCCCATACAGCCGCCGCTGCGCCAGCCGCTCCTGCCGCTGGCAGGCCGCCAGCAGCTCGGGCAGCGTGGGGACGGAATCGGGTGGGGAGATGTGCATCATGGGCCGGGGCGGCAGGCTTCTGCGGGGAGACTCGGAAGGTAGCAAGAAAAGGTTGCCTGGTGGTATCCGACTTCCTGATTGTCAAATTTTTTGGAAATGTAATTAGCGGCGGTATATTCACCGCCGAAACCTTTAACCTTTTTCACATGATGCCTAAACTACTACGAATTCTGCTGCTCTTCTGGAGCGTGTCGCTTGGCCAGCTGGCGGCTGGCCAAACCCTACACAAACCAGCACCGAAGCCCTGCGGCACGCCCGTCATCACGCCGGAATATCTGTCCGCTCACCCGGCCGTTAAAAAGCGGCTGGCAGCCATTGAAGCGCACACGCAGCGCTACATTGAGCAAGCTGGCTCAGCAGCCGAAGCAGCACCGATAGGCCCGCCGCCACCGCTGCTCGTCATTCCGGTAGTAGTACATGTGGTATACAATACTTCGGCGCAGAACCTGAGTGATGGCGTTATTCAAAGCCAGATTGATGTATTGAATCAGGCGTTTCGCGGCAGCCTCAGCTCTGGCCCCAGTGGCGCGTCCATGCCCGCGCCGTTTGCTTCGCTGGTGGGCGATGCGCGAATAAGCTTCTGCCTGGCCACGCGTAAGCCCGATGGCAGCTCCACGAACGGAATTACCCGGCGCAACAACACAAACGACCCATATTACGGCAACAGGCAGCTAGATTATGATGAGGTGCGGTCGGCGAATAGCGGTGGGGTTGACGCTTGGAACACCACGGAGTACCTCAACATCTGGGTGTGCGACCTCGCAGCCGGATTCTTCGGCTATGCGGAATTTCCAGGAGCAAGCACCCTGGCCAAAGACGGCGTGGTAATGAATTACACGGCCTTCGGCCAGGTCCACGCGGCGCTACACCCGAGATATACGCTGGGACGAATAGCCGTTCACGAGATAGGCCACTGGCTGAACCTGCAGCATATATGGGCCGATGACCCAACAGCCGCCTGCGCAGGCAGCGACTTGGTGAGTGATACGCCCAATCAGGCGGACGCCAACGTGTTCAACCCTACGTTTCCGCACGTAACCTGCAATAACGGTCCCGATGGTGACATGTTCGTCAGTCACATGGACTACGTGGACGACGACAGCCGGCTGATGTTCAGTAAAGGGCAGGCGTTGCGGATGCAGGCCATATTCGCGTCGGGCGGCGCTCGTGAGTCGCTCAAAAGCTCACCGGGTCTGCGCCCCGTCTTAGGTATTGGTAGCGCAACTATTATCCCCGGTACCGTCTTTTGTGGCGACCAGACTGGCATCAAGCTTCGCGCAGTTCCTGCTTCAGTGGGTTGCGCTGGTGGCACGCTGCAGTACCAGTGGGCCGCTACCAATGGCTGGACGGTGAACAGCCCGGCTGGCTATTCCCCAACATTTACGCCTAATGGCACGAGCGGCACCACCATTACTCTGACCGGTACCTACATCAACGGCAATGGGGTGAGCTTCCCACTCAACACGGCTAGCGTAGTCATTGGGTTTACTCCCTCCCTGGCTACTCCGGTTTTCCAGAGTCCCAGCATCTCACTATGCGCTGGTACGAACTACCCCTTTTCAGTAGCCTCGGTTGCTGGGGCTGGCAGCTACCGCTGGACGGTGCCAGCGGGCTTCACCCCCACGGGCCAAGTGACCACGCCCACGCCCAACCTCACTATTACCCCCAATGCCTCTCTCGTCGGCGGCGTCTATTCGCTGACGTGCCAGGCCCAGAGCAGCAACTGCGCCTCTTCGGCGGTGGCTACCTGCTCGTTCATCGCCAATGGTGGCCCACAAATGAAAATCGTGAACTCGGACCCCAGCCAAAATTATGGGGGGGTAGTGTGCCAACGAAACCGAATTTTCCTAGAGCTAGTACCGGTGACCCCAACGCCTCCCGGAATTACATGGTCTAGTTACACCAATATTCAATGGTCGCCAGGTGCCCTAAACCAACCCACAAACGGTGTGCCGTCTTTCCCGCTGAGAGCTTCCTATTACACCCCTGATGCTCTGAATGCTACTTTTACGGTGACGGCAACGTACTATGACGCTTGTGGAGTTCAGCAACCGGCTGTACCTTACAACGCTAAGACACCCCTAACGGGCAGCACTTCGCTAGGCAACGGCTACAGTTGTACAACTTACCCGTGGCGCCCGGCCCCTTCGGCCCCGTATCCAAATCCGGCTACTGGTACGCTCCAACTGCCCGGTTATTATGGTACGGTAATGGTATATAACCAACTGGGCAAGCCGGTACAGCAGTCGCTTGCCCCCGGCACCAACGACGGTGCTACCGTAGATACCAGTGCTTGGCCGGATGGTCTGTACGTGATAACGGGTCGTAACCAACTCGGCGAATTTCTACGGCATAACGTGCAGATTCAACACTAAGTAACAAGTTGTCGGCGTTTAGTAAGAGACAATCAGCGACTCTTGCTAACCGCCGACACATTGCCTCTTATCTCGCTTTTCCCATGAAAAACAGTATCTACTTCTGGGTTGCGGCCTTCCTGTGTCTGAACCTAATCGCCCTTCCAGCCCAAGCGCAAGGGCCGATGCTGGATTTATCGTTTACCATGACAACTGCCGTGGGCCATAGGCAAGCCATCTATCCGAGCTTTGTGGATATGGTGCGGCAGCCGGATGGGAAGCTCATCGTGGCCGGTGATTTTAGAGAGATTAACGGCCGGGTAGCCCTCAGAGTAGCCCGGCTACTACCCGACGGGCAGGTAGACTCTGCATTCAATGTGCCTGTGATTGACAGCTTGGTGAATTGTGTGGCCTTGCAGGCCGACGGTAAGGTGTTGCTGGGTGGAAGCTTTACTACTGTAGGCGGGCAGTCGCGCATTGGTATTGCCCGCCTCCTGTCCGACGGCAGTCTTGACCCTAGCTTCCTTTCACCTTTGGGCCGAAGCCCTTCTTTTGGCAGCTATTTTTATAGCTACGTGAATGAGGTGGTTGTTCAACCTGGAAAAGGTATAATGGTATTGGGTGTAATGCTTCCTCCCAATCCGGCTCCTAGAAGTAGCTTCTACGCAGCCCGCCTCCTTGAAACGAACGGCGCGTTAGACCCCACTTTCCTGCCCGGCTTCGATACCTTTGACACACACGATGTGCTGGTGCTGCCTAATGGAAATTTAGTTTTTGCCGGGCGGCCGCACACGTTTGGCGGGCAACAATGCAGCGTGTGGAGCACATTCCCAGATGGAGCGCTCGACCCGGCCTTCGTACCGCTACCGAGTCTGGTATCTTCTTGGGCCGTGACTATTGCCTACGGACTGGCACGCGACCCGGCCACGGGCAACCTCTACGTCATCCAGGGCCCCACCAACGTGGGTATTGCCTACGAGCCGGTACGCCTATTGCCCAACGGCGTGCCCGACCCCAGCTTTAGCGTAGCGGGCGTGTTCCCAACCGCACTAGTAAGTGGCTTGCAAAGCGTGGCCGTGCAGCCTAACGGCCGTCTGCTGCTGGGCGGCGATATTCCTTTTGGCCCCAACACGTACGTCGGCTCGGCCCGGCTGCTGCCCAGTGGCGCGCTTGACCCCAGCTACGACCCCAACAACGGCCCAGCCGTGGGCAGCGTGCGAAAGGTGCTCATTCAGCCCGATGGGGCGCTGCTGTTCTGCGGCCACTTCTCCCAGGCCGGAGGCTTTGCTCTTAACTGCCTGGCCCGCATGCTTGACCCGAATGTACTCAGCGCCCGCGTGCCTGCCCAGGCGGATGATGACGTAGTGGCTTGGCCCGTGCCGGCCCACGATGTGCTACACTTAGGCCTGTCCGCTACCCGCCCGGCCCGAGAGGTAACGCTGCTTGATGCGCTGGGCCGCGTGGTGTGGCGGCGGACTGTGCCCACAGGCCAATTGACCCCCGCGCTGCCCACGGCCGGGCTGGCACCGGGCGCTTACCTGTTGCGTGTCAGCTTCGCTGAGGGGAAGCCTGCCTACCGCCGTGTAGCCGTGGAGTAGCTGCTTTTGACCACAATGCTCTTCGGGTAACACTATAAAAAAAGGCCACCCAATCGGGTGGCCTTTTTCATTAAATCTGCTGACGGATAAATTACACCGTAGCGGCCGTGTTCAGTTTCGGCGCATCGCCCGAGAGCGTGCTGATGTCCTCACCGGCGGCAGCGCGCTCGCGCAGCTCCTTTTTACCATAGGTATCGAGGATGATGGGCGTGGCGATGAACAGCGACGAGTAGGTACCGAAGATGATGCCGATAATCATGGCAAACGAGAACGAGCGCAGCGTTTCGCCACCGAAGATGTAGAGCACCAGCATCACGAGGAATACCGTGGTGAACGTAATCATCGTCCGCGAGAACGTCGAGTTCAGGGCCGGGTTCACCACCTGGGCGAAGGTCAGCTTGGGATTCTCGCGCAGGTACTCGCGGATACGGTCGTAGATAACCACCGTATCGTTCATCGAGAAACCGATAACCGTGAGCACGGCGGCCACGAAAATCTGGTCCATCTCGTAGTTCAGGCCGAAGGCGCGGGCAATCGGGAAGGCCGCAATTACCAGCAGCGCATCGTGGAACAGCGCCACGACGGCGGCCATCGAGTACTGCCACTTCTCGAAGCGGAACAGCACGTAGATGAAGATGCCCAGCAGCGTGAGGCCCAGCGAGAGCACCGAGGTGCGCTTGATGTCGTCGGCGATGGTGGCGCCTACTTTCGAGGCGGAGGGCACCTGCGGGTTGGCCGAGGCGTATTTGGCCAGGCCCTGGTCGAGGGCGGCGCGCACTTTGGCGTCGGCCTCGGGGCTTTCGTCTTCGGCGAGGTAGCCGGTGGTCACGCGCAGGCGGGTGGGCGAGCCGTACTGTTTCACTTCGAGGCCGGCGTCCTGGAAGGCATCGCTGATGCCCTCGCGCACCTCGGAGGCCACCATGGGCTTGTTGAAGTCAACCACGTAGGAGCGGCCGCCTTTGAAGTCCACGCCCAGGTTGGGGCCACCCTGGATGGCCATCAGCACGAAGCCGGCCACGATGAACAGCGTCGAGCCGATGTAGGCAATTTTACGCTTGCCCACGATGTCGAAGTTCACGTTCTGGAACAGGTTGCGCGAGAGGAAGGTCGAGAAGGTGATGCTGCTCTTTTCCTTGCCTTTCGTCAGCCACTCGATGATGAGGCGCGACACGAACACGGCCGACAGGAACGAAGTCAACACCCCGATGCCGAGCGTGATGGCGAAGTTCTGCACCGGGCCGGTGCCGAAGAAGCCGAGGATGACGGCAATCAGCATCGTCGTCACGTTGGAGTCGAAGATGGCCGTGAAGGCGCGGTTGTAGCCCTTGGCAATGGCGTCGTGCAGCCCCAGGCCGTGGTTCAATTCTTCCCGAATGCGTTCGAAAATCAGTACGTTGGCATCCACCGACGAGCCGATTACCAGAATCAGACCGGCGATGCCGGGCAGCGTGAGGGCCGTGCCGAACTGCGCCAGCACCCCCAGAATGAGGAACATGTTGAAGAGCAGCGCCACGTCGGCCACCAGGCCGGCGCGACCGTAGTACACGGCCATGAAAATCATGATAAGCACCACGCCGGCCAGCGACGAGTACAGCCCTTGGCTGATGGCTTCCTGGCCCAGCGACGGACCAACTACCGCCTCTTCCACGATGCGCGTGGGGGCGGGCAGCTTACCGGCTTTCAGCACTTGCGCCAGGTCCTGCGCTTCTTCGATGGTGAAGTTGCCCGAGATGCTGGTGTTGCCACCGGCAATCTCCGACTGCACCACAGGGTCGGAGTACACGTAGTCGTCGAGCACGATAGCTACTTGCTTGCCAATGTTGGCAGCCGTCATTTTCTGCCACTTGCGGGCGCCAACGGGGGTCATGCCCACGCTCACCTCGGGGCGGCCGCCCTGGTCGTAGTCCTGGCGGGCATCGGCTACTACTTCGCCGCTCAGGGGAGCAGCCGCGCCGTTGCGGTCTTTCTTCACCGGAATCAGGCGCAGGTACTCCTTTTTCTCAATCGTGGTGGGCTTCGACGACCACAGCAGCGCCAGGTTGGGCGGCAGGGTGGCGCGGGCTTCTTCCGAGCGCAGCAGGGCATTCATGCGCGAAGTGTCCTGCACGTTCACCGTGAGGCCGCCGCCGGGCATCAGGAGGCGCGACAGCGGGCCGCCTTTCGAGGCGCTGGACGAGTCGGCTTTGGCGGTGGCGCTGGTGTCTTTCTTGGCCAGCTGAGCAGCCAGCGAGGTCGAGGTCGAATCGGTAGCGGTGGTGTCGTTGGCGGCGTCGGTGGCGGCGGCAGTTACCGTAGCGCCGCCGGCTTTGGCGAGGTCTTCTTTTGCTTTCAGGGAGTTGTCGAGCTGGGCGATGTAGGGAATCACCTCATTCTGCGACCATACTTCCCAGAACTCCAGCTTGGCCTGGCCCGAGAGCAGCTTGCGCACGCGGTCGGGGTTATCCACGCCCGGCAGCTCGATTTGCAGGCGGCCGGTGCCTTTCACGCGCTGAATGCTGGGCTGGTTCACGCCGAACTTATCGACGCGGGTGCGCAGGATGTCGAACGAGCGGTCGATGGCATCTTCTTCCTCCTTGTCGATGGCGGCAATCACCTTCTCGTCGGTCGAGTTGATGTCGATGCCCCGGCTCTTGTTGGTGGTGTTGGCGAAGATGCTGGCCAGGGTTTTACCGTTGGCCGTTTCGCGCCAGGCCTGGGCAAACAGGGCCGTAAACGGCGTGCTGGAGTTGGTTTTCTGGCGCTCCACGGCCGTAGCCAGGGCTTTGTTGAAGGCGGGGTCTTTCGAGTTGCCGCTCATGGCGCGCACGATTTCCACCGGCGATACTTCCAGCGTGACGTGCATGCCGCCTTTCAAATCGAGGCCCAGGCCGAGCTCGCTCTGGCGCACGTCGCGGTAGGTGTAGGGTCCGAATACCGGCGCCCGCCACACCGAATCAAGGTAGTGCTGACGCTTGGTTTCGTTGACTTTGCCGTTCTGGGTGGCGTAGGCCACCGCTTTGTCCTGCACCCCGCGCGAGACGTAGGTGAAGAACAGGAAGTAAGCACACAACGCCGAAACGATGACGGTGAGCGCAATGATTATTCCTTTGTTACGCATTGGTTTTCATTTAACAGTTATCATTTAACATTCAACAGGGCGAGGGTCATTTATACAATAAGCATTCAACACTCCTGCGACAGGGTGTTAAATGATAATTGCTAAATGTTAAATGACCTTAGGGGGCCTGCGGCGACAGCACCACGGCCAGCAGCCGCTGCCGGAACACCTCCGCCGCCCGCACGCCCACGCAGAGGCGCGGCACCGCCAGCGCCCGGCGCAGGGCGGGGAGCCAGCAAACGGCAGGGGAGGCGGGCAGCCACGCATCGGCCGCCGGGGCCACGAAATGGGCCAGCGAGGCCGTGGCTTCGAGCAGCACCTTTTGCTTCACCACCGTGGCCTTGGGCGGGGCCGCGAAGCGCAGCTGGCCCTTCGGCGCCGGCATCCGCAACACACTCACCGCCCGCTGATTGAGGCCCAGCACCAGCAGCACCGAGCAGGTGAGCAGCACGAAGCGCAGCGAGGTGAAAAAAGGACGGTGGAATTGGCGCATAGGGCGGACAGGGCTACAAATATAGTCCTTGGCCGCCGCATGGCAAGCCCAGTGGGCGGGATTTCATGGCGTTGGATGGGAAAGTGCCGCGCCCGCCCAACCCGGGGAGCAGTGCTCCGCAGTGGTTCCGTCGCCTCCGCAGTGGTTCTGCCACTCTCCGCAGCGTGTTTGCTTCCCTCCGCAATGTGTTTGCCTCTCTCCGCAGCGTGAAAAGTCATCTCCGCAGCGTGAAAAAGCATCTCCGCACCGTGTTTGCCTCTTTCCGCAGCGCGAAAAGTCATCTCCGCACCGCATTTGTCTCCCTCCGCAAGGCGTTTGCTTTCCTCCGCAGCGTGAAAACCTCCCTCCGAAAAGAGGTTTTCGCAAAAGCTGGCTAAGTACTGGTATTCCTGAAAAAACAGTAGCTTGCATTACGCTTTCATTATTCCCACCTAACAAGTACACTGTCATGGATAACGAGCAGGACAACCAGTACAAAATGACTACGGTGCTGACCAAATTCATCACCGGCAAACGCACCAGAATTGCCGCCAGCGAGGTAGCCGATGCCGAGGCCGGCGACGTGCTCACGTCCTACGCCACCCTGAGTGCCCGCGTCGGCACCACCCCCATCAGCACCCTGCTCAACACCCAGAATGCCCTCGGCAGCCGCAAAGAGCTGCTCAAGCTGCTGCCCGTCATCCAGGGCCCCCTGCGCAGCATCGCCACCAAAACCAAAAACACGAAGCTGCTGGCGCAGGCCACCCTCAGCAGCCGGCAGCTCCGCAAAATGAAGCCCGAAGAGCTGCGCGACGTGAGCGCCGCCCTCTTCGATGCCGCCGACGACAACCTCGCCGCGCTCAAAGGTTACGCCCTCACTGCCCCCATCCTCAGCCAGCTACGCGGTAAGCAAAAAGACTTCGCCGATACCGTCCGGACCACCAGCAGCCTCATCGATGACCGTAGCACCGCCAACAAATCCGTCTCCGACCTGCTCGACGAGCTCATGCTGCAAGTGTACGAGCTGGATAAACCGATGGAAGTGTTCCGCTTTCTGGACAAGGAGCTCTACGATGGCTACAAAAAAGCCCGCCGCATCGGCGGCCGCAGCACCGGCAAAAAGGGCGGCGCCAATCCCGCCCCGCAAGCCTAGCCTGACAAGTAGTAAGCAGCAAAAAGCCCCCGGCCGCACGCAGCAGCCGGGGGCTTTTTTGCTTTGTAAAAGCTCACTTCAACGCCTCAAACGTGTACTGCGCATCCGTCCAGAACGCATCGAGCGCCACGATGCGCGGCTTAAAAAACGAAATCAGCGCCGGCCAACTCTCGCGGTCGAAGATGTTGGCGGGCCGTAGCTCCTGGTAAATGCGCGTCAGCGGCAGCCCGTTGGCATCGGTCGAGTCTAATTCCCAGGTCCATTCCTCGCCCAGGGTTTCGTGCAGCAGCGTTTTCAATTCCAGAAACTGCTCGAAGAACAGCTCCCGGATGCCCGCGTCCGGCATCGTCAGCTCGATGGCGATGGTGGCCTGCCGGTTGTCGGCCTGCATGCGGAAATACAGGTGCTTGATGCCCGTTTTGTAGTTCACCCAGTTCACCGGCCCCCACTCGGCCGAGGGCACCGGCTGCATGTACTGCCCAAACGTGGTCCAGAAGGCCTGGCGCAGCTGGGAGGCTTCGGCTTTGGTGTACATAGGTGTGATTAAGCGCGGCGCAGCGGCCGCAAATCGAGGCGAAAGCCCGGCAGCACGGGCTCGCCGCTCAGCTCCTGCTCGTAGCCCGTCACGGTTTCGGCGGGCTGGCCAGGGCGGTAGATGTAGGCCATTTCAGCTTCTACGTCGAGTAGGAAGCCGAGCTGCACACCGTTGGCAATGTATTCCTCCATCTTGGCCTGCAAGTCCTTCACACGGTCGGAGGGCGAAACGACTTCAATAACAAATTCCGGGCTTGCTGCCAGAAAGCCCCCGGCTTGCTGAGCCAATTGGCGCCGGGTACGGCTCAGCCACGCAGCATCGGGAGCCCTAATGGCTCCGTTTGGCAGTTTGAAACCGGCCGAAGATTCGTAAGTGTGCCCAGGCTCGGGGGCCTGCGTGCGATTCCAGTGCGTGAGCTGATAAGCGGCTTCCAGTCCGTCTTCGCTGGCATCAGGATGAGCGGGAGGCATAATAACAATGTCTTTGTTGGCGGCCCGCTCCATTCTTAGCTGCGGATTTTCCTGACAGAGCCGGAAAAAGTCTTCTTCCGACAGCCCGTGCAACACGGGTAACTCCTCGAATTGATAAGCTGATTGCATAGCACAAGTACGTTGGAACCAATCGAAGATACGCAGCCTGCCGGGCAGATTGTTTCCTACCGCCCCTCGGCCACCTTGGCCTTCAGAAAGCCCACCAGTACCTCCAGCCCCTTATCAAAGTGCCGGTTATTCGGCACCACGATGTCGGCCTCGTGCTTGTAGGGCGCGATGAACTTCTCATAAGTCGGCGCTACGTGATGAGTGTAGCGGTAGAGCACGTCGGCCAGGTCGTAGCCGCGCTCGTCGCGGTCGCGGATGATGCGGCGGTGCAGCTTGACGTGCTCCTGGGCGTCGATGTACACTTTCAAATCGAGCAGCGTGGCAATTTCCTCGAAGTGAAACACGAAGATGCCCTCCACCACCACGATGGGCGCCGGCCGAAACACCAGCTCCTTGGGCTTCACCGTCGAGTTGTTGAAGGTGTACTCCAGCCGCCGCACCTCCTGGCCCTGGCTGATGCGCAGCACGTCGTCGGCATACGCTGCCGCGTCGATGCTGGCGGGCAGGTCGAAGTTATGCACTCCCTGCGCGTCGAGCGTCTGCTTATCGAGCGAGTGGTAGTAGTTGTCCTGCGAAATCAGGCAGATATCTTCTTCCGGAAACGAATCCAGCAGGCGGCGCAGAAAGGTAGTTTTGCCCGAGGCGCTGCCACCGGTGATGCCAATTAAATAAGGATGACGCATAGGCCGACAAAGGTAAGTTCTATTCGTTTCGCAGGTAGGCCAGCAGCCCCGCCGTGGCCCGGGCCCGGTGGCTAATCTGGTTTTTCTCGGCGGCGCTCATCTCGGCCATCGTGCGCCCGCCACCTTCCAGGGGCTCAAACACCGGGTCGTAGCCGAAGCCGTTGCTGCCGCGCGCCTCCACCGTAATCACGCCCTCCACGGCCCCTTCAAAATCGTGAAACGAGCCATCCGGCAGCGCCAGCGAAATCACCGTGCGGAACCGCGCCGAGCGGTCGGCCTGGCCCCGTAGCTCGTGCAGCAGCTTGGCCACGTTGTCGGCGGCCAGCCGTTGGGGGCCGGCGTAGCGGGCCGAGTACACGCCCGGCGCGCCGTGCAGGGCGGTTACCTCCAGCCCGGTATCGTCGGCAAAGCAGGCCATGCCGTAGTGCTGGCGCACGTAGTCGGCCTTCTGGCGGGCGTTGCCCTCCAGGGTGTCCTGGGTTTCGGGCAGCTCCTCGTGGCAGCCGATGTCGGCCAGACTCAGCAGCCTGATGGAAGCTGGCAGCAGCGCCTGAATTTCCTCCAGCTTATGAGCATTGTTGGAGGCGAAGCAAAGGGAAGTAATCATGGGCCAAAAGTAAGGGGCACAAAAAAAGCCGACGGCGGTCGGCTTCCTGCAAACGTTGAAAAACCGATTGGTCGCTAGCGAAACATCGATTTGATGGTGCCCCAGGAGCGCTGCACGGCACTGGGCGTGCCCGCCAGCACGGCGGTGTAGCTTTGGTCGCCGCTGGTGCCGTGCACCGTGAGGCGGTAGGTGAAAGGGCCGGTAGCCATGGGGTTGGTCGGGTTGGCGCCGGCCACCTGGCGGTACACGTTGGCATCGAGGTATTGGTAGCGGCGCTGCCCGGTGGGCACCACGTTGCTGACGAGCGTAAAGGCCGTTTCGGAAGCCGCCTTGCGGTACAGGTCGAAGCCCGATACGTCGGATTCGCTGCTCACTTCCCACTCCACGCGCACGTTGGCGCCATCGTAGGAGGCGGTGAAAAGCGTGACGGTAGCCGCCAGCGCCACGGTGGCACTCAGGGCCACCAGCGCCAGGGTCAGCAACCCAAAACGGTGAATAAGACGAGAAACGAGTACGGAGTATAGCACGCGCAGCAAGTCGGCCCAGTAGGAGGCCGGATTCAAATGTACAAACTTTTCAGGACAGACCGCAATACCCGGCCAAAGGTTGCTCCCGGCCGGGGCCTGGTAAAATATCCAAGCCAGCGTTGGCAATCTGCGGGATAAGCCGTACTTTTGCAGTCCCTTCCGCAAAAACGGCGGGGTTCAATGGTAAAACAGCCCCTGCGATATGAAAAAAGACACGCACCCCCAGTACCAGGAAGTGGTTTTTCACGACACTTCTTCGGATTTTAAATTCATCACCCGCTCCACGATGAAGCCGGCCGACACCATCACGATGGAAGACGGCAAAACGTATCCGCTGGTGAAAATCGAGGTAAGCAGCGCCTCGCACCCTTTCTACACCGGCAAAAACGTGTTTATCGACACGGCTGGCCGCGTAGAGAAGTTCATGAACCGCTACAAGAAAAAAGAGCAGAACAGCACCGACAAAATGTAGTCTGTTGCGTTAAGCTGCTAGCTTTTAAAAGAAACTCCTTTCGGCCTCGTCGGAAGGAGTTTTTTTATTCGCCCCCGGCCGGACAGCCAACCGTAAATTTGCACCATCAAAAAAGCTAAGAGCCGTATCAAGGCTCCTGCTAACCGCTTCAAAAAGATGCACGTTCTCCTGTTCGACGACCCGGCCATTCGCCCGCACCTGCTGCCTTTCACCTTCACGCGGCCGGTGGCGGCGCTGCGCTGCGGCATCCTCACCATCGCCGAGAAGTGGCAGCACCACCTGGGCGCGCCCACCGTGGGCTACCTCACCCAACCCTACCTGCAGGCCAAATTCCCGGTGTGCGCCGACGGCGTAGTGACCGGCGCCGCCCTGGTTATCAACGGTGCCGTGTGCCCCGATGAGGTGCTCGTGCGCCAGGTGCAGGCCCTGCAGCCCGGCCAGGGCCTCTACTGCGACGAGCTGCTGGTGGCCGCCCACCTGGCCGACGCCACCCAGATAGCCGAGCTCATCCAGGACGGCCTGACCGGCACCGTGGAAGTAGCCGAACCCGTCACCGTCATCGACCGCCCCTGGCAGCTGTTCCTGCGCAACGGCGTCGAAATCCGCCGCGACTTCGCGCTGCTCACCGCCGGCCGCCAGTCGCAGCCCATCGGCGATGCGCACACAATCGTGTACGGCGCCGAAAACATCTTCATCGAGGAAGGCGTGAAAATCCGCGCCGCGATTTTGAACGCCGAGGACGGCCCGATTTACCTTGGTAAAAACGCGCAGGTCCACGAAGGCGCCATCATCAAAGGCCCGCTGGCCTTGTGCGAAGGCAGCCACATCAACGCCGGCGCCAAGATGCGCGGCGACAACACCGTGGGCCCCCACAGCAAAGTGGGCGGCGAAGTAGGTAACAGCATCATCCTCGGCTACAGCAACAAGGGCCACGACGGCTACATGGGCAATTCCGTCATCGGCGAGTGGTGCAACCTGGGCGCCGACACCAACACCTCGAACCTCAAGAACAACTACGCGCCCGTCAAAATCTGGAGCCACGCCATCGGCCGCTTCGTGGACACCGGGCAAACCTTCTGCGGCCTGATGATGGGCGACCACAGCAAGTGCGGCATCAACACGATGTTCAACACCGGCACGGTGGTGGGCGTGGGCGCCAACATCTTCGGCGCCGGCTACCCGCGCAATTTCATCCCAAGCTTCAGCTGGGGCGGCCCCGCCGGCCTCGAAACCTTCAAGCTGCCCCGCGTGGCCGAAGTAGCCGAGCGCGTGATGAGCCGCCGCGGGCTGGTGTATGATGCCGTGGAGCAGGGAATTATGCAGCGGGTGTACGACGACACGGCCAAGGACCGGGTGTGGGAGAAAGCGCAGTAATCTATGTTCTTTGCTGACATCCCCGGCCAGGAAGCCGTGAAGCAGGTGCTGCGCCAGTCGGTGCAGCGGCAGCACGTGGCGCACGCGCAGCTCTTCCGGGGCAGCGAGGGCGGCGCGGCGCTGGCGCTGGCGCTGGCCTACGCCCAGTACCTCAACTGCGAGGAACGCCCCGCTGGCGCGGCCGACAGCTGCGGCCACTGCCCCGCCTGCACCAAAACCGCCAAGCTGGCCCACCCCGACCTGAACTTCATCGTGCCCGTCACGACTACCAAATCGGTGAGCAAAGACGCGGTGAGCCACAAGTTTATGGCCGATTGGCGCACCTTCGTGCTCGACAACCCCTACCAGGGCCTCAACGACTGGATGCAGCACATCGGGGCCGAGAATAAGCAGGGCAATATCTCGAAGGATGAGGCGGTACAGATATTGAAAACGGTGTCGCTGAAAGCCTTCGAGGCGCGCTTCAAAATCGTCATCATCTGGCTGCCCGAGCTCATGCACCCCACGGCCGCCAACGCCGTGCTGAAGCTGCTGGAGGAGCCGCCGCCCGCCACCATCTTCCTGCTGGTGAGCTTCGCGCCCGAGCAGCTGCTGCCCACCATCATCAGCCGGGTGCAGCCCATCGTGGTGCGCCCGTTTCTGGAGGCCGATATCACGCAGTACCTGCACGCGCACTACCACTTGCCCGAGGTGAAAGCGCGGCAGGTAGCCCAGATAGCCGACGGCAGCCTGGGCGCCGCCATCGCCTCCAAAGACCAGAATGCCGACCACGACTATTTTGAGTTCTTCGTGAAGTGGATGCGACAGGCCTACAGCCAGAAAGCGGCGGATATTCTGAAATCGAGCGAGGAATTCCAGAAGCTGGGCCGCGAGACGCAGAAGGAGCTGCTGAGCTACTCGTTGGGCTTGCTGCGCAAAGTGCTGCTGTTCGGCATTGACCCTAAATTTGTACCTCATCTGCCCGCTGGTGAGCAGGAATT
>Ga0247804_10000697_pt1 | contig 15360 bp, 14 predicted proteins | sample UWRJL029104C1_FD_181142 | JGI IMG/M metagenome (GOLD analysis project Ga0247804, IMG submission 181142) | Plant litter microbial communities from Arlington Agricultural Research Station in Wisconsin, United States - UWRJ-L029-104C-1 | ecosystem: Environmental > Terrestrial > Plant litter >...
GGGGCGCGACGGGCGCCACGACCGGGGCCGCCTTCTGTGCAGGTGCTGCCTTTGCGGGGCGCTTGCCTGGCTCGGTGCTATTTGACAAAAGCCAGCTCCTTCTTGTTGCCGAAGATGCCTTGCGGTCTGAATATGACTATTAACATCAGCGCGACGCCGACGATGATGAATCGCAGCTGGCCGGCCTGCACGTTGTCGATGAACGGGATCCAGCCGATCGTCACGGCCCGGGAGATGAATCCCGAGACGAACGACAGCAGCACCCAGAAGATCATCGAGCCGATGATCGGCCCGAAGATCGTCGCCGCACCACCGAGCAGCAGGATCGTGTAGATGAAGAATGTCAGCGTCGTCTGGTAGTTCGACGGGAGCACGGCTCGCGGCAGGATGAAGATCATGCCTGCGAAGGTTCCCAGCACGCCACCGAGGATGAGCGACTGCATCTTGTAGAAGAAGACGTTCTTGCCGAGCGCACGCACGGCATCCTCGTCTTCACGGATGCCCTTGATGACGCGGCCCCACGGGCTCTTGATGAGCCTCCAGACGAAGAACGCGGCGAGGGCGACGAGCGACCAGGCGACGATGCGCAACCAGGTGTCGTACTCGTTCGCCGCGAACGGACCGAAGCCGTACGTGCCCTCCGGCAGCGGGTTGAGGTCGGCGAAGCCGCCCTTGTACCCGCTCAGGCCGTTGGCCGAACCGGTGACGTCGTCGAAGGTGTTCGTGGTGAACGTCAGCCGCAGGATCTCCGCAGCCGCGATCGTCACGATTGCGAGATAGTCGGCTCGCAGTCGAAGCGTCGGGATGCCGAGGATGAGCGCGAACACCACCGATGCGGCGACGCCGACAAGCACAGCCGCCCACACCGGGAAGTTGAACGTGAGGGTGGAGATTGCGTACCCGTAGGCACCGAGCGCCATGAACCCGGCCTGGCCGAAGTTGAGGAGGCCGGTGTAGCCGAAGTGTACGGCGAGGCCGAGGGCTGCGAGCGCGTACGCCGCAGTCGTCGGGTTGACGATCTCGATTGCTGCATTCGAGAAGAGCTGGACCCAATCCATTGTGTCCCCTTCCTAGCCGATTCGTTCTTTGCGGCCCAGGATGCCCTGGGGCCGGAAGAGCAGGACGATGATCATGATGACGAGTGCGCCGAAGTACTTCATGTCCGACGGGATCCACAGCGTGGAGACCTCGACGAGCATGCCGACGATGAGGGCGCCGACGAGGGCGCCGAATGCCGTTCCGAGGCCACCGAGGGTGACCGCGGCGAACATCAGGAGCAGGATCTGGAAACCCATGTCCCAGCTGACCCCCGGGCGGAAGTACGCCCAGAGGATGCCGCTGAGGCCGGCGAGCGCGCCACCGAGCACCCAGACGATGCGGATGACCCGGTCGACGTTGATGCCGCTGGCGGCCGCGAGGCTCGGGTTGTCGGACACCGCGCGGGTGGCCTTGCCGATGCGCGTGCGCAGCAGGAAGAACGCGACGGCGAGCAGCACGATCACACTGATGCTCATGCTCAGGATGTCGATGAGCGAGAGCGAGACCGGACCGAACTGCAGCTGCAGCTGGCCGGACCCGGGCAGCTGCACCGTCGATCCGCCGTAGATGATCTGGAACAGGTAGCGCAGCGCGATCGAGAGGCCGATGCTCACGATCATGAGCGGGATGAGCCCGATCCCCTTCTTGCGGAGCGGCCGCCAGAGCGCCGCATCGTTGAGCCAGCCGAATCCTGCGGACAGCACGACCGCGAGCGGCAGGGCGATCCAGATCGGGATCGCGAGCACGACCGCGAGCGTGAAGGAGATGAGTGCACCGAAGGTGACCATCTCGGCGTGCGCGAAGTTGCTGAGGCCGGTCGTGCCGAACACGAGCGAGAGGCCGATCGCCGCGAGGGCGAGCAGCAGGCCGAAGTTCAGGCCGTTCACGACCCTGTCGAGCAGCTGGTCGGCGAACCCGACGGTCTCGCGAACACCCTCACCGAGGAAGAAGTTCACGGAGGCGCGGTTGGTCTGCCCGAACTCGCGCTCCTGCGTGGAGCCGCCCTCGACGACGATCGTGCCCTCGGGGAGGGTGTCCTCGTCGAGCGTGATCTCGTAGGAGATCTCGTTGTCGGGAACGCCGACCTCCCAGCGCCCCTCGGCGTCGGTCTCGGTCTCGGCGTCGAATCCGCCGCCGCTGACCTCGATGCGGACGCCCTCGAGGGGAGTGCCGTCATCCCGCACGTTGCCGCTGAAGAAGTATTCGAACTCCTCTTCCTCAGTCGTTGCGGCGCTCGGCAGCGCCGGGCCGACCGCCGCGAAGGCGAGGCCGGCGAATATCGCCGAGAACAGCAACAACATGAGACGCGAACTGCGCCAATGAGTCTTTCGAGCGACTTCCACGGAACCTCCAAGACGGGACCAGCCGAGGTCTGTTACCTCGCGGGCTCTGGCGCAACGTCGACGTTGACGATACTGCGTATATGTGTCCCGCGTGTTTCATGGGTGCCACACATTCGGTCTGGCTATTATGCGTGGCGGAATACGCCGACGCATAACCGGTTAATATTGGGTACCGGTATTCGACGCAGCATCCGGGTCTCACACCTTCCTTCGATCAAGGGGAATCATGGAACAGCCCGACCCGTTCGGATTTATCGGCCTCACCTACGACGACGTCATGCTGCTGCCCGGGCACACCGATGTGATCCCGAGCGAGGCCGATACGAGCTCGCGCCTCACGCGCCGCATCACCGTCGCGTCGCCGCTGCTCTCCGCCGCCATGGACACCGTGACCGAGTCGCGCATGGCGATCGCCATGGCCCGCAACGGCGGCATCGGTGTGCTGCACCGCAACCTCTCGATCGAGGACCAGGCCGCGCACGTCGACAAGGTCAAGCGCAGCGAGTCGGGCATGATCACGAACCCCGTCACGACGACACCGGATGCGACGGTCGCCGAGGTCGACGCCCTGTGCGGCCAGTTCCGGGTCTCCGGGCTCCCCGTCATCGAGGGAAACGGCCGCCTCGTCGGCATCATCACCAACCGCGACATGCGGTTCGTCTCCGACTTCGAGAAGCACACGACCCTCGTTCGCGATGTCATGACCCGCGAGAACCTCGTGACGGCGCCGGTCGGTGTGGGCCCGGATGCCGCGATCGCCCTGTTCGCACAGCACAAGATCGAGAAGCTCCCGCTCGTCGACGAGAACGGCATCCTGCGTGGCCTCATGACCGTCAAGGACTTCGACAAGAGCGAGAAGTACCCGAACGCGACGAAGGACGACGCCGGGCGACTCCGGGTCGGCGCAGCGATCGGCTTCTTCGGCGACGCCTGGGACCGCGCCGTCGCCCTCAACGAGGCCGGCGTCGACGTCATCGTCGTCGACACCGCGAACGGCGACTCGGCCGGCGTGCTCGACATGATCGCCAGGATGAAGAGCGACGCCACCTTCGCGCACATCGACGTCATCGGCGGCAACGTCGCGACCCGTTCGGGTGCGCAGGCTCTCATCGACGCCGGCGCAGACGCGATCAAGGTCGGTGTCGGACCCGGATCCATCTGCACAACCCGCGTTGTGGCGGGTGTGGGTGTTCCGCAGGTGACAGCCGTGTACGAGGCATCCCTCGCCGCTCGCGAGGTCGGCGTGCCGGTGATCGCCGATGGCGGCCTGCAGTACTCGGGCGACATCGCCAAGGCCCTCGTGGCGGGTGCGGACACGGTCATGCTCGGCTCGCTGCTCGCCGGTTGCGACGAGAGCCCGGGCGACCTCGTGTTCGTCAACGGCAAGCAGTTCAAGAACTACCGCGGCATGGGCTCGCTCGGCGCGCTGCAGACGCGCGGTAAGAAGACCTCGTATTCGCGTGACCGCTACTTCCAGGCGGATGTGCCCTCCGACGAGCAGCTCATCGCCGAGGGCATCGAGGGCCAGGTGCCCTACCGCGGACCGCTCTCCGCCGTCGCGTACCAGCTGCTCGGCGGCCTGCGCCAGTCGATGTTCTACACGGGCGCTCGCACGATCACCGAGCTCAAGCACAAGGGCAAGTTCGTGCGGATCACCGCGGCGGGTCTCAAGGAGTCGCACCCGCACGACATCCAGATGACGGTGTCCGCGCCGAACTACTCGCGCTGACCACCACGGCGGGAGAACCGTCCCATCGCGGCGGGAGAAGTGGCGTGGCGGCGGGAGTAGTTGCACCCGCCGCGGTGACGTTTCCCCCTCCGCCACAGTGGGCCGTTCGAGGATGTCGTCCACACTCGTTGAGCGCGGATACACGGACGACTGGGATGCGGTCATCCTCATTCGATGAATCCAGCCGCCCTCAGCACCCACGATCTCATCTTCACGAGCGACAGCACCGCGGTGGGCGAGGACCCGCGATCGCTCACCCGCGATGTCGAACGCGGACTACTCGTCAAGCTGCGGCGTGGCGTCTATGTTCCCGCGACGGCGTGGAAGGTGCTCGACACCAGGGCCAGGCACCTGACGATGATGAAGGTTGCTGCGTACGGCGCGCTCCATCCGCTCACCTTCGCCGGCTACTCGGCTGCGGCCGTCTGGGGCATCCCGATCTGGGGTGATTTCCCTCGGGATGTGACGGTGCTGGATCGGTGGAAGGGCGGCGGTCGATCCGAGAGCGGCGTCCGGCGCACCGCAGCCGGCTTCGGTAGCGCGGTCGTTGAAGAGCGCGACGGGTTCGCCGTGACATCCCTCGCTCGAACCGCGAATCAGCTGTGTCTGACCCTCCCGCTTCGGCACGCAGTGGCGACGTATGACTGGTCGCGTTGGGGGAAGAACGAGCAGGCGATAAGCATGGAGTCGCTGGTCATCGACCTCGAACACCTCGCTCCGCGGCGCGGTCGACGGCAGGCAGAGCGTGCACTTGGGAGATCGGCGACACTGTCCGAGTCATTCGGCGAGTCGGTGGCCCGCGTCGTCATGTGGGAGTTGGGGTTTCCCGATCCCGTGCTGCAGCGGGAGTTCACTGATTCGCAGGGGTCGATGTTCCCCGACTACGCGTGGCTCGAGTATGGGGTTCTCGCTGAGTTCGACGGAAAGCAGAAGTACATGAGGGAGGAATACACGCGAGGCGACCCTGGTGAGGCGTTATGGCGGGAGAAGCTTCGTGAGGACAGGCTTCGAGCCCTCGGGTTCACTATCGTGCGGATCGTCTGGGCGGACATCGAGCATCCCGAGCGGCTTGCGCAGAAACTGCTGGCGGCTGGGGTTCCGCGCCTACGCCTCCGGTGATGGTGGCGGGAGAACGTGCGTCGCGGCGGGAGCAACAACTCCCGCCGCGAATCAAGTTCTCCCGCCACGAGGGGATGCTTCTCCCGCCGCGGGGTCAGGCGCCGGCGAGTCGGCGCACGGCCTCCGTGAGCACCTCTGGGGAGCAGGCGAGGTTGAGTCTGGCGTGCCCGGCGCCCAGCGTGCCGAACGTCGGGCCCGCATTGAGCGCGACGCCGGCGGCGAGGGCGCGGATGCTCGGGTCCGCTCCCCAGTCGAGCGCCCGGAAGTCGAGCCAGGCGAGGTAGCTCGCGGCCGGGGCACGGTACCGGATGCCGGGCAGGTGCTCGTCGAGCAGCGTGCCCAGCAGCATCCCGTTCTCGCCGATCGAGCGGACCGCCCCGTCGAGCCACTCGTCGCCGTCGGTGAATGCGGCGACGGATGCGTGCAGGCCGAGGATGCTCGTGCGGAAGCCGACCTCCTCCGACATCCCGTCGAGCAGCGCGACCGACCGGTCGCTCGCCGCCACCATGACCGCGCACTTGAGGCCCGCGAGATTGAAGGCCTTGCTCGCCGACGTGACCACGACGCCGTGCTCGCGGGCGTCATCCGACACCGTGAGGAACGGGGTGAACGCCGCGGTGTCCGCGACCAGTGCCCCGTGGATCTCGTCGCTCACGACCGTCACGCCGTACCTGGCGGCGAGGGATGCGACGTGCTCGAGCACCGCACGCGAGTGCACGAGCCCGAGCGGGTTGTGCGGGTTGCACAGCAGCAGTGCGCGCGCGCCGGCGGCGAAGGCGCGCTCGAGTCCGTCGAGATCGAGGGACCAGCCGTCGCCGGTCGACAGCAGAGGAACCTCGACCACGACGCCGCCGGCCTCGACGGGCAGGTCGAAGAACGGCGGGTAGACCGGGGGAGTGATGACGACCTCGTCACCTGGCTCGATCGCCATCCGCAGGGTCTCGACGATCGCGACGCTCACGTCGGTGGTCGTGCGGATGGACTCCGGCGCGACATCCCACCCCCATCTGCGTGCGGCGAAGCCGGCGAAGGCCGGGGCGAGCGGACCGGCATGCCCGACGTACCCCGTGTCGGAGGCGCGAACCCGCTCCACGAGCGCCTCGATGATCGCCGGCGCGAGCGGGTAGTCCATCTCGGCGACGAAGAGCGGCAGCACCTCCGGCGGGTACATCGTCCACTTCTCACTCGTGCGGAGGCGGAGGGTCTCGAGGGGCTCGGCGTGGACATCCATGCCCCTAGCATCGCAGGCCACCGGATAGGCTACAGAAGTGAGTGACATCGAGATCGGGCGCGCCAAGCGTGCCCGCCGCGCCTTCGCCTTTGACGACATCGCCATCGTGCCGAGCCGCAGGACCCGCGACCCGCACGACGTCTCGATCAGCTGGACGATCGACGCGTACACCTTCGAGATCCCCGTGCTCGCGGCGCCGATGGACTCCGTCGTGAGCCCGGCGACGGCGATCGCGATCGGCAGGCTCGGCGGCCTCGGCGTGCTCGACCTCGAGGGCGTCTGGACGCGCTACGACGACCCGACCTCACTCCTCGCCGAGATCGGGACGCTCGACCCGAAGGTCGCGACGAAGCGCATGCAGGAGATCTACGCCGAGCCGATCAAGCCGACACTCGTGCGCGAGCGCCTCGCCGAGATCCGTGCGGCGGGTGTGCCGGTCGCCGGTGCGCTCAGCCCGCAGCGCACCCAGGAGCTCTCCAAGACCGTCGTCGAGGCCGGGGTCGACCTGTTCGTCATCCGCGGCACGACGGTGAGCGCCGAGCACGTCTCGAAGTCGACGACGCCGCTCAACCTCAAGGAATTCATCTACGAGCTCGACGTGCCAGTGATCGTGGGCGGCGCCGCGACCTACACGGCGGCCCTGCACCTCATGCGCACCGGGGCCGCGGGCGTGCTCGTCGGTTTCGGCGGGGGCGCTGCATCCACGACCCGCGCATCGCTCGGCATCCACGCGCCGATGGCGACGGCGGTGGCGGATGTCGCGGGCGCACGCCGCGACTACCTCGACGAGTCCGGCGGCCGATACGTGCACGTCATCGCCGACGGCGGCCTCGGTTCGAGCGGGGACATCGTCAAGGCGATCTCGGTCGGCGCCGACGCCGTCATGCTCGGCAGCACGCTCGCCCGCGCCGACGAGGCTCCGGGCGGCGGCTGGCACTGGGGTGCCGAGGCGCACCACTCCGAGCTGCCGCGCGGCAACCGCGTCGAGGTCGGCACGCTCGCGCCGCTCGACCAGATCCTGTTCGGCCCGTCGACGGCCGCCGATGGGCGCCGCAACCTCATGGGTGCGCTGCGCCGCTCGATGGCGACGACCGGTTATTCCGACCTCAAGGAGTTCCAGCGCGTCGAGGTCGTCATCGCGCCGTACCAGTCCAACTGACCCGCTCAGGCGGCCGAGGCGATCCGAATGAGCGCCGCTCTCGCGCTACCGGGATTCTCCGGTGCGATCGCGAGGGCCGCGCGCCACGCTGCGGCGAGCAGGGCGCCGAAGGGCGCGTCGGCCGGTTCGAGCCGTGCCAGCACGAAGCGTTCGACCGCGTCATCCGTGCCATCGGGATGCCGCTCGGCAAGCAATCGGGTGTATCCGGCAGCGACCAGGTAGTCGAAGCCCACCGCGACTGCGTCAGCCAGATGCGACGTCGCCGACCAGGCGCCCTCCATGCGATCGAGCAGCCTTCGTTCGACATCGGTCCGCACGAGGTCGTAGAGTCCAGATTTGCTGCCGAAGTGGTGGTACAGCGAGCCGACCGTCACACCCGCGACGCCGGCGATCTCCGTCACCGCGACGGGCTCGAACCCGCGGAGCGCGAACTCCCGCAGTGCGGCATCGACGAGCCTCGCCTTCGTGGTGCCCGGCACCGGGATCCAATCGTGCATTCATTGAGCGTAACCTCTTTACGCCATACCGTAATCCAGTTATGCTGCGTGTCATGAAACTCACGTTCATGTACGCGCCGGTCTCAGAGCTCGCGCCCGCCCTCGCCTTCTACCGTGACACGCTCGGCCTTGCCGAGGCATGGCGAGAGGGCGACCACACCGTCGCCTTCGCGCTTCCGGACTCCGACGTGCAGATCATGGTCTCCGTCGACACCGACCCGGCGGGACCCATGTTCCTGGTCGACGATGTCGCAGCGTACCTGGCCGCGCACCCCGACCTCACGATCACCGTTCCGCACGCCGAGATCCCCGACGGGAGCGTCGCCGGATTCACCGACCCGGCGGGCACCACCATCTACGTCCTCGACCAGACCGGGGCCGCTCCGCTCACCTAGGCTTGTGGCATGGCCGCAGCGAGCAAAACCGTCACCCGATCGAGCAAGCTCGGCGCCGAGGAGCGTGCCGCGGCCATCTCTGCGTTGAAGACGAAAGAGCTCGACATCCTCGTGGTCGGTGGCGGCATCGTCGGCACCGGCTCGGCGCTCGATGCAGTGACGCGAGGCCTCTCGGTGGGTATGGTCGAGGCGAGGGACTGGGCGTCGGGAACGTCGAGCCGCTCCTCGAAGCTTGTGCACGGCGGCATCCGGTATCTCGAACAGCTCGACTTCCGGCTCGTGCGGGAGGCCCTCATCGAGCGAGGCCTGCTGCTGCAGCGCATCGCGCCGCACCTCGTGCGACCCGTCAAGTTCCTCTACCCGCTCACCAAGCCGATCATCGAGCGCCTCTACATCGGCGCGGGCATGCTGCTCTACGACCTCTTCAGCTACACCGGAGGACGCCCGCCAGGCGTGCCGCACCACCGTCACCTCAGCAAGCGCCAGATGCTGCGCGCCGCTCCGAGCCTCGCGAACGACGCGTTCATCGGCGGGCTGACGTACTACGACGCCCAGGTGGACGACGCCAGGTACGTGGCATCCCTCGCCCGCACCTCGTCGTTCTATGGTGCGCACGTCGCGTCGCGCGTGCGGGTCGAGGGCTTCCTCAAGGTCGGCCAGCGTGTGGTCGGGGTGAAGGCACACGATCTCGAGACCGGCGAGCGGTTCGACATCCGCGCCCGACAGGTCGTCAACGCGACGGGCGTCTGGACCGACGACACGCAGTCGATGGTCGGCGAGCGCGGGCAGTTCAAGGTGCGCGCGTCGAAGGGGGTGCACCTCGTGGTGCCGCGCGACCGATTCCAGTCGAAGCTCGGGCTGCTGCTGCGCACCGAGAAGAGCGTGCTGTTCGTCATCCCGTGGGGTCGCCACTGGCTCATCGGCACAACCGACACCGACTGGAACCTCGACAAGGCGCACCCGGCGGCGACGCGGGCCGACATCGACTACATCCTCGCCCAGGTCAACAAGGTGCTTGCCGTGAAGCTCACGCGCGATGACGTCGAGGGCGTCTATGCGGGTCTGCGCCCGCTGCTGTCCGGCGAGAGCGATGAGACCTCCAAGCTCAGCCGTGAGCACATCGTCGCACACACCGTGCCGGGCCTCGTCGTTGTGGCCGGTGGCAAGTGGACCACCTACCGGATCATGGCGAAGGATGCCGTCGACGAGGCGGCGGCCGCGCTCGACGGCAAGGTGCCGGCGTCGACGACCGAGGACATCGCGCTGCTCGGCGCCGAGGGCTACCAGGCGGCGTGGAACAAGCGCTCGAAGATCGCCAGGGCCTTCGGGGTGCACAAGGTGCGCATCGAGCACCTGCTGAACCGGTACGGCGTGCTGACCGACGAGCTGCTCGACCTCATCCGCGAGCGCCCCGAACTGCTCGAACCGCTCCCGGGCGCCGACGACTACATCGGCGCGGAGATCGTCTACGCGGCCACCCACGAGGGCGCACTGCACCTCGAAGACGTGCTCGCGAGGCGCACCCGCATCTCGATCGAGGCCTGGGATCGCGGCGTCGAGGCCGCACCGGTCGCGGCAGCGCTCATGGCGAAGGAGCTGGGCTGGGATGCCGCGCGCACCGAGAGCGAGATCGCGCACTACCTCAAGCGAGTCGCGGCCGAACTCGAGAGCCAGGAACAGCCCGACGACGAGTCCGCCGACCGCGCCCGCCTCGAGGCCCCGGACATCAGCGCGACGAGGTAGCCCGCGCGGCGGCGGCAGTCCGTGCCCGGGTAGAATCGACTGACCCGATCCGTTTCACCGAAGGGGTTCACCATGGTCGACGTCCGACGCGTCAAGCTGCCCGGTGTCGGCGTGCTGCACACCTTCAAGACCGACGATGGCGGCAAGGTCGGCGTCATCACCCACCGCTCCGGGCACAGCGACCTCATCACCTTCTCCGACGCCGACGACACCGCCGACTCGAGCAAGGTCTCCCTCCGGCTCGACGAGGACGAGGCGCACACGCTCGCCGAGCTCCTCGGCGGCACCCGCATCACCGAGTCCCTGTCCAGCCTCGACCAGATCCCTGGCCTCAGCATCGACTGGTTCACGGTCGACTACGAGGACCACATCGCCGGCCAGTCGCTCGGCAACCTCGCGAGCCGAGGGGTCGTCGGGCTCACGGTCGTCGCCGTCGTGCGCGGCGAGTCGGCCAACCCGGCACCGGCCGACGACTTCAAGGTCTTCCCCGGCGACACGCTCGTCGTCGCCGGTTCCCCAGAGAAGGTGGCGAAAGCGTTCACCTTCTACCGCACAGGTGAACTGAAGCCCAAGTCGACCGTCGACTCCCCGCCGGGAGGATAGTCGTGCACGTCGGCGAAACGCTCCTCACCCTCGGCACGCTCTTCGTCATCTCGTATGTGCTCGGTCGGTTGGGCAAGCGGATCGGCTTGCCAGCCATCCCGATCTATATGCTCGTCGGACTCATTGCGAGCCCGAACTTCGACCTGTTCCCGCTCGACTTCGAGTCGGCCGACGTCGAACTCATCGCGGTGTTCGGGCTCATCTTCCTGCTCTTCAGCCTCGGGCTCGAGTTCGACCAGGACGAGTTCTACGGCAACGCCGGCAAGCTGCTCATCTCGGGCGGCACCCGCATCGCGATCAACCTCGCCGCGGGCTTCGGCCTCGGGATGTGGATCGGCTGGGGCACTCGCGAGGCCCTCATCATCGCCGGGATGACGGCGCTCTCGTCGAGCGCGATCATCACGAAGCTCTTCATCGAACTGCGTCGGCTCGCCAACCAGGAGACGCCGATCATCCTCGGCATCATGGTGCTCGAAGACGTCTTCATCGCGGTCTACCTCGCGATCGTCGGCGTCATCCTCAGCGGGGAGGCGGATGTCTGGACCGTCGTCGTGCAGATCACGATCTCGTTCGTCTTCCTCATCGTGATGTTCACGGTGGCGCGGTTCGGCGGCAAGATCGTCTCCAGGCTCGTGAACACGAAGGACGACGAACTCTTCACGATCCTGTTCTTCGGCCTCGCCGTCGCGTTCGGCGGCATCGGCGAGCTGCTCGGGGTGTCCGACGCGATCGGCGCGTTCCTCATCGGGCTCGTCCTCGGTGCCACCAGGTATCGCGCCCGCATCGAGCAGTTCGCCCTGCCGCTGCGCGACGTCTTCGGCGCGTTCTTCTTCCTCAACTTCGGGCTTGCGCTCGACCCGTCCACCTTCGGCGAGGTCGTCATCCCGGTCGCCGCGGCCGTGCTCATGACGCTCGTCGTCAACACGGCCGGCGGGCAGATCATCGCCTGGCAGAACGGCCTCACCCGGGCGCAGGGCCTCAACGCGAGTGCGATGCTCACCAACCGCGGCGAGTTCGTGCTCATCCTGGCGACCCTGTCGGTGACAGCCGGGCTCGATCCGCGCCTCACGCCGTTCGCCGGCCTCTACGTGCTCACGATGGCGATCATCGGCCCCATCCTCGCCGTCAATTCCGAGCGGATCGGCAGCAGGATGTTCGGCGAGCGCCGCAAGCGCGCCGTCTCGGCGGACGCCGAGCGCATGCGCGACGAGACCTTCGCCCTCGTCGCCGCGGCGACCGCCGACCTCGAGCCGGGTTCCGACGAGGAGCCCGCGGAGGCCGCGACGGCGGCGCAGGCACAGGAGATCGACGAGATCGTCGATCGCATCGCGGAGCAGGCCGGCCAGCAGTCCGACGAATCGGATGAGCACCACCAACGGATCAGGGACCCGGAATATTGAGCATGTGGCACCTCGCCCGAACCCCGCGGTGGATCGGGATCCTCGTCGTCTGCCTCGCCATCGCGGCGGCGTTCGCGCTGCTCGGGCAGTGGCAGCTCTCCCGCAGCGTCGAGGGTGGAACCACCATCGACCGCGACAGCGAGACCTCGGTGCCGCTCGAGTCGATCGCCGAACCGCAGCAGGCGGTCACGACGATCGCCGCGGGGCAGCGCGTCACCGTCGAGGCGACGCTCCTCGACGAGTTCGTCGTGCTCAGCGGTCGCCTCAACGACGGGGAGAGCGGGCACTGGGTCGTCGGGCACGCGATCGATGCGGGCGGGGCATCCATCGCCGTCGCCCTCGGCTGGGCGCCGACAGCGGATGCGGCGGCCGACGCCGTCGAGGGCATCGAGCCCGGCGAGCGCACCTTCACCGGCAGGTTCGTCACGAGCGAGGGCCCGGAGGAGGACGACTTCGAGAACGGGGAGCAGAACTCGCTCTCGGTCGCAGCGCTCATCAACCAGTGGCCGACCGTGCCGAACGGCGTCTACGGCGGCTACATCGTCTGGGATGACGCGGCGGCCGGCCTCGATGTCATCGACTCGCCGGTACCGGAGGTCGGCCTCACGCTCAACTGGCTCAACGTCTTCTACGCGGTCGAGTGGGCGGTGTTCGCCGTCTTCGCCGTCTACCTCTGGTTCCGGCTCGTGAAGGACGCCTGGGAGCGCGAGCAGGAGGACGAGGAGCCCGAACTAAACTAGGGGCATGGCTTCAACCCCGCGTCGTTCGGACGCCCCGCGCATACGTGGGGCACTCAAGCTCTACAAGGTCACGTCGATCATCACCGGCAGCTTCCTGCTGCTGCTCTGCCTCATGATGCTCTTCCGCTACGGGTTCGGCGTCGACATCGAGCTCGGCGGCCCGTTCGGGTTCCTCGCGCTGACGCCCAAGGAGCAGATCACGGGCATCAACCTGTCGACGGTCATCCTCATCGTGCACGGCTGGCTCTACGTGCTCTACCTCTACAGCGACTTCCGCCTGTGGAGCCTCGCACGGTGGCCGTTCTGGAAGTTCCTCGTGGTGGCCCTCGGCGGCGTCATCCCGGTCTCATCGTTCATCATCGAGCACTACGTGCACCGCGACGTCCTGCGGGTCGTCGAACAACTCGAAACACCAGTGGGGGTATCGGCGTGAGCAAGGAAACCGAACAGCAGCCAGTGCTCGTCGTCGACTTCGGCGCGCAGTACGCGCAGTTGATCGCCAGGCGCGTGCGCGAGGCGAACGTGTACTCGGAGATCGTGCCGCACACGATCACCGCGGCCGAGGTCGCCGCGAAGAACCCCTCGGGCATCGTACTGAGCGGCGGGCCGTCGAGCGTCTACGACGCCGGATCGCCCACCCTCGACCCGGGTATCCTCGAGCTCGGCATCCCCACGCTCGGTATCTGCTACGGCTTCCAGGTCATGGCGCAGCAGCTCGGCGGCGAGGTCGCGAACACCGGTCTCCGCGAGTACGGGGCGACGGATGTCACGCTCGCGCCAGGCCCATCGACCCTGCTGGGCGACCAGCCGGCTGCCCAGACCACGTGGATGAGCCACGGCGACTCCGTGTCCAAGGCGCCGGAGGGATTCACCGTGCTCGCGTCGAGCGCCTCGACCCCTGTCGCTGCGTTCGCCTCCGACGAGCGTCGGATGTACGGCGTGCAGTGGCATCCGGAGGTCAAGCACTCGGAGTACGGCCAGGCCGTGCTCGAGAACTTCCTGCACCGGGCGGCGGGCATCCCGGCCGACTGGAACAGCACCAACGTCATCGACGAGCAGGTCGCGCGAATCCGCGAGCAGGTCGGCACCGGCCGCGTCATCGTCGGGCTCTCCGGCGGCGTCGACTCGGCGGTCGCCGCGGCGATCGTGCACAAGGCCGTCGGCGATCAGCTCACCGCGATCTTCGTCGACCACGGCCTGCTGCGCCAAGACGAGCGCCGGCAGGTCGAGGAGGACTACGTGGCATCCACGGGGGTGCGCCTCGTCACCGTCGACGCCGTCGACCAGTTCCTCGACGCGCTCGCCGGCGTCACCGACCCTGAACAGAAGCGCAAGATCATCGGGCGCGAGTTCATCCGCTCGTTCGAGAACGCCGCCGAGGCCCTCGTGCTCGAGGCGAAGATCGACGGTGCGACGATCGACTTCCTCGTGCAGGGCACCCTGTACCCGGATGTCGTGGAGAGTGGCGGGGGAACTGGCACAGCCAACATCAAGAGCCACCACAACGTCGGCGGCCTGCCCGAAGACCTCAAGTTCAAGCTCGTCGAGCCGCTGCGCACCCTCTTTAAGGACGAGGTGCGCGCGATCGGCCGCGAACTCGGCCTGCCGGAGGTCATCGTCTCCCGCCAGCCGTTTCCGGGGCCAGGCCTCGGCATCCGGATCGTCGGTGAGGTTACCCGTGAGCGTCTGGAGCTGCTCCGTTCCGCGGACGCGATTGCGCGCGCAGAACTGACGGCGGCCGGCCTCGACAACGACATCTGGCAGTGCCCGGTCGTGCTGCTCGCCGATGTGCGCTCGGTCGGCGTGCAGGGCGACGGCCGCACCTACGGGCATCCCATCGTGCTGCGCCCCGTCTCCTCCGAAGACGCCATGACCGCCGACTGGACGCGCCTGCCGTACGACGTGCTCGCTCGGATCAGCAACCGCATCACCAACGAGGTGCCGGGCGTCAATCGCGTGGTGCTCGACGTCACGTCGAAGCCGCCGGGGACGATCGAGTGGGAGTGAGGCTGCGCTGAGGCCCGTGGGCCTCGGTCCCCAGCGGGTCGTCCTCTGGCCGAGTTGCCCACTTTTGTGGGTGCAGCGGCCGGTGGACCCGCAGAAGTGGGCAACTCGACCTTGGACGCGGGTTGTCAGTCCGGCGGGGAGTCATTGAACCCCGGGGTGGCACACGAGACAGTGATCTCGAAGGTCCACGCATCACCGTCGAACCCGCCGGTCATGGCGAGCTGGTCGGTACCGGGCAGGCCGGCGCGCTGACGCCCGTAGGTGTACTCGTGCTGGGGATCGGCCGAGTCATCGAACACGGTTGTCAACGAGTCCGACTGTTCCCAGACTGCAGCGAATCGCTGGACAGTCTCGAA